>Ga0074044_10001824_pt1 | contig 18938 bp, 15 predicted proteins | sample BogForMeECP23OM1_FD_94443 | JGI IMG/M metagenome (GOLD analysis project Ga0074044, IMG submission 94443) | Bog forest soil microbial communities from Calvert Island, British Columbia, Canada - Bog Forest MetaG ECP23OM1 | ecosystem: Environmental > Terrestrial > Soil > Wetlands ...
CTGCATGCATCTTAATCCGTTTGCACATAAGAACCGCAATGCTTGCCAAATAATTGGGCTCAACACTTCTTGGTCGGTCCCGTAAAGAGTTCGGTCGCTTGATTGCATGCTTACATACCCGTAGGATCGCACTATCTCTTGAAGGAGCAAGGTCTTTTCGCGTCCAGCGAATGGCCGCTGTCGACCTTCAATATGATCCCGAGTCTTTCTCCAACTAATTGCCGGTCTTGGCTTTTGATCGCGGCATGGATCTTGCTCTAGTGCAAGCGCTCAGCTGATGCCTCGATGCGCATCATCGATTTTCATCGGGCGGAGCAGGATTGGGAGCGAAGAGAACTTGGGCAGCACAACATGGAGCATGCGACGAACATGAGTGTTGCCACCACCATTCATGAGAGCTCTCTGTTGCTGACACTCGAGGAAATCAGCCAGCTCGTCTCGCATTCGCACAATCCCCACGAAACGCTTGGGAACATCGTCCGGCTGATCCAGGGGAGATTCTGCACCGATGTTTCGTCGGTCTATGTCCTCGAGCCGGAAAGTGGAGAACTGGTCCTCGCGGCCACGATTGGGCTCGACCAGTCTGGCGTGGGCCGGGTTCGGATGAGACTCGACGAAGGGCTGACAGGATTGGTGGCCGAGCGAATGAGCCCGATCATGGAGCCCGATGCATTCATTCATCCTCGCTTCAAGTATTTTCCAGAAGCAGGCGAGGATCCCTATCACTCGTTTCTGGGAGTTCCCCTGATCGAGTCTGGAATCGTGCAAGGAGTGCTCGTGGTCCAGACGATGGAGCGGCGTCCCTTCTCTCCGAACGAGATTCGGATGCTGGTCACTGTGGGTTCTCAACTGGCCCCGCTGGTCTCCGGCGCGCGCATGCTGGAGCGTGTAGCCTCAGCCGATGTCGATACGCGCGAAGCGTTTGCAACCGAGGAAGAATCAAGAACGCCACGCTGGCTCAGTGGCTGTCCACTGTCGCCAGGAACCGGTTGCGGACAAGCCTATCTGATCGGTCAAAACGGAATCCTGGGGGAGATTCCTGACTCGGTTGCGACCGACCCCGCCGTCGAACACCAGCGGCTGAACCGTGCAATGGAAGCCGCCCGCGAGGAGATCACCCGACTGAGCCGCCGAATCTCGCATCTGGTGGGCGAGGACCATGGCGCAATCCTGCAAGCGCAGCTCATGATTCTCCAGGATAGCACGGTTGAGCGCGACCTGGCTGGCTGCCTGGCCGCAGGCTCCACCGCGGAGTGGGCCCTGACACGAACTCTCGACAAGTACGTCGCGACGTTTCAGAAGCTGACCAATCCGTTCTTCCGGGAGCGAATCTTCGACGTCAAGGATGTCTTCCGACGAATCATGTGGCACTTGCGCCCCCAGGCAACGGCCGCAACGCTGGGCGCGGAGCGGATCGTCCTGGTCGCCCAGGAAGCCTCGGTACTCGACCTGTTCTCGGTGGATCTCGATCACCTTGTCGGAGTGGTCGTGGAACACGGGGGCCCACACAGCCATGCAGTGATCATCGCCCGCAGTCTGGGAATCCCCATGATTGGCCAGGTGCCGGGGCTGTTCGACAAGTTCAAGGCCGGGGAGCTCCTGCGTATCAACGGCAGCACCGGACAGATCGAGCTCGATCCTGCTGTCGATGTCAATGGCGAGGTCGATGGCGGCGAGCCCTTACCGCCCGTGGTCGAAGCTCACCGCAACGGTCAATGCTCGGCCACGGTTGCCGACCGACCCGGGATGCCCCGAATTGAAGCCAACGTCAACCTTCTGAGCGAGGCCGCCCAGGTCCTTGCCAGCGGGGCCAGTGGTGTCGGTCTCTATCGCTCGGAGATGCTCTTCCTGGCTCGCCGAACCTTGCCGACAGAGGAAGAGCAAGTCGAGATCTACCGCAAGCTGATCGATGTGCTGAAGGGCCGTCCCGCGACCATTCGCACGTTCGACCTCCGCCCGGACAAGCTGGCGCACGGATCCACCGCCTCCTCCTCAATGGCACAGACGCTCGACTGGCGGCTGGTGCTGGAGTCGCCGATCTTGCAGCGCCTGTTCAAGGAGCAAGTGCGGGCCATCCTCCGTGCCGCGGCGACGGGACCGGTTCGGTTATTGATTCCTCTGGTCACCCGATCAAGGCTGCTCGAATTTGCCATCGCGACGGTCGAGCAGGCTCGCCAGGAACTGCTCCGCGAGGGCCTGGAGTTCGGGCGCGATGTCCCATTGGGGGTCATGATCGAAGTTGCGGCAGTCACGCCGCTGATCGATGCGTGGTCAGACCGGGTCGATTTCTTCTCCCTGGGCACCAACGATCTGATCGCCTCGGCGTTGGGAATCAATCGCGACGATCCCGTCGGCACGCTGGGAGACGACATCCTCCATCCGGGCCTGATCCGGATGATCGGTGACATGATCGCCTCGGCGCATCGCGCGGGCCGACCGGTCTCGGTCTGCGGAGAGATGGCGGCCGACCCGGAAGGAGCCATCGCACTGGTTGCTCTCGGTGCGGATTCTCTCAGTCTCGCGGTGGATCGAGTCGCCTCCATCCGCCAGCTCATGAGCCGGCTTGATGTGGAGTCGCTGTCGGCCCTTGGGACGAAGCTGCTCGAAGCTCGGACTGTTGATGAAGTAAGGGCTTTGATCACTGCGGTCGCCCGGCCAGTCAAACCGGGAAACGTCCGGGAGGGACGGGCCGAGGTTGTTTTGCACCATCCTTGATGAAGCGTGAGATGGAACGCACGCGAGTCGAAGTGTTCCTTGCCTGCTCGGGACCAGCGTGCAACTTGAAGCCGCAGCGAATTCGGGATGTTCGCTGGTCAAGACCGGCTGTCTCGGCTGACCGCCGGTACCTCGACTTCCACGCGATCGCGTCCCAGCGACTTGGCCCGGTAGAGGGCCGTATCGGCCCGACTCAAGACCTGGGAGGCAGGCTCACCGAGGACGGCCTCCGTCACTCCAAAGCTGGCTGTGAGGTTGCGTTCGCCGAGGCTCTCGGGAGTTGCCGTCACGGCGCTTTTTCTGAGCCGCTCGGCGACCTGGGTCGCGGTTTCCAGGGTCAGACCCGGCAGCAGGACGACAAACTCTTCTCCACCGAACCGGGCGACCAGGTCCGCTGACCGGCACTGGTTCTGAAGAACGGCTGCGAACTGCACCAGCGCCTGGTCGCCGATCACGTGCCCCCAGGTATCGTTGATCTGCTTGAAATGGTCCAGGTCGGACATGATCAGCGAGAAGGGCTGGCCGGAGCGGTCCAGTTTTTCGAGGAAGTGCGCGAGCATCCGGTCGAGGTAGCGGCGGTTTGCCAGGCCGGTGAGCGGGTCGCGGTCGGCGACTTCACGGATCTGGCGAAACGCACTTTCGACGACCACGCTGGAAGTCGCGTCGCAGAAAACCTCGACGCAACCGATCACTGTCCCGTCGTCATTGCGGACGGGCATGATTCGCGCGTCCACCGAGATCCGCCGTCCATCCTTGTGCCGGAGGAACAACCGCTCGTGGACCGGACGATCCTGCTTCATCGCTTGCGCCAGGGGGCATTCCCGGTGACAAAGACCACAGCCGAAAAGGTCGGCATGGTCCATCAGCCCATCGAAACAATGCCTGCCGATGACCTCTGAGTCGGAGTACCCTGTCAGCCGCTCCGCGGCTTTGTTCCAGTAGAGAATAACTCGCTGACTATCGACGAAATGCACCGCGTCGTGGAGCTGATCGAGCAACCGCTTGTAGAAATCGAGATCGAGGGGCGCCAGTCCATTCAAGGCTGCCGAAGGCGGAGCCTGGGGCCTCTGCTTTCCATTCAAACAAGACGCCGTCTCTTTGATCGCGGTGTCGGGTTTACCCTGGCCGGGGGACGGGGGAAACAGTGAGCCATTCGTCGCCGCCGGTCCGTCCTCGATCATGCCGCCCGGCTGCGCGAGCGGGGAATCGGCGGTCCTCCGCTTGACCAATGTCACCTCGTTGCCGGCTTGATTGAACGTCACGGAATCCATGAACGACTTCATGAGCAGCAGACCGCGGCCGCTGGGACGAAGCAGATCCTCGGGCTCGATGGGACGGTGGGCCCGGGAGGTATCAAAGCCGCATCCCTCGTCGCGGATCACGAATCGCGACAGGTCCGGATCGTGGGCGATCAGAAACCGGATGCGGCGATCCCGATAGGGAGCCTGGGCGGCCCGCTGTCGCGCCAGTTCGTGGTATCGCCGATCGTCCTCCTCGCGCAGCTTGGAGCTGACTTCGAGATTGCCATGGAACAGCGCGTTCCGCAGCGCTTCGTCCATGGCGATGGTCGTGCGCATCAACTCGGCGGAGTCCCAGCGGTCAAGCTGGGTCATCTCGTCCTGAAGGAATTCGAGGAGCGGGGGAATGAGGTCTGGATCGTTGCCGAGTTCAAAGCGCGATTCGCGGATGACCAGAGACTGCAAACACCGGCGGCGCCGGCTGCCCGCCGTCGCCGCCCGGAGCGCGCGCGAAAGGACGGCATGAAGATCCTGGGCCAGCCTCTGCTTGGGAACGTAATCGGTAGCTCCAACACGGAGCGCCTTCATGGCCACGTCCTCGCTGCCATGTCCGGTCATGACGATCACGGGAACCTGAGGGTGCTCGTTGCGAATCGCCCGGACCAGGTTCAGGCCGTCCATTCCCTCCATCTGGAGATCGGTCAAGACAACTGAGGTGGGATGATCCGCCAGACGGGCAAGCGCCTGGGTTCCGTCCTCGGCGTAGGTCGCGTGACACCGCGAGTCCTGGTCGATCAATCGGCCCGCGCACAGACGATCAATCGGGTTATCGTCCACAACCAGGACTTCCGCGACCAGGCCGACAGTCCTCGAGCCTGAAGAACATTCCGCATGGACGTCGATTTGCGCGCTCATGAAGTCCACTCGCTGGGGTTCAAAGTATGGAAATCTCATCATCGAGTCGGTCTGGGGGGGAAAGCACAAGCTCGGCCGGGCGGCGTATGGTTTCGGACATCAGGGTCAAGAGATCATCGGTCAAGGCCTTGACGGAAGCGAATAGCTCCCTGGCCTCGACCAGCCGACCGGCTTTGCTCAAACGCTCGAGCTCGTGCAGGGGTACAAGGGCTTCCGGATCCAGAAAGTGGCTGACCGATCCCTTCAAGGTGTGCGCCGAGCGCGCGGTCGACTGACAATCGCCATGATCAAGCCCGACCTGGACGCGCTGAAGCTGATCAGGAGCATTGTTCACGAAAAGCTCGATCAGGTCTCGCAAGAGACATTCATCGCCGCCGGCCTGCTCGAGGGCGAACGATTGGTCAAAGCCGCTGGCATGAGTGACGCGTGCCGGACCCATGCCGCCAGCGGCAATGGCAGCCATTGCTTTGTCCAGGTCGGCCGAGCGGACCGGCTTGGAGAGATAACCATCGAAGCCGGCATCAAGACAGCGATCCTGGTCGCCTTTCATCGCGTGTGCGGTCAGCGCGATGATGGGTTTGGGCCTGCGTCTGGATTCTGCTCGTTCCAGCGTCCGGATCGCCGCCAGAGCCTCGAAGCCGTCCATCTCCGGCATCTGGATATCCATCAACACCAGGTCGAAGGTCTCTTGCCAGCAGGACTCCACAGCTTTCTTGCCGTTGTCCACCACGGTCACCTCGTGCCCACGCCGCTGGAGCATCATCGAGACGACCTTCTGGTTAACCGGGTTATCCTCAGCCAGCAAGACCCGCAAGGGGTTTTCCCCGGCAGCCACGGTGCCAGTGATACTGGAGCGTTCGCTGGCAAGCAGGGGCGCCGGCGCAGGGCGCTTCCTGGTATTCGCTCCGATCATCGAGATGAGAACTCGACAAAGGTCGGCTTGACGAACGGGCTTGGTCAGGATCGCGTGAATGCCCATGGCCCGCAGCGGATGGTCGATTCGCGGATCTCCCCCGGAAGTGAGGACGATCAGGGCCGTGTCGCCAATCGCCGGGTCATCCCGTATCTGGCGCGCCAGTTCCAGTCCGTCCATCTGGGGCATCATGTAATCGAGCAGGACGGCCGCGAATCGCCTGCCCCTGGCTGCCTCTGTCCTCAGGGCACGCAGGGCCGCCGGACCATTGTCCACCAGGACCGGGGTCATCTTCCAGGAAGTCAGCACTTCCTCGAGAATCCGTCGGTTCGTGGCGTTGTCATCGGCGACCAGAATCGACAGGCCGGCAAGCTGCCCGGTGTTCTCGCCGCCCAGCGGGTCGGGCAGTTCCCGGGCCCGCACCAGGCGGACAGTGAATCGAAACGTGCTGCCGCGTCCGATCTCGCTGTCAACGGTGATCCGGCCTCCCATGAGCCCGATCAGATGGCTGGAGATTGCCAGTCCCAGTCCGGTTCCTCCGTAGCGCCTGGTCGTGGATCCATCGGCCTGCTCGAAGGGCTCAAAAATCACATTGAGCCGATCTGGCGGAATGCCGACTCCCGTGTCGCTCACTGTGAAGACGAGGTTCACCTGGTCGTCGGGTTCAAGGCCGCAGTCGCGCTCGACGGTCACGATGACCTCGCCGCGCTCGGTGAACTTGATCGCGTTGCCGACCAGGTTGATCAGCACCTGCCGGAGCCGATTCGCATCGCCGATGACTCCGTCGGCCACATCGGGCGTGATGCGGCAGGCCAGCTCCAGCCCCTTGCCATGGGCACGTTCGGCAAGCGTCCGGATCGTCCCTTCCACCGTTTCGCGGAGTCCGAAAGGGACAGGATCAAGCGCCAGCTTGCCGGCCTCAACCCGGGAGAAGTCGAGGATGTCATTGATGACCGTCAGGAGCGAATCAGCAGAGTGTTTGACGATCTCGAGGTATTCCCGCTGGCGGGAATTGAGCTCGGTATCGAGCACCAGCTCGGTCATGCCGATAACGCCGTTCATCGGGGTGCGAATCTCGTGACTCATGTTGGCGAGGAATTCGCTCTTGGCCCGGTTGGCGGCCTCGGCGACCTGCCGAGCTGCACCCAGGTTGTTGATCAGCCGCAACCGGACGATGCCCAGAGTGACTTCATCGGCGACGGTCTCCAGCGCCGTGACCGCCGCCGTCGACAGTGACCGGCGCCCGCTGATCGCGAGGACACCCTCGAGCGCTGATCCGTGGGCCAGCGGAAAACCCGCGACGGCGACCATGTCCTTATCAGGGCTGGATTCCTGTCTCTTTTCTTTCAGCTCCGGGTCGCCTCCGCCGACGTACCTGGAGCGGGAACTGGCGACGCGGGCAAGGATCATCGCTTCCCGACTCTCGTCGCGGGCTTCAATGGCCCCCGCGCTGGCCTTCAACTCCGCCGCCTGGCTTTCCGGGTCCACCACCCAGACCTGGGCCAAGGCCTGCAGTTTTCGGGAAAGGACCGACATACAGCCTTGAAACATCGCCTCGACCGACTCTTCGCGTGTCAGCACGCCGCCGACCTCGGCCAGCATCTGGGAAAGCCGCGCGCGCTCCTCCAGTTCGGCTTCGTACCATTTTCGCGAACTGAGATCACTCATCACGCCGACCGCGTGCCACTGGTCGGCGAGCCGGAAGGCGGAGACGCTCAGCTCGATGGGAAACTCCTCACCATTCTTGCGGATCGCCGCCAGTTCCACGATTCTCCCGAGCCCGGCTGTCTCGTCCGTCCCCTGGACGATCGGCAGAGCTCTGCGATAGTCGTCGTGAAGCCTTGGGGGAACCAAGCGGTCAAGGAGTGGCTGGTCCAGCACCTCCTCTCGCCGGTATCCGAACGTCCGCTCCGCTGCATCATTCCAGTAGGTGATGCGTCCTCCGTCGTCGGTCACGACGATCGGATGGAGTGCCGCCTGGGTGATGCCTCGAAACTTTTCCTCCGAGGCTCGGATCTGATCGGCGGTCCGGGCTTCGCGGCGTAACTGCCACCAGAGCAGGGAGATGCCCGCCATGCTGATCGCCACGATGCTGACGGCCAATCGCTGCTCGCCGGCGACTCCTTCGAGCCCCTCGGATGCATCCATCTCGACACAAACCATGGTTGCCGCCTTGCCCGTACCTCGGATCGGTGCGAACGCGACGTAGTTCGAGCTGCCGTCCCGACCGGTCGTGGGGCCTTGCACCAGGCTGGTGTTGATCTCGAAGAGCGACAAAACCTCCTCGGGATGATCGCGCTCGTACCCGCCGCTCGCAGGCTCCTTCTGACCGTCATCGTCCGAGCTCAGCAAACAGTGAACTTGCGCGCCCTGACGCTCCAGGATCGAGAGGCGGCAATGGCCATGGTGAATGGATCTGACGGTGCGGAACTGATCGCGAATTCGAGCCACCTCCGTGGTGGCGGCGCCCGCGGGCTGACCCTGGAGGTAATGAATCTGCTCCGGGCCGAGCATGATGGCGAGCGATTCCGCCAGGCCCTGAAGATCCCTCCTCCGTCGCCGGTTCTCCATGTCTCGCACATGGAAGACAAACAAGAGGCCGCCCAGAAGTGCGGCGACCAGCAAGAAAACCATGCGCAATGCTAATCGCTTGTCCACGGCGCGAGACCGTGGACGGGGCTTTTTCATACGACCCGCTCCTTGAACGCGAGTTCCCAGCCGGCCGCATACTCGGCCGGATCCGCAACCCGAACCACGCGTGACTGAGAGAAGGTTAGGACACAAACCTCGGAGCGGAAGTGAAAACAGGCACGCTGCATGGCCTGGCAATCCGCCAATCCCGCTTGCATACCCAGGAATTCAGGTTGAGGAATCGACCGGTCTCAGCGATTCCGTGTCAACAGGCGACGCCTGGATCTGAGAGTCCGGGAGGGACTTTGCAAGGTGAGTCTCTGTGCGGAGAGCGCCGGGTGAATGCAGAGAGGTAACCCGGGAGAATCGGGCTGAAATCAATCACCCATGACACTCGCCCCGTTGCTGGCATCAGCACTCAGCGCGGCTCGACGTGTGTGTGATCAAAGCGCTTGATCAACGTGACTTCATTGCCGCGATCGTTGTAACGAAAATCATCCACGAGGCCTCGGGCGAGCATGATTCCGAAACCGCCTTCGCGAAGACCGAGTTCATTACGCAACTCGATGTGGCCGATTGGGTCTTCGTCGCACGCGGCATGTGGCAGGTTCCTGGGATTGAAACCCGGCCCCTGGTCCTTGATGATCAGCGTGACCGACTCAGGGTCGATGCGATAGGTGATCCGCAAGACCAGATCAGCGTTCTTGCGGTGACCCCACTCGATGGCATTTCCTCCCATTTCCAACACGGCCTGTTTCAAGTCCTTGATCTGGCGGTCGGTGAGTGGGGCATGGGCGAACATGTCGGCGAGCATGTCATGGGCCTGTTCAAGGTAAGTCAGCTCGCTGCGAATATCGAAATTGATCTCTCCGTAGGTTCCCCGCTTCAGGTGCTCGTCGTGCCAGAGGAGCGCCTTCTCGATGACGTCGTAGAGCTGATCGGGCGTGAATGGCTTGATCAGGTAACCATTGGCCCCGACCCGCACGCCCGCGGCCCGATGCTGCGCATCCTGGAGCGCGGTCACCATAACAATGGGGATCAGATTGGTCTCTCGATTCCGCTTCAACTGGTCGCAAATGGCAAAGCCGTCGACGTCAGGCAGCATGAGATCGAGCAAGACCAGTTCCGGTTTCTTCACCGAGACGGCAGGCCGGACCTGCGCACCCGAGTAAAGCTGGATCGGTTCGAAGTCGCGAGCCCGAACGAGACTGGCCAGAATATCGTTGGTGTCGCGCTCATCGTCGACGATCAGAACGGTGCGCGGCATGGGGAAAACTCGAAGAAACCACGAAATCTCGAACGTTTCCTGTTTCTTGCCACAATCGACGGCAGCCTCAGCGCCATTTTCGCGCGCGCGAGCAAGCGTGACAAGGGTTTGGAATCGACCAGTTCTCCGGTTGGCTCGACGATCCCGACCTTTACGGCCTGCCGAGCCGGTCCCGGGCTCTCGTGCGTACCCGATATACTGACCACAAGCTCGCTGGCCACCTGGAGTACGGGCAGTCAATAGTGATCCATCAACGTTCTCGGGGCCGGTACGGGCCCAGACTCGAACCTCGGCTTCGTCCTGTTGCCAGTCTCCACTCTAAAGTGACAAGCATGCTGGAGGATCAGGACAGAACCCCGCATCCAGGATTTGATCGTGGCCGGCAATCGACTTCACGCTCTTCAGCTTAGAGCCCTGCTTAACCCGTGTCCACCCCTCCTTTCGCGATTGTTCCGCTATGTTCCGCTTCCCGCGGCGACCGCTTTGCTCTTCCCGTCTCTCATTCGTGGAGACTTCCTTGATCACTCCTCGGGCCGCGCCATGTTCGATCGAGCTGGATGGAGTCCACGTCTCTTGCGAGAGCCTCGACCGACTCGTCAGAATACGATTACAGGTGGTACGACAGCTCTTGACGCCTCATGGCATCGGCGATCGCCACGTCGCCTGTCCGAACCAGCGTCTCACTTTTACTCGATTGACTGGACCGGAAGACATGAATGTCATCAGGATCATCGACGCGTTTGGCTACATCATCTATGTGGCGCTTGGCTTTCTTGCGGTGTGGGGCGTTTACAATGGAATCCTGCTGTATCGAACCCTGAGCAAGAAAACCCTCCGGGATCCCGAGCAGCTCATCAAGCAGGTGCAGGAGCTTTGCCAGGCCCGCAAGTTCGATGCGGCCGTGAGTGTCTGCCAGAGCCCGATCTACTGGCACAAGGCGCTTGCCCAGCTCATCGCAGTCGCCCTTCGAAACCGCGACAAGGGACTGACGAAAATCAAGCAGTTGCTGGTCACCGAGTTCCATACCGAGGTGATCGCGGGAATGGAAAACCGGCTGGCCTCGATCTCGACAATCGTCAGGATGGGCCCCCTCCTGGGGCTTCTCGGTACGGTCGCGAGCATGATCGCTGCGTTCAACCGGATCGGCGGAGCCGAGCAGGTTAATCCTCGCGCCCTGGCATCTGACATCAGCCTGGCGCTCTGGGCAACGGGCGCGGGCTTGTTGATTGCCAACCCGATGATGCTCATCGGCAACGATGTCCATGCGCGGCTGCGGAAGCTCAGGGATCGCACCGAACGGCAGCTTCAAGACATCCTGGAGATTCTCGAGCCTCTCGAGAGTCCGGGGCCCGCTCCCATTTCCCGCGGCGTCCGTGCCGAGACCGGCACGCCGCGGGCGACGGCACCCCGCTCTTGATCGAGGCGGAATAATCGACGTCCCGACCGTTTGCCAGGATCTCCGAGAGTTCAGCGCACAATCCCCCGTCTCTATCCGCTAGCTCGGTTGATCAACATGCTGCTCCGCCGCGAAGCTTCCGAGGAACGTGACGAGCACATCGACATGACGCCCATGGTCGACGTCGTTTTTCAGCTCATGACGTTCATGCTTTTCTCGGTGCAAATGACCGGCGGCGAAAAGGTCGATGTTCCCCCGGCCCGGCATGGCGTGGGCATCCCGGAGTCGACGGCCACCTTCTTGACCCTCCTGAAGCCCGCGGTCCCCGGTGCGGAGCCACGGCTCCTTCTGGGCCACGGCGAAGGAGACATGGTCACCCTGAACCAGGCCCGCAAGGCCGTGGCCGACGGAGTCCGCGCAGGCCGAAACAAGGTCATTCTTCAGGCCGACGGCGATGTCCCCCACGGCGCAGTTATCAAGGTCTCGTCGGCCATGACCGAAGTCGAGGGAGTGACAGTCCATATCGGCGTCCAGGAACCTCAAGGCACAAAATGAAATCCTCCTTTCTCTTGCTCCGGGCAATCAAGCCTTCAATCACTTCAGCTTGACGCCAGGACAGTAAGGGCGGTAACCGTGGCCAACTGGGATATCTTTCACGCCGATCGCCTGGAGCTCGAGCGCGGGCAAAGTGCGCAGGCCATTCGCTCGGCCCTCGCCCGCGGCGAGCTCCGAGATGACGACCTCGTCCGTCCGGCGGGAACCACCGTTCCCTGGGCCCGCATCGCCGACATCCCGGAACTGTTGGCCCCGGCGCCGGAACCCGCTCCGGAACCTGGACCGACCGCGCACAGACCATCTGCCGAGGCTCCCCGGCCCGAGGATCGACTACCGGATTTCGAGGAGGTCCAGCCCAGCCTCGAGCAAGTCATCCCGCCCCCCAAGAAACACCATCCCACCGAGCTGCCCGGATCGTTGACGTCCGATGTCGCATTTCCCGTTCTCGATGAGCCCGAACCGCGCCCGCTGCGCGCTCCGGGTACGTCCATGCCTTCGGCGTCATCGCACGCATGGGTCTGGGCCGATGATGATGACGAAGACGAAGACGACGTGGACGAGGACGATCTCAGGATCATCGAAGATCAAGGAGATATCGAGATTCTCGCCGATGACGCCCTCGAAGAACACGGCACTAGGTCCACCGGCGCGGCCGGGAAGCAACCGGCAATTCAGCCGGCGGTGCCCGGGCGTTCGAGCGAAGCTCGCTCTCGCCGTGTCGAATCTCACACCGTGGCCGAGCCCCGCGATGGTTGGGAACCGAGCGCAGACGATCTTGACCTGGACGTGATCGAGGGCAGCCGATCCAGCCGTGTGGCTTTGCCGGTCGTGCACTCTCGCGACCGCGACGGGGCCGTTCTTCCCGCCGCGGCCGACGATCAGCCCGAGACCGAGTTCTCGCTGTCGCGATCCGCGACTCAGAAGATCGAGGAACTGGATCTCGCCCCCATGGTCGACGTCGCCTTTCAACTCGTCCTTTTCTTTACGGTGACCGCCACCATGGTACTGTACAAGACGCTGGAAATACCCAAACCTTCCGGAGAGGCCCCCGCCGGTGCGGTCGCCCAGGGCCGGTCGCGCTCGCTCGATGACCTGAAGGACGATTACATTCTCGTCGAGATCGACGACCGGGGAGCGATGAAGCTCGATCGCCAGCCCATCGAACCGGTGAGAGAGACGCTCGTCGAGAATCTCCGCCGCGCTCGCGAGAAGACCAGCCGCAAGTCGATGCTCCTCTCCGCTGACGCTGCCACCCTTCATCGCAACGCCGTGCTGGCGTACGATGCGGCCATCGAGATCGGCCTGAGCATCGCCATCGCCAAGCCTCAATCACCCCAGGGTCCCGCTCCGACTCTCCGGGGCACCCCGGCCGGAGCCCCCAGGCCAGCCCCCAACCCCTCTGCCGCCCCCGCAGCCCCATTCTGAGCTGCTTGCTTGAGACGCGGCCGCGGCCTGTCTAGAATGAAACCTGGCGATCTCCCTTCAACGCTCGCCAGCCAGCACCGCTCAACGCTTGCCAGCCAGCACCCGCCTTCCCTTGCCAGGCCCAGCAGCCTTTCCTCCATTGCAGGAGTCCACCATGATCGAGCTGGGTGTGCATACCGACAACCGGCGCACCCTCAGCGGCAATTTCCGGGGGGGAACCGAAAGGGGACATTCTTATTTGTCGTCGGGGAACCGAAAGGGAACCGAAAGGGGACATTCTTATTTGTCGTCGCAGGATAGGCAAGTCGGGCGGTTTCCCGTAATCGCTTGCCCGGTATGTCGCAGGGCGGAGGTTGTCGTTCTCGCGGTCCTAGACGAAATCTTTCCTAGATTCTCCAGACGTCCACCGTGAATAAGAATGTCCCCTTTCAGTTGTCCCTTTCAGTTCTCCCATCGCCTTGATCGCCGCGACCAGTCGTTTCTCGTGGGGAAGGACGAACTGCTCGTAGAGCTTCGGCCCGATCAGTGAGGCCGCCGCGTCGCCGACGCCGATCACATCAGCGCCCGCCTCGACCTGCCTCCTGGCGAATGCGATTTCCATGGCGACGACAAATTCGAAGAGCTCGCTCACGAACTCCGGATCATCGTGAAAATCGAGCATCAACGTGTTCATGCCTCGCAGGTCGGCGCCCATGGCGAATGGACCCTCGACCCAGCCCTCGACGATCAGTGACCCGGCCGTTCGCTGCTTCAGGATCGCCACCGCGCCCAACCGGTCGCGCATCCGTCCGGGAGCGGCCATGCTGGGAATCTTGAGGGTCGCCAGCCGGGATTTGTCCCGCAGGAGGGCTCGGCTCTCGACAATGGCCGGAGGCTGGTTGTCGAACCACTCCACGGTCCCGCCCAGGTCGGAAACCTCACGTGCCGGGTCGGAGATCGTCGACACGTGGTCGAATCCGAAGGTCTCGGCCGTGCGCATCTGAACCTCGGCCAGCACGCGGCAGTCGGCCGCATAGTCTCGATAGGGAACTCCCACGAGATCGGCCCCGAACAGCATGGTGATCGGCATCAAGGGCGGATGATCGACGGCTTTGCCGTCGATCATCGCCAGTACGCGCTCCTTGCCATTCATGATGAAATCCTCTCGGCCGCGACGATGCCCTGGTCGGCTCGGGCAACGATCCGATGACCTGGCGGGACCACCAGAAAGCTTGCTTCGTCCCAGTCGCCGGCCAGCAGCCCTCGAAACAACCCGAGATCCCCGCGGACCTTCTCGAACCGCCAGCCTTTCTCGGTGGCCTCCACCCGGGCCTCGGCTTCACAGCGGCCATCGGGCTCGATGCCAGTCTCGATGAAGGTCAGTTGAGTGTAAGCCTGCTGGTACCGCGTCAACTCGTCGTAGAGAAACCGGCCGTTATCTTCGCCATAACGTTCGGTCAGGGCATCAAGGGTATAGCCCATGCCGGTCTGGGTCCGCGCCAGGGGCTCGAGGTCGGCCCCGCGCTCCACCCAGCCGGTCGAGCGATAGTAGACGCCCGGATGGTCCTGGAAATAGCGTTCGAACTCGATCCGACTTCCCATCAAGAGGGTGATGCAGTCATGAGCGCGGGGAAGAACCAAGGGGACGGACCGCGCCTCCAGCCCGGCCAGGCCGTTACCGCATAATCCATATCCCAGCGCGATGGCGTCATACTTCTGTGCGTCAGCCTCGGCCTCATCGATGGCGGCCTGGAGGCCCGCGCGCATCACGCGGGCACCCCGGTCGTGCAGGCCCTTGGAGAGAAAGCGGGCGTCCACCACGTGAGGCGATCGCGCGACGGCATCGCAGAGCTCGCGGATGATGACCTCGCAACCGATCAGGAGAATGCGCATGATGCCGCGGCCCTCACCAGTGCGCGGACGAACTCGGGGCTCGTGCCGCAGCAACCGCCCAGAAACGACGCCCCGGCCTCGATCAACGCGGGAAGATGGCTTGCAAACGTGGCGGCGGTCATGGTGTAGACTGCCTGGCCGGCCTCGAGCGAGGGCATGCCCGCGTTCGGCTTGATCCAGACGGGCAAACCGGACGCGTGCTTGAGCCGCCGGCAGATCTGGGCAAACGATTCGGGACCCGCGCCGCAGTTGGCGCCGATCGCGTCGACCCCCTCCTCGACCATGGCGCGCGCGGCCGTTTCGGGAGTCACACCCATCATGGTCCGGGCCTTGTTCTTGCCGCTGTCGAACGCGAACGAGACGATGATCGGCAGCCCGGTCGGCCTCGCCGCGCGCACGGCCAGGCGCGCCTCCTCGACATCGCTGAAGGTCTCGAAGAGCAGCACATCGGCGCCTCCCTCTGCCAGCGCCTCGGCCTGGATCCTGAACCCATCGGTCACGCGCTGCTCGTCGATCTCGCCGGTCGCCATCACCTTTCCGGTCGGCCCCAACGAGGCAAAGACACGGACGCCGCCACCCGCCTGCTGCTTCGACAGCTCCGCTCCCCGGCGGTTAATGGCGACGGCTTGGTCTCCCTGGCCATGGGTCGACAGCGCCACCGGGTTGCCCCGAAAAGTGTTGGTCAGGATGACCATGCTGCCGGCCTCGACATACGACCGCGCCACGGCCTCGACGTCCGCAGGCCGGGTCAAGTTCCAGGCATCGGCCGGCTCACCGGTCGCCAGGCCGCGCTTCTGGAACTCGGTTCCCCAGGCGCCGTCGGTGATGACCGGTCCTGTACCAAGAAGTGACAATAGCCGGCTCAATACTCCCTCTCTTTCCAAAACTGTTCGATTTCCTCCAGCGTCCGGCCCTTCGTCTTGAAAGCGTACTGCCAGACGATCCACCTTGCATCACGTCACTACCCTTTGACAGGCTCTCTTTTTCGCTACGAGTTCGACGCGTCGAGGGGTCCCTCGACAGCGGCGAGGTCACGGAGTGCCTCGGGAGCGAAATCGGCGCCATTGGGCCAAACGACTGTGCCGCAAATGGGATCGAGTTCCATACGCGCAAAAAAATCACGTTCGTGCAGCGGTTCAAAAACCGGCCCATCAAGGATCTCTCTCAGGCTAACCACCTTGTGAGTGCCGTCGTTGAACGCAACGCGTATGCAGGAATCGCCGCAAACTTTAGCTTCAACGATGCGAAGGATCATGTTCAGGTCCTCCTAGCCGCAGATCCATGAGTGGCAGCGCCAGGGGTGTGTTCCATCGCCGCGCGGTTCGTTCCACGACCTAGCCCAGCCGGAACCCGTCCCGCCACGTGGCCTCGGGATCTGGATCCACGTTCAAGACCAGGTCCGTCGCCATGGGGAGGCAACGACCGGAACGCGCGATGTCGAGACAGTAGGAGGTTGCCATCGGGATGCTGCCCGCCTATCCCACTCCGCACATCCGTCGCGCCATCGCCACGGCATTGCTGGCGCTCTCTCCGTAGCCGTCGGCCCCGATGTCATCGGCATATTGCTGGGTTACCGGGGCGCCGCCGACCAGCACCTTGACCTGCTCACGTACGCCGGCCTGCTTCATGGCCTCGATGGTCGTCTTCATGGAGGGCATTGTCACCGTGAGCAGGGCCGAGAGGCAGACAATCTGCGCCCCCTTCTCGCGCACGGCCTCGATGAACTTCTCGGGTGGCACATCAGCCCCCAGGTCGATCACCTCGAAGCCGCCCCCCTCGAGCAGCGAGGCCACCAGGTTCTTGCCGATATCGTGCAGGTCTCCCTTCACCGTGCCGATGGCGACAGTTCCCGTGGGTTTGGCCCCGCGCTCGGCCAGCAGCGGGCGGAGGAGCTCCAGCGATCCCTTCATGGCCCGCGCCGAAAGCAGCAGCTCCGGCACGAAGTATTCTTCTTCCTCGTAGCGTTTCCCTACCTCGTCCATCGCCGGCACCATGGTGCCCGAGATCAACTGGAGGGGATCGATGTTTTCCGCGATGGCTTCCCTGGTGACCGCGACCGCCGTCTTGGCGTCGCCATTGAGCACTGCGTCGTAGAGTTCTTGGAGATCGGCCATGAGTTACCCCTCGATTTCCTCGGTTCGCGTCACTTCCGTCCATGGAACTCACGCACGGCGTCGAACATCGCCAGGATGTTCTCTGTCGGCGTACCCGCCTGGATGTTGTGAATCGCGTTGAAGACAAAACCGCCCCCCGGCGCGAAGATCCCGCACCGCCGCAGCACCTGCTCGCGCACCTCGGCCGGGGTTCCGAAGGGCAGGGTCTTCTGCGTATCCACGCCGCCGCCCCAGAAGGTCAAGCGGTCTCCGTATTCCTGCTTGAGCAGGTCTGGCTCCATTCCCACCGCCGAGCACTGCACCGGATTGATGATCTCGAAGCCGGCCTCGATGAACGACTCGCAGAACCGCTTCACCGAGCCGCACGAGTGCTTGAAGCATTTCCAGGTCGTCTGGGCGTGAATCCAGTCGCAGATCCGTTTGTAGTACGGCAGCCAGAGCTCCCGAAAGGTGGGCACGGAGCAGAAGGCCGAAGTCTGGGTGCCGAAGTCGGTGCCGCAGAGGAAGACCGCGTCAATCGTGTTTCCAATAGTCAAGTGCACCTTTGCCAGGTTTTCCAGGGCGATCTCGGTCTGACGTTCGAAGATCCCGTGTACGTAGTCGCGACGGCTCTTGAGCGACATGTACCACTCGCCAATGTCGCGGATTCCCCTGGGGTCCTTGAGAAACGGCGCGGGCACCAGGGCGATATCGCCCAGTGCGATGCCGCCGAAGGTAGCGATCACGGCCCGGCCGGACGCGCGAGCGAAATCCACATCGGCCTTGATCGTGGCCAGGTCAGCCTCGTTCAGCGGCTGGAATTCCTCGAGGTTGTCCTCGACGTTCAGGTGCTCGTCGCTGAGGTGATGTTGCCGGATGATCGCGTCGAAAAAGTGAAATCCCCTGGGCATCCGCCCACTCGGCTCGGCCGTCAGGTCGCCCTGCGGATAGATCAGGGTATCGCCGTTCTCGCCCACCGTGGTGTTGAACATCCCGGGAACGAGCACCTCGAGACCGTTGAAATCCCAGGACTTCCAGTCCTTGTTCTCGAAACCAAACATCGTCCGCCGCCGAAAAACGCCATCGACGTCGATCCCGAGCACCTGCTTGAGGTCCTCGTCAAGCAGTCCGAGCATCTGGAACGGCTCGTGCACTTTGACTGGCCGCTTCTCCAGACCGTGATAATCACGCAGCGCGGCCACGCAGCTAACATGGATGCCGGTCACCGAAGTGCCACCGAAATCCACGGGCACCTGGTCCGGCTGCTTGTGTGCGACGGCATCCAGAACTCGCTGCCGGCTCGGCGTGATGGCGGGAGCCGCCTGAAGCGTCGTCATCGCGGTAACCCTCACCGGTTAGAGTAGTTTACTCCAGGCTATCGGCGCCCTCGGGCCGGGTCAACGAGATGGTAGCGCCGCCAAGGGTGACCGGAGGCGGACCGAACGGGATCCGGCCCACCAGCCCGTGGAAACCGCACAGGTGGGACCGACCGAGATTTGGGTTCGTTTTCCTGCTCGATCCCGCCTTTGTTCGTCCTAAGCCCCAATATGCCAATGACTAACACTCGAGCAATTTGGCTTCGTTTTGGCGTTTTTCTCTCACCGCCAGCTCCCTCCCATCGGATTTACTGGCCACTATGCTTTCGCCCCACGCTCGACGCCCCGCGCCCCACGCCCAACCAGCGGGGTCAGGTCGTGCGCAGAGCCCCCCCGCTGGCTGCTGCCTAACACCAACCGCCGATTTGTCAAAGACCGAACGGAGCCCGATCGCGACGAGCGGCCCCTCTATTTCAGTGTGTCACCAAACCGGGCGATTGCTGCCGACAAATCGATCCGTTTCTTCCCCCCTCGCTGCCGCACAACCGTTGACCATTCTCTCGTGGTAGGTGGCGCTGGACGACAGTGGCTTTAGGCGTGCC
>Ga0074044_10001825_pt1 | contig 18921 bp, 15 predicted proteins | sample BogForMeECP23OM1_FD_94443 | JGI IMG/M metagenome (GOLD analysis project Ga0074044, IMG submission 94443) | Bog forest soil microbial communities from Calvert Island, British Columbia, Canada - Bog Forest MetaG ECP23OM1 | ecosystem: Environmental > Terrestrial > Soil > Wetlands ...
GGCTAGCGGACCGGCTAGGCCACGTACCAACGACCGGGTCAAATGGGACAAATAGGTGCCAAGGCCGTTTTGAGGGGGGCGGGTTCTGGCCATGCAGCCGAATTTGGGACAGAGGTTTCACGCTGGCAAGGGAACCCCTTGCCCCAGGCTCCCCATTTAGCTCAGGCGAAAGTGACCGGCCAAAGCCTCTCAGGCCAAAGCCTCTCCCATGCACAGGTAATGGATCGTAAATAAGATGCGATCGCCAGAAGATCAATACGCTAAGAGCCACGGATGAAACACGGATGAAACACGGATAAGCAATGTGAAGAGAAGTGAGGCCCCACCGGTTCATCAGCGGATCTGCCAGGCAACTGAGACGGATTGTTTCCCAAGGCTTCAGCATCGAGGGGACAGAGGGGGACATGCTCCCGCCACAGGGGCTAGTGGGTGAAGTGGACAAGACAGAGGTCGGGTGTGATAAACGTCGCGAGTCGATCTTGAGGTGGGGGTTCTGATGTTCCCGAAGTTCGGATATCATCAGCCTTTCGGACAAACCAATATGGCGTGGAACGAAGACACACGATGATCGGGCCTCGCATGGAATTCAACCGCTTCGACGTCTCCACGAAGGAGTTGGTCTGGGACGACCCCGCCGCCTGGCTGGAAGGGTTCGGGATCGGGCCGCGCGGGCCGGTCGAGGTGATCGACTCGGATATCACAACTCTCAGCGCGGCCGCCGACAAGGTGATCAGGGTCGGAGGTGCCGAGCCCTACCTGGTCACCATCGAGCTCCAGTCCAGCCACGAGACCACCTTGGCCCGCACGCTCTGGTATCGTCAGGTCGCGCTGGACTACCGCCACGATCTGCCCGTGCTCACCGTCTTGGTCTTGCTCCGCAAGGAGGCGAACTCGCCCAACCTGACCGGGACGTACGAGCGCCGGATGCCTGACGGACGGTTCACGAATCGGTATGATTACCATGTAGTGCGGCTCTGGCAGGAGAATGTCGAACAATTCCTGAGCGTCGGGGTTGGCCTCGTACCGCTTGCCCCGCTGACTGATGTGGCAGAAGCAGATTTACCGCAACTCGTCGGGCGGATGGCGAAGCGGATCAACGCCGAGCCTCGCCCGAGGGCCGCCAAGCTCTGGACAGCGACGTATTTGCTGATGGGATTACGGTACTCGGATGAAATGACGGACTCACTCCTCGAGGGGATACAGCTTATGCAGGAATCGACGACCTATCAGAAAATCTTGCGGGAAGGCCGCGACGAAGGTCGGAAGGAAGGCCTAAACCAGGGGCGAATCGCCGAGGCGCAACGGTTGTTACTCCTCCAGGGCGAGATTCGCTTCGGTGTTCCGGACGCAACGACCCGCAGTGCCGTCGAGGCGACCCAAGATCTCGAGCGTTTGGAGAGACTGAGTAAGCACATTCTCGACTCGGATCTCCACGACTGGGAGCGTCTTCTGGACGAGCCCTGATTGGAGGCGTCCGGGATGTTGCGATACTCGGCACGTCCAGTCTTACCACGGCCACGAGGGATGCTCGTACGCTGACCATGTGTTACGGCTCTGCCCGGCGGATGTCGAACCTTTCCTGTACGCGGGTAACGGCCTGGTTCCTCTGGCACCCCTGACAGACGTGTCGGAAGAGGACTTGTCCCACGTCGTTGAGCGGATGGCGGAGCGGATCAACGCCGAGCCTCGCCCGAGGGCCGCCAAGCTCTGGACAGCCACGTATTTGTCGATGGGATAGCACTTTTCGGATAATGATTTAGGCCACTGAAGTGGATTCCGATTTGGTTTCCATCCGTGTTTCATCCGTGTTTCATCCGTGGCCGAAAACGAATTTGAAGATGATTTAGCCACGGATGAAACACGGATGAAACACGGATAGAGGCAAGATTCACACGACGATGATTAAGGCCGCAAGGCCCGCATTTCAAGTTCGGTGGTCCCCAGATCAGTGAAGGAGTCCGCGATGGCCGCATCCGCCGCTGTGCACCCGTCTGACCAGACGTTGCAGTCCTATGGCCTGGGCAAGCTCAACGACCTACTCGCCGAGGCGGTCGGCAAGCACCTGGGGGAGTGCGACGCGTGCCGTCGCCGGGTCGCCGAGGTCACTTCGGACAGCTTCGTGGGACGGCTCCAGAACGCTCAGGCACGGCCCGAGACTGCTCCTCCGGTCGGCTCATCGCTGGCGGGGCTGTCGAAGCTGGACGGAGAGGCACGCCAGCCATCGCCTCCACCGGCCGACACCTTGCCGCCGGGCCTGGCCGAGCACCCGGACTACCAGGTCCTTCGGGAATTGGGCCGGGGCGGCATGGGCGTCGTCTACCTGGCCGAGAACCGGATGATGGGGCGGAAGGAGGTGCTCAAGGTCGTCAGCTCGCACCTCCTGAACCGCAAAGGCGTGCTCGAGCGGTTCCTCCGTGAGATCCGCTCCGCGGCACAGCTCCATCACCCCAACATCGTCACCGCTTACTCGGCCACGCGCGTCGGCGAGAGCATCGTCTTCGCGATGCAGTACGTCGAGGGTTACGACCTGTCCAAGCTCGTGGAGAAGAGCGGCCCGCTGGCGGTGGCTCACGCCTGCAATTTCGTGTACCAGGCAGCGCTCGGCCTCCAGCACGCCCACGAACACGGCATGGTCCACCGCGATATCAAGCCGAGCAACTTGATGCTGGCACGCGATGGGAACAAGCCAGTGGTCAAGGTGCTCGACTTCGGCCTGGCCAAGGTGACCAGCGAGGGAGTGGTTGACGTCGGCCTGACCCAGGAGGGCCAGATGCTGGGCACACCACACTACATCGCGCCAGAGCAGACCGTGAGCGCCCAGAAGGCCGACATCCGCGCCGACATCTACAGCCTGGGCTGCACGCTGTACTGCCTGCTTACCGGCCACCCGCCGTTTGACGCCCCGAGCCTGTACGAGCTTCTCCAGGCACACCATTCGATGGACGCCAAGCCCCTGAACTTCATCCGCCCCGAGGTCCCCGCCGAGCTAGCCGCCGTGTTAGCCAAGATGCTGGCCAAGGAGCCGGAGCGGCGGTTCCAGACTCCGGCCGAGGTGGCGCTGGCGCTGGCCCCCTTCTTCAAGAAGGGGAACGTCGCGTCCACGAGATCGAAGCCGGAGTTCTCCCAGGCCGGGCCACCCGATGCGAAACAGGCAACGGCCGGCGCGGGCTCCGTGCCGGCGCGGCCCGCGGCAGAGTTACAGCCGGCCCCCGCGCCTTCAGTCGGGAAGCCGGTGGAGACGCCGCGACCTGAGGCGACGTGGAAGAGCCTGGTCGATTTCAAAGAGACCGAACCAGTGAAGAAAGCTGCGCCGGCCGCCGCTTCAAATCGCCGTCCACCGTGGCTGTGGCCGGCGGTGGCGGTCGGCGTGTTGCTGCTCGGTTCCGTTGCCTTGTGGGGTGTGCTCATCAGGATCTGGACACCGGAGGGATTCATCGTGCTGAAAGATCTCCCGGATCAGGCGGTGGTCATCATCGACGACAAAAAAGCCACCGTCCACTGGCCGGACGGCGGCGGACCCGCAGAGATCGCCGCGACCCCCGGCGATCACATGGTGCAAGTGAAGAAGGATGGATTCACGATGAAGGGTCAGACAGTGACGGTTAAGACAGGAGACAAGACAACGCTCACCGTGCAGCTTGAACCTCTTGAAACTCCGACTCTGGGAAAGGACGGTGCCGATAAAGCAGAGGTCAAGCCCAGCGATTCAACGCTCGGCGCCGGACCGCCCATAGGCGCCGTCGTGCTATTCAGTGGCGCCAGCCTCGACGGCTGGGTCAATCGCGATAGTAAGCCAGCCGAATGGCCCGTGACCGACGGGGTCCTCACCGTCGGCAGGGGCGATATCATGTCCGTGAGGCGATTCGGCAATTTCCAGCTTCACCTCGAATTCGAGGTTCCTTACATGCCGGAAGCGCGAGGGCAAGCCCGTGGCAACAGTGGTGTTTTCCTTGACGGGATGCACGAACTTCAAATCCTCGACTCGTACGGCCTCAAACCGCAGGACAACGAGTGCGGTGCGATTTATAAGCGGATCGCACCCTCCGTAAATGCCTGCAAGCCGCCACTCCAGTGGCAAACCTACGACGTCACCTTTCACAAGGCGAAGGTCGACAGAGCCAAGGTTGTCGAAAAGGCGAGGGTCACCGTTGTCCAAAACGGGCTCACGATTATCGACAATGTCGCGACCACGCCAACTCCGGGGGGAATTGACCTCAAGCCGGGCGAGGACGGTCCGATCCTCCTCCAGGACCACGGAAACCGCGTCGAGTATCGTAATATCTGGATTAAACCTCTTGAAACCTCGCGCCCGGGGAAGGACGAAGCTCAAGATTCCCCTCGCTCCGAAGTGAACAAGCAGCCTATAGCAACCTCCGCCGAGCGCACTGGGATCGAGCCGGATGGAGTTCAAGCGAGTGACTTGGCGCGATCGCCGAACCGGAAGGCGAGCATCCTCTCCGGATCTTGGCGGGTTGAGGAGAACGAGCTCGTTCAGAACGGAGGGCAAGGCACAATCCTCCTCGGGGAAATGACGTTGTCAAGCTTCGACTTGAAATTCCAGGGCAAGATTGTCTCAGGAGATGAAGGATTTGTGGCATTGTTCCATCGCACGAGTGGCGACAATGTTCGCTTCTTCCATGTTGGAGAACTTGGCGGAAAGAGAGTCGACTTGGGGTTCCTCTGCGAGGGCAAGGAAGGTGGGCAGTCCAAGCCGATCGCGACCGCCAAGGGACGGTGGTATAACGTGCTGATCAAGGTCCGTAGTGCCGAATTCTGGTGCTATCTTGACGGCCAGGAGTTGTTCCACGACGTAGATAAGCGTTTCGCACGAGGCAGGATCGGCCTTGCGACATGGGATGCCAACGCCCGTTACCGCGACATCGTCATTACGACCCCTGAGGGTAAAGTCCTTTGGGAAGGGCTGCCGGACCTGCCGGGTCAGCCGGGTGTCAAAGTTGACGTACCTGCCGGTGTCGTCGGACGCCCCGACGCCATCCGCCGCCCGACGGATACGAAGGTATTCAATGGGAAGCACTACAAGGTCTTCCCTCAACAACTCACCTGGCACGAGGCGAAGGTGAGATGTCAGGAATTAGGGGGACACCTCGCCATCGTCACGAGCGAGAAGGAGAACCGGTTCCTCACTTCTTTGGTGAAGGAGCAGGGACTCGGCGGGGCGTGGCTCGGGGCGACAGACGAAGAAGTCGAAGGGCGATGGATCTGGGTCAACAACACGCCGTTGCGTTACAGCAACTGGGACATCCCGCAGAAACAACCGAATAACAAACAAGGGATAGAACATTACATGGTTCTGCTGACGCGTTTCAATGGCACATGGTGCGATCAGCCAAACGATGGTCGTCAGGAACACCCGGGCTTTGTATGCCAGTGGGATTGACACTGACTGGACGCTCAAGAAGTCTGGGTATGTATGATTGATCGTTGTGAGGCACGGATGAAACACGGATGAAACACGGATAAGAAAGCAAGGGATTCGGCGAGATTGCGATCGACAAGGGGTTCAACTGTCATGGCGCTGGAGCATGGCGAGATTACCGAGAAGATCGTGGGGGCCGCGTTCGAGGTGCATTCGATTCTGGGGTACGGGTTCCTGGAGAAGGTCTATCAGAAGGCGATGCAGGTCGAGCTGATTGCCCGGGGGTTGAAGGCTGAGAGGGAGAGTGAGATCAAGGTGACGTACAAGGGAGTGATTGTCGGGGAATACGAGGCCGACCTGCTGGTCGAGGACAAGGTCATTGTCGAACTCAAAGTCGCCAAGGAGTACCAGACGGCCGACGAAGCACAGCTCCTCAACGAACTCAAGGCCACCGGCATCAAGATCGGACTGCTCATCAACTTCGGGCGCACCAAGGTAGAATTCAAACGATTCATCTACTGACTGCCATGAGGACTGAAATCAATTTCATCCCGCGTTTTTTCTCAACTGCCTTTATCCGTGTTTCATCCGTGTTTCATCCGTGGCCAACAGAATTCTTGATTCTGAATACCACTCAGCACGAGTGAGTGAGGACAAAAACCATGGCAAACTTAGACAATACAGATCGAGCCACGGATGAAACACGGATGAAACACGGATAAGCAATTTGAAGAGAAGTGGGGCCCCATCGGTTCATCACCGGATCTGCCAGGCAACTGAGACGGATTGTTTCCGAAGGCTTCAACCTCGAGGGGACAGAGGGGGACATGCTCCCGCCACAAGGGCGACTGGGTAAGGTGGACAAGACAGAGCTCGGGTGTGATTAACGTCGCGAGTCGATCTTGAGGTGCGGGCTTCTGAGTCTCCCGAAGCTCGGATAGCATCAGCCTTTCGGACAAACCAGTAGGGCGTGGAACGAAGCCACATCGAGTATCGGAGCCGCGCATGGAATTCAACCGCTTCGACGTGTCCACGAAGGAGCTGGTCTGGGACGACCCCGTCGCCTGGCTGGAAGGGTTCGGGATCGGGCCGCGCGGGCCGATCGAGGTGATTGACTCCGACATCACGACGTTGAGCGCGGCCGCGGACAAGGTAATCAGGGTCGGAGGTGCCGAGCCCTACCTGGTCAACATCGAGCTCCAGTCCAGCCACGAGACCACCTTGGCCCACACGCTCTGGTATCGTCAGGTCGCGCTTGACTACCGCCACGATCTGCCCGTGCTCACCGTCCTCGTCTTGCTCCGCAAGGAGGCGAACTCGCCCAGCCTGACCGGGACCTACGAGCGCCGGATGCCTGACGGACGATTCACGAATCGGTACGATTACCATGTGGTGCGGCTCTGGCAGGAGAATGTCGAATCATTCCTGAACGTCGGGGTTGGCCTCGTACCGCTTGCCCCGCTGACCGATGTGCCAGAAGCAGATTTGCCGCAGATCGTTGGGCGGATGGCGGGGCGGATCAACGCCGAGCCTCGCCCGAGGGCCTCCAGGCTCTGGACCGCGACGTACCTGCTCATGGGCTTTCGCTATTCGGACGAGCTTACAGATTCGCTCCTGGAAGGAGTTCAGAACATGCACGAGTCAACGACCTATGAAAAGATCTTGAGGGATGGCGGAATCGCCGAGGCGCGACGGCTGCTTCTCCTGCTGGGCGAGATTCGCTTCGGAGTTCCCGAGGCCAGGACCCGTAGTGCCATCGAGGCGATTCAGGACATAGAGCGTCTGGAGAGGATGAGCAAGCGAATTCTCGACGCAGAAATCCACGACTGGGATGGGCTCCTGGACGAGCCGTGAAGTCAACGCCGAGCCTCCTCAACCCACGTTTCTGATCAACTGCCTTTATCCGTGTTTCATCCGTCCTTCATCCGTGACAAATCATGTCTTTTTTCGGTGGCAACTCGGGAGGACAGCATGTTACGAGCCATTCTCACGCCTCTGGCACTTCTTGCCTTGATGGGACCCAGCGCACTGGCGCAAATGGGCTTCATCGGGCCCGGCTCGACCGCCGAGGGAGACTACCTTCGGGGTGTGGGCGTTGCGGCCTTTGGCATGGGGGTTTACAACCGTCAGACGGCCGAGGCGAATTCAATCAACGCAAATACGGAAATGAGAATCAATGAGTATGTGTTCGCTTGCCTGATGAACGAGAACCGCATGAATGCCGAACATCGCGACGCGATGGTGGCGAAGAACAAGGAGAATTACACCAAGATTCGCCAGCGAATCGATCAACATCCGGAGGCACGCGATGTCAGAAAGGGAGACGCACTCAACGTGGTCCTGGAACAACTGAATAACCCCAAGATCCAGGAAAGCTCTTCCCACACGGTCACCGTGCCACTGTCGGTGGATGAGGTGCGGCGAATCCCCTTCAAACTCGGCGCGAAGGGAGTGAAGAGCTTCTCGATCGCGCGGCTCACGGCAAAAGAAAAGGGGAAATGGCCGGTGGCATTCCAGGACAACCAGTTCGATCGTGACCGACGAGAATTCGAGAAGGCCCTCGACAACGCCCTCGAGCAGCAATACAAGGGCGACATGCAACTGGAGTCCATCAAAGCCGTCCAGAAGACCGTTGATAACCTGGAAGACACGTTGCAGAAAGTGGTCGGGAAGATTTCCGACACGCTTTACTTCGAGGCGAGGGAACGCTTGAAGGAGATGAGAGCGACGGTCGAGATGCTCAAGACCCAATCGATCGAACAGGCACTTGGTGAACTTGACAGGTACGCCGGGACGACCGTGAACGATCTGAGGGTATTCATGCTGAGGCACAACTTGCAATTCGCGGATGCCGCGAATCCCGACGAGAAGGAGCTTTTTCCCCAACTTTACGCCAAGCTCGGCGAGCAGAAAGATCGAGTCTCGGTCGGATTGGCGGTCCAGGACGACCCGGCGAAGAATTGAATGAGGGTGGGATCACGATGGTCAAGAATACAATCGGCGCGGCGCTGGCATGTCTTTACGTCGCGCTCTCGGTATGGCTCGTTCGCAGCGAAGGCCAGTCCTATCGCAACGGCCTTAACCGTGCCAAGCCGGCGGGAGCTGTAACTGAGAAACCCGTCCGCGAGCGCACCGAGGTGACAGAGGATGTGCCGAGGGTGGTTGTCGCACCACCTCGAGCACCTGATCCACAACGCGCTGAGGGGCGCGACACAGTGGCTACCGCTCCTGCTCCCACTCCGGCCGCGCCGGCATCCGAAACCACAGGCGCCAAGCCCGGCGTGCCCCCGACGGCTGAGTCGAAACAGGTCGCACCACAGCCCCCTCAGCTCACCATGCGCAAGCCGGACAGCGCCATCACTCCTGACGCCCGGTTCTCTAAACTCGACCCATACTGGAGCCAGCCGGAGGTCAAGACGAGCTGGAAACTGTCGAACATCAGCGACCAGGATGAGATGCGCCTCGGCGAAGAGCTGCACAACATGATCATGCGCTTCAACCCACCCGCGCCCAGCGGACCCTGGCGGGAGCGAGTTCACGCGGCGGCCAAGCCGCTGCTGGCAAGAGTCTCGAGAAAAGACATCAAATACACCTTCACCATCCTCGATTCCGAGGCCGTCAACGCGTTCTCCCATCCCGGAGGCCATGTCTACCTGTCTCGTGGACTGTTCGCTTTCATCGGCGAGGACGAGGACGTGCTCCTTCAGTTCATCCTGGCGCATGAAATCGCCCACGTCGACTTCCGGCACATGATTCAATGTCTTCAGGATCCCGGAGTCGAGAAGATTCAGATGGGAACATTGGAGAAAGTCTATTTCTTTATCCTTCCGTTTGGGTACATGGACAAACAGGAGTATGCCGCCGATCAATGGGCCTACCGCCAACTGATCGGACTCGACCATACGCGGTACGAAGCGCTCAAGTTCCTCCGCAAGCTCAAGGGCTATGCCGAAGCGCACGACTTCAACGATGGCAGAGCCAGGTACCAGCCTCGACCGGGTTCCTCGCCGGTCGAGAATCACTTGCGGGCGCATACGGCCACATGGGAGCGTCTGGATATGCTGGAGTCGTTCATTAACGCGACTTCGACGAAGCCGAAATGAACACCGCCGCCGTCAGGCCGAAGAGCATGGCCCCCAGGGCCATGGCATCCGCCCGCACGCCCATGCGGTCGGTCTCGGCCGGAAAATACTCCTCCGCGAGATCATGGTCGATGGCCGGGTCCGATCTGCCAGTGTTTGCAGTCGCCTGCCTCTGGTCCGCCTCGAGCAAGGCCAACCCCTCGAACGCCCATCGCGACGGCAGAAAGCTGGAGACTGACGCAACCACTGCGGAGATCGGCTGCGGGGGCCGCCACTGGCCACCGCAGAGCCACATGAGAAGAACGACCACCGGCAGGATTGCCCATGCCAGTGTCGGGCGCGGTGAGAGGACGACAATCAACAGCCCCAGCGCCAGACCAACAGCCGAAGCCAGAACCAGCAGGACGAGAGCCGCCATGCCAGGAGCCTTCAGTGCCGCCATGTTCGCGACGACGACCCAGGCGAGCAGGCACTGAACAGCGCAGAGGGCCGCCAATATCAGCAACCGACGAGCGAGGTCCGGGGCACCCTCCGAGGAAAGCCCGTCGCGAAGTTGGGCCGGGTCGAGCAGGTTTCCGAGAACGGCATTGGCCAGTCCAAACCAGATCGCGGCAAAGCCAAGCCAGAACAGGATCGGAGCGGGATTCTTCGTCCCCACCAGGCCAACGATCAAGACGCTGGCGAGAGGAGCCTGGACAAGTAATGCCACCAGGCGCCAGGGACGGCTCAGAATCCCGGTGAGCTCTGGAGCCGGGATGCTCGTCGATGACGCGGTTGGAGTTTCGGTCAGCGACGGAACGGCCGCATGCGGCGTCTCGGAAACGGGTTGGCCTGGACTGGCCGGCTGAACCTCGTCCACCTGCGTCCACGAATCCGCGGCCAGGGTGACAAGATGGCTTCCCAGGCCAATTTCGTCACCGGGATTGAGCCCGACCGGCCCTTCGACGCGAACTCCGTTGACGAAGGTTCCGTTCGAGGAACGAAGATCTTCGATCAGGACCCGGCCGCCCTCGCGGAAGAGACGCGCGTGACGCGAGGAGATCATGGGAAGATCGATCACCTGGTCGCATCCCGGGACACGGCCGATCACCATCTCGGCCCCCCGAAAGGAAATCGTCGGGGTGGGCTCACGGTCGATGAGGGATAGCAGCCGCTCCGCGGAGAGGGCGTGGCTTCCCAGATGAATTGTATCGGTCGCCGTGAGCCCGACACGAACCTCGCCGCGGATGCGCTCGCCGTTGACGAAGGTTCCGTTGGTCGAGTTCAGGTCCTCGAGAACGAACCCATTTTCATCGCGCGTCAGGCGACAGTGGTGCCCAGAAACTGAGGGGACGTTGACCACCAAGTCGCAATCCGGCCTGGAACCGATGGTGACAGACTTCGACATTGGCAGCGGACTCTCGGCACCAGGGAGATACGGGGACGATAGGAGGCGAACCTCCCCCGGAAGAGTGAGTTTACTCGGTGCATGATACCGATCGAAACGGTTGTGCGAAATGCTCCTCCCAACCTGTCACATCTGCCTACTGTCCGGGGTGAGACATCGCGAGGGCTTCCGGATGGGAGCTTTGGGGATCGCGTGGGCGACCGCCGGGGGATGAGTCGTCTCTGGCGGAGATTCCCGAACCGTGATTGTCGGGGCGGGACAATCATTCGTAGAATAAAATGGCCAGTGCGGGGATCATGGGGCTGAGTTCCCGAACGAGAGGCCAGGCCAGCATGCGTCGACATGGCGGCAGGGGCGGAACGACAGGGAGCTGGGTTTTGAGCCTGGCGGTTCTCGTGGGCGCATTCGCCCAGGCGAGGTCCGACAGCATCGAGCTGCGGGGCGGCGGCGAGATCCAGGGAAAGGTCATCATCGACCCCAAGAAGCCTGACACGGTCCAGGTGCTGCTGCTCAAGGGTAGGAACCCGCTGACCTTTCAGAGCAAGCTGATCCTCAAGGTCATTCCCAAGGCCAGTCCGCTCGACGAATACCTGGCCAGGAAGCAGCAGCTCTCCGCCACGGCCCCCGCCGAGTTCGAGCTCGGGCTCTGGTGCGAGCGGAACGGGTTGACAGATCTGGCGAGAGCTCACTACGAGGCTGCAATCGAGCACGACAAGATGTTCGAGCCGGCTCGCAAGAAGCTGGGCCATGTTCAGCACGGCAGCCAGTGGCTCTCGCCTGACGAGCTGCGTCAGGTGCAAGGGCTGGTCAAGTACAAGGGGCAATGGGTCACCGAGGAGGCGCGGGCGAAGAGCGAAGAATCGGCACAGCTCAGTGCGGCTCAAACGACATGGGTGCGGCGGATCAAGATGCTCCGACAGGCGATGGTCGCCGGCTCGGAAGATCGCCGGCGCGAGGCCGAAGCCGAGCTGATGCAGATTCGCGAAGTCGAGGCGGTCCATCCGCTCGTCAAGGTTCTCGGCAACGACGAGGCGCCCTTGCGGACCCTCCTGGCCCACGTGCTGGGTGCGATTCCGGGCAAGGAGTCGAACCGGGCCCTGGTGGACATGCTCCTGGCCGAGCCTGAAGACGACGTGCGGAACGTGATTCTCGATCGGGTCAAGGAGCACGACGAACCAGCCACCATTCCTCAACTGGTCAAGGCGCTGCGGTCGGAAAATGTCAAGGTGGTCAACCGGGCCGCATGGGCGCTCGGTAATCTCGAGGCCGTGACGTCGGTTCCTCCACTCGTCGCCGCGCTGGTGACCACCGAGGAACGAATGGTGATCATTCCTGCCGAAGCAGAGAACCAGGGCGCGAATTCCGGGGGGAACGTGGGTCCCGGTCCTGCATTGATGGGCATGAACCGAAGCACGCTAGCCTATCTGACGCCTCCGGCCATGGCTCCGGGCGTCGTGGCTTACGGCGCGGTCTCCGTGCCCTACGTCAGCCAGGATCAGCTCACCGGCGGCGTGCTGGGTGCGCTGCCTCCAGCCGGTCGCGGACCGGTACCTCGCTTGGTGACCTATACGTATCAGAATGTCGAGGTGCTGGGCGCGTTGATCAAGCTCACCGGCCAGGATTTCGGCTACGACGGCAGCGCCTGGCGGCGCTGGGTCAACAGGTCCTTCAATCCGAATCCGAAGCCCGTCCGGCAAATTCCCCAGCCCTGATCGAGAACGCTTGCGCCACGTTCTCGTGGTGAGGTCGATACGTGCATGGTGAAGATCGGGAACTCGACGATGCCAGGGAGTCGGCTCGGCGGCTGATTCGCGAGCTCCGGCAGCGGCTCGAAGGGCTGCAGCGAGCGGGAGTGCGCGACCTGCCGCGGGCCAACTGGATCGAGCCCGTCAGAACGGAAGACCCCGTTACGCCGATCGTTCCTCAAGCTCCCGCGGCTTCCGCCGGCCATGCTGTGGAACGGCCGCCCAGCCCTGCCGACGACCTGCCGGCGCGAAAGCCGGCGCCGGCTCCCGCTCTTCCCGCGAGTTCCTTTTCCTTGTTTCAGGAGCCCGGGTTCGAGACAGCTCCCTTACCTCCTGCCGAGCGTCCGTCGATCCTCAGGGTCCTGGCGGAAGAAGTCGCGATTTGCCGGAAATGTGCCGAACTGGCGGCAACGCGAACGCAAACCGTCTTCGCCGATGGAAGTCCCTCGGCCCGTTTGATGTTCATTGGCGAGGCCCCCGGGGCCGACGAGGACCGCACCGGAGTTCCCTTCGTCGGTCGCGCCGGGCAGTTGCTGACCGACATGATTACCAAGGGCATGGGGCTGCGGCGGCAGGACGTCTACATCGCGAACATCCTCAAGTGCCGTCCCCCGGAGAACCGCGAGCCCTCAGGCGAAGAGTCGGCGAACTGCTTGCCCTACCTCGAACGCCAGATCGACATCATCCGGCCCGAGTTCATCTGCCTGCTGGGCCGGGTGGCGGTCCAGTACCTGCTCGGTACCACGCTGAGCATGGGGAAACTGCGCGGCAAGTGGTATCGCTATCAGGGAATTGCAACCATTGTCACCTATCATCCGGCCTACCTCCTGCGCACTCCCAGCGCGAAGAAGGATGCTTGGGACGACTTGCAGATACTGATGAATGCCATGGGTCTGCCGGTGCCCTCGCGCAAGAAAGCTCAGGACTGAGTAAGGCGGCTGATGGCCGATCACCCCGCTCAGCAACAGCCCAATCGGCAAGGGGACGGGCCTGGGCCTTTCGATCAGCTACGGGATCGTTCACGACCAGGGCGGCACAATCGAGGTCGATTCAACGCCTGGCAGCGGGTCCCGGTTCACCGTCCGGCTGCCGCTTCAGCCACCAGGCAGGAGAGAACAGGCTTTCTGAGCCTTGCAGCGGCTCGCAGGCGAGTGGCTGGCGGAGGTGTACCTGCCGCAATGCGTTGCGTGTCGAGTTTGACCTATTGCATGCCACGGACCCGAGCCACCTAATAGAAGTCGGTCAGGAAGCCCCTGGTCGTCGATCGCCATTCGTGGCCTGCTCGGGTTCCCGCGCTGATGGGCGTACAACATCCCAGACAGCGCGAGGGTGCCTCGCCGCCACTCTCAGCAAGACACGGGCCGGGCCCTCTGGTCTTCGCCGGCCCTGTTCCCAATTCCGGAGTGTCTTCACGCTGATTCCGAGCATTGCCGCAAACTCGCCCTGGGACAAGTGATAACCATCGCGGATCCGCTTCACATCAGGAGAATCAACGACCGTGACTCGCGACGCCTGAACCTCCCCCCGGAGGATACCGACCATCTCCTGGACGCTCGCTTCAAGGTCGTTGAACAATTCATCCTTCATAGCGACGGTTCCTCAAGAATTTTCCGCAATCTCTTGATCTGTTCGGGAGTCAGGTCAGTCTGTTCGTTCTTTGCATAGATGAGCAATAGGAATAACTGGTCTCGCTTCCTAGCCCAGTAGTAAATGATCCGGACTCCTCCACGCTTTCCCTGGCCTGTTATGGCCCAACGAATCTTGCGCAGTCCGCCGCCACCCTTGATTAATGATCCGGATTCAGGTTCTTCCGCCAGGGACAACTGAAGCTTGCGAAGCTCATCATCCGTGAGGAGAGCCAGCGCCTGACGGGTAAAGACCGACGTTTCGATGAAGATCATGACCTGGAAGAAAGATACGCCATTGGCGTAACTTTTCAATAACTTCCTCCTTTAGTTTTGCTCGTCTCAATCACTCCACCCCCGCCATCCGCTCGAATTCCGCTTCATCGATCACGGCAATGCCGAGGGCGCGGGCCTTCTCGAGCTTGCTGCCGGCCTCGTCGCCGGCGAGGACGTAGCTGGTCATCTTGGAAACCGATCCGCTGACCTTACCGCCGAGTTGTTTGATCAGGGTCTCCGCTTCGGGGCGGGTGCGCTTCGGCAGTGTGCCGGTCAAAACGAACGTCTTGCCGGCGAAGACCAGCTTGCCCCCGGTCGACGTGGGCGGCTTGTAAGCCTGAGGGGAAACTCCCACGGCCCCCAGGTCCTCGAGGAGTCGCTGGTGTTCCGAGTTCTGGAAGAAATCATGAACGCTCGCCGCCACGACCGGTCCGACCTCCGGGGTCGCTTCCAGCTCGGCCAGCGAGGCGCTCCTCAGCCGGTCCAGGGTGTGATAGCGCTCGGCGAGAATCTCGGCCATGCGCGTGCCAACGTGGCGGATGGCCAGGCCGGAGAGGAACCGGTCGAGAGTTCGTTGTTTCGACCCCTCGATCGCCGCGACCAGGTTCTCGGCCGATTTCTTGCCCATGCGTTCCAGGTCGGCCAGGGTCGGCACGTCCAGCCGGTACAGATCGGCCAGGCTCCTGACCACGCTGCCCGCGACGAGTTGCTCGATCAGCTTGTCGCCGAGGCCATCGATGTCCATGGCATCACGATGAGCGTAGTACTTCAGCCGCCCCTTGATCTGCTCGGTACATAACGATGGAGGGTTCGAACAGCGATAGTCGACCTCGTGAGGATCGCGAACGACAGGCGCTCCGCAGTTGGGACAGTGAGTGGGGAAGACGAACGGAACCTCGGAGCCGTCACGACCTTCGTGCTCGACCCGGACCACCTGGGGGATGATCTCACCAGCCTTCTGGATCACCACGGTGTCGCCGATCCGGATGTCCTTGCGGGCGATCTCGTCGGCGTTGTGCAGCGTGGCCCGCTTGACGGTCGTGCCGGCGAGGCGAACCGGAACCAGGTCGGCGACGGGGGTGAGCTTGCCTGTCTTGCCCACCTGCACGCCAATGTGCGAGATCTTGGTGATCGCCTGCTCGGCCTCGTACTTGAAGGCGATGGTCCAGCGCGGGCTCTTGCTGCGTGCACCCAGCCGCCGGCGCTGATTCAGGTCGTCAACCTTGATCACCAGGCCATCGGTCTGGAAATCCAGGGTGTTCCGCTTGAGCTCCCACTCGCGGGCGTGCTCGATCACCGCGTCGATGGAATCGTAGCAACGGGTCAGAGCGCTGACGGGCACGCCCCAGGCTTTCATATTTTGAGTGATCTTGTAGTAGGAGTTTTCCTCCAGCCCCCGGGCCTCGCCCAGACCGTGCGAGATGAACCGCAGCCGGCGCTCGGCGCAAATCTTCGAATCGAGCAACTTGAGCGAGCCGGCGGTGGAGTTGCGGGGGTTCTCGAACGGCTTCTCGCCGTCAGCCCGACGCAGTTCGTTAAGCCGGGCGAGCTCGGAGTTGGTCATGAAAACCTCGCCGCGGACCTCGAGCAGGGCAGGGGGGCGGCCATGCAGCGACAGGGGGATGTCCCGGACCGTGCGCAGGTTGGCCGTGATGTCGTCGCCCCGCTCGCCGTCGCCGCGGGTCGCTCCCAGAACGAGCTTGCCCTCCTCGTAGCGCAGCGAGACGGCCACGCCGTCCACCTTGAGCTCGACCACGTAGGACACCGGCTCGCCCGGGTTCAGGCCTCTACGGACCCGGGCATCCCATTCCCGCACCTCTTCGTAGTTGTACGTGTTGTCGATCGAGAGCATCGGGACGGCATGCGCGACGCTCGCGAACTCGGCCAGCGGCGCTCCGCCGACTCGCTGCGACGGACTGTCGGGGCTCATCAGCTCCGGATGTTCGGCCTCCAGCTCCATCAGCCGCGCCATCAAGCGGTCGTATTCGCGATCGCTGATCTCGGGTGCGGCGTCGAGGTAGTACAGCCGGTTATGCCGGTTGATTTCGTCGCGCAGCTCTGCAATCTCGTGTTCGACCTTCTTCGAAGCCATCGTCGGCCTCCCGGGGAAATCCGTTGTAGGGCCCGCTGGCGGACCGATTCAGTAGGTCCGCCCAGCGGACCCGACTTTCTCAATGTCTGACTTCCCCACGCCTTGTCCGGGAACCCGGCTCTCCCGAAAACCAGTCGTCGGTAGCCATCGCCAGGATTCCGGTAACAAGCATGACGAGGAACTCGATCCCCAGGATCACGGGACCGTGCCGATCGAGCCAGTTCGCGAAAGCTCGCGACGTTTCGCCCCGCTGCTCTGGTCCCTGACTGATCACATTGGGTGCGACCAGGTAGCCCAGGGCCGTCACCACGAACAGGGTGCTCACCACCATGAGCCCGAAGTAGAACGGGTTGGCGAAGACGGGGTTGTTGCGCGAGGTCCCGGCCATGCATTGGTCCCGAGAAACAGGATTGTCGCGCCGGCCTGAATGAAAATCCAGGTCAGCTCAGGCCCCGTTGAAGACCCATTCGCTTCCCGCCAGGCCGTACGGGATGATTTCTTCGGTAGGGAACCAGAGAGCGATCTCGCGCTGGGCTGACTCTGGGCTGTCGCTGCCGTGCACGAGGTTGTTCTGCTTGCTGATCGAGAAGTCCCCGCGTACGGTTCCGGGAGCCGCGGCGACGCCGCTGGTGGCACCGAGCATGCTCCGAACGACGCTGATCGCCTCGTTTCCCTCCAGCACGCCGACGACGACCGGGCCGCTGGTGATGAACGAGATCAGGCCTTCGAAGAACGGCTTGCCCTGGTGCTCGGCATAGTGCTTCTCCCCGAGCGCTCGATCGACCCGGATCAGCTTGAGTGCTGCAATTCGCAGTCCCTTGCCTTCAAATCGTGCCAGGATTTGACCAACCAACCTGCGCTGAACACAGTCGGGCTTGAAGATAATCAGGGTACGTTGCATGCGAGAGAACCCATGTCTGATCGGGGACGAAGGCTGGATGGAGAATCATGCAATCCCCGCCCCCTCTTCCGAGATTCTTATCCAGTCTCACCATCCGAGAAATCAGTTTAGTCTCGTGGGGGCGTGGGTTGCAACGCCCCGGCAGGCTCGCCGGTCGGTCCGATCAGCTTCCAGGGAAGTTCCTGGAACGAGTCCGGGCGCAGCCGCCAGACCCGGACATCGGGCGGATCGGCGAGCAGGGAGACGATGATTCGGGGCATCTCGCCCCAGTAGTTCTGGGTCAGGTCGGTCGCGCTGGGAACGGCCTCCCAGCGCGGGTGGGAGTGATAGATCGCCAGGATTTCCCGATGCTGTTCACGAAGCCGGACGAGGGCCTGGATCAGTTCTTTCGGATCGGCGGTGTAACGCGTTTTGCTGGCCGCGATGTTGCGCAGCGGATGCAGGCTCAGAACGCGCGGCGGCACTCCGCCCAGAATCCCGCAGCACTCGAGAGGATCATCGCGCCGGCAGTGCGCGATCATGGCGCCGTGAAGATCGGCAGGGACCTCCAACGGCAACACGCTTTCGCCACCAGCATCGGGCCCGGCATTCGCTTCGGCCATCATTCGGGGAACAGGGGAGTCGAGAGATAGCGCTCGCCCAGGTCGGGAAGAACGACCACGAGAAGCTTGCCGGCATTCTCGGGTCGCCTGGCAGCGACGATCGCGCCCACGGCGGCCGCGCCGCAGGAGATGCCACACAGCATTCCCTCTTCACGGGCCAGCCGGCGGGCCATCTCGAAAGCCTCGTCATCGCGGACCGTGATCACATCATCGATGACCCGCGTGTTGAGCACATCGGGAATGAACCCCGCGCCGATGCCCTGGATCTTGTGCGGTCCAGGACGGAGCGGCTCATGTTGCCGGGACTGGCTGAGGATCGGCGAGTTCAGGGGCTCGACGGCGATCACCTGAAGCGACGGTTTCCGGCTCTTGAGAACCTCACCGCAACCGGTGATCGTCCCGCCCGTGCCCACGCCCGCGACCAGAATGTCGATCTTGCCACCGGTGTCGCGCCAGATCTCCTCGGCCGTGGTCTTGCGGTGAATCTCCGGGTTGGCCGGGTTCTTGAACTGCTGGGGCATGAAGGCGTTGGGCGTATTCTTGATCAGCTCCTCGGCTTTCCGCACGGCGCCCGGCATCCCCTCGGCGGCCGGCGTCAGCACGATCTCGGCCCCCAACGCCTTGATCAGCCGCCGCCGCTCCAGGCTCATGCTCTCAGGCATCGTGACCACCAGCCGGTAGCCCCGCGCGGCACAGGTAAACGCCAGCGATATGCCCGTGTTCCCGCTGGTGGGCTCGATGATCACGGTGTCCTTGCGGATCAGCCCGGCGGCCTCAGCCGCGTCGATCATCGCCACGCCGATGCGGTCCTTGACCGACCAGAGCGGATTGAAA
>Ga0074044_10001826_pt1 | contig 18908 bp, 21 predicted proteins | sample BogForMeECP23OM1_FD_94443 | JGI IMG/M metagenome (GOLD analysis project Ga0074044, IMG submission 94443) | Bog forest soil microbial communities from Calvert Island, British Columbia, Canada - Bog Forest MetaG ECP23OM1 | ecosystem: Environmental > Terrestrial > Soil > Wetlands ...
CGGTAAAGCCGGCTTGCCTGGCGGCACAAGCATTTGATTTGCTTGGTGACGATGGCCTTCTCATTTCCCCGTACCGCCGGTCGGAATCTCCGAGCTCTTCACGTCCCAAATCGCGATTTGGTTCCGCGCCTTTCCAGCATTGACTGCGGCCTCCCGATCGTTGATGTTTTGCGAAACGTCGAGATAGATCTTGCTCTCTGCTTTGTTCGTCCATCCGCCCAATGTCGCACCCGGCTGCCTGAGCGCACTCGAATGATTGCGCGCGTATTCAATCGCAATCTCCACAGCACGCGGACCCGTTAGCTCAGCGGCGTCGAGTATTCCTTTGCCGGTTTTATTGGGTGAAAATAGACTTTCGTATAACTCTGGATAATCACCCCTGAGCCGTTCAGATAGAGCATTGTAGAACTCCTCCCACTCATCTTCAGTCATCGCGTTTGCCGCCTTTCCATTTTTGGTAGAAATGGCGAAACCGGTGCGAAGGAATATGGGAATGCCCATCTTTTTTTCTGCTTTCATACGTCGCACTGTTGAAAAAAGGCGACCGGCATCAGTGTGCAGTACTAAGGGATATTCCTTAGTGTCCGTCCGGAGACTTTAGCAAGGATTGCATAGCTTTCGTAGCATGAAGCGGATGGACGCGAGTTTCAAGAACGCCAGGGCGTTGCGGTTGAGATTTTCCCAGTCCTTGGCGAGCCGGCGGCAACGGTTGAGCCATGCGATCGTGCGTTCGACGATCCAGCGCTTGGGCAACGGCACGAACCCTTTGGCCTGATTGGAGCGTTTGACAATTTCAGTCTTGAGGTTCGGCAAGATTTTGGCGAGCGCCGTGCTGAAAATTGACCCCGCATAGGCGCTATCGGCAAACAGTTTTGCGAGAAAGGGAAATTGGCCGAACAACGTCGCGAGCAACGAGATGCCGCCGTCACGATCTTGAATGCCAGCGGAATGAACGATCGCATGCAGCAACAAACCTTGCATGTCGACGAGAATGTGCCGTTTCTTGCCCTTGATCAGCTTGCCCGCGTCGAACCCGTGAGGGTCGATACAGGCCCCCCTTTTTCGGCGCTTTTCACGCTCTGGCTGTCAATGATGCAAGCGCTCGGGCTGGCCTCGCGTTCCACCTTCTCGCGGCATTCGATGTACAGTGCATGATGGATGCGATTGAGCGTACCGTCGCAATTCCACCATGTAAAATAGTCATGCAACGTGCTGCGCGGCGGAAAGTCTTTTGGAATATAGCGCCATTGGCAACCGGTGCTCAGGATGTACATGACGCCGTTCATCACCGCGCGCATGTCCGTTCGCCGCTTGCCGCCGCCGCTCTTGGCAGCAGGAATCAGCGGCTCGATATGCGCCCATTCCTCATCCGTCAGGTCGCTCGGATATCTCAAGTGATCGCGGTTATACTTCCCTCGGTTCTTATCCGTCCACACGGCAGGACCCTCCTCGAATCAACGAAGGATCCATCGAATCACAAGTGATTCCAACGAATCAAGAAGTCTCCGGACGGACACTTAGACGTCGCCTCCTTCATAGCGTGTGTTTTGAGCGCAGGCCGCGCCGCGCCAGCGGGCAGCAACAGATTTTTCAAAACACCCCCAGATGCTGGCGCAGGTCGACGCCGTCAGCCTTAAGCGCTGCGGCGGTCGAGACGACGGCGACGCGGCCGCTGTTGAGGATGACGATGTCGTCGGCGATGTCGAACGCCAGTTTCGGGTTCTGCTCCACCAGCACGATGGAAAGCCCGCTCTCCTTGAGCTTGCGGATGGTCGCCATGACTTCGGCGACGATTTGCGGCGCCAGGCCCTCCGACGGCTCGTCCATGAGCAGCACCCGCGGATTGGCCATCAGGGCGCGACCGATGGCGAGCATCTGCTGCTCGCCGCCGGAGAGATAGCCGGCAAGCTGGGTGTGCCGCTCGGCCAGCCGCGGGAACATGGCGAACACGGTCTGGGCGGTCCACGGCGCATGGCGGCGGCCGGCATGTTCGGTGCGCGCGGCAACCATGAGATTTTCGCGCACGGTGAGGCTCTTGAAGACGCGGCGGCCCTGCGGCACCAGCGCGACGCCGCGCGCCGCGATCATTTCCGGCGGCAGGCGCGTCACCGGCGCGCCGAACACTTCGACGGCACCGGCGCGCGGCGGCAGCAGGCCGACGCTGACATTCATGCAGGTCGATTTGCCGGCGCCGTTCCTGCCGAGCAGGCCGAGCAAGCGGCCTTCGCCAAGCGTAAACGACACCTTCTGCAACACGTGACTGTCGCCGTAGAAGGCATCGATGGCGGTCAGGCTGAGCGCGCTATTCGCCAAGATAGACCTCTCGCGTGCGCGGATCGGCGACCACCTCGGCGCGGGTGCCTTCGACGATCACCTCGCCAAAATGCAAGAGCGTGATGCGATCGGCAAGATCGAGCGCGGTGTCCATATCGTGCTCGATCATCACGATGGTCACATCGCGCGGGATGGCGACGAGCAGCTCGCGCACGTCGCGGCGCTCGTCGATCGAGAGGCCGGCGAACGGTTCGTCGAGCAGCAGCACTTTCGGATTCTGCGCCAGCGCCATGGCGATCTCGACGCGGCGCTTTTCGCCGTAGGACGTCTCCGCCAGCGGCCGGCCGGCAATGTGGTCGAGGCCGACGCGTTTGAGCGCGGCATGGGCCTGCGCCATCAAGTGCTGCTGCCGCTCCAGCGCAACGAGCGGACTCCAACGCAGCGGCGACAGGCCGAGCAGCGCCAGCGTCGCGTTGCGCAGGATCGTGTCGTGCGCAAACAGCGTGATGATCTGATAGGTGCGCGCCATGCCGAGATGCGCGCGTTTGCGGCTCGCCAGCCGGGTAATGTCGCGGTCGAACAGCACGACCGATCCGCTGTCGGGCACCAACTCGCCGGTAATGAGATTGAACAGCGTGGTTTTGCCGGCGCCGTTCGGCCCGATGATCAGCCTGCGCTCGCCCGGCTCGACCTTAAGGTTGACGTTGGTGTTGACGCGAAGCCCGCCGAACGACTTGTTGAGCGAGGCGACGGCGAGCGCGGTCATGGCTTGCGCTCCGCGACCGGCGCCACCGCCGTTTTCGCCCGGCTCATCGCGCGCCATGCCGAGCGCGATAGCCGCACCGCCCCTGGCACCAAACCTTCCGGCATGAACACGACGATGGCGACGAAGATGGCGCCAAGCATGAAATTCCAGCGCTCGATATAGGCGCTCACCACGTTCTTCATGATGACGACGAGGCCGGCGCCGACGACCGGACCGAGCAGCGTTCCCGCCCCGCCCGAGATGACCATCAGCAAGGCTTCCGCCGAGGCGTTGAGCTGGAGCGCCTGCGGGCTGATGAACTGATTGTAGTAGACGAACAGAATGCCGGCGATGGAGGTGAGCAGCCCGGAGAACATGAAGGCGCCGAAGCGGATCATCCACACATGATAGCCGAGCGCGTTCATGCGCCGCGGCTGATCGCGCGTGCCGCACAAAGCCGCGCCGAACGGCGAGCGCACGAAAATCGCCGTCGCCGCGACCGCGACGAGGAAGACGATCAGCGTCGCGTCATAGAACGATCGCGCCGCGGTGAGCGCTATGCCGAACGGCATCGGGCGCGTCGCCACGTTGACGCCGTTGTCGCCGTTGGTCACGCTGATCCAGCGATAGGCAAGACCCCACAGGATCTCGCCGAGCGCGAGCGTGATCATGATGAAGCTGATGCCGGTCGCCCGCAGCGACAGCGCGGCGAAGCCTGCGGTCGCCACGAGCCCGATCGCCAGCGCGGCGAGGATGGCGATGGCGTGGCCGTGCCCGGCGGCCAGCAGCGAAGCGACGGCGTAGCTTGCCACGCCGAACAGCCCGGCATGGCCGAGCGAAACCAGCCCGGCATAACCAACCAGCACGTTGAGCCCCAGCGCGAAGATCGCATAGAGCAGGATTTGGCTGGCGATATTGACGTAATAGACCTCGGTGATCGCGTAGGGCACGGCCAGCAGCGCCAGGATAGCGACAGCAATTGCGATGCGCCGGTCGATCACAGGATCTGTCCGCCAAACAGACCCTGCGGCCGCAGCACCAAGACCAGCACCATGGGCAGGAACAGGATGAAATAGGCGAGCTCCGGCACCAGCGCCTGGCCGAAATTGTAGATGAAGCCGATGATGATGCTGCCGACGAACGAGCCGAGGAGGCTTCCGGTGCCGCCGAGGATGACGACCACGAGCGCAAGCGGCAGCATGTCCTGATCGAGGCCCGGATAGACCGAGAGGATCGGAGCGCCGATCATCCCGGCAAAGGCCGCGAGCGCGGCGCCGAGGGCAAATACGACGGTGAAGAGCTGCGAAACGCGGATGCCCACGACGCGGGCCATCTGCGGGTCATCGACGCCGGCGCGGATCATGGCGCCGAGCCGCGTGCGCTCGAGCATGAGCCAGAGCGCGACGGCGAACACGACGGCGATCGCGATGATCGCCAGCCGGTAGAGCGGGAACACCGCCGCGCCGAGACGCGCAAAGCCGCCGAGTCCGGCCGGCGTCGCTACCGAGATCGGGTCGCCGCCCCAGCCCATCAGGCAGAGATCGGCGACCATGAAAGAGACGCCGAGCGTCACCAGCACCTGCGCCAATTGCTGGCCGGCGAGTCGGCGCAACAGCAGGCGCTCCATCAGCGCGCCCAACACCGCCACCTCCAGCGCGCTGATGATCGCGGCGAGCCAAAAATTCAAAGTGAAGCCCAGCGCACCGCTGAGGAAGGTGGTGCCGAGATAGGCACCGATCATGAACATCGAGCCATGCGTCAAATTCGGGATGCGCATCAGCCCGAAGATCAGCGAAAACCCTGCCGACAGGAGGAACAACAGGCCGCCGAACGTCACGCTGTTGACGGTCAGCAGCAGCCAGAACGTCATATCCGCCGCCCTTGCGCTTCCCGGCTACTAATCTTGTTTGACGTGTCATGCTTCGCGAAGGCGGAGCATCCAGTATTCACAGCATGTCCGGTTATTGCACCGTGCGACACCGGGGCCTCGCGGACTACTGGATCATCCGCTTTCGCGGATGACGACACGCAGGAGACGTCAGCACTTCGTCAGCGGCGGATAGTCGCGCGAGTAGACCGGGTGCGCGAGGAACTCCGCTTCGGGCCAGGTCCAGAACTGGCTCACGTTCTCGTAAGTCTTGATGGTCTTGTTCCAGAGCTTGAGGCCGTATTTGGCGCCCTCTGTCCCAATGCGCCGGACGTAGAAGGTGCCGATCACGTTGCCAAGGTGATCGAACTTGATCGGTCCGCGCGGCGTGTCGGTCAGACTGACCGCCTTGAGCGTCGCCATGAACTTTTCCTTGTCGCTGGCATCGCCGCCGGAGGCCTTCAAGGCCGCGTCGACCACCTCGCAATTGACGTAAAGTCCGGCGGAGTAGAAGCCGGGAACGGTGTCATAGCTCTTCAACATCCCGTCGACGAAGCGGTTGTTGCCGTCGGTGTCGAGGTCGAGCGTATATGGGCAGCAACTGACGAGCCCAATCGTCTCATCGCCGAAGCTCTTGAGCAACGCATCGTCGCCGCCGGTCTCTCCCGTCACCACCGGGTATTTGAGGCCGGCACTGGCGTATTGCTTCATGAAGCGCACCGGGTTCGACCCGGCAAAGCCTTGGCAGACGCCGTCGCAATCGCTGATCTGGGCGACGTAGGGCGTGTAGTCGGGCGTGACCAACGGCGGCCACAGCTTGTTGACGACGCAACCGCCGTCCTTCTCGAATGCAGACAGGAAGCCGCCCATCTGCTCGTAGCCGAAGGCGAAGTCCTCGGAGATTGTAACCACGCGCTTGAGCTTCAATTCGGTCGCCGCATAGTGCCCCATCGGCTGCATCGCCTGCGAGGATGTGGCCGAGGCGCGCAACAGGTACGGGTTCGGACGGCGTTGCGTGAGGTCGTCGGCCGCTGCCAGACTGAGAATCGGCATCTTTTGTTCGCGGATATAGTCGGTGATCGCCAGCAGTTCGAAGGCCGCAAGCGGACCAAGGATCACGTCGACTTTGTCGCGCTCGATCAGTTCCTGGGCCTTGGTCTTGGTGCCGGCCGGATTGCCGCCGGTATCGGCCGAGACGAAGTCGACCTTGCGGCCGCCCATCGTATAGTTCTTCTCCTTCAGATAGGTGAGCACGCCCTCTTCCATCTGGATGCCGCCCTGAGCGAGCGGCCCGGTCTTCACGGTGAGAAGGCCGAGCTTGAACGGCGCGGCCTGCGCGACCGCCGGTGCCGGGAAGCGGCTGAGCGCGGCTGCCGCGCCGACCGCGGTGCCTGCCAAAACCGTGCGGCGACTGACTTTGCGAGACATTGTTGTCCTCCCTCATGCGCCTCAAATCGTCTGCGGCGCCTGCCTTGCCGGTGCGTTCCCGCGCATCGGCGCTTTCAGGCCAACATTGGCCAAGCCATACGGCCCTGTAAAGACCGCTAATGTCGCGGCTTGGAGCATTTCTTTCAGCTTTTCTTCGGCGGGATGATTGGCAGCAGCAGACAGGGCTGCGCCGCACCGCCGAGATGCAGGCCGGTGACGCCGCCGAACGCGAGCTGGCGGGCGAGAACGAGAGAATACCGACGCTGACCGTGGCGTAAGTTGTTTAGGATGGGTTGAGCGCAGCGAAACCCATCGCTTTAAATGCGGGGAATTGGCGGGTTTCGGGGACCCTGTCATTGGGCCCGTTGGGGCCCGTTGGCTCAACCTACCCTACGATGATTTCCCTTTGCGCTTGGTTTTTGACTTGCCGCGCTTGACGCCCGCCATCGCTTCGAGCACGGCGCAGACGGCGGCGGTGTCGTGGGCGGCGTGGCCGGTCGACAAAGCGGCAGCATAGATCGGCAGCGTCGCCGAGAACAGCGGCGTCGGCACGCCGCTGTGCTGCGCGAAGCCGCCGATGACAGCCAAATCCTTCTGCCAGAGCGCGATCGTCATCGTCGGGTCGTCGTAGCGGTCCTTCACCATCATCGGCGCGCGCAGCTCGAACACGCGCGAATTGCCGGCGCCGGTCTTGACCAGATCGAAGATCAGCTGCGGCGGCAGCCCGGCCTTGATGCCCAAAACCATTGCCTCCGCGCTCGCCACGTTGTGGATGGCGACGAGCAGGTTGGCGACGTACTTCATGCGGCTGCCGTTGCCGAATTCGCCGACATCGTGCACGGCGCGGGTAAAGCCGGCGAACATCGGGCGCAGGCGTTTGATCTCGGCGGCATCGCCCGAGGCATAGACCACGATGTCCTTGACCTTGGCCTGCGCGCCGGTGCCGCTGACCGGGCAGTCGAGCAAGACGTGGCCGGCTTCGCGCAGCGCCGCTTCGGCGCTGGCTTTGTCTTCGAGCGTGAAGGTGGAGGCCTCGACCACCACGCGGCGCGACACGCCGGCCTTGACGATGGCAGCGGCGGTCGAAGCGAGCGCACGCGGGCTGGGCAGGCTGGTGATGATGGTGCGCGCCTTGCGCGCGACGTCGCCGGCATCGGCGCCGATCTCGACGCCCAGGCGGGCCAGCGCCCGCCGGCGTGACGGGTCGATATCGTAGCCGATCACGCGCCAGCCGGCGGCAACGAGATTCTTCGCGAACGCGCCGCCCATGATGCCGAGGCCGATGATGCCGACGGCACCTTTGCTTGCCGAAGCCATGCTGCTCACCATTCACCTTTTGTCGTTGGAGCGCGACGCTATGGCATTCGCTCCCCGCATGCGCAAGCGGCTTTCTCGCCGCGCGTTCGTCATTCCGGATGCCACGAAGCGCGAGCCCGGAATCCATAAACGCAGACCTTGCAGAACTGGCGCTGGAGTGCTGCTCTGTCGACGGCGGCATCAAGGACATGCAATCGATGCTCGCGGAGGCCACGGCACGCGGCATCTCACTGCCGCTCGTCGAACGCACGCTGGCCTGCTACGAGGAGACCAAGCGCCACCGCTCGGGAGCTGCGGAAATCTCGACCGTCTCGGTTTATTGGGCGACCCGCGGCAAGCGGTGAAATTCCTTCCAGCAACATTGGAGCCAACATGTCTGTCATCACGCTTACGCAAGCTTCAACCATCGTCGATGCCGCGCTGAAGAAGGGGCGCGACAGCAATCTCGCGCCGCTCACCGTCGCCGTGCTCGATGCCGGCGGCCATCTCGTCGCCTTCAAGCGCGAGGACAAATCCGGCATCCTGCGTTTCGATATCGCCTTCGGCAAAGCCTGGGGTGCGCTCGGCATGGGCCTTGGTTCGCGCACGCTGGCAAGCCGCGCGACGAAAACCCCGCAGTTCTTCACCATGCTCGCGGCGGCGAGCGGCGGGCGCATGGTCACCAATCCGGGCGGCGTGCTGATCCGGGACAATGCGAACGACGTCGTCGGCGCTTGCGGCATTTCCGGCGACGCGTCAGACAAAGACGAAATGTGCGCCATCGCCGGCATCGCGGCGGCCGGACTGAAGGCCGATCCGGGCGCGGATTAAATTTTTCCTTTCCACCGCCGCTTCGCGGGGGCGGAAATAAACGGAGGAATTTCCATGAAACTCTTTTCGTTCTGGCGGTCGCTGGCGACCTACCGCGTGCGCATCGCGCTCAACCTCAAGGGCGTCGTGCCGGACGAGGTTTTGGACGTGAATCTCATCAAGGGCGAGCAGCGCGACGCGGCGTTCCGCGCCGTCAATCCGATGATGGCGATCCCAGCGCTGGTCGACGGCGACGGGCCGGCGTTGTTCGAATCGCTGGCGATCATCGAATATCTCGACGAGACGCACCCGAACCCGCCGCTGTTGCCGCGCGACGCGCGGGGCCGCGCCCGCGTGCGCGGGCTGGCGCAAATCGTCGCTTGTGATTCCCACCCGCTGATCGTGCCGCGCGTGCGCGAATATTTGGAGCACGAGTTCAAGCTCGATGAACCGACGCGGACAAAATGGTGCCAGCATTGGCACACCGCCGCGCTCACCGCGCTCGAGGCACATCTGAAAGATGCCGCCAGCGGCCGTTATTGTCACGGCGATACCATCACGCTGGCCGACATCTGTCTCGCCAGCCAGGCGGCGGGCGCGAAATTCTTCGCCGTCGACACCGCGCCGTTCCCGAATTTCACCCGGATCGCCAATTCGCTGTCAACGATCGACGCCTTCGCCCGCGCCCACCCGCTGAAACAGCCCGGCGCGCCGGCGGCGGTTTGATGTTTCCCCTCGCCACCCGGGTTGCGCTTGCGCGCGCCTGAGTGCCGGCTCTTGTGGGGAGGGAGCGAGTGCGTGAGCCTACCACCACGCATGAAGATGATGCACGGGGCCGCGGCCGGAACCGATTTTGAGGCGGTCGGCCGCGGCGATGGCGGCGCTCACATAGGCCTTGGCGTCGCGCACCGCCTCGCTCAGCGCGCGGCCTTTGGCGAGGCCGGCGGCGACCGCTGAAGCGAGCGTGCAACCGGTGCCGTGGGTATTTTCAGTCGCAACGCGCAGCGCCGCAAATCGCGCGCGGCCGTCGGGCTCGACGAGGAGGTCGACGCTTTCCGGCCCGCTGCCGTGGCCGCCCTTGATCAGCACCGCGCCGGCGCCGAGCGCGAGCAGTTTTTCCGCCTGCGCGCCCATGTCGCTTTCGTCGCGCGCGAGCGGCGCGTCGAGCAGCGCCGCCGCTTCGGGCAGGTTGGGCGTCATGACGCGCGCGCGGGAGATCAGCTGCCGCAACGCGTCGATCGCATCCGGACGCAACAATTTTTCACCCGAGCTTGCGACCATGACCGGATCGAGCACCACATTGCGCTGGCGGTGGCGATCGAGCCCGGCGGCGACCGCCTCGATCGCCGGCGCGTTCCCCAGCATGCCGATCTTCACGGCACGAACGTCAAGATCGGAGAATACCGCGTCGATCTGCGCGGCGACAAAATGCGCCGGCACCTGGTGAATGGCAAAAATACCTTTGGTGTTCTGCGCCGTAAGCGCGGTGATCACGGATGCGCCATAGACGCCGAGCGCGGCGAAGGTCTTCAGATCCGCCTGGATGCCGGCGCCGCCGCTCGAATCCGAGCCGGCGATGGTCACGGCGATCGGAACGCCCATCACGTGCCTCGCTTCGCCAGCATCGCATCGACGATGTCGCGCAAAGCGCGTGCCGCGGCGGCCGGGTCGGGCGCAAGCGACAATGCCGAGATCACCGCGACGCCGTCGGCGCCGGCAGCGATGACCGCGGCGGCGTTGCTCGCATCGATGCCGGCAATGCCGCAGACCGGCAGTTTTGGCGCGCGACGCCACAACACGCTGACAATGCGTGCGAGGCCTTCGGGGCCGATCGGCGCATTCTTCTGCTGCTTCGATAGCGTGCCATAGACGCCGCCTGAGCCGACATAGTCGATCAGTGCGACCGGCGCGGCCTCGGCCTGCGCCACCGTCTTGACCGACAGGCCGATGATCGCGCCCCGTCCAAGCAACGCCCGGGCATCCGCGATCGCCATATCATCCTGGCCGAGATGCACACCGTCGGCGCCGGCGGCGAGCGCAACATCGATGCGATCGTTGACGACGAACGGCACCGCGAACGGCGCCAGCGCCTGCTTGATCGCCCGCGCCTCTTCGACCATCGCCCGCGTCGCGCTCAGCTTGTCGCGCAATTGCACCAGCGTCGCCCCGCCCTCGGCGCACAAACGCGCCAGATCGGCGAGATCGTGCCCGCCGGCGCGCTCGGGATCGACGATGGCATTGAGGCGAACATCGACTTGCATCACGACGCCTTTATGCGCACGCGCAAATCGGCGCGGTCGAGGCTATGGAGCGCGTCGATGATCGCGCTGGCGAAGCTGCCGGGCCCGCGCGCGGTCTCGGCGGCGACTTCGCCGGCGACGCCAAGCGCGACCAGCGCGGCGACTGCCGCGAGCCAGGCATCGCGTTCCACCGCAAGCGCAGCGCAGACCAGCGCCGAACCGGCGCAGCCCATGGCGGTGACAAGGCCCATCAGTGCATCGCCGTTCGCCACTGCCGCAGAGCGCTCGCCATCGCTCACGACGTCTTTGTCGCCGGTGAGCGCAACGATCGTCTTATGGGTTTGCGCGAAGCGTGCCGGCGCTTCGGTCGCGGCATCGCCGCCAGAGAGCGCGGCGAACTCCCGAAGGTTGAGCCGCACCACCGCGGGTCCGCGCCTGACGAGATCTCGCGCGAATTGCGCCCGCGTGGGCGAGCGTTCGATGAAGACCGGGTCGAGCACCCAGGGCATCCCCGCCTGCCCCATCGCGCCCAGCGCCACACCAATCGCGGCGCGCCGTTCGGCATCGAAGGTGCCGAGATTGACGAGCAGCGCGTCGGCGCCGGCGACGAAGGCCGCGATCTCCTCGCGCGAGATCGTCATGGACGGTATGGCGCCGGCCGCGAGCAGCATGTTTGCCGTGTACTGCTGCGCTACGGAATTGGTGATGCAATGCACCCGCGGCGCACGGCTGCGGATGCGCGCGAGGACGTCGGCGGCGATATCGGCGAGTTCGACCGGGGCATGCATTTCAGTTGGCTTTCTGGCCCTTTCGCAACGATACTGTAATTACATCGATGCGTCATTCCGGGGCCGAGCCAACGGGTCCGGCCCGAAGTGGCCGGCCCGATGACAGGCTCCGCGAGCTGCCCGGAACCCATAATCCCTGCGACTGTGGTTATGGATTCCGGGCTCGCCGCTTCGCGGCGCCCCGGAATGACGAAATAGATACGGCTTGGTATAAGCTCATCGTTCCGACGGTCCGGAGCCATCCCATGATCCCCTTTTTCGTGCAGATCAAATGCCAGCTCGGCAAGTCCTACCAGGTCGCCAATAAGCTCGCGGACGCCGAGATCGCCTCGGAAATCTACTCGACCGCCGGCGATTTCGACCTTTTGGTGAAATTCTATGTCGATCCGTCGACCGATATCGGCCATTTCATCGCCGAGAAGGTGCAGACCATTCCCGGCGTCGCCGACACGCGCACCATTATCACCTTCAAGGCGTTTGGAGGCTCGTAGTCGTTCCTTCGACCGCCCGCCTGCGCGCCAAGGCGAGTTGGTGCTCGCGCCAGATCACGAAAAGGCCGGCCGCGGCTATGATGAATGAGCCGAGCACGATCATGACCGTCGGTTTTTCACCGAACATCGCGTAGCCGAGCACCAGCGCCCAGATCATCGAGGTATAGTCGAACGGCGCGACCATAGAGGCGGAGGCGTGGCGATAGCTCTCGGTGAGAAGAATATGCCCCATGCCGCCGAGAAAGCCGATGGCGATCAGCACGACGAATTCACTGCCGGTCGGCGTGATCCAGCCGAACGGCAGGGTCACCAGACCGGACAGCGCGCAGATCAGCGAGAAATAGAACACGATGGACGATGTCGTCTCGCTCTTGGTCAGATGACGAGTCTGGATCATCGTGCCGGCGTTGGTGACGGAGCCGGCAAGCGCATAGATCACACCGGCGAGGCTTGTCGCGCTTGCCATCGCGACGGTCAATTCGTCGCCGGAAAGGTGCGGCGCCAGCACGACCAGCACGCCGAGAAATCCGATCGTCACCGCCGACCAGCGGTAGATGCGCACCCGCTCCTTGAGCACCAACGCGGCGAGCGCCACGCTGATGAGCGGCGAGGTGAACGAGATGGCGTTCGCTTCGATCAAGGGCAGCCGCGCCAGCGCACCGAAATTGCAGAACATTCCCACGATGCTGAGCGCGCCGCGGCTTACTTGGCCGAGCGGGCGCTCGGTCCGCACCGCAGCCATAAGCTCGCCGCGCCAGGCATAAACGACGACGACCGGAACAATGGCGAACGCCGAGCGGTAGAACACCACTTCCCCGATCGGGTAGCGCGCGCCGAGATAGCGGATCAGCGCCGACATCACGGCGAACAGCACCGCCGAGATCAGTTTGAGGATGATGCCTCTGCCGGTGTTCACGACGCCCGGCTTAATTCTTCTTCGGCGGCGGCGGCGGCCCCTGCGTCGGCGGCAGCGAGGCGATGTAGGTCGCGATTGCGGCGCGGTCTGCCGGGCTGAGCAGAGACGTATTGCGAATGACTTCGGCCATTGGTCCGCCGGCAAAATCGCCGGCCGGATTCATGCCGTCGTCGAGAAAGCTCGAAATATCCTTTTCCGACCAGGCGATATTGTCCTTGGACCAATGCTGCAACCCGACCGGCGTGATGTTCGGCACCCAGTTTTTGCCGTCCGGCGTTGGGCCGCCGGCGAAGCGCTCGCTCGCGACGATCGCGCCAAGAACATTGCGCGGGCTATGGCATTCGGCGCAGAGCCCCGGCCCATTGACCAGGTAGGCGCCGCGATTCCATTGCGCCGACCGCGATGGATCGGGCACGAACGGTCCGCCTTGGAGGAACAACAATTTCCAGACCCCGACCAGACGGCGGATATTGAAGGGGAACGACAAGTCGTGCCGGCGCACCTTGCCCGGCACCGGCGGCAGAGTCTTGAGATACGCAAACAGATCGCGCACGTCGTTAAGCTGCATATGCTGATAGGAGGTGTAGGGAAACGCCGGGAACAAGTTATTGCCGTGCTCCGAGGTTCCCTTCCATAAGGCCGCGACGAAATTCGCTTCGCTCCAATTGCCGATGCCGTCCTTGGGGTCGGGCGAAATGTTGGGCGCGTAGAAAGTGCCGAACGGCGACGCCAGCGCCAAGCCGCCGCCGAGCCGCGTGCGATCGACTTTTTCGGGGTCCTTGTTGGGAATGGCGTGGCAGGAGCTACAGCCGCCGATATTGAACATCGTTTTGCCGTTGTCGACGCTGGGCGTGTATTGCGGCAGCGCCGAGGCGGCAACCGTCGCCGGTATGGTCACGATCCAGAACGCGGCAAAGCCGAGGACGGCGCAAGCCGCGGCAATCAATGCGAGTGTCCGCGGCCATTTCATGATTTCCGTCCCTCAGCCTTCCGACCGCCGCCAGCTCGCAAATGCGATTTTATGCGTTGCCGCCCCGGCATGACAAAGGGCGGCACGTCCGTGCGGACGCCCGCCCTCTTAAACTTTTGCCGGTTCGGTCAGCTCTTCTTGGCGCGATAGGTCTCGTGGCAGCCGCCGCAATCGTTCTTGCCGATGTTACCGAAGGCCGCCTTGAAACTGTCGAGGTCCTTCACCGACGCGTCGGCCGCCTTCGCATCGGCGTCGAGCTTGACGAACCTGGCCTTGAAGTCGGCCATATCTTCCCAGACCTGGGGTTTGGGGCTGAAATCGTCAGCTTCCGGGGAATTGGCCTCAGACTTGGAGCTGTCCGGGAACAGCGCCGGCATCTTCGCCGCGGCATCCTCGAATGTCGCGAAAATCTTATGCACCGCCGCCATGTCGAACGGCTGATCGCCCTTGACCATATCGGCGCCGGACTTGGCCGCGGCGCCGTTGGCCTTCATCAGGGCCTTGCGCGCTTTGATTGGGTCTTCCTGGGCCGCGGCGGCGCAGACGCCAATCGCGACGGCCGCGGCAACAGTCGCGGCGAATACGGTACGGATCATATGGTGGTCTCTCCCCTCGATTAGCTGCACCCGAAGCGGCGCTCAGGTATGCCCCAAGAACACCCATATTACGATATTATTCCAGTGGCGGAATGACTATGGGCCAGTGGTGGTGTTACTCACTTTGCCAAGCGTCGTTAATTACCAGGATATTATGACTGAACGCTGTTAACGCCCATCCGCCGCGGGCGCACGAAGTTTGGCATGACCTCTTTGGCGAATAATTGGAGCGTCGCTACGACGTGGTCTTGTCCGAGATTGCCGAGGAATCCGGTGACGAGCATAAAGTTGCCGAAGCCGATCTCGTCCTGCAGCTCCGCGATACGCGCTGAGACGGTGCCCGGGCTGCCGACAATCGCGACCTCGCGGAGCCAGCGCTCGGTTTCGAGCTCATCCTCGGTCGAGATGCGCCGTTTCACCTGTTCGCCGCTGCGGCGGTAACCGGCGGTGAGCTTTTCAGCCGCCGGCCAAGCGGCCCGCCAAGCCTCTTCATCGGTCTGGCCGACCACGACAAATCTGCCCACCGGAACCTGCGCAACGTCGCCGCCCGCATCCTTAAAGGTCCGTACGCACCGCCGGATGCTGTCAACCGACTGCTGGCTGCCCTGAAACAGCGTGAGGCCATGCTCGCCAAGCCAAGCCGCCGCGTCCTCCCGGTACGTCGCGACGTAGATTGGCGGATGAGGCTTTTGTACGCATTTCGGTTCAATCGATTCAGTACGGCTGCCAGCTTGCACTTTGGGCTCGGTCCAGTAGCGAATCACAGTGCTGAGCGCCTCGTCGAACGCGGGGGAGCGTTTGTCATAGTCAAGGCCCCACGCCTCAAAGTAGCGGCTGGTGTTACCGCGGGAGACGCCCAAGTCGACGCGGCCCTCAGACAATATATCGAGTGTGGCGATCTCTTCAGCCAAGCGGATCGGCTGGTACAGCGGGAGCACGAGAACCGAGAACCCGATCCGAATTGTGCGGGTCCGCATGGCGAGAGCCGTTGCGAGCAGGATTGGCGAAAGACATACTCGGCTCGTCTGGCCAAAATGCTCTTCGTTGAGCCACAAACCATCGTAACCGAGCGATTCGGCCCAGGGGGCTAGCTGAAGAAGGTTGCTCACAGACTCGTCCAAGCCGGCACCGCATCCAGACAGGTCAAAGCGCATTTGGAACACCCCCTCCGCCGCTTTGGGACTCGCCCAGTTATCTTCGTCAAAGACCACCCGCCGCTTATGGCCCTGTGATCTGATACCCGAGATACCACGAATAGAGATTTGTTGCGGACGCGTTCTGGAGCGCCCGCCCAGCTGAAACCAGCAAATGATTGTGGTCGTCAAAATCGTAGATCGCGCCGATGTTGAAACCGGTGGTGTCTTCTCCTCCGATTGTATCGGCGGTCTGATGAAAAATTTCACCCCCGATAACAAGATTCTTCGTCACCTGCTTTTGCAACAGCCAGCCGAAGAACCAATAGTCCTTGTCGTCCGTGCCGCCGCCATGATTGATCCAATAGCCGCCACCGCCATAGGAAGTCCAATCGCCAAAGCTTTTTTGCACCCAAACCGGAAGGTACGCGCGGACATGGCCAGCGCCGAGGCCGCCGGCCTGGTCGCCAGTCGGAATTTCGAGGAGCGGAAACACCCCGACCATTGGACGTGACCCGTTAGCGTCTTCATCGATGAACCGATACTTGAACCCGAGTTCGGTGTCGCCGTACCCGAACTGCGATGGGCCGCCACTCGGGCTATCAAATGCCAACGGCGCAACGATATGGAACTGTCCATTGGGAATGAGGCCGTAATTGAACTCCCAAGCCGGGCCGACGCCCGACGTGTCCCCGCTCACCGCGGTCCCAGAGGAGAATGTATAGAATTCATAATGTTGATATTCGACCGGCTCAGGATCGTCTGTCCGGAACGGCGGGCCGGCACTCGCGGCACCCGGTACTAATGCTGCCAGCCCTGTCGCCAGTGCTGCAATTCGAACGGCGGATTGTGCCCACGTTGCCACTCTCAGCCCCCGCTCTGCTTGTTCAGTGCCGCGATAACATGATTCCTCGCTGCGCCGCTTCACGGCGTCACGGTTCCGTGAAATCCGCGCCGATTACTCCGCCGGCTGCGCGCTTTCCTGCCGCCGCTTGCCGCGCCGCGGCCCGAGTTGGGCGAAAAAACGCGCGATGACGTAAAACACCGGCGTGAAGATCAGGCCGAACGCCGTCACGCCGATCATGCCGGAAAAAACCGCCGTGCCGAGCGTCTGGCGCAATTCCGCGCCGGCACCGATCGCCCAAACCAGCGGCGTGACGCCGAGGATGAAGGCGAACGAGGTCATCAGGATCGGCCGCAGCCGCAGCCGCGTCGCCTCGACGGCGGCCTGCCACCGCGTGCGGCCCTGGTCTTCGAGTTGACGGGCAAATTCGACGATCAGGATCGCGTTCTTCGCCGCCAGCCCGATCAGCACCACGAAGCCGACCTGGGTGAGGATGTTGTTGTCCTGGCCGCGCAGGATGACGCCGCTGATCGCGGCGACCAGGCACATCGGCACGATCATGATGACCGCGAGCGGCAACGTCAGGCTCTCGTACTGCGCGGCCAGCACCAGGAATACGAAAACCACCGCCAGCACGAAGGCGAACATCGCCGTATTGCCGGCTTTGATCTGCTGGAACGCGAGCGTCGTCCACTCGGTGGCGAAGCCGTCGGGCAGCGTGTCGGCCGCCAGCTTGTTCATGATCGCGATCGCCTGGCCCTGCGAATAGCCGGGCGCGGCGGCGCCGTCGATCTCGGCGGCGGGATAGAGGTTGTAGCGCGGCACGCGGTACGGGCCGGCAATGTCGGTCACCGTGGTGAAGGAGCCGAGCGGAACCGTGTCGCCGTTCGTATTGCGCACCCGGATTTTCAGCACGTCGCTGACATCCTGGCGGTCCTGCTCGCGCGCCTCGGCGGTGACACGGAAGGTGCGCCCGAACAGGTTGAAGTCGTTGACGTAGGACGAGCCGATGAAGATTTGCAGCGCGTTGAACACGTCCTGCACGTTGACGCCGAGGAGTTGCGCCTTGGTGCGGTCGATGTCGAGATAGACTTGCGGCGTCGAGGTCTCGAACAAGGTGAAGACCTGCGAGACGCCCGGCGTCTTGTTGGCGCGGCCCATCAATTCAGCCGCCGCCTCGCGCAGCGCCTGCGCGCCGCGTCCGGCGCGGTCCTCGACCATCATGCGAAAGCCGCCGGCGGTGCCGATGCCCATGACCGGCGGCGGCAGCACCGAGACGATGAAAGCGTCTTGAATGACGGACAGCCGGCGGTTCAACTCCGCCTGAATGGCCGGCGCCGATTGGCGCGGATCTTTGGCGCGGTTCTGGAAGGAATCGAGCACCAGGAACAGCGCGCCGGAGTTGGGCGCATTGGTGAAGGTCGCGCCGGAGAAGCCAACGATGTTCATGGCATGGGCGACGCCGGGCACCCCGAACGCGACGTCGAGCGCGCGCTGCTGCACCGCGTCGGTGCGCGCGAGCGATGCGCCGGGCGGCAGCTGAATCACGACGATGATGTAGCCGCGGTCGACCGGCGGGATGAAGCCGATCGGCGTCTTGCGGAACGCATTGAGCCCGAGACCGAGCACCACGAGATAGATCACGACCATCATCGCGGCGCGCCGCACGGTGCGCGTGGCGAGCCAGGATATGCCGGTGCCGACGCGGTCGAACGCGCGATTGAAAGTGCCGAAGAAGCCGTGGATCGGCCGCTCCCACCAGCGGTCGCGGTGCGCCGCTTCGTGCGGCTTGAGCAGCAGCGCGCACATCGCGGGCGACAGCGTCAGCGAAACGATCAGCGAAATAACGGTGGCGCCGGCGATCGTCAGCGCGAATTGCCGGTAAAACTGCCCGGAAATGCCGGTGATGAACACCGACGGCACGAACACGGCGCAAAGCACGAGCGCGATCGCAATGAGCGCCGAGCCGACTTCGCCCATGCTCTTGCGCGCGGCGTCGCGGGGACCAAGACCGGCGGCGATGTTGCGTTCGACGTTTTCGACGACGACGATGGCGTCATCGACCACGATGCCGATCGCCAGCACCAGCCCGAACAAAGACAGATTGTTGAGCGTAAAGCCGAACGCCGCCATGAAGAAGAAGCTGCCGACGAGCGACACCGGTATGGCGACAAGCGGAATGATCGCGGCGCGCCAGGTCTGCAGGAAAACGATCACCACCAGCACGACGAGCACGATGGCCTCGAAGATCGTCTCGATCACCGCATCGACCGATTGCCGGATGAACTGCGTCGGATTGTAGACGATGGCGTACTTGATGCCGGGCGGGAACCGCTTCGACAACTCGGCCATCAGACTGCTGACGCCGTCGGCGGTGGCGAGCGCGTTCGAGCCCGGGCGCTGGAAAACGGCGAGCGCAACCGCGAAGTCGTGATCAAGATAGGAGTTTGTCGAATAATCGAGCGCAGCGAGCTGAACGGTGGCGACATCCTTGAGCCGCACCACGGCGC
>Ga0074044_10001827_pt1 | contig 18886 bp, 16 predicted proteins | sample BogForMeECP23OM1_FD_94443 | JGI IMG/M metagenome (GOLD analysis project Ga0074044, IMG submission 94443) | Bog forest soil microbial communities from Calvert Island, British Columbia, Canada - Bog Forest MetaG ECP23OM1 | ecosystem: Environmental > Terrestrial > Soil > Wetlands ...
GAGCCCCGCCCGCTCTCGAAGACCAACGAGGAGTACATCGAGCACGCGGTGAAACTCGGCCGCCAAGCGGCGGAAGAGTGTCTGCAGAGCGCCGGTCTGCGTCCGGACCAAGTGGATCTCATTATCACCGTCTCCTGTACGGGATTCATGATTCCATCGCTGGACGCCCACCTCATCAATCTAATGGGATTCCGCTCGAATGTGCGCCGCATGCCCTTCACCGAACTCGGCTGCGCCGCGGGAGCGATGGCCCTCAGCCGCGCCGCGGATTACTTGAAAGCCCATCCCGGCGGAAATGTGCTGATCATCTCTGTCGAGCTGCCTTCGCTCACCTTTCAGCGCAAGGACATCTCTCAGGCGAATTTGATCTCCTCGATTCTTTTCGGCGACGGAGCAGCCGCGGTCCTGGTGACCGGAAGAGAGTACAAAGGCCCCAAGATTCTAGTCTCGGAAACCTACACGTTCCCCGATTCTCTCGATGCCATGGGCTTCGACTTGCGCGACTCGGGCTTTCACATTTTGCTCTCGAAAGACGTGCCCGAAATGATCGGCCTGAAAATTCGCGGACTCGTGGAAGGATTCCTCGAACGCCACGGCCGCAAACAGAAAGACATAAAAGGATGGATTTTGCATCCTGGCGGCGCACGCTTGCTGGGCAATGTTGAAAAAGAACTGGGGCTCTGCAAGTGTGACACGCAACCCTCCTGGGACATTCTAAGCAACGTCGGCAACCTATCAAGCGCCACGATTCTCTTCATCTTGCAGGAGTGGATGCAAAAGAGGCCCCTCAAATCGGGCGAATATGCGCTGGCGGCCGCCTTTGGCCCTGGATTCAGCGCCGAATTTCTCCTGCTGCAATGGACCTAAGCGTCATCGCGTTTCTCGGCCTTCTGGTGGCCGTGGGCCTGCTTCGCATCGTGGAGCTGCAAATTTCGCGCCGTCATCAGCAAGAGATGATCGCGCGCGGCGCGGCAAAGGTCGAAGAGCCCCGATTTCGCTGGATGGTCATGCTCCATACCGCAGTGCTGATCGGTGCCGCGCTGGAAGTTGTACTTCTTCGGCGCCCGTTTATTCCCATTTTAGCCGCGGTCATGTTTGCGATCTTTCTCGCGGCGAATTTCGTGCGCTGGTGGGTGATTCGGACACTTGGAAATCACTGGAACGTGCAGGTGATGGATTCGACCAGCCTCGGGGTCATTTCCTCGGGGCCGTTCCGTTATGTCCGCCATCCAAACTACGCCGCGGTCTTTGCGGAGATGCTGTCGCTACCCCTGATTCACACGGCATGGATTACCGCCGTCGCCGGTTCGCTCGCGCACATCGTCGTTCTCTCGATGCGCTTATCCACGGAAGAGCGAGTTCTTCTGGCCAATCCTGAGTATCAGGCCACGATGGCCAGTAAGCCGAGATTCATTCCCGGTGTTTTCTGAAAGACCGAATCAGATTTTCCTGGCGAGTTCCAATTCTCGCGCTATTTGTTTTGCTCACTCCCGCCCTATCCCGTGCCCAAACAACCACGGATGGCAGCGATTCCGCGTTCACGGAGGTGCCGGAGCTAAAGGAAGGCTTCCGCTTGCTCTATGTGCAGAAGTACCCGGAAGCCCGGGAAAAGTTTGCCGCGTGGACTTCCGAGCACCCCGAGGATCCTTTTGGTTTCGTGGCTAAGGCGGCGAGCTACCTCTTCGAGGAATTTTACCGGCAAGGCGTCATGACTAGCGAGTTCTTTATGGATGACAAGAAGTTTCTGCGAGGAATCGAGGGTAAGCCCGATCTCGAGCGCGTGAAAAACTTCGACGCTGACTTGGCGCAAGCCCGCAAGCTTGCTAACGCACGTCTTGCGAAGAATAAGAATGACGCCGCGGGGCTCTTTGCTTTGACTCTGGCTGCCGGCATGGAATCCAACGCCGACAGCATCCTCGAAAAAAAGCACCTCGATGGCCTTAAAAGAATGAAGGAAGCCAACGAGCACGCCAAGCTGCTGCTAGCGCAGCGTCCCGATGCAAACGATGCCTGGGTGGCGCCGGGCTCCGCGGATTACATCATCGGTTGCCTATCTGGTGGCGCTCGGATGGTTCTGTGGTTTGGCGGTATTCATGGAGATAAAAAACTGGGCATGGAGCTGGTCGGAAAAACGGCTGATAAAGGCCGGTATCTCGAGCCGTTTGCGAAAGTCCTTCTGGCGCTGGCAGCGCGGCGCGAAAAACAAGATGCTCTGGCGCAGAAGCTCCTGCATGAATTGACCGAGGAATTTCCAGACAGCCCGCTCTTCGCCGCGGAATATGCGAAAGTTATGGGCCAGCCGATTCCAGCCGAGATGAAGCCGAATTAGGTTCGCCGGTGCCGATCGCTCTCCACCCCCAATGATGCAAATGGCCTTTTGTTTTCTCGAAGGCGGCAGTTCGATCCTTTTTCATCTTGGAGTTACGCAAATTTCGCCGCTCCAGGACATGAATGCACTAGAATTGCCTTTCCGGCCTGTCCCGAACCGGCAAATATACTCAAAAGGCGGTGGCGCGTGTTTCAACAGGACCTTCTAAAAGGCCGGGCGATCTTCCTGACAGGCGGCGGAACTGGATTGGGCCGGTCCATGGCGTTGCGCTTCGCCGAGCTTGGAGCACGTATGTTTCTTGTCGGCCGCCGTGAGGAACCACTCAAGGAAGTGTGCTCGGAAATTCACCGCGCAGGCGGCTCGGCGGCGTTCACCACCTGCGACGTGCGAGATTACGGCGCAGTTGAAGCCGCGGCAGAGAAAGCCGAGCAGCAATTTGACCGCATCGACACCGTCGTGAACAACGCCGCCGGAAATTTCATCGCTCGCACGGAAAAACTTTCACCCAATGCCTTCAACACCGTCGTAGGCATCGTTCTCAACGGCTCCTTTCATTGCACGCAGGCCTTCGCCAAGCGCTGGATCGCTCAAAAGCTCGGCGGCAATGTCCTCAGCATTGTAACCACCTACGCCGCCGCCAATAGCGGTTCTGGGTTTATTGTGCCCTCGGCATGCGCGAAAGCCGGCGTGCTCGCCATGACCACCTCACTGGCCGTCGAATGGGCCAAATATCACATTCGGCTTAATGCTATTGCGCCGGGACCGTTTCCCACGGAAGGTGCCTGGTCGCGCCTCATGCCCTCGAGACAATTTGAAGAACACGCCAAGGACAAGCACCCCATGAAACGCTTCGGGCGTCACGAAGAGCTAGCCAACCTCGCCGCGTTTCTTTTGAGCGATATGGCGGAATACATTAACGGCGAGTGCGTGGTCATCGACGGCGGCCAATGGCTGCGTGGCGCGGGCGAGTTCAACGATCTGCTCATGCTGCCGGAAGCGGCCTGGGAAGCTCTCGAAGCCGCGCGCACAAAAAAGTCCTGAATCCACCTATTCGGGCAGCGCTCTCTTGCGCAATTCCACTCGCAGCTTCACTTCACCGATCGTCTGGTCGTTTGCTTCGGCATGCACGCTGACTTCCAGAAGCTGGGCTTTCGTGCCCGCAGCGTCGCTAAACGCGGGCAGCTTTACCTCAATTCGGGTCGCCGCCGTCTGCTTCGGCGCAATTGTGAATTTTCCGCCTCCGCTCTGGATGGTCCATCCCGGAGGCAGTATTGCGGTGAGGTTGATCTCTTGCGCGGCCGAGCTCTGATTGCGCAGCCAGAGCGGAATCACGAGATCCGCCCCACCTTGCAGAGCGATTTCCGGCGGTTCGGGGTGAGGCAGATGCGTTAGCCCGTGCGCGTGTCGAAATTCCGCGTAGTAATCCCAGGGTCCGGCAAGCCGCACGGAAATCTCCGGCTGCGGCGGTGCGGGCGTGACTTCCGGTCGCGCGAACGGAATAGCCCCCAGAGTTATGCCTTCAAAGACATCTCCGGTCGCACTACCGCCCACCAGCGACTTCCCAAGCACGAAGCTTATTCCGCTGCTCCAGAAACTATCGGACGTGACCATCTTTTCGATTTGGGCTTCGTCCATTTTGTCGAGCGTATCGATGTAACTCTTTGCTTGTGTTTCATGCCTGCGAAAAGACTCCAAGGCCACGCGCCAATAGGCTTGTTTTGCTGACTTCGATATTTCTTTGACGGAATACTTGGGGCCCTTGTCACGAAAAATGTCTTCCCTGTCGGCGTCCGGGAAGTAATAAATTTTCTTCGTCTGCCACGGCCGCAAATTTTCCAGGTAAGGTTCCAGCCGACGCAGGGGCGCGGCAACCTGTTCAGGAAACGCGGTCGGATCCCCGGCAAGATCGAACGCCTCAGTCGCCAGCACACCCGCCGCTTGATGATCCCCATGATCCTCGCCGATAAATGTCCCCGGCAAAAACGTCAGAATGACCTCAGGCCGCGTCAATCGCACGAGTCGCACAAGATTTTCGAGCGCCACCCCGTGATCCCAGTTTGCCAGCGATTGCAAAACATCTTGCGATGCCGTGTCCTTTCCGCCCAAAAACCAAACCTTATCGATTCCCAGCACGGCGTTAGCGCGGCGCGCCTCGATTTCGCGGATTTCGCCAAGCGCCGAAGCTTGTTCGGCGCCCGCCTCATTGGCGCCGCTGCTGCCGCGCGTGCCATAAACCACTGCGACGCGCTTGCCCTCATCGATGGCCCGCGCCAGATACGGAGTTGCCGCGCCCTCGTCGTCCGGGTGCGCCACCACCAGCAAAATGTCTACTTTGTAGCGCTCATCCGCCTGCAGAATCGTCTTCGCCCCTTGCGCCGGGACGATCTTCGGAAAAAGCAGGCAGTAAGCGAACATGCCAAGTGCGGCAAGCTGGCCCGGCCAGTACGCAGTGACTGGGGCCTTGGAACGCGCACGCCGGGAAAAACGAATGACTTCGAGGGATGGGTTCATCGAGGAATTCTATCCTGAACAAGCCAAAATCTCCCACAACGACGCCGCTCATTCCACCGCCTTGACCCGAATACAGCGCGCCGATAAGCTTAGAGTTTCTCTTTCCAGGTGAACGAATCATGGAGCAGCTGCAAATCACATTGCCGGATGGCAAGGTTCAAGAGGTGCCCAAGGGCACGACTCCGGCGGACATCGCGCGTAAAATTTCCCCTCGTCTTGCAGACGCCGCTCTCGTCGCTCGCGTCACTGCGACCAATGGAACTCCTCTGCCTAACGCCCCCGATTTGGGCGAGCTGATCGATTTGCGCCGTCCGCTCGAGGAAAACGTTAAGCTGCAAATCCTCACCGAAAAGGATCCCGACGCACTTTTCGTCTTCCGCCATTCGGCGGCGCATTTGCTCGCAGCAGCCGTGATGGAGCTCTATCCCAACGTCAAGCTCGGCATTGGTCCGCCGATTGACACCGGCTTTTTCTACGAATTTCTGCGCGACGAGCCTTTCACTCCCGAAGATCTCGCGAAAATCGAGAAGAAAATGCACGAGCTGGCCGCGCAAGACTTGGCCAACGAGCGCAAACTCATTCCCAAGCCCGAAGCCATCGAGCTCTACAAAAAGAACAACCAGGTTTTTAAATGCGAGCTGGTGGAAGAAAAAGCCAACGAGCTCATGGTTTCCTTTTACTCCACAGGAAAATTCCTCGACTTTTGCCGCGGCCCGCACATTCCTTCCACCAAGCGCATCACCGCGTTTAAGCTCATGAACGTCGCCGGAGCTTACTGGAAAGGGCAGGAAGGCAATCCCCAGCTTCAGCGCATTTACGCGGCATGTTTCTTCACGCAAAAAGAGCTGGACGAGTATCTAAATCGTCTCGAAGAAGCCAAGCGCCGCGACCATCGCAAGCTCGGCGTCGAGCTCGAACTCTTCAGCATCCAGGAAGAAGCCGGCCCCGGCCTAATTTTCTGGCATCCCAAGGGCGGCCTCATCCGCAAAATTGTTGAGGACTGGCTCCGCGAAGAGCTCCTCAAGCGCGGCTACGATCTCGTTTACACCCCGCACATCATGCGCCTCGACCTCTGGAAAACCAGCGGCCACACCGGTTTTTACAAAGACAGCATGTTCGGTCCGGTGGAAGTCGAAAAAGCCGACTACCAGCTCAAGCCCATGAACTGCCCGGGCCACATCCTCATTTACAAATCGAAGCTGCACAGTTACCGCGATCTTCCCGTACGCCTCGCCGAGCTCGGCACCGTCTATCGCTATGAGCGCAGCGGCGTGCTCCACGGCCTGCTCCGCGTCCGCGGCTTCACGCAAGACGACGCGCATATTTTTTGCACACCTTCGCAAATCGAAAGCGAAGTCGAAGCCTGCATCGATTTCGCCTTCGCCGTAATGAAAAATTTCGGCTTCGACAAATTTGAAGTGGAGCTTTCAGACTGGGACGCCTCACACCCAGAAAACTACGCCGGCAAGCCGGAAGACTGGCAACGCGCCACGGCCGCGCTTGCCGAAACCATGAAGAAGCTCAACATTCCGTATAAAACCATCACTGGAGAAGCCGCCTTCTACGGCCCCAAAATCGACGTCAAGCTCATCGATGCCATCGGCCGCCCCTGGCAGCTCACCACTGTCCAGTTCGATTTCAATCTCCCCGCGCGCTTCGGCCTCGAATACGTCGCCGAAGACGGTGCCAAGCACCAGCCCCTGATGGTCCACCGCGCGCTGCTCGGTTCCGTCGAACGCTTCTTCGGCATCCTGATTGAGCACTACGCTGGCGCCTTCCCGCTCTGGCTCGCGCCCGTGCAAGTCCAGATTTGCCCCGTCAGCGAAAAAGTTGCCGACTACGCCAAGCACGTCACCGAAACTCTCAAGCGCCACAACATTCGCGTGCACCTCGACGATCGCAACGAAAAGCTTCCGGCCAAAATCCGCGACGCCCAGCTCCAAAAAATTCCCTACATGCTCATCGTCGGCGCAAAAGAAGCCGAAGCCGGCACCGTCTCCGTCCGCCATCGCAGCAAGGGCGATCTCGGCCCCAAGCCCCTCGCCGAAGTCGTCGCAGCCCTGCAAGAGGAAATCACTTCCCGCGCACTGGGATGATTCTAGAAGTGGCACAGCCGATCCCGGCTGTGCACCCGCGATTTAAGAATTATCCGGGATTGACAAGCGACGAAGGAGCAAGGGCTGAGATGATTTCACGCCGATTTTTTCTCGCAGCCACCACCGGCTTCGCGTTGACTCCCGAATTCGTGGCGGCAAGCGATGAGGTCCCCGTCATGCTTGATCACATCCTCCTCGGCTGCAGCGATCTCGATCGCGGCATCGACTTCGTCGAAAAACACACCGGCGTCCGCGCCGCATTCGGCGGCGTCCATCCCGGACGCGGCACCCGCAACGCGCTCCTCTCGCTCGGCGAAAAACACTATCTCGAAATCATCGCGCCAGATCCGCAGCAATCTGGCGCGCCTGATCACTACGGCTTGTCTAAACTGACCGAGCCGCGACTAGTCGGCTGGGCCGCTCATCCCGGCGACCTAAGCCAATTCGCCACTCGACTCCGCAACGCCGGTCTCGCTTTCGACGGCCCCACTCCAGGTTCACGTAAGCGCCCCGACGGCCGTCTCCTTCAATGGAAAACGCTCAATCTCAAAGAAGATCGCGAAGGTATGCTTCCCTTCTTCATCGAATGGAGTGTAGACACCGTTCACCCCTCGGCGGACGCCCCCTTGGGCTGCAATATCTTCGGCTTCGGGCTCGTCGCTCCCGACAATTCCGAGCTGGCAAATCTGTGCAAACTTCTCGAGCTCGACGTCTCCGTTATCCACGGCGCGCCGTCGGAATTCTTTGCCAATATCTTCGGTTCCCCCGGCCATGTTCTGGCCCTCAAATCCAAACCCACCGGCTGGCTCGTCACCCCCACGTAATGCCCCGAACCACCCCTTGCTCAACCAATCCCGCTACGTGCTATACTTTGAAACCCGTCCATGGTCTGTTTTCCGACCATGTGGACGGGCTTGAGACCATTTGAGGCCCAGCCCGGCGAGGCGGGCAGCAAGGCGCCTTTTAGCACTTAGGGGGGATTATCCCAGAACGCAGCTTCCGGCAGAGCGACCGTATCCGAGTTAACGAAAGGATCCGGGCGCGCGAACTCCGGGTGATTGATGAAGACGGCGGCCAGCTTGGCGTTATGCAGCCGTTCGAAGCGCTGAAACTGGCGCGCGAGCGCGGGCTTGATCTGGTGGAAATCTCGCCGACGGCGGATCCTCCAGTTTGCAAGATCACCGACTACGGCAAGTATCTCTACCAGGCCAATAAAAAAGCGCACGAACAGCGCAAGAGCAGCCGCGGCTCGCAGCTCAAGGAAGTAAAATTTCGTCCCGCGACCGCCGAGCACGATTATCAGGTTCGCAAAAACCAGATCATCCGGTTCCTCGGCGATGGCCACAAAGTTCGCGCCATGATTTTCCATCGCGGACGCGAAATGGCGCACCAGGAAGTGGGCCGCGCCAAGATGAACCGCTTGCTGGTGGAGATCGCCGACTCTTGCCAGATCGAAACGATGCCGCGCATGGAAGGCAACGTCCTGGTAGCTCTGCTAGCGCCGAAAAAAGGCGCCGCGGTAGCCAAGCCCAGTGGCCAGCCAGCAGCCAACGCCCAGCAGTCGCAGTAGCAATTGATTTTGAATCTCGTAGGGGCACGGCATGTTTATCCTGAGCTTCGAAGGGCCGTGCCCGTCCATCAGTATCGCGGGAAAATTGAATTGTAACGGCGGCGAAACCCCGCCCGTCAAGGAGAGTATTTCAAGTCATGCCACGGAATTCGACGAAACCAAAACTGAAACTGAAGACCCATCGCGGCGCCCGCAAGCGTTTCAAGATCACCGCGAACGGCAAAATCAAACGCATGCACTCCGGCAAACGCCACCTGATGGGGACAAAAGCCCCCGGCCGCATGCGCAAGCTAAAGAAGCTGACGCTGGTCAATCACGCGGACGTAGCCGCCGTCAGACAAATGCTCCCCTACGGCTAGAGCCGTAAAAGTTTTGCGCGCGCGCAGTCATATTTAGCGCGCGTAAGAATTTTGTTCGTAGGGGCACGATACATCGTGCCCTGCGAACAAAACGCAGGACGCAAGTCCCGCACATCGCGCCAGGCAGCGCTTCACGGGTGCCTGCCGGCCGGTAAGCCGCGAACGAAAGTCCGCGGCTCTTGCAGCGGTCGTAGCGGCGACCTTTAGGTCGCCATCTTTGTGTAACCGCCGCAACGCACCAAGGAGACAAACCCGTTGCAGACCGCGCCGCAAGTCCGCGCGTTCCAGCATCCCGTTTGTCTCCCAAGAAAATGCAGCCGAATTTTTGTAGGCGCGGGGCTTTAGCCCCTCACTCATTCATCGGCTGCGACTTAACTTAAGGAGAAAAACCCATGGCACGCGTAAAACGCGGCACAAAACGCCGCGCCCGTCGTAAAAAGTATCTCAAACGCACAAAGGGCTTCTTTCTCACAAAAAGCAAGCTCTATCAATCCGCGCAAGAAGCCGCGAATCGCGCCGACCGCTACGCCAAGCGCGACCGCCGCGTAAAAAAGCGCGAGTATCGTAAACTCTGGATCCAGCGCATCGGCGCAGCCGCCCGCAACAACGGCCTTACCTATGGCCAGCTAATTCACGGTCTAAAAGCCGCCGGCGTCTCGCTTGATCGTAAAATCCTCGCGGATATCGCGGTCAAGGACGCTGCCGCTTTTTCTAGTTTGGTCGCCAGCGCCAAAGCCGCCGCGCCGCCCCAAGCGAGAAAAGCGTAGGTCACTGTTAAAATTATCTCCCGTAGGGGCACGATATATCGTGCCCTGCCGTGCGCTCTCTTCGCGGAGCGCCTATAATTTCTGCGCCGGGACGGAAAGATGGCTCTTGCATCATCTGCAGAAGAACATGGCTGAAATCCTCGACAAGATCGATCAGCAAATCACACAGTTAAACCTGTCTTCGCCGGAGGAGGTCAAGCAGCTCTTCAGTGAACTGCGCGAAGAATTTGCTAAAGAGCTCGGTAATAAGATCGCTCCCAAAGACCTCGAGGAGCTCCGCGTGCGTTGGCTTGGTCGTAGAGAACGAAGCGTTCGCAGGCGGGTAGCCGCAAACTGGTTAAAAATCGAATCCCCATTTCGGCAGCAGGCGGGTCAACTTTTCCAAGACTTGCTAGCCGAAAACGGATTGATAGAGACAAAGTTAAGCGAACACCGAGCAAATTGGGATGCGATTCCGGCGCTCGCGCACGACCAGGCGCAGTATCCACCTTTTCCGATTGCGGTCCAGCACCAATACTCCCATGCGTCGAACCAAGCTCCAATCGTGCAGCCACACGACTGGGGCGAGCAGAGTGCTGCCGCCCAGATGTTCCCGCTCCCTGAGGACCTCTCTCTCCCCGGCGTAACGCGCCCCATCGGTTCGCATCACCTGATCCGCCAGGTCTTCCAGGAAATCGAAGACATCTTCTTCTCCATCGGCTTCTCCGTCGTCGAAGGCCCCGAAATCGAAACGCCTTATTACAATTTCGAAGCGCTAAACATCCCCGAATTCCATCCCGTCCGCGACGACATGGACACCTTCTATCTCGATCTACCCAAAGGTGCCCCAACGCCGTTGCTGCTACGCACACACACGTCGCCGATGCAAATCCGCACCATGGAAAAGCGCAAGCCTCCGGTTCGCGTCATCGTCCCCGGCAAGGTTTATCGCCGCGACAATCCCGACGCCACGCACTCTTTCATCTTTCATCAAGTCGAAGGCCTGGCCGTCGATGCGGACATCACCTTCTGCGACTTCACCGGCACCATCGAATATTTCGTCAAACAATTCTTCGGCCCCGGCGTGAAAACTCGCTTCCGCCCCAGCTATTTCCCCTTCACCGAGCCGAGCGTTGAATTCGACGTTTCCTGCATCTTCTGCGGTGGCAGCGGCGCAAGCGCGGGCGGCGGTACGTGTTCCAAATGCAAAGGCGCTGGCTGGATTGAACTCTTTGGCGCAGGCATGGTTGACCCCGCCGTCTATGGCTTCGTCAACTACGATGCCAAAAAAGTCAGCGGCTTCGCCTTCGGCATGGGCATCGACCGCCTGGCCATGCTGAAATACCAAATCGACGACATTCAAGTTTTCTTCCAAAACGACGTCCGCTTCCTCCGCCAATTCCCATGACCAACCGCGTAATCACATCACGGTCATTTCGAACGGAGCAGGCCGACGCCTTTTCTTTCACGTTCGCTCCTGCGAACGTATCGGCTTGCGCAGTGAGACCTCCGCACCTCCGCGCACTTTGTGCGCGGAGAAATCTCTATTCGATTTCAGATGTGAGCTGGACATCTATCAACAGGCCGCATTCTTTCCCACTAGTCACTAGTCACCAGTCACCAGTCACGCTCTCATGACCTTCACCGACTCCAAACAACGCTTCTCCAACCGCGTCGCCGACTACGTACGCTACCGCCCCGGCTATCCCACGGCGGTGCGCGACGTACTTCGCGCCGAATGCGGCCTCAAATCGGGCCACGTCATCGCCGATGTCGGCTCAGGCACCGGTTTCCTATGCGAACTCTTCCTGAAAAATGGCAACCGCGTCTTCGGCGTTGAACCCAACGAAGCGATGCGCCAGGCGGGCGAAGAGTATCTCGCCTCTTATGACGGCTTCGCCAGCATCAACGGCTCTGCGGAAGCCACAACGCTCGATGCCGCGAGTCTGGATTTCGTCACCACTGGCCAGGCGTTTCACTGGTTCGATCAAAACGCCGCCCGCAGCGAATTTACTCGCATCCTCAAGCCGAACGGCTGGGTCGTCGTCATCTGGAACGAGCGTTTAACGGACACGACGGCTTTTCTGCGCGACTACGAAGCCTTGCTTCGCGAGTTCGGCACGGATTACGCCACCGTGAAGGAAAGCTACCCAAGTGAGCAGCATATGCGCGATTTTTTTGGCCCAAACGCTTATGTGTGGCGCACGTTCCCAAATTTTCAGGAATTCGATTTCGATGGGATCGCCGGACGTCTGCGCAGCAGCTCCTTCATCCCCTCGCCCGACGCGCCGAATTTCGCGCCCATGATGGAAGAACTACAAAGAATTTTCACTGAGAATAATCACGAAGACCGCGTCCGCCTCGAATATTCCACGCAGATCTATTTCGGCCGCCTGGCAGGTACGCGCTGATGCGATCGATGCCCAATCGCGCCATCTACTCTTGTAGGGGCTGGGCTTGTTTGTCCTGCAAGCGCCCCTCTCCCCTCGCACGCCTGCATCACGCTTTGGCCGCCCTCTTAACTGTCGGCCGGGTGCCCCACCCTCGTTTTTTGAGGGTGGGTCTTCGCGGTCTGACGAAGCCAGGCATTTGTCAAACGGAGCAATGCTGAAAAATGAAGGTCGTCTACAACTGGCTGAAAGAATTCGTCGACGTTACCGCTCCGCCCAGCGAGGTCGCCTCGCGCCGGGTGCCCCACCCTCGTTTTTTGAGGGTGGGTCTTCGCGATCTGACGAAGCTGGGTCTTCGCCAAACGGAGCTAAGCTGACAAATGAAGGTCATCTACAACTGGGTAAAGGAATTCGTCGATGTCACCGCTTCTCCAGGCGAGGTCGCCTCGCGCCTCGCTCTTTCCGGCACCAACATCGGCAGCGTTGAAAACGGCCCGCATGGCGCAATAATCGATGCCGAAGTCGGCTCGAACCGCCCCGATTGCTTGAGCCACTACGGAATTGCTCGTGAACTTGGCGCCGTCTATAAACTCCCGCTCAAGCCCTTCAGCTCAAAGCCTGTTGAGAGCGCGACAAAAGTAAACGAGGCCGTAAAAGTTGAAATCCAAGCTCCCGAACTTTGTGGACGCTTCACTGCCCGCGTCATTCGCGGCGTAAAAATCCAGCCATCTCCAAAATGGCTCAAAGACCGCCTCGAAGCTAGCGGTGTCGCCAGCATCAGCAACGCCGTCGACATCTCGAATTACGTGATGCTCGAGCTCGGCCACCCGCTTCACACTTACGACTACGACAAAGTGCGCGATCACCGTATCGGCGTCCGCCGTGCAAAGTCCGGCGAAAAAATCCGCACACTCGACGGACTCGAGCGCACTCTCGATTCCTCGCAGTCAGTCGTCTACGATGGCGACGGCTCCCGCGCCGTTGGCATCGCCGGCATCATGGGCGGCGCTGACACGGAAATCTCTTTCTCGACAAAAAATATCCTTGTCGAATGCGCCTGGTTCGAACCGGTCGCCGTTCGCAAAGCCGCGCGCTTCCTGAAACTTCACACCGAAGCTTCCACGCGATTCGGCCGCGGTGCCGATCCCGAAACGGCCGAACTCGCCTCACGCCGGGCCGCCGAACTAATTTTGCAACTAGCCGGTGGCGAGCTCCTTGCCGGAGTCGTCGATGTCTATCCTGGCAAACGCGCGCCGAAAAAAATTCAACTGACGCGCGCCGAATTTCTTCGCGTGATGGGCGCCGACGTTCCCGACAAGGACATCGAGGCGATTCTCGGCGCGCTCGGCTTCGTTCCTGTTCGAATCGGCGAAAATCGCGGCGCGGAAGGTTCACTGCTTGCCGCCTGGGAATGCACCCAGCCAAGCTGGCGCGCCGAAGTCGAACGCGAAATCGACCTCATCGAAGAAGTCGCGCGCATCTACGGCCTCGATAAATTTCCGCCGCGCTTGCCCGCCGCCCGCCAGGGCGCGCAGCGCTTGCCGAAATTCGAGCCTGAAATGCGCGTTCGCGAGCGCCTCATTGGACTCGGCTATCGCGAAATCCTCACGATTCCTCACGTAGCCGAGGAGCGCGACGCGCTGTTCCGTCCAGAAAGCGTCACGCCAGCGCGTCTTTCAAATCCGCTTTCCGAAGAAGCCAGCGTCCTCCGTTCGAACGGCCTCGTCACCATGGCCGCTGCCCTCGAATGGAATCTCAACCACGGCCAGCGCAATGTCTGCCTGTTCGAAATCGGCCGCACCTATCGCCTCGACGGTTCTAGTTCCATCGAAACGCCCATTCTGACCATAGGAGCAACTGGCGAAGCGCGCGAAAAAGGCATTTACGAAACTGCGCGAGAGTACGAATTCGCCGACCTGAAAGGCGATCTCGACGCCATAGGCGCGCTAGCCGGCTCTTTCGAATGGCACCAAGGTGGCGCCGCATGGACCCACGCCGCACGCTGCGGCACAATTTCTTTGTCGCCGCTTTCAGGTCCAACTGTTATTTCGAGCGAAGCGAGAAATCTCTCTTCGATTGGAACCGCAGGACAACTTGCGCGACGTGTGGCAGAAAAATTCAAATTGCGCCAGGAAATTTTCCTGGCGGAGATTCATCTCGAACCTTTATACACGCAGATTCGCGCGGCAAAAGAATCGCGGCGCTACGAACCGCTTCCGCGCTTCCCGGCGGTAGAGCGCGATTTTTCCTTGCTGCTCGCGGACGGCACTCCGTTTTCAGACGTCGTCAAAACAATTCGCTCGCTCCACATCAGCGAGATCGCGTCCATCGACGCCGCCGATCTCTTCCGCGGGAAGAATGTGCCAGCCGGAAAATATTCTCTACTCGTCCGCGTCACGTTTCAGAGCCGCGAAGCGACGCTCACCGACGCGCAAACCAGCGATTTCTCCGCCAAAATTATTTCCGCACTCGAAAAAAATCTTGGCGGGCAACTCCGCGCCAGTTGACCCGTAATCTTCGAACACTTTACGCCGACTCTGTAGGGGCGCAGCATGCTGCGCCTCTATAAGGAAGGTGTGGTATCTTCGCCTAGTCGAGATCAGGCTCCATGAGCGCACCGGTAAAAGTCGAGATATTTGGACAGACGTACGCGATTCGCGGCGATCTGGACGAGGCTTATGTCCACAAACTAGCTGAATACGTCGACGAAAAAATGCACGCGATCGCCGCGGGCACGGCGACGGTGGACACGCAAAAAGTCGCGGTACTGGCGGCGCTGGCGATTGCCGACGAACTCCATAGCACCCAAAAAGATCGAGGCGACCGCGAAGAATTGCTCCGCGAACAAGCCGAGCGCTGTTTGACTCTGGTCGAACGCGCCCTGAAACAGACTGCGTGAACGACTCTCCGTCTACGTTTGGAAATCTCATCGATCAACGCACGAACTGCAAAAGCAGATTCCCCGCTTCGCTCGGAAATACAATCCAAAAACTACCGAATCTCATTTCACTGGCTCCAGGTGGTCGGGGTACGGTCCCAGCGGTGTTTGCGGAGTTCGGCGTGGAGCGCGGCGGGTAGCGGGCCTTTGGCGCTGGCGGCGATATTGGATTCGACGTTACGGATTTTGCGCATGCCTGGAATGATGGCGGCGACGTCGTTGTTGTTGAGGATGAAGCGCAGGGCCATTTCGGGCATGGTCAGGCCGTCCTTGACGAGGGGCTTGAGAACATCGGCATGAGCCACGCTGGACTTAAGATTTTCGGCGACGAAATAAGTGTTGCGCCAATCGCCCTTGGGCCAAGTGCTATCGAGTGTGAGCGTTCCAGTGAGCGAGCCTTCATCGAACGGGACGCGCGCGATGACGGCGACATTTTTTTCGCGGCACGCGGGAAAGAGTTCGTCTTCGGGATTCTGGTCGAAGATGTTGTAGATGACTTGTACGGCGTCGACGAGGCCTGCGCGCACGGCGCGGATGCCGTTCCAGGGTTCCCAGCGATTGAGGCTGATGCCGACGGCGCGGACTTTCCCGCTGCTGCGCAGATTTTCGATCGCTCGGGGCAAGCGTTCGTCGTCGAGCCACTTGTCCTCCCAAGTATGAAACTGGATGAGGTCGAGCGTTTCGACGCCGATGTTCGCGAGGCTTTTTTCGACGTACTCGACGATGTACTCGGGAGGAAAACAATCGTCAAGGGAAAATTCGCGGCGGCTGGGCCAGCGGCGGTTTTTAGGCGGAATTTTTGTGGCGACGTAAAGTTTTTTGTCGGGTCCGCCGGCGGCGGCGTTGGACCGGTTGGCGCGCAGAATTTTTCCGAGCAGCTCTTCGCTGTGGCCGTCGCCATAGGCCCAAGCGGTGTCGAAAAAGTTGCAGCCGAGATCGACGGAACGCTGAAGCGACGCGAGCGATTCTTTATCTTCCGAGCCGGTCCAGCCGGCCAAGCCCCACATGCCATAACCAATTTCGCTGACGTTCCATCCGGTGCGGCCGAATTTGCGGTAATGCATGAGCGGGTGCCCCCTAGTTTTGGAGCGCACATTATACCCAGACAGCGTCTGCGTCGCGGGATTCGTTACTCGTGCCTAGGGGAAAAAGCTCTAAAACGCCGCCCCATCAGATGGCACGATGGCCCTGACGATCACTCAAGTTAGTAGCGCCAGCTAGTGGTGTCTGCGCCTGGCGGGGCGGATTGGAGCATGTGGGCGGTGGATTCTTGGAGGACGCGTTGCGTAAAAGTTAGGACGCCTTCGCGGGTGGTGCTGCCTGGGGGGCCGGTGTAGCAGTGGGGTTGGTCGACGCCGTAGTCGAAGGTGGCGTCGGAGTGGGGATTCGTAGTGGAGTCGAGCGCGTGCTGCATCAGGTGAACGGCGCCATCGAGGAAGAAGGTGTCGCCGGTGCCGACCATAACGTGGAGTTTGCCTTGGAGCTTGGGGCCCAGGGTTTTCCAGTCGCGCAGGAGGATGGCGGTGAGGTCGTAGTGTTCGCGCCAGTAGGCGGCGACCTCTTTATTGATTACGCCGGTGCGCTGGTTCCAGATTTCGGCCGGGTAGCCGTCGGGGCCGGCGGGGCTGAAGACGGCTTGCCAGATGTCCCACTGTTCGCCGGAGCGGCCGTGGGTGCCAAGGACGAGTTCCCAGCGATTGGTGCCTTCGGTGGTGGCGAGAATGATGCCGGGCGGGGTGCGCATTTCGGATTGGGCGATGCGGCCGAAGGGGCCGATGGTCCAGTAGGCGTTGGGGTCGTCGTAGACGTTGACGGTCTGGTAGGCGTGGAAGTCGACGGGATCGGGGCAGGCGCCCCAGGCGCCGTTGAAATCATCGGGATAGAAGATTTGGGTGGCTAGCGTTTCCCAGCCGCCGGTGGAACCGCCGTAGACGGCGCGAGCCCAGCCCTGGCCGATGCCGCGGAACTGCTTTTCGATGGCGGGGATGAGTTCGCGATTGATGGCTTCGCCGTAGGGGCCGACGTTGGCGGAGTCGACGGCGTAGGAATCGTCGTAATAAGGATTGGCGTGCTGGACAAGTAGGAGCAGCATGCGGGGGAGCTTGCCGGTGGTCCAGTCCTGATAAAACTTGTATTGAGTTTGGGCGCGCTCGAGTTGGTAGCCCGTCATGGCGGGGTCAGGAGGCGTGGTGCGGAAGCCGGTGAAGTCGCGGGGGAAATGGCCCTGATCCAGAAGGAGAGGATAGTGGGCGTTGGGATGCGAGGCCCAGCCTTCGGGGAGGACGACGATCGCGCCGAGGTACATCGGATGGCCCCAAAACTTTGTCAGGACCTGGCTTTGAATTTTGATGTGCTTGACCCATTCCGTGTCTTTCGCGGGTTCGATGGGCGGAACAATTTTGGAGAGATGAATCTGGATGACGGCTGCGTTGGAGTTGGCGGGATCGATGTGGATACGTTCGGGGATGCTGTAGAAATTTCCGGGCTTGCTGTCCCAGTGCTGGCCTTCGCCTTCGTCCATGGGGAGTTTGACGGTGTGGCCGTCGGCGCGATGGAAAGTGGTGTATTTGTTGAAGACGCCCTGGACCCAATAATCGCCGGCTGGGAGATCGCGGAAATTGGCGGTGGGGTAGCCGAGGGCGTCATCGGCGATGATGGCGTTTTGGCCGGGAGCCAGCGAGTCGACGTCGACGCCAAAAACTTGCTGGGACTTTACTTCTTCCTCGAGGATTTGCGTGCGAGGTTCCGGGTCGTTGGCGGTGGCGATGACGACGTAGACGCGGCCGTCGAGCGGAGTGGGGCTGAGATTTGAACTGAAAGAGATCGCAAAGCGAGGTTGCGCGGGGGAATTTTTTGCGGGCGGAGCTTGCGGTGCGGCTTGGAGAATTGCGGGCGACGCCAAAAGTGTCAGTAGAGCCACCAGCAAGGCCAGCGAGTAGAGGGCAAATTTGCGCGTCGAGTTGCGCGAGGTGCTCAAAATGTTTTGCAACACAAAGGGCATCTGGATTTTCCTTCGCGAATCTGGATTGCGTTCTGAGAGCCGCGCCATTGTAGCCGAGTGTTCGGAGAATGTCTCCGCTGGTCTGGCGAGCGGCCTTAAGGAACTTGAGAGAAAAGAAAGGCGAGTGGTTGATGCGACGCCTCTATACAGACAAAAGAAGCGACGTGGCGCAGGGAGGCGAACTGTCCGCTGGGCTTAGGCTGCAGCCGCAACGGATTTCTTGGTGGATTTGCGGGGCTTTTCGAGCAGCTCGCGTTCGGCGCGGACCCAGTCTTCGAGCGGATTGCCGGGGGCGCCATTGCGCTCGAGGTAGATCTCGTAGGCGCGCATAGCGATTTTTTGCTCGGGAGAAAGTTTCTTGGCCGAGAGGGATTTGCTTTTCACTGCTGAACCATTTCCATTTGTTCTTGCCATAAGCTCCTCGTTGAGGCCGTGACCCGCGGCCTTGATTCCAACCTTTCGAGAAATGCCGGCCGCGTGCGGCCAGATCGCTGATTTAAAATCGACTCGAAGCAGACTGGCGTGCTTCGAGAAACGCGGCTTCTATTATGAGAGCGAACTGGCTCTGGAAGTTAAACGAAATTTGAATGGGTAGTATCGAATTCCGCAATAATGGTACTCGTGATGGGGCCCGGCGCGAGAATGAGGTCCTGTTCACATCCACGTGCGCGGTTGTTACGTAGAGTCTTATGGCGGCGGCGACGTCGCCCGGGGAAATCTGCTTGTGGCATGTCGGCAGGCGGGGGTAAGCTGTGGCGGCTTCTGGGAAGGTCGAGCAGAGAACTGCCGCAGGGCTTCGCGGGCTCCGTCCTGCGCTACATTTTGGTTGATGCACGACAAGACTGAGGGAGGGGACGACAATGAGGAAATTTGGCGTGGTGATGGCGGGGCTGCTGGTTGGTTGTGGAGTTTGCGTGGGGCAGGAGGCGACGCCGGGGCCGGTGGC
>Ga0074044_10001828_pt1 | contig 18884 bp, 12 predicted proteins | sample BogForMeECP23OM1_FD_94443 | JGI IMG/M metagenome (GOLD analysis project Ga0074044, IMG submission 94443) | Bog forest soil microbial communities from Calvert Island, British Columbia, Canada - Bog Forest MetaG ECP23OM1 | ecosystem: Environmental > Terrestrial > Soil > Wetlands ...
CCGAGATTCGAATCGTGAAGCCACAGGTTCTGGTTTGTCTGGGTGCGAGCGCTGCACAGTCGCTATTGGGAAGAGGGTTCAGCGTGAACCGCCAGCGCGGGCAACTCGTGGAGTCTGCGCTGGATCCTTATGTGACCGCGACGGTACATCCGTCGTCGATTCTGCGAGCACCTGACTCCAAGGCGCGACAATCCCAATTGGAGGCGTTCATTGGCGATCTGAAAAAGGTGGCCCGGTTAGCGGAAAGGAGACGAGCGGCTTAGCCGGGGCGACTCGCGGCGCTTCTGCTACATCTAATGTCGCAGCGAAGTGTGATCTTAGTGGTGCTTGAAGTATTGGACCGCACGCTCGTGAGCCTGTGCGGCTTTCCTGGTAGCAAAAGTACCGAGGTTGCGACGGCGGCCGGTTTTGGCGTTCTTCTTACGAGAGTACAGGCGGTACTGACCGGATTTCAGTCTTCGAATCATTCGACACCTCACCTAGCTTCGATGCCTGGCGATGGAAGAGGTTGACTATTGGAGTGCAGTGAGTTTTGATAAACCATTCCAAGAATTCAGGAAAGAAAGGTGGAGACACGATGAAAGCTGTGAGCGGAGTATTTCGTTTGCGATCGGATGCGGAGCGTGCCATGGCTGTGATCCATTCAGTTGGTCTGTCGGAAGACCACATTACGCTGCTGACCCCGGGAAGAGACGAGTCAGGACTGCAATCGGTTCCCACGGTTGCCGCGGAGCAGCCCGGCATGGGGAAAGCGATTGGTGCGGTTCTTGGCGGGACGGCGGGAATGTCCGGGGCTGTGCTGGTCGTAGCGGCCATCCCTGGCGTTGGGCCGATCACTGCGATTGGCCTGTTGGGCTCCGCGATTCTAGGCGCTGCGGGAGCAGGTATCGGCGCCGTCGCTGGGGGGAAACTTGAAAATTCTATGACCGAGGGGCTGCCGGAGGACGAACTGTTTGTCTACGAAGATGCTTTACGCCAAGGCCGCTGCGTGGTCATTGCGCTTGCCAAGGATGAAGCCGAAGCCGCGCTCTTGCGCGAGTTACTGAAGGCAGAGGGAGCGGAGGCGATCGATGCTGCCCGCGAACAATGGTGGGTCGGCTTGCGCGACGCGGAGCGCGAGCACTATTCGCCTGTGGGTAAGGACTTCGGAAACGACGAAAAGTTTTATCGACTCGGATTCGAGTCTGCGCTGCATGCCCGGACACGCTGTAAAGAATATGATCAAGTGATGGGTGAGATGTCGGCTCAAATCGAGGACCTCGAGCATCAGAATCCTGGTGTTAATGTGGCAGAGCCGCTCACGCGAGGTTACGAGCGCGGCCGCGACTACTATCAGGAGCTGTGCAGTAAGCAGAAGGCTGCATAAGGTTTGAAGGGGCGCGGCATCATCCGCGCCAGCCATTGATCCTCCTTTCCGGATGGAAGCGGCTTCTTTCGGCTTCCTCCGCAGCAGCAGATTGTGAACTGCTGGGTTGTCCGGGTACGGCAAAGGGCTCGAGGGACTACAGAATACTTCCGATTACTCACGCCCCGGAGCGCATTTATTCTTTGGGGAGGAGGTGTTTATGCCTGAAAAGGAGACCATCGAACGTGCTCAGGAAGATGCGCGTGAAGGTAAGTCGCCCAGCACACAGGCCGGAGAATTTGTGCGAGAAGAGATGCACCACATTCGCGAGGGTAAGCATGGGGCGAGTTCCACGAAACAGGCGATTGCGATCGGCCTCTCCAAAGCGCGGCGCGCAGGGGTAAAGTTGCAGGCTCCCGGCAATGGGAAGGTTTCAGCGAAGACCAGTAAGCAGGCCGAGCGAGATTATCAAAAGGGACAGAGCCACTCCCGGCGCCGGCCGTCCGCCAAGCGTTCCCGCGCGACGAGTTGCGCTCTGAAACGAGAAGGTCAGAGCGCTGCCTCGCACGCATCGCTATCGAAACAAGCGCATGCTACTGCCAGGAAGCGTGGTGCGGCCGCGCGCCGCAGTTCCGCGATGAAGGCCGCTCGTACCAAGGGAACCAGGGGCCGCAGTGAAGCTGCGCGCAAGGCCGCTCAAACGCGGCGTAACAATTCCCGCTGACGACAACCGGACCAATAAATCAGCGTCACTACGTCAGTAGTTCATATTCCCATAAAGGATGGAGTTTGCTCAATGAAAGCAGTTACAAGAAGACGAAGCTGAATCCACTGCAACGAAGAGTGGCGACCGCTATTTCTCGACGACTTCGAGGTCGCCCTGTTTTTCGAGCACTTCGATCCGGACCGTGCCCGCCTGCCGTTCGAGAAAGAGGTCCATCCGACTGCCATCCATTCGAAGATTGTTAATCCATAATTGCGGGATGCCTTCCGGCAGATACGGGCGATCAAACAAGATCTGTTTCTTGCAGCCATCCATCGCCAAGCCGAGACAGGCCTGGAGCAGCAAGAATGCGGCGCCCGCTGCCCAGGCCTGGGGCGAACAGGCCACGGGATAAAGGGTGGGCCCCTCCCCCTCGCGGCGATCTAAGCCGCAGAACAATTCGGGAAGCCGGTGAAGGTCGACGGCGCTGCTTGCGTCCAGGAGGCCCATCAGGATTTGGCCCGCGAGATCGCGAAGGCCATATTTGGCCACGCCACTGGCAATCAGGGCGTTGTCATGCGGCCAGACCGAACCGTTGTGATACGAGAGCGGGTTATACCGAGCTTCTTCCGAGCCCACCGTCCGCACGCCCCAACCGGTGAAGAAATCACGACTGAGCAAAGTGTGGGCCACCAGCCGAGCTTTGTTCGGGCTGGCAATTTCCGTAAAAAGACAATGGCCGGCATTAGAAGCTCTCACCCGGCAAGGTTTTTTGTGCCCATCCAGCGCCAAAGCGTAGGTAGAGAGATCATCGCACCAAAATGCTTCCTCGAACCTGTTTTGCAGTTCGGCGGCTTCCGTTTCGAGCACGGTCTCTCGGTGTGGATCCCCGAGTACCCGGCGGATTTTTGCCGCCGCCCGCTTGGCGGCGTACACGTAGCCTTGGACTTCACATAACGCGATCGGGGCTTCGGCTAAATTTCCGTCAGCATGGAAGATGGAATCATGCGAGTCCTTCCATCCCTGTTGAATCAACCCTTTGTTGCCGTGACGGGCGTATTCAACGAAGCCATCGCCATCCACGTCGCCGAAGTGATCGATCCACTGCAGCGCGAAGTCGATGTGGGGCCAGAGGGTCTGGATAAAGTCGCGGTCTCCGGTGTAGTCGAAATAAGCGCCGGCGAGCATGATGAACAGCGGAGTCGCATCGACCGTGCCGTAGTAGCGGGCGAAGGGTACCTCGCCCAGCGCGGCCATTTCTCCCCGGCGCATTTCATGGAGGATCTTGCCCGGTTCGGCTTCGACCTCCGGATTGATTTCCGTTGCTTGTGTTGATGCGAGGAATTGCAGAACACCTTTCGCGATCTTGGGATTGACCCAGAGCATTTCCAACGCTGTGATGATTCCATCGCGGCCAAAAATCGTACTGAACCAGGGCACGCCCGCGTAGGGGTAATCGTGCTCGGGATTCCCGAGGGTCATCATCTCGACATCGGCGGTCGAGCGCCGGACCCATCGGTTGAATCGATCGTTGGAACTGGAAATGGTGCAGACGCTGGCAGAATCCGCCTTAAGCTCACTCTCGGCGGCGACCATGGCGCGGCAGTAACCGATGGACGGTTTCGAGGCGCCCGTGCTGCAAGACACGATCAGATACACTGCGGCGGACTGTTTTGGGCGCAGCGAGATTTCAAAGCCCAGCGCGGAAGAAGAGATTTGAGCCGGAATGGGGTGACACCGAACCCGTGTTTGCCGGACAACTTTATCCAAACCTTCGTAGGACAAAAGAATCGAATCGCTCTCAATGCGATCTTCCAGTCTGTGTCCTCTTTTTTCGCGGCGCGTGCCTCGTACTTCGAAAATATCGGCGAAATCTGCTCCAATCGCCAACTGGAACGGAATACTTACCGGCGCACGTCCATAATTGACGATTTGGAACTCTTCGTAGCAGACATCGCGCCAAAGAAATTTGGAACGCAAAACGTGGATGGTGCCGCGCTCGACGATTACGCTGTGACTGTCGGAGACATCGACATTCGCAAGGTCTGCGGTGAAGACGAAATTCTCGGACTTGACGGTGGAACTCAGCAGCAGCGGCCGGGCGTTCCACAAGCAAAGACCTAATTCGGAAAGAAACCGGGTTCCCTGGAAAAAAACCCCCTGCTCGCCCATCCCCAGTGGTTCGATATCTCCGTAACGGTCGAACACGGCAAACATCTTGCCGTATTTCAGGACGCGGGCGCGGTCATCCGAAGGGGACGACCGGGTCGCTATGTAGTACTGCTGGGTGACACTAGTTTCGTCCAACTTAAATCTCCGTTGGTAGGCAGGACCGGATCAGGGCCGCCGCATACTATGCGATCATAAATGGCGAGGTACTTCTGGGTCATCCGGGCCAGACTGAAGCGCTCCTCGAAACGCTGCCGGCATTGGGCTCTATCAATTTTACTGAGGCTCTGTACTGCTTTGGCGGCGCTCTTCACATCGCGAACCAGGAATCCGGTGACTCCATTCTCAACCACTTCTGGCACCGAGCCAAAGGGATAGGCGATGACTGGAGTTCCACACGCCATGGCCTCGATCATGACAATGCCAAAAGGTTCCGGCCAGTCGATGGGAAACATCAGCGCGGCGGCGTTGCCCAGAAATTCATTTTTCTCGTAGTAGCCTATCTCTCCGATGAACTCGATGAGCGGGTCGTCAAGTAAAGGCTTAATGACAGTTTTGAAATACTGCTCGTCGGCGCGATCGACCTTAGCCGCGATCTTGAGTGGCATGCCTACCTTTTTTGCAATCTGAATGGCCTGGTCCAAGCCCTTCTCGGGAGAAGTGCGGCCGAGGAATGCCAGATAGTGTCTCGGCTTTCCGCAGAAGTCGAGACTGTCTTCCCGCAATCCGTGATACACCGTACCCTGCCAGTTTGCCCAAGGCAGCGGTCGACGCTGGGCATCGGAAATGGAGACCACGGGCATATCGGAGAAGGTGCGATATAGCGGGGCCAGATCGGGGATGTCAAGACGTCCGTGCAAGGTTGTGACATTGGCCAACTGCGCCCGCCGGCTCAAAGGAAAATGCAAGTAATCGATGTGAAAATGTACGAGGTCGAAGTTATCTTTCTCACTGAAAACAGTCTGCAGCATGTTGACATGGTGCGCCAATTGATGAACACACTGCGAATTCAGCCGGAGGGATTGCGGACAGCACGGGACCAAGCGCGCGGTGGTCATAGAGTCACCGCTAGCGAACAATGTCACGTCATGACCCAGACGAACCGATTCCTCCGTGAGCCATGACACGATGCGCTCGGTTCCACCGTAGAGCTTAGGAGGAACACTCTCAAATAATGGCGCGACCTGTGCGATTCTCATGAACCGTCCTCTTCATCGTCGACTGATATAGAAACTCCGGCGTGCACGCGTTCCCGCGTCATGGACGCTCAAGTTGGAACGACCAATGAGAACTGGAAAGCTTAGGGAAGTCGGCCAATCGCCCGTAGGTATAAGAACACGCCGCCGAATCCGTCACACCTATCAACGCATTGAGTCTATTGCTCTGTATTGATGTTTTCTCTCGGGAACATCCTGTAGCTTGAGCGAATGCAACACGTAGGACTGATATTGCATGAATGTTCGGTACCATACGTGCATGTGCGACGATCATTAAGCGACCGGTTAGGTTTTTCTTGCGCTCATCCCAGCAAGCAAAGTGCTACCGGGAACTCCGCCAGCGCCTCCGAGACAGCAATCTTTTCGTAGTTATCGCTTTTATGCAGCTCCAGAGCTTCTCCGGTAAACACGTTCCGATACTTTTTGGAGCAACTGCAGAAAGGAAGCAGAATGTGAGTATCCTCCCAGATTCTGGGCCCGATTGGGGGAATATCCCGATCATTGAGCAATCCCGCCACCAGGCGTGGGACAATCACGAGAAGGGTTGAGGTTTCGTAATTCCTGGCGAACGCGACCACGTGATTGGCCTTTGCGCCTTCAACCGCCAACGGTAAATATTCGCCCTGCTGAAAAAGATCTGGCTGCTGTTGACGTAAGCACAAAGTTTTCCAAGTCAAGAATAATTTGATTCGACCGTCCTCAGGAGTCTCCAGAAAGCTGCTGATCGCTGACGGAGTGGGTTCGCTTCCCGTCTTAAGAATGCCCTGGAACATCTCCTGCCCGCCCGCGTAGTCGACTGGACGCCGGTTATCGGGGTCGACCAAACTTAAATTCCACAGCTCGTTGCCCTGATAGATGTCGGGTACGCCCGGGCACGTCAGTTTCAGAACCGTCTGCGCCAGGCTATTCCACAAGCCCATGCGGGCGGTGCGGCGCTGGAAGGGTAAAAAGTCGTTGAGGAACCGGTTCTGGGAGCCCGGCTTCAGCAGCGTCCGGACGAACGATGACATTGCCCTTTCGTATTCGGTGTTTCGATTGATCCAGCTGGTGTTTTGCTTGGCTTCGCGGATCGCTTTTAACATATAGTTTTCTATCCGCTCGCAGAAATCTTTCCAGACATCAGTATCGTTGAGGGGGTCTGACGGCATCGCACCTACTAAAGTCTGATAGAGCAAGCATTCATCGTTCGGTGATGGGGCGGGTTTGCCATTGACGAGGCTCTTGTGATTTCGATTGCAGCGTCTCCACTCCCGCACCCGAAGCCTCCACAGTCCCGACATCTCTGACAGCACGTTGATTCGGGCGCGCACGTCCTCGGAGCGCTTGGAGTCATGCGTGCTGATGGCTAGCATGGTGTGCGGCCAACTGCGGAGGCGCTCCTGATTCGCGAGGTGGAACTCAGGCGTCGTGGTTCCGAAGCGGTGAAGATCGCTCCCGACGTCATTCAATGAGACCAGCCGGTTGTACCGGTAAAAAGCGGTGTCTTCCAAGCCTTTGGCCATCACCGGGCCGGTGAACTGCTGGAATTTCATGGCAAAGGTGGTCACGGCATTCCCGTAAGCGGGATCTTGCCCTTCGGCAATGCTGGTGAGAAGCACGTCGCCGACGAAATCGAAAATGCTGGTATCATCGGCCGGGCTTCTCCATTTAGCCGAGGCAATGGCGCTGCGGATGTAACGTTCGTCGGTATCTGAAAGGCCACTTTGGCTGACGTAAGTGCGGTACACGGGAAAACTGGCGACTACTTCGGTTAGCGCATCGCGCAGACTATTGAGGGTGAAATCGCAAGTGCGTCGTTTGGAAAGTGCAATGCGGGTGAGTTGACTGGCAAGCACGTTCAGTTCACTGTCCAGGGCGACCCGCATGATCAGTTTTCGGCAGCGGTAGGCGAGATCATCAATATCGATTTCGTCGTCGACGAAGTTTCGGTAGATGCGATCCATGCTCACGGCGGTAGTTGGGTCGACGAAGACTCCATTGACGAGACTGGCGAAGTCGTAGCCGGTAGTTCCGGAGACCGGCCACCCGGAAGGCAGCCGTTCCGCTCCCGTAAGGATTTTCTCGATGACTACATAATGTGACTCGGCCTCGGAGGTTCTTGTGGCGGCCGCGATGCCGCGGTTGAGGCGTTCGAAGTATTGACGTGGATTGTACAGGCCGTCTGGATGGTCAATGCGCAGGCCATCCACTTTGCCTTCCGCCATCAGGCTAAGGACCAGACGGTGAGTGGCTTCGAAGACGGCTTCGTTCTCCACGCAAATGCCAGCCAGATCATTGGTATCGAAAAAGCGGCGGTAGTTGATGTCATCGGAGGCGACCCTCCAGTTGGCCAGGCGGAAGGTTTGCGCTTTGATGAGTTCGTGAAGTTGTTCGAAGCTCGCGGGATCGGCGGGGTTACCGTAAAGCAAGTCGACGGCGCGATGAATGCAGGTGGCGATCTCCGGGGATCGAGCGCATAACTCGGCCAGTCTGCGCTTATGGATTTCCTTGTCACGATTGCGCTCGGCAATGCGGTCGCTGCTGATCTCGCACCTTGCCGGCAGATGGCTAAAAGAGGCGATCAGGCTCTGGAATTCCAGCACGTCCGGATTTTGGTCGTCGAGTTTCGCCGCTTGGGGGTTCGTGCAATGCTGCAGGATGCGAGGATACTCACGGGGATCCACAGGAAAGCGATGATTGTGGTAGGACACATCGAACTCGCCGCGTTCCTGGTGAAAGACAAGTTTCAGCTCGCCGCTCTCCAGGACCACCCCGTAATGGTCGTGGAGTACCGGGATCAGAACTTTTCCGTGGAGCTCATGCTTAATCGGATGCCAGTCAATATCGAAGTAACTGGCGTAGATGGAGCTTTCGCCATTTTCGAGAACGTCCAACCACCACGCATTGTCCCCGCCCATGATGCCCATGTGGTTGGGCACGATGTCGAGTAACAATCCCATGCCATGTTCGTGGAGAGTAGCCACGAAGCGGTCGAAGTCTTCGGGGCTTCCGATTTCAGGGTTTAGCGAGTTGTGGTCAACGATGTCATAGCCATGCATGCTGCCAGCACGAGCTTTTAAGAGTGGAGAAACATAGCAGTGACTGATGCCGAGCTTGGAAAGGTAGGGAACGATGGCCGTCGCCTGGGCAAAAGTGAAGTCGCGATTGAGTTGCAGACGATAGGTCGCAAGCGGGATGTGCGAACGCAGCTTCATGATTCCAGGAACCAGAGTACCGACCAAGGTGGCAGCGTTGTCTGCTTCAGAACCTCTGCTGTCACTTCTTCGCTGGCATAGATAACTTTGGATGCAGGGAAAGTCAAGCCACTGACGGAATCGCTTCCGAGATTCGCCATCAGAATAAGTTTTGACTGGTCCGGAAATTTCCAACTAGCGGCGAGACCCCGATCTCCATGGAGTTCGTAATCAGAACTGATGACGCATCCAGCCGAAAGACGGGAGACGATGTGGTGGCATCGCAGTTTGAGTAAATTCCTGTAGAAGCGCAACCAGTCTTGATGGCGCGGTTGCGCAATCTCGCTCCAATCCAGCCGTGATGTCTCAAACGTTTTAGCAGCGCTTGGGTCGGGGATCCGCTCGCGTTCGGCGGCGTCGCTGAACCTGGCAAAATGGGTGAACTCATTTCGCCGGCCCGCAGTGACAGCTGCGGCCAGGTCCGTCTCGAAATCGCAGAAGAAGAGAAACGGTGTTTCCGCGCCGAACTCTTCGCCCATGAAGAGCAGGGGAGGGGAAGGCGCAAGCAAAAGGATCGCCGCCGCCGCGCGCACGGCACGAGCAACCGCGATCTTAGTAATCCGTTCACCAAACGCACGGTTTCCGACCTGATCATGATTCTGGAGAAACGAGACAAACGCAGCGGGCGGCAGGCCCTTGGTGGATTCACCCCGCCTTCCGCCGTGCCGGTACTTGGAGACTTCACCTTGGTATGCGAATCCTTCGATTAAACAACGGCCCAATTGATCGAGAGGACGTTCGAAATAGTCAGAATAATAGCCGTCTCGCTCGCCCGTGATCAGCACGTGCAAAGCGTGGTGAATGTCGTCATTCCACTGGGCCGTGTAGCTTTTAGGCCGGCAGCGCGCTGCACGCTGAAGGTAACGGGCCTGGTTGCGGTCGTTTTCGAGGATGAGGTGGACGTGGCGATCAGGCTCGATGGAGTTGCGGACCACATCGGCCAATTCGGTCAGGATGTCCGGCGCGGAGTCGTCGATGATCGCGTGAACCGCGTCCAGGCGTAGTCCGTCGAAATGATATTCGGTCAGCCAGTAAAGCGCATTGTGGATGAAAAAGTCGCGGACGACTCGGCTTTCTGGGCCATCGAAGTTGATGCCGTCTCCCCACGGCGTACGGTGCCGATCAGTAAACAACTGCGGTGCATAAGACCTGAGATAATTTCCTTCCGGGCCAAAATGGTTGTAGACGACATCCAGGAGAACCATGATTCCGTGGGCATGCGCGCTTTGAACTAGTTCTTTGAGCTCTTCGGGCCGGCCGTAAATGCTATCGGGAGCAAATAGGAAGACACCGTCGTAACCCCAATTGCGATGGCCGGGGAAGTCGGCAACCGGCATCAACTCCAGGGCCGTGATTCCCAGGTCTGCGAGATAGTCGAGCCGTTCGCGCACGGCGGAAAAAGTCCCGGACGGTGTGAATGCTCCGACATGCAACTCGTAGATGACCGCTTCTTCCCAGCGGCGTCCCCTCCACGCGCCATCGTGCCAGTCGAAGGCAGCGGGATCCACCACCTCGCTCGGTCCATGCACATCGCGCGGTTGAAATCGCGAGGCCGGGTCGGGGACTTCTTGCGCACCGTTGATACGGAACTTGTATTGAGTCCCGGGCCCGGCCGCATCGGTGACTAATTCGAACCAACCCTTATCGCACTTACCCAGAGGAAGGCGCGTGGACGTGTTGGCATCAGCAGGGCAGAGTTCAACTTGATGCGCAGCTGGGGCCCACAAACGGAAGCGCACGCTGCCGTCGTCACGGCATTCGGCGCCGAACGGCATGTTATAGCGGCGCTTCATTCGACTCCTCTTTTTTGCCGTTTCCGCGTCGTTCCATCAACACCACCATGGAGCGAGCCTGCAGAGGATAGGCCGCACCCGCGTCATAGGTGTCGACCGCGCGCAAGCCACCGTCCCGAGACGTGTCCATCCACGCGGTCCAGCGGGCTCCGGGACGGAACGTGGGCAAAGTGAACTTCACATCTTCGTGGCAAGAGTTGAGAAGGACAAGAAAATTTTCGTCGCTCAACTTACGCCCTCGTTCATCCGTTTCATCCAGTCCCTGACCAGAAAGAAGCATTCCCAGACAGTGAAGCGCAGGATCGCGCCACTCTTCCTCGCTCATTTCATTGCCGCTGGGATTGAGCCACTGGACATCTTTTACAGTTGCGCCCTTGATCGGACGGCCCTGAGAAAAACGACGTCGGCGGAATACGGGATGCCTCTTGCGAAGGTTGATCATGCGCTGCACGAAGGCCAGCAAGTCACGATCTTCAGGCTGCAAATTCCAGTTCAGCCAGCTGATTTCGTTGTCCTGGCAGTAGGCGTTGTTGTTTCCCGTCTGAGTATGCCCGATTGTGTCCCCCGCATACAGCATGGGTACGCCCTGAGAAAGCAAAAGCGTTGCCAGCAGATTCCGCTTCTGCTTGGCGCGCAAAGCCTGGATGTCGGGATTGTCGGTGGGGCCCTCTACTCCGCAATTCCAGCTGCGATTGTCATTGTTGCCGTCGCGATTGCCTTCGCCGTTGGCCTCGTTATGTTTTTCGTTGTAACTAACCAGATCCTGCAAGGTGAAGCCGTCATGGGCGGTGACAAAATTGACGCTGGCATAGGGACGCCGGCCGCTGTGAGCATAGAGGTCGCTGGAACCCGTGATGCGATAAGCTAAATCTCCAACCAGTCCTCCGTCGCCCTTCCAGTAAGAACGCACCGTGTCGCGGTAGCGATCATTCCATTCCGCCCAGCCCACGGGGAAGTTGCCGACTTGATATCCTCCCTCGCCGAGGTCCCAGGGCTCGGCAATCAGTTTTGCCTGCGAGAGCACGGGGTCCTGATGGATGATGTCGAGAAAAGCGCCCAGGCGATCCACTTCATGCAGTTCGCGGGCAAGCGTGGCTGCCAGGTCGAAGCGGAAACCGTCCACGTGCATTTCCAGAACCCAGTAGCGCAAACTATCCATGATGAGCTGCAGCACACGCGGGTGCTGCATGTTCAGCGTGTTTCCGGTGCCGGTGTAGTCCATGTAATGCCGGGGATTATCCGACATAAGGCGGTAGTAGGTGCTGTTGTCGATGCCTCTTAGCGAAAGGGTTGGGCCAAGGTGATTGCCTTCAGCAGTATGGTTGTAGACGACATCGAGAATTACTTCGAGTCCCGCGGAATGGAGCGTCTTAACCATTGTTTTGAATTCGCGGATTGAGCTGGTTGCCAGGTATCGCGGCTCGACCGCAAGAAATCCGATGGAGTTATAGCCCCAATAGTTGCGCAGACCGCGTTCCACCAGTTGGCGATCATCGACGAAGGCGTGCACCGGCATGAGTTCGACAGAGGTCACTCCCAATCGCGTGAGATATTCGATGACGGGAGCTGTAGCCAGACCCGCGTACGTCCCGCGCAAATGGGCGGGAACGTCAGGATGGCACATAGTGAATCCTTTTACGTGGAGCTCGTAAATCAAGGTTTCGTGCCACGGAATCCTGGGCGGCGCATCGGCTTCCCAGGTGAAAGCGGAGTCGATCACCCGGTTCTTCGGCATTCCGGCGGCATTGTCGCGCCGGTCAAACGACAGGTCTTCCTGTTTGTGTCCGACCCGGTATCCGAAGTGGGCGTCACTCCAGCGGATGGCTCCCTGAATCTGCTTGCCATAGGGGTCGAGCAGAAGTTTGTGGTGATTGAATCGATGGCCTTGCTCGGGCGCGTAAGGGCCAAACACGCGGTACCCGTACAATTGGCCGGGACGCACTTCGGGCAGGTAGCCGTGCCAGACCATGTCTGTTTGTTCGGGGAGCGGAACGCGAAGCGTCTCGCGTTTCCCGGAAATGTCGAAGAAGCAAAGCTCCACTTTCTCCGCGTGTTCCGAGTAGAGCGCGAAGTTGACGCCTTCGCCATCCCAGGTTGATCCCAGGGGATAAGGCCGGCCGGGCCACACAATGGGCTGGGATTGGGACATTTACCTTCGATGCCTCCGCCGTCTATCAACGACAGCTTTTAGAACTTGGGAAGTCGGCACCTCAGTGGAAGCCATGCAGGATCTCCTTGGCTGCACGGCGTCCGCTTGCGATCGCGCCGTGGACGGTACCGTTGTGTCCGGTAGTATCCGTGGCTTCGCCCGCGAAGAATAAGGTATTTTCGACCGGATTCGCCAAAGCCTTCTGCGCGCCGTGCGCGCCGACCGTTCCGTAACTATAAGCCCCGCGAGAAAACGGATCGCTTTGCCAGTCGTGGAAATAAGCGGCCTCGAGCAAGTGCGTGAGTTCGTCCAGCCCGATGTTGAGCAAACTACTAAGCGTCTGCAAGCATCGATTAACCACGAAGGAGTGGCTCTTACCGGATAAGCGCTCGGCACAGCGGAACGGAGCCCAGCCGGTAATAATCGGCAGTTTCGCAGGCATGGTTGTCCACCAAGTGGGGAACCAGTCATCCTGAGAGAACAGGAAGCTCATGCCGGAGAGCGTCTTGCGTTCATTACCAGGCGCAGAAATTGAATCCCAGAAACGATTGCGAAAACGAAGCGTTACCCGGATCACTTTGCCCATCTCCAACTTTTTGAGTGCTTCCAACTTTGTGCGAGGCAACTCGGGAGTGAACTGCACCGCACCGTTATCCTTTGACGCGACTTGCAAGACACCGAGCGGAATTGTGATGAGCACGCGTGCAGTTCCGAACTCGCAGGATTCACTGGCTCGACGGGCGGCGACCTGGGCGCGGCCTTGCGTCCACTGCACCGTGTCGACGACGGTTTCGGTTTGGGTGAGCACGCCGGCTTGGGCTAATTCCTCGCGAAAGATGTCGAGCAAATCTTTGTATCCATTGATCGAGCGGAAGGCGCGATGGCCTTCAGTTTGCTCCTCCGCTTGCATTCCTTCCACTAGCCAGTGCACTCCGACCCGATCCGGATCGGCTGCGTTGAATCCGGTGACGTAGGCCAAAGCGCGCTCGCGCGCCTCCCGTTTCTTCGGATCGTTTTTTGCATTGTAACAGCGGTGCAAGAAGCTCAGAAACGATTCATCGGGAGAATTCGCATCCATTTGTTCGAGAATGTCCTCGACCTGGGAAAAGAAATCGCAATTGGACAATCGTCCCTGCCGGAAGCACACCGGTTCGCCACTAACCTCTGTAACCCTGACCTTTCGCGCCTGCAGAGGCTCCCATATCTCAGGCGGGAGCCCGTGAATAAACTCGGCGCCCAGCTCAATGGGAGCTTGGCAAACAGGATCGCATTGCGTAAACATGCGACCTCCAACCCGGTCGCGCGCTTCGAGAATGATCACGGAGAGACCCGCGCGTCCCAGGTCCGCAGCAGCCGCGAGCCCTGCCGCTCCTGCGCCAACCACGATGACATCGGGAGATTTCGCTATGACCATATGTTTCGACAGCCAGGGAACAACCGATCTCCGTTCGGCTGCGGAACGAGCTTAATCAAAAGCGAGCCTGCGGAAGACATCATTCGAGGCTCGACGTGAATTTAATTATGTTAGTCCCCCGACAGCAGCGCACACCGCGTATTCACGATGCAGATGGTTGGGCCATACGATATAAACCACGTCGACGGAAAAAAGAGCCTTCTCGTAGTCGTCATACGAATAGGCCCTGCTCAAGGCCATATTTCTAGCTACTTTTTCCCCTTTTCTCGGCGGCCCCGGAAACAATGGCAACCAACTCAGAGTTTTGCGCCTTCTTGAATCCGGATAAAACAGCCACCTGCGCAAGGTGTCCCAGACCAACGACGGCATAGCGAATCTTGCGTCCGGATTTGCGGCTGGTGCTCACTATTATTCCTCTCCCATTTATGATCTTGCCTTGGATGATTTGTATTGCCAAAGCGTTGTGAGCCATCGGCAATAAGCGCCTCATTTCTCCGACTGGCTGCGCAAATGACCCGGCTTTAATGGATGCATGCAGAATTTCCCCTTCATCCATTTTTGCCGGAGTGTCAGCCGCTTCACCTTCCGCCACTTCCACGTTGGTGATTTGGCTTCCCACATTCCAGTCCTTGGAATGGGAGATCGGTCGGGTCACCGACGATGTCTTCAGCGGATCGCTTTCAAGGAGCACAAGAGCGGGCTATAAGACGGTCTTAGTGCTCTCACTGTTGCTTTTCGGCACGCGGCGGGAACGACGAAGTGAATCTTGGAGAGTTCCGGGAATCCCGCCGCCCCCGCCGCACTATCTTCATCGTCAGGAGCCAGCGAGTTTCCCTGCGGCGGCCTCCGCGCGCAGCGATATCGGGCCTCTCATCAGCGGGTTGAAAGTGGCGTGCCGCCTGTCTTTCGGGCTGCAGTAGACAACCCGCGTCCCACCGTTGCCATCGAAAACCCGTCTGGCTGAAGGAAAATGTGCCGCTTATGTCGAAGTTTAACGACCGTACTCTCGTCTCCTGTCTGAGTGCCATATTCCTGGTTGTTCTTTGTGGTTGCGGCGGAGGCGGAAGCAGTTCCACTTCCCCGACTGCCTCGATTCAACTCAGTGTCCAAGCCGCCGGTGGTGGCGCGGGAGCCGTCATCAGCAATCCTGCCGGCATCAATTGTGGTCAGGCCTGTATCGCGAGTTTTTCCAGCGGGACTCAGGTGTCGCTGACTGCATCTCCGACAGCGAATTCCTTTTTCGCAGGCTGGTCAGGCGCCTGCAGCGGCACCGGTGTCTGCAAAGTGACGTTGACGCAAAATACTTCCGTGATGGCCAGCTTCAGCACTTCCCCGGTGTTGGCTGTGACCTTGAGCGGTTCAGGCAAGGGCAGCGTCGGGAGCAGTCCCTCCGGCATCAGTTGTGGAACGACCTGCAGCGCAGACTTCGCCCCCAATACTCAAGTAACTCTCACCGCAACCGCCGCCACCAACTCATCTTTCGCGGGGTGGACCGGAGGCTGTAGCGGCACCAATCCCACTTGCACCGTTACGCTCAATGCGAGCCAGCAGGTAACGGCAATTTTTAGCACCGCAAGCTCGCCCACGCTCAGCGTGATCCATGCGGGAACCGGCACGGGCACGGTTACTAGTAACCCTGCTGGAATTAATTGTGGATCAACCTGCAGTGCCAGCTTCACCGCCGGCACTCAAGTGACGCTCACCGCGACCGCGACCGCGAACTCATCGTTCGCCGGGTGGACAGGGGGAGGCTGTAGCGGAACCGCTTCCACCTGCACTGTGACACTCAACTCGAGCCAGCAGGTAACAGCGACCTTTACCGCCCAAGCCGCGCCTGTCGCCTTGACCGTGACCCTTGCGGGAACGGGCACCGGAACCGTGACCAGCAATCCTGTCGGAATCAGTTGTCAACCAACCTGCAGCGCAAATTTTCCCGCGAACACTCAGGTGACGCTCACCGCCACCGCGGCCGCGGGTTCAAGTTTCGCTGGATGGGGCGGAGTCTGCAGCGGCGCCAATTCTACATGCCAACTCACGCTCACCGTCGCTGCGTCGGTGACTGCGACCTTCACCCCCCCGATGCTAACCGTGAGTCTTGCGGGAAATGGTACGGGTACAGTCACCAGTAACCCTGGCGGAATTAGTTGTCAACCCACCTGCAGCGCGAGCTTCCCCTTCAACAGTCAGGTGCAGCTTACCGCAGCAGCGGCGGCGGGCTCGTATTTCGCCGGCTGGACCGGAGCTTGCACCGGTGCGAATTCGCCTTGCACAGTGACCATGACGGCGAACCAGCAGGTCGGCGCAACCTTCACCCCGGCTCAAGGTCTGAATCTTCTCAATCACATTGTTTTCCTGGCACAAGAGAATCGCTCGTTCGATCACTACTTTGGTGCGTTGCGAGAATACTGGGCGCAAAATGGCTATCCAGACCAACCCATCGACGGCCTGGCCCAGTTCAATCCCGGTGGACAGCCTCCGTCCATCCCGGGCTGCAATCCCGCCGATCCTCCGCCGGACACCTGCGTTTTTGATCCCAACACCCTGGTCACTTCGTATCATTTGATTACTCAATGCATCGAAAATCCGAGCCCTTCCTGGAACGAGGGTCACGTGGATTGGAACTACTACGATCAGGTAGGTCTCTATCCCGCCACTTTGAACGGCTTCGTCAAAACTGCAGGCGGCGATGCTCGAGCCGACCAGTTCTATGACGTCGATGGTATCCGCGCCATGGGTTATTACGACGGCGGCGACCTCAATTACTACTACTTCATGGCCTCCAACTTCGCCACCTCGGATCGATGGTTCAATCCTGCAATAACACGCACGCATCCAAACCGCGAGTATCTGGTCGCGGCTACGTCCCAGGGATACGCATATCCAGTGGGTACGGACAGTCAGGACAAGAACCTGCTAACAGCTCCTACAATCTTTCAAGAGCTGCAGGCTGCAGGCATCACTTGGAAGATTTATGTGGACCCTGCGAACGTCTGCGCCGGGCCGCCCTATGATCCGCATTGCCTGATCACCTTGAGCTATGTGCAGTTTTTCCAATGGGGACATACCATTCCGGATCTGTATCCCAATAACATCGCTCCCATATCGCAATACTTCACCGACCTGCAGAATGGGACGCTGCCGCAAGTGGCTCAGATCGAGCCTGCAACCGACGCCGGTTACGACGAGCATCCGTCGGTTTCAGATTCAGAGCCGAACGATATCCAGCGAGGGGCGAACTATGTGTCGACCCTCATCAATTCGCTGATGACCAGCTCTTCGTGGCCAAGTTCGGCGTTCATTCTTACCTTCGACGAAGGCGGAGGTCTGTTTGATCACGTCTCTCCGCAGCCAGCCATCAGCCCGGATGGCATTAAGCCGGTTGATTTGCTTCCAGGCGATGTTTGCACGCAAGAGTCTGGTCCGATTTGCGACTTCGTTTACACCGGGTACCGCGTGCCCCTGATCGTGGTTTCGCCCTATACCCAGAAAAACTACGTCTCGCACACCGTGGCCGATTTGACCGCAATTCTGAAGCTCATTGAAACTCGCTTCAACCTGCCTGCTCTCACCAAGCGGGACGCCGCGCAAATGGATATGACCGAGTTCTTTAATTTCGACAATCCGGTTTGGCTGACTCCTCCAACCCCGCCGGCCCAAAACACCGACGGTGCTTGCTATTTGAATAAGTTGCCTTAGCGAAGAAACATGTGCGGCATGGACGGATCCATCCAGGGACCGATCCGTGCCGTGGGTCGACAAAAACTTTGGAGCAACCCTTGGTTCGGGTTTGGCCTCTGACCACTGGCACCCATGACCTTTAAGGCGAATTACACAAAGTACGAAGCGCTTACTGCATGCCCAGGACGGCACATTAGCGCCATGGCTGCGGGCATATGTTTCGTCCTCGCACTGTTAACAATCACAGCTGAGGGTCAGACATCCTTGATTCCTGCCGGCACAGCTGGCGTCGCGCAACCGGCTTCAGTTCCGAGCGCAGCACCTGCGACTCAGAGCAGTGGCACGACCACGACCGCTCCGCTGCCGCAGGCTGAACAGCAAGCGCCTGCCGATGGCGAGGACAGCGTCTTCGTATTCAAGAAGGAAGTCCAGGAAGTAAGTTTGCACGCCACCGTGGTAGACGACCAGCGACGCCTGGTCACCAATCTTCCCCGAGAAGCCTTTACTGTGTTCGAGGATGGAGTGGCGCAGAAGACGACCTCATTTCACCGCGACGATGTTCCCGTGGCCATGGGCATCGTGATCGACAACTCCGGATCCATGCGCGAGAAACGCGACAAGGTGAACCAGGCGGTGCTGAATCTGATTAAAGCCAGTAATCCGGATGACGAGATCTTCATCGTCAACTTCAGCCAGGATTCCTATCTCGATCAGGACTTCACCTCCAATATCGACCTGCTCCAGCAAGCGCTGCACAAAGTCTCCTCGCAAGGCAGCACAGCGCTCTATGACGCCATCGTCGCGTCCGACGTCCATTTGAAGAACAATACGCGCGTGGACCGCAAGGTCCTGCTCGTGATCACCGACGGCCGCGACAACGCCAGCCAGGAAACCCTGCAGCAGGCTGCCCGGCGATTGCAGCAGGAGAGCGGCCCCACGCTTTATGCGGTTGGGCTGCTGAGCGACGAAATGCAGCAATCGGGGGTCGATGCCCTGCAGAGCCTCGCCGATAGCACCGGCGGAGTCGCCTTTTTCCCCAAAGGCCTGGATGAGGTAGACGAGATTACTCGAACCGTTGCGCGCGACATCCGCAGCCAGTACACGATTGGCTACAAGCCAACCAACCCACGGCAAAATTCCGACTACCGCAAGATTCTGGTCACGGCGCAGGCGCCGGGCTATC
>Ga0074044_10001830_pt1 | contig 18869 bp, 16 predicted proteins | sample BogForMeECP23OM1_FD_94443 | JGI IMG/M metagenome (GOLD analysis project Ga0074044, IMG submission 94443) | Bog forest soil microbial communities from Calvert Island, British Columbia, Canada - Bog Forest MetaG ECP23OM1 | ecosystem: Environmental > Terrestrial > Soil > Wetlands ...
CTGCTCGATTCTCAACTTCGCCGGCTGAAGATCGAGTATGAGATTTTCTTCAATAATCCCGCCAAACGGCCTCCCACCGACGTCGAATGGAAGGTACTCTCGTTAATTCGCAAGTTCAGCGACAGCTCGCGGCTGAGTTTTCAGCAGCGCTTTAAGTACAACGAGATGGCGCAGCGCTACGCGATTCAAAGCGACCTGTGGCGCAAGAAAATGCGGATTCGCGAAGAGGGCTGTCGGCGGCCCTATGATGCGATGCTCTCGGTGCAAGGCGCGCGCGCCAGCGCGGAGCGCGAAGCGAAGCACCATCCGGTGTATGGCCTCAGCCGCAGCACCGAAAGCGGGGGCGCCGAGACGGCGGGGAACGATCGGCCTTTCTCGGTGCAGTGCTCGGGTGCGCTGGCCGAGCGGGAGCAAGTCGAATCCCTCTACAAGGCTTTGACCGAAGCCAAGCAAAAGTCGGGAGAAAAGGCTTCCGGCAACCTCGAGTCTTTCTCAGCGTTCGTCAGGAAAAAGACCAGCGAGATTCGCAAGGAGCACGGCTGCCAGGCGGTGGTGTACTCGGTCGAAGTTCAGGATGGAAAGGTCAAGCTCAAGGCTAAGGCGAAAGTCTAGGAGCAGCTCTCAGTTTTCAGTTTTCAGTTTTCAGTTTTCAGTTTTCAGTTTTCAGCTTTCAGCTTTCAACTTCCTTTGATCGGCGCCATTCTCCTTGGTTGTCCGCTTCTGCTTTTTCTCTGGGCCGTGGTGGGTCCGCGGAGTTTGGGGCATCGAAGACTGAGAACCTGGAGCTGAGAACTCCCACCCAGGGATCGGAAAGCTGGAGGCGGCGAGGCAACAACGGCAGATTCGTCGCCAGGCGGCCGCGTGAAAACGCCAAGACGCCAGTCTCCGGGCGGTTCCGCGTGACGGATGAAGTGGATTACTTCCGGATGGCCGGCGGCCCGGAAGTATTATTAGGTCAAGGAGTAGGGAGCCGTGAGGACGCGTCAATACACCAATCGTCAACCCCGTGTTCACACTCAACTCGGCCGAGCTGCAGTCCAGATTTTTGCCGCCAATGATCGCATGAACCAGATTCTTATCGAACATCTTGACCCTACCGCCTGGAGAGCCAAACCGCCCGGCAAGACCCGCACCATTGCGGCGATCTTCACGCACATGCACAATGTCCGCTGCAAGTGGGTCAGGCTTACGGCTCCGCACCTGAAGGTTCCACGACAGCTCAACCGTGCGCACTGCACGCCGCAGCAGGCCCGTGCGGGATTGGCCGAGAGCGCCGCGCGCTGCGCGGAGATGCTCGCTGAAGCGCTCGGCGGTGGTGGCGGCCGCGTCGAGAAGTTTCGCAGAGACGGCTGGGCTCGGCCTTGGCCAGTTGGCCCGGAAATGCTGTGCTACATGCTTTCCCACGAAGCCCACCATCGCGGGCAGGTGTGTATGCTCGCGCATCAGCTCGGATTCCCGTTGGCAATCCAGGTGACGGCCGGGATGTGGAATTGGGAAAAGCTGTGGAAAGAGTGCGGGGCGTCTGGCGGCCCCGGCTACGATTCTTAAGGAATCGCTCAAGGGGCGGTATATTCGGTAACGGGGAACGCCAGCTCTCCATTTCAGACTGAACCAACACAACCCAAACTGCTAAAATCTCCCTTCGCTCCCGAGGGCCTCATGTCTAAAATCCAGCGCGCCATTCTTAGCGTTACCGACAAATTCGGACTAGTGGATTTCGCCCGCAAACTTGCCGAGTTCGGCGTCGAACTCGTTTCTACCGGCGGCACGGCTAAGCTGCTGCGCGAATCCGGCGTTGCCGTTAAAGATATTTCCGAGCTGACCGGGTTCCCGGAAATGCTGGACGGGCGCGTCAAGACGCTGCATCCGAAGGTGCATGGGGGGATCCTGCATCGGCGGGGAGACAGCGGCCATCGGGCGGCGGTCGCCGAGCATGGCATCCCGGCCATCGACATGGTGGTGGTCAACCTGTATGCCTTCGAAAAAACCGCCGCCAAGCCGGGGGTGCACTTCGAAGAGCTGATTGAGAACATCGATATCGGCGGGCCGTCGATGATCCGTTCGGCAGCGAAGAATTTTCAGGATGTCGCGGTCGTTACCTCGCCCGCCGATTACGGCGCGATTGCCGATGAGATGGCGCGCTCGGGCGGGGCGCTGTCCAGGGAAACGAAGTGGCGGCTGGCGCAGAAAGCGTTTGCGACGACTGCGGCCTACGATTCCGCCATCGCCTCGGCGCTTGAGCGGGTGGGCGGCGATTTCGAGTTAAGGCCAGCGCAAGGCTTTCCGCAGAATCTGCGACTGTCTTTTCAGAAGGTGATGGACCTGCGCTATGGAGAGAATCCGCACCAGAAAGCTGCGATGTACACGGACGGTTTGGGCGCGGGCGTGGCAAACGCGCGTCAGGTGCAGGGCAAAGAGCTCTCCTACAACAACATTGTCGACCTGCAAGCCGCCTGGGATCTGGCGCAGGAGTTTGACGAGCCGGTCTGCGCCATAATCAAACACACAAATCCCTGCGGAACCGCTACCGGCAAGACGCTCGCCGAGGCTTACGTGCGGGCGCTGGAATGCGATCCGGTCTCGGCGTTTGGCGGAGTGATCGGAGTGAACCGCACTGTGGATGCGGCGGCCGCTAAAGAAATGGCCAAGCTTTTTCTGGAAGTCATCGCCGCTCCCGCATTCGATGAAGGCGCTAAAGCAGCATTTGCCTCGAAGAAGAATCTGCGGCTGGTCGAAGTTCCCGCCGGAGAGCAAAACTGGGTTCTGAAAAACATTTCTGGAGGCATCCTCGTCCAGGATGCCGATGTTCACCAACTGGCCGAAGGCGATCTGAAAGTCGTTAGCAAGCGCCCGCCTACGCCGGAAGAAGAACGGGCGCTGCTTTTCGCGTGGAAGATCTGCAAGCACGTGAAGTCGAACGCCATTCTCTACGCCCGCGATGGGCAAACGGTGGGCGTCGGCGCCGGACAAATGAGCCGCGTCGATTCGTGCAAGCTGGGCGCCATGAGGGCGCAGTTGCCGCTGAAGGGTACGGTGGCCGCCTCCGATGCCTTCTTTCCGTTTCCGGATGGCGTCGAGGAAATCGCCAAAGCGGGGGCGACCGCCATTATCCAACCGGGAGGCTCGGTACGCGACCAGGAGGCCATCGACGCCGCAGACCGGCTTGGGCTGGCCATGATCTTCACCGGGGTGCGGCATTTCAGGCATTAGCCATATGCACGTTTGGGAGCGGGGCTTCGCCCCGCTTGGACGGGGCCCTTCGGCTCCGCTCAGGGCAGGCGCCGCCCCGTCCCCACACAACAACACCTCAAGAACTCCCAAAGCCCCTGTACCTCCGGCTTTCGGCCCAGCCTGCGCTTTCTCGCCTCAGAAAGGCTCGCCGAGGGTAGAATAAGAAAATCCGGATCGCCGCGGATCAGCATCCAATTGAAGTGTGGGTTGCGTTCACAGGTTGCAGGATTGTTCATGAAAAAACAGTTTTGGATTGTCAGTGTTGTTCTTACGTTGTCTTTTTTACTGGCCCAGGGCCTACTGGCTCAAGATCAGCCCGCTCGCGCCGGGGATTCCCCGACTGCCGCCGGCGCGCAGTCCGCCACCAAGGGCAAGACACCAGACCGCGCCGCCGCCTACTACCACTTCGCCCTCGCGCACATGTACGAGGAACAAGTGGCCACGTACGGCCGCAGCGAATTGGCGAATAAAGCGATTGAGGAATACCGCGCCGCCATTGATGCGGACCCGACCTCGGCGTACCTGACCTCGGGTCTCGCCGAACTCTACGCCAAGACCGGCCGCATTCGCGACGCCGTGGTCGAGGCGCAGGACATCATCAAGCGCAATCCCAACAATCTCGAGGCCCGCCGCCTGCTGGGAAGGATCTATCTGCGCTCGCTCGGCGACATGCAGGCGGGCAGCGGGTCGGAGAGCATTCTGAAACTGGCGATCGAGCAGTATGAGCAGATCGTCCGCCTGCAACCGGACAGCATGGATGACCACCTGCTTCTCGGGCGCCTGTATCGCTTGAACAACGATCTGCAAAAAGCGGAGAGCGAATTCAAGACCGCAGTGAAGCTGCAACCGGATTCCGAAGAGGCGGTCACTACCCTGGCCTATCTCTACAACGAACTGGGGGACACGGCTCGCGCCGCTCAGGTGCTGAGTTCGGTGCCGAACGGGGAGCGCTCGGCCAAGCTCTATTCGGCGCTCGGCTACACCTACGAGCAGCAAAAGCAATACAAGGGGGCCATCGAAGCGTATCGCCACGCGATTGAACTGGACCGCGACAATCTGGACGCGATTCGCGGGCTGGCGGAGAACCTGCTGAACGATGGCCAGGCCGATGCCGCTCTGGAACAATACAAAGTAATCGCGGACGCGAATCCGGAAGATGCGCAAACCTACGTGCGCATCGCGGAAATCTACCGCAAGCAGGGCAAGTTCGAGCTCGCGCTCGACCATCTGAAAAAGGCTGAGTCCATGGTGCAGGACTCGGTCGAAGTGCCCTACAATATCGCCGCCATTTATCAGGCGCAGGGCCGTTACGACGAAGCCATTCCGATCATGCGCGGCCTGCTGAAGAAATCGGAGAAGCCCGAGGGCAAGTACTCGAACGGCGAGAAGAGCAATCGGGCGGTGTTTCTGGAGAGGCTAGGCACTATCTACCGCGACCAAGGGAACAATCAGGCCGCCAATGAGACCTTCCGCGAGATCGTCGCCCTGGGGGGCGATGAAAACATCGAGCGCGGTTATCAGCAGATCATCGATACCTGGCGCGAAGCCAAGGAATGGCAGAAGGCTACCGACGCTGCCAAAGAGGCGGCGCAGAAGCTGCCCACGAGCCGCGATCTGAAGATGGTGCTGGCGGCGCAGCAGGCCGATATGGGCGAACCCGACAAGGCACTCAAGGACGTCGGCGCCATGTTGAAGGGCAACGGCAACACCGATGACCGCCAAGTTTATATCACCTTGGCACAGATGAACACGCGGCTGCGCCGGTTCAGCGAGGCCGAGCAGGCGCTCGACAAGGCCGAGGCGCTATCGAGCAAGCCGGAAGACAAGGAGTATGTCTGGTTTCTCCGCGGCTCCACTTTTGAGCGCGAGAAGCGCTACGCCGAAGCGGAAGAACAGTTCAAGAAGGTGCTGGCCAGCGATCCGGAGCATGCTTCGGCGCTGAATTATCTGGGCTACATGCTGGCCGACCAGAACATGAAGCTTGAAGAAGCGCTCGGGTACATCAAGCGCGCCGTGGATCTTGATCCGGCCAACGGCGCCTATCTCGATTCCCTGGGCTGGGCTTACTTCCGCCTGGGAAAATATGAATTGGCGGAAGACAACCTGCTGAAGGCTTCGCAGAAAATCAATACCGATCCCACCGTCCTCGACCACCTGGGCGATCTGTACCAGAAAACCGGACGCCTGAAGCTGGCTGCGACCAACTGGGAGCGGGCGCTGACCGAGTGGAACCGCACCATAGCCGCGGACGTCGATCCGGTAGACCAGGCGCGGGTGCAGAAGAAGCTCGATTCCGCGAAGATGAAGCTGGCCAGAGAAGAAGGCGCGAAGCAATAGTGGGAATGCAGCCCCTAAAGGGGATCTGGTTCCGGAAACGCTTAAGGCATCGCTGAAGCGATGCCCTGATACGAAACCCCAACACTGCTAAACTCTTTGCATGCTCGCCGACTATGCGGTCCGCGTGGAGCAGTCCGGCGGACGCCGCCATCCCGAGCCGCCGCATCCCTACCGCAACGACTTTCAACGCGACCGCGACCGTGTCGTCCATGCGCGCGCCTTTCGCCGGCTGGAAGCGAAGACCCAGGTTTTCACCCGCCGTTACTCCGACCATTTTCGCAACCGGCTGACGCACACCATCGAGGTGGCGCAGATTTCGCGCACCATCGCCGCGCAACTTGGACTGAACACCGATCTGGTGGAGGCGCTCGCTCTGGTGCACGACCTCGGCCACCCTCCTTTCGGCCACTCCGGAGAAAAAGCGCTCGACGCGGCCATGCGCGAGCACGGGTTTTCGTTCGATCACAACCTGCACGCGCTGCGCATTGTCGAAGACTTCGAAATCCGTTATGCGTCTTTTCGCGGGCTGAACCTGACCTTCGAGGTGCGCGAGGGCATCATCAAGCACTCGCGCGATTATGGCGCCGATCAACATCCGGAACTCGCCGAGTATCTGCTCGATCAGCGCCCGCCGCTCGAAGCGCAACTCATCGACCTGACCGACGAGATTGCCTACAACACCGCCGACCTGGACGACGGCTACGAGGCCCGCTTGCTGCAGGTCGAGCAGATTGCGGACAGCGTGGATCTTTTTACGCGGCATTACAGCGAGGCAAGAAACCGGTACCCGAATGCTGCCGAGAAGCTGGTCTTTAACGAGGCGTTGAAAAGCATTTTTGACGGCTTGGTCGGAGACCTGATTACGAACACGGCGCAGCGCGTGGAAGCGGCGGGCGTGCATTCTCTTGAAGGTGTCCGCCGCCACAAAGAGCGGCTTGCCGCCTTCAGCCCGCCCGTCGAAGAGGAGCGCCACCGGCTGAAAGACTTTCTCCACGAGAACCTTTACTACAGCCCGGCGCTCGCGGCAGAGAAAGAAGACGCCGAGCGCATTACCGGAGAACTCTTCGCCCACTGGATGGAAGAACCCGACGATCTGCCGCGCAACTACCGCGAAAAAGCCGCCCAGGAGCCGCTACCGCGCGTCATTTGCGACTACATCGCCGGCATGACCGACCCGTTCATCTACCAGCAGTATGAGAAGTATTGCGGCGGGTAGTGTCATGAGGTCCAGGTTATGAATGCTAGAATCTTGCTGAGTTTCAGCGGATACCGTTCGCTAACGAGGCCAGAGGCTTATGGCAAATACATTTGGTACAGACATTTTGATTCAAGCTGAAGACCCGCTGAAGGCGGCTAACTTCTATGTCAGGGAACTCGGCTTTGAGATTACGGATCAGAAGTCAAATATGATCAGTCTCCACGGAGCGAATATCAATCTTTTTATTGAGAAAGGTCCGGCTCTTGGACCGGTTCTGGAAGTTACCGTCAAGAGCGTTAAGGAAGCCAAGGCGAGACTCAAGAAAAAGGGCTGCCAGGTAGTTAAGGACGAGCCTGAATTTCCGAGATGTTACGTCAAAGATCCAAACGGGCTAATCTATAACCTGATGGAGTGACGGGGGTTGTAGGGGCAACGCAAACAACGGTCGTCGCATAATGTGATGGATGATTCCGCGGCGAGGTTTGTTGATTTTTTTCGATAATTCTTGAAGAAAAACCCTTGCACGCAGTTTTTATATCAGTTGGCGCCAAAATTACCGCTAGGCGGGGTGCGCTGCCGGGGGAAGATAGGGTACAATATATATGAAAAGAAAGCACTTGCATTCCACGCCTAGTACCGGGGCATTTGGCACGCAAACTGTTTATAGAAATGCAGGCCGGTGATTAGGGCTGGCTTTTTGAAGCAACCTTTTTGAGGCATGCGTAGCGTCGGCGTTTGCCTTCCGAAGTTTATGGGTTCGCTATTGGAAACGACGCAATCAAAACCGCGCCGGAAGGCGCCCGGAGTGGCTCCCCCACTCCCCACTTTGGAGGAAATTTAAAATGAAAAACCGCACCATCTTCGCTGTGCTGCTGGCCGTAATCCTGGCTGTGCCAGTTTTCGCGCAAGACAGTTCCGCCCCCCAGAATCAGCCTGCGACAACTCAGGCTTCGTCGACTCAGCCCGCGGCCCAGACGGCCACCAAGGCCGACAGCGCCACCGGCAAAGATCCGTTGCAACCGGAGACTCGCGAAGGCTTCTGGGGTCACATGAACCCGTTCGCGCGCAAGAAATACGTTGCGCGGCAGACCCAGCCGATCCGCGACCGCATCAACGAACTCGATGAACTGACTGCCGCGAACACCAGGGCGATCAAGGATACCGACGCGCGCGCGCAGCAGGGAATCCTGCTCGCTTCGTCCAAGGCAAACGAGGCCGATCAGCACGCCATCGAAGCCGGCAACAAAGCGCAGGCCGCGCAGCAGACCGCGCAACAAGCGAACACCCGCCTGAACACGGTCGAGCAGGTGGTCACCAACATCGATCAGTACCAGCCCGCGACTCAAGCCGAAATTCTTTTCAAGCGCGGACAGACGGTGCTGAGCCAGAACGCCAAGACCGCTCTCGATGAAATGGCCACCCCGCTGAAGAATCAGCGCGGCTATGTCGTCGAAGTCCAGGGTTTTTCCTCCGGTCATGGACAGGAGGCGATCGCGACTTCGCAGAAGATGGCCGAGTCGGTCGTCCGCTATCTGGTTCTGAACCACGACATTCCGGTTTACCGGATTTACATCGTCGGCATGGGCAATGCCCCGACCCCGGCTTCGGCCTCGGCGGGTGAAGCCAAGCCCAAGCGCATCATCGGCGGCCGCGTTGAAGTCAGCCTCCTGAAGAACAATCTCGAGCAGCTTGCTTCGACCAGCACGTCGTCGCCTCAGGATCAACCACAGCAGAAGTAGAAGTACTCTCCCCTGGAAGGCCTCCCGTGAAAACGGGAGGCTTTTTTTCTGGTGTGGGGACGGGGCTTCGCCCCGTCCAAGCGGGGCGGAGCCCCGCTTCCACACGACTCTGGAGGCAAACATCGTGCTATCCTCCAACACGTAGTGGAAACTCTGTTCTACTTGCGCTCGTCTTCGCCCGTCGGCCCACTCTTTCTCGCCGCTTCCACCAAGGGCTTGGTGCGACTCGAATTCGAAGCTCGGGTGCAGAAGCTGAATCCGATTACGATTCAGCTGCAAAAGTCCAAATCGGCCCTCGCGCCCTATCTCCGAGAACTCGACGCTTACTTCGCCGGTGAGCGGCGCGAGTTTTCGTTCCCTCTCGACCTTCGTGGAACCGAATTCCAACTCGCGTGCTGGCATGAACTGCTCAAAATTCCATACGGCGAAACCCGCAACTACCGCGACATCGCTGAAGCCATCGGCCACCCACATGCCTACCGCGCCGTCGGCATGTCGAACAACCGGAACCCGGTCGCTATCGTCGTCCCCTGCCACCGGGTGATCGCGTCGAGCGGCTCACTTTGCGGTTACGGCGGCGGCCTCTACATCAAACGCAAGTTGCTCGATCTTGAGCAAGCCAGACTTCATTCTTGCCTTCCGCTGGGAATCGGCGCATAGACACCCGGCAGGCGATTGCACTCGCCCTGCAGTGGGGCCCGTGGGCTCTTGCCGCCGGTCCGGTTGTTTGTTTTGTGGTGAAATGGTTCGCAAAGCGCGCCGCGCAACAGGGCCAGAGCAGGCCAGGTTGGCCCCAATGAGGAGCGGGATGGATCCAGCGAAGCGGTCGGTATTGGAAGGCCGTCGAAAACTTCTGCGCTATCTCGCCTTCAGCCCTCTGCTTGCAAATCCCGCGCTGATTGCTTTCGGAAGCAATAAATTCTACCCACAACCTGTAAAATCTCTTCGGCCTGTCGAGGATCACGTGCGTCCCACGATTCAGCAACTCAGCCGGCAAATTCGCGACCGCTCCATCTCTCCCGTTGAACTCACCCGCGATTGCCTCGCGCGCATCGACCAGCTCAACCCGACGCTCAACGCCTTCATCACGGTCACGGCCAATTCCGCTCTCGACCAAGCCCGGCGCGCCGAGCAAGAAATCCTCCGCGGAGAATGGCGCGGCCCGCTTCACGGCATCCCCATCGGACTCAAAGACATTCTCGATACCGCCGGAGTTCGCACCACCGCCGCCAGCGCACTCTACAAAGATCGCATTCCCGCCGAAGACGCCGAAGTTGTGCGCCGACTACGAGCCGCGGGCGCAATCATTCTAGGCAAGCAGAACCTGCACGAATTCGCCTATGGCGGCAGCTCGATGATCAGCTTGTTCGGCGAGGTCCACAATCCATGGGACATTACGCGTGTAACTGGAGGATCCTCGGGAGGCTCGGCGGCCAGCGTCGCTGCTGGTCTCGGCTTTGCCGCCGTCGGCACCGACACCGCCGGTTCCGTCCGCTTGCCTGCCGCTTACTGCGGAGTCGTCGGGCTCAAGCCAACGTATGGCCGCGTGAGCGCCCGCGGAGTCGTCCCATTGTCATGGTCCTACGATCACGTCGGCCCGATCGTGAACTCGGTCTATGACTCGGCGTTGATGCTGCAAGTGCTAGCAGGCTACGACCCAGCCGATCCCGCCAGCATTGACCGACCTGTCCCGGATTTCGTCGCTGCTATCGCTCAATCTATTGCTCACCCCGCGCCCAAGCTGCGCATCGGGGTACCGCGGGCATTTTTCTTCGACGATCTCCATCCCGAGGTCGCCGGCGCAATCGAGAAAGCAATCGAGCTTTTTCGCGAACTCCATGCTGAAATCCGCGAGGTCAAACTCGAAGTCTCCACCGACCGCAAGCTCGCGAGCGCCGAAGCCTATGCCTATCACGAGTCATTCGTGGCCAGCTCACCGGAGCTCTACCAGCCCGCGACGCTCGCTCGCATCCAATCCGGAGCCAAGGTCTCTGCATCCGATGCTCTCCGCGCCAGCCGCGACCTCCAGGCGAGCCGTCACGCCATCCGAAAAATGTTTGACGACGTGGACGTGTTGCTAACGCCCACCGTTCCGCTCCCGCCGGCCGTGATCGCCGATCTCCGGGAACATCCCGACAACCTGCGTCCGCAAGAGCTGATCATGCTGCGCAACACGCGGCCCTTCAATGTGTGGGGAATTCCGGCGATTTCGGTGCCGTGCGGATTCACAAAAGATGACCTGCCGATTGGCCTGCAACTGGCCGCCGCTCCCTGGCGGGAGGACGTGGTGCTGCAGGCCGCACACGCCTACGAGCAAGCGACGGAGTGGCACAAGAAAATGCCGGAACCACTCCGAACCACATAGCTCGCGGACACGCTTTTCGGCAAACCTACCAATTGCTGTGTGAGCAATGTCACTGTATTCAAGCCCTATACCCTGTCACCCTGAGCGAAGGTGGCCGTTCACGAAGTGAATGGCCATCGGAGTCGAAGAGCCCCTACTTCCCCATGCCTAACGAGAGAAGGACGTACTGCGCGTACATCATGGGCAGCCTGTCGGGAACTCACTACATCGGCATGACAGGCAACCTGCACAAAAGTGTTTTTGAGCACAAATTCCACCGTATCGAAGGATTCACGGACAAATATCAGGTCGAGCGTCTGTTGTATTGGGAGTCGTTCGACGATGTTCACCGGGCGATCGCACGTGAGAAGCAACTGAAGGGCTGGCGACGATTGAAGAAGATCGCGCTGATCGAATCGGTCAACCCGCACTGGCTCGATCTGGCGGGCGAGTGGTTCCCCAGGATGACAGATTTCGGCGGGAGTAGGGGTCCTTCGACTCCGCAGACGGATTCGCATTCGCGAATCCGCCTGCTGCGCTCAGGATGACAGGGGTTGAAGATGGTTCTATCGGACGATGGCGATTCTGATTCGCTTGCCAACCCGTATCGGCAATCGAAGGGGGAGTCTCTCCGGATTTACCTGGTATGTGTGGTGGTTTCTGACAATGTCTTCAACTCGCACGGACCCTTGCTTCAATTTTCGTGCCGCATCGGTGCGTGAGTCGGCAAGACCGCAGCGGACAAGAAGCCGATCCAAATGAATACCATCTCGCTCAGTAGTAGCGATCTCGGCAAACTCGACTAACACTTCTTCCGCTTCTTCCGGCACTTGATCTTTCTGAAACTGCTTTGCCCAATCATCGGCGGCCTTCATCGCCGCCTCCACCGAGTGAAAGTCCGCCACAATCCCCCGCGCCAGCTCTTTCTTCAGCGCCATCGGATGCGCCTTTCCGCTCGCCGCATCCGCCTTCATTTGCGCGATGGCATCCACCCGCACATCCGTCAGCAGTTCGTAATAGCGCCACATCATCTCGTCCGAAATCGACATTACCTTGCCGTACATCTCCAGCGGCGGCTCGTGAATTCCTATCGCGTTCCCCAGCGATTTTGACATCTTGTTTACGCCGTCGAGGCCTTCGAGGATCGGCGTTGTCAGCACCACTTGCGACTCCTGCCCGTACGCTCGCTGCAACTCACGCCCCACCAGCAGATTGAACCTCTGGTCGGTGCCGCCTAATTCCACGTCGGCTTCGAGCGCAACCGAGTCATATCCTTGCGCCAGCGGATAGAGCAGTTCGTGCATGGAAATCGGCTTCTCGTCGTGGAAGCGCTTGTGAAATTCCTCGCGCTCGAGCATCTGCGATACCGTGTACTTCGCTGTCAAACGTATGAAATCCTCGGCCGAGAATTTCGAGAACCACCGGCTGTTGAAGTCGACCACCGTTTTTCCCGGGCTGAGAATCCTGAAGACTTGCGACTTGTAGGTCTCGGCGTTCTCCGTAATCTGCTCCGGGGTCAGCGGAGGCCGCGTCGCCGATCGGCCCGTCGGATCGCCGATCATCCCGGTGAAATCTCCGATGAGGAAGATGACCGTGTGGCCGAGATCCTGAAAATGTTTGAGCTTGCGCAGCAGCACCGTGTGCCCCAGGTGCAGATCGGGCGCGGTCGGATCGAAGCCCGCCTTCACCCGGAGCGGCTTGCCCGAAGCCAGCGAGCGTTCGAGCTTCGAGCGCAGTTCGGATTCCTTGACGATCTCCGCCGCGCCCTTCTTGATGTAGGCCAGTTGTTCGTCAACCGGTGGAAAGTTAGCCATGCGTCTCGATTATAACGACCCAGCTTGTGGAGAGCCGGGCGTTCCCGTCCGGTTGGACGGGCGAGGCGCCCGTCGCTCCACCGAGACACCATTTCTTCGGTTGGTTTGGAAGTCGCAATTTCTAGATCTGGCGCCGATAAAAGCTCAGCGCCGCGTCTCCCTGCACCAGCTTCCGATATTGCCGCAATTCCCCAAATGCGTCTCCCGGATCAAACCTCTTCTCGTGCTCCGCGATCACCACGCTCCGCTCGCCCAACAATTTCGATTGCGCCAGAGCCGCCAGTGTTTTCGCGTACTCGTCCTGCATCGAGTAGGGCGGATCGAGAAACACAAAATCGGCAACGCAACCCGCCACCTCCAATTGCCGCAAGGCTTTCCCGGCCTCGACCTTCAGGACCTGGAACCCATCCGCAATCCCCAACGATTTCAAGTTCGCCGCAATCAATTCCGCCGCTGCTTTGGACGATTCGATGAAGTACACCATCCGCGCGCCGCGGCTCAGGGCCTCAATGCCCACCGCACCCGTCCCGGCATACAAATCGAGCCACGCCGACTCGGCCAGCGCAGCCGGATCGCCCGCACATAGCACGTTGAACAGCGTCTCGCGCAGCCGGTCCGCCGTCGGACGGATTTCGAGCCCGGGCAACGACCGCAACGTCCGGCGCCGGTATTGGCCCGCAATGACTCTCATAGGTTCGTGCTCATCGTTTCATGTTTCTTCCCACCCAGGCCTTCCGTTTCGCCTTTTCGCATCTCCGTGGCGTCAATCGGTGTCTAAGCAGATAGAATACTGGTAGGCCTGTCGATGCGCAGTTGGTCCATCCCGCTCGGACGTATTTTCGGAATCGAAATTCGCGTTCACCTGACCTTCCTGTTTCTGCTGGCCTTCGTGTGGAGCACCGAAGCCACTACCCAGGATCCGAGCGCCGCCCTGCGCGGACTTGCTCTGGTGGGCATCGTTTTTGGCAGCGTTGTGCTGCACGAATTAGGTCATGCGCTGGTGGCGCGCGGGTCGGGCATTCCGGCGAAGGGCATCATCCTGCTGCCGATCGGCGGAATCACCATTCTCGACGAGGCGCACGCCATTCCCGACCCGATCAACGCCTGGAAGCGTGACATCCGCATCGCGGTCGCCGGACCGCTGGTGAATCTCTTCATCGCCGGCTTATCCGCGCTCATTTTGCTCGCGGCGATGCCAGGCATTTCGCTTACCACGAGGCCGCTTCTCCATTCGAGCGCCCTGTTGCGGAGCATCGTCTGGGCGAACCTCTACCTCGGCTTGTTCAACCTGTTGCCGGCGTATCCCATGGATGGGGGGCGCGTTTTGCGCGCTCTGTTTTCGCGGCGTGGAGATATGGTCCGCGCCACGCAGCGTGCCGTCCGCATCGGCCACGTCTTTTCCATTCTGTTCATGATGGTCGGAATCCTCATGGGCAACTGGTGGCTGGTGATGATCGGATTCTTCCTCTTCGTGGGCGCACAACTGGAAGAGCGCTCGGCGGTATTTCAATCCGTATTGCAAAGCGTTCGCCTGGAAGAAGTCATGCTCACAGACTTCGCCACACTCTCGCCCGCCGACACTCTGGAAGACGCGCTCGAAAAAGCCGTGCACACGCTGCAGGACGATTTTCCGGTGGTACGCGGCAGCGACATGGTGGGCGTGGTCTCACGGCAAAAAATTCTCGAAGCGCTGCGCGCCGACGGCAACGGCTACGTGCAAGCCGTGATGAACCGCATTTTCGACGTAGCCGCCAAACAGGAGTCGCTCGCCTCCGCCTTCCGCAAGCTCTCCGCCCACAATCTCAGCATCATCCCGGTGGTCGACGAACAGCAGTTGGTGGGAATCGTCACCCTGCAGAACCTGATGCACTCCATGTCGCTCTTAGCCGAAAGCCGCAAATTGCGCCGGGAAGCGCTGGATTCTTAGCGCACTGCCTTGGCGTAAACTTCCTGCGCCGCGCGCACCGCGCATCCAAACTCGACCGCCTTCCCCGTGGTTTCGGCGATCACATGTTCGAGAGCGGCAAGCACTCCCACCGTATCCAGATAATCGTAGTAACCAATGTGAGCGATGCGGAAAAGCTGTCCCTTCAACTCTGCATTCCCGTTGGCCACGACCGCGCCAAACTGTTCGCGGAAGCGTTTGCAGATGGCGGTGGAATCGGCGCCGGTCGGCGCAGCGACGGCCGTCAACGCGGCCGCTGGAGAACTCGGCGCGAATAACTTCAGTCCCAGCGCTTCGACGCCGGCACGCGTCATCGCCGCGCACAACTCGGCATTCGCGATCAGCGCGTCGCGCCCCGTTGCTAGATTCCCGTCTCCCATTTGACGCACATAGTCGAGCGCGGCGGCCAGCCCGGCAAACAGAGCGGTGGCGGGCGTGGCAGCCGATTCCGCCTTGGCCGCCGCTTTCCGTTCCTTGCGCAGATCGAAGTAATAGCGCGGAGTCTGCGCCCGCTCCATGCGCTGCCACGCCCGCTCGCTGATGGCGCCATAGGCCAAGCCGGGTGGGATCATCAGCGCCTTTTGCGAGCCGCCCAGGATGATGTCGATTCCCCAGGCGTCTGGGTCGAGATGGGTTGTGCCCAGTCCGGTGATCGCATCGACGACAAACAGAGTATCCGGTAAAGCGCGCACCACTTTCGCGATGGCCTCGACGTCATGGCGCGCGCCGGTGGAACTTTCGGTCGCCTGCACATAAACGCAGCGGATCTCGGGCGTCAGCTTGCGGCGCACTTCGTCGAGTAAAAATGTTTCGCCATAGGGAGCGGCCACGGTTTCGACGGCGCAGCCAAACGCCTTGGCCAGCGAGGTCCAGCGCTCGCCGAACTTGCCGGCGGTCAGCACGAGCACCCGGTCGCCGGGAGAAGTCAGGTTCGAGACCGAAGCTTCCATGAAACCCGTGCCCGACGAGGTCAGCACGAGCACATCATTCTTGGTGCCGATGAACTCCTTCACGTCGGCCAGCACGCGCGTGAACAGTGCGCGGAATTCGGCGGTGCGATGGTGAGCGCCGTAGGAAGCCATCGCCATCTGCGCGGCGGGAAGAAGAGGAGTTGGTCCGGGAGTGAAGAGCCGGTTTTTCTTGAGCATGGGAACCAGAATATTCGAAAGCCTGTGGTTCGGGAAGCGATTGCAGAAGTTAGAAGTCAAATTGAGGAAGTAAGATCAAAAGCCTTCGATGCCAACCGCGCGTGCGGGGGGGGCACTTCTTCAATTTGACTTCTAACTTCTGCAATCGGGGTTTCGCCTCTGCAATCCGACCTCTGACCTCTAACCTTTTCCAGCGTTCTATAATCCCCTCATGCCCCTAATCGACCAGATCCAGAAAGACATCGTCGCGGCCATGAAGGCTCGCGAAGAGCAGCGCCTCTCCACCCTGCGCATGGTCAAGACCGCGCTCAAGAACCGCGAGATCGACAAGATGGCGCCGCTCGACGACAAGGAGTCGCAGCAAGTGCTCTCGACGCTGATCAAGCAGCGCAAGGACTCGGTCGAGCAGTTCACCAAGGGCGGACGCCAGGAGATGGCCGACAAGGAAGCCGCCGAAATCACGCTGATCGAAACCTACCTGCCCAAAGCCGCGGGCGAAGAAGAAATTGTGGCCGGAGTCCGCGCGGCGATTGCCGAGATGACGCCCGCTCCGGCCATGAAAGACATGGGAACGGTGATGAAAGCCGCCATGGCCCGCTTCGCGGCGGCGGGAATGCGCGTGGATGGGAAGGTGGTTAGCGAGGCGGTGAAGAAGGAGCTGGCGGGAAAGTAGAATCACTTTCCCCGTTGCCACTCCCGATACGCTTCGCTCTTGCCAATGCCGCGCTCTTTCGCAACTTTCTTCAGCGCGGCTTTCTCGTCCACTTCTTCTTCGGCCATGATTTCGCGCACACGTTGGGCAAGGCTTAGGTTGGAGGTCTCAGGTTTCAGGTCTTGGGCCTCGGGCTTCGCGATCAGGAGAGTAATTTCGCCTTTGACGTCTCCGCGCGACTTCAGTTGATCCAGCACTTCTGTGGCGCGCCCGCGGAGGAATTCTTCGTGGATCTTCGTCACCTCGCGGGCTACTACTATGTGGCGGTTGTTTCCCAGAACTTCGACCACATCGGCCAGCGTCGCCAGCAGCCGGTGGGGAGCTTCGTAGAACACCTGCGTGCGTGGAGTGTCTTTCACGCTTTCCAGCAGCTTGCGGCGTTGCCCTGACTTGGCGGGGAGGAAGCCGCTGAAGCGAAAGGAATCGGTGGGCAAGCCGCTGGCGACGAGCGCCGCCAGAAACGCCGACGCACCAGGAATCGGCACCACCGGCACGTGATGCCGGATGGCGAGCGCGATCAGATGGAATCCGGGATCGGAGATGCCGGGCATGCCCGCGTCGGTGACGAGAGCGATCTTGGCCCCGCCTTCGAGGTCGACAACCAGTTCGGCGGCCTTGGTCATCTCGTTGTGCTCGTGATAGCTGACCAAACGCGTCTTGATGCCGTAATGATTGAGGAGCTTGAGAGTCTGGCGTGTGTCCTCGCAAGCGATCAGGTCGACCTCTTTGAGCACGCGAAGAGCGCGCAGGGTGATGTCTTCGAGGTTGCCGATGGGCGTGGCGACGAGATACAACGATGGGCCGCCAACGGCCGTGTCGCGTTCGGAGTTGGTGCCACTCGGGGTGTCTTTGTCTTTGTTATTGCGCATGCCGAAAGTCTAGCAAGGAACCGGCGGTCTTCGCTTGAGCTGGGCTGAGCTGGCCCGCGAACCACGTCCATCAACTGATGATTATTCACTTGACACAAACGACATTTTGCTCTAAGATTTGTTCATGAACATCAGAGAAGCACATGAAAAGTTCGCCACTGACGAACAATGCTTAGAATACATCGGCAAGATGCGCTGGCGCGATGGAATTGTGCGCTGTCCCGAGTGCGGCGGAAAAGAAGTCAAACGCGTAGAGCGCACGGCGGAGTCCAAGAATCGCCGCAAGTGGTTTTATCTCTGCCTCGAAAAGACCTGCCACAATCAGTTCACGCCCACGTCGGGAACGATCTTCCACGACACCCATCTCCCGCTGATAGTGTGGTTCCAAGCAATCACCCTCATGCTGAACGCGAAAAAAGGGATCAGCGCGATGCAGCTACAGCGCGACCTCGGGATCGGCGGATACAAGACCGCGTGGTATCTGAATCATCGCATCCGCGAAGCGATGGCAGAGGGCGCAATACCCATGCTTGGCGGTATCGTTGAAATTGACGAAACCTACATCGGCGGGAAGATGCGCAGCCGGATAGACAGACTGAAAAACAAAGACGCAGTGATGGGCATTCGGGAACGCGGCGGCGATCTTCGTCTATTCAAAATTGCAGGCCCTACCTCGGAAGCACTTGCCGAACGCATCAAGGAAAATGTCAGCCCGGACGTGAAGAGAGTTATCACGGACGAATGGATCGGCTATCCTGCCGCTTTCATAGCTTGCGGAATCAAAGGCGACAAGCACGAAACTATCAAGCACAAAGACAAAATCTACGTGCGCGGCGACGTTCACACGAACACGATTGAATCAGCCTTTTCACTTTTCAAAAGGGGAATTGCTGGGAACTTCCATAAGGTTTCGATAAAGCACTTGCAGCGATACCTGAACGAGTTTACCTACAGATTCAATCGCCGCTCCGATGACGGAGCATTCATGGAAACGGTACGCCGTCTGGCAGGATTCGCGCCGCTCCCGTTCAGTGCTTTGACTTCCGACGAGGCTTAAGTTTCCTCGCTTTTATCTTCGCGGTTTTTTGCGGAGGCTTCTCCAGCATCCGGCGGAGAACTTCATCGAATTGGCCCTTGTCGGTTTTCACTTGATTCCGATTTTACTCCATTCAGTCTCTCGTTCCGCAGTTCATCTTGAAGGCTCTTCAATCGTGCCGTTGCCCTATCTAAACATTCATCAACAAATTCATCTCGCGTTATTCCAGATAGAGCTGCCATCGCGGTCGTCCGGTCAAATACCAATTGACTGATGCGGGCATGAAGTTGTGCCCGACTTTCTTTGGATTCGTCGGATTTCGTTGCATCACTCTTTAATTTCTTCGACACAGGTATTCCACGAAAAATTGCTTGCATCTCCGATAATTCGTGCTATGCTCAAAATGCTTAGAATGCTCTATATGCTCTACGTTAGCGAGAACGTTACCTTGCAAGCGGTTACATTCTCAAGACCGAAAGTCTTGGGTAGTTAAACC
>Ga0074044_10001831_pt1 | contig 18862 bp, 17 predicted proteins | sample BogForMeECP23OM1_FD_94443 | JGI IMG/M metagenome (GOLD analysis project Ga0074044, IMG submission 94443) | Bog forest soil microbial communities from Calvert Island, British Columbia, Canada - Bog Forest MetaG ECP23OM1 | ecosystem: Environmental > Terrestrial > Soil > Wetlands ...
GGCGAGTTCGTCGTCGGACACGGTCGCGAATGTGCTCATGGAAACCGGCTCGCAAACAATGCGCTATGTCGCCTGGTCTTTGGGTCGCGCGAGGTTACCAATTCGTGGTTGTCGCTTCCTTACCCGACGCGCCTGCCTTGACATGGTCCAGATCGCAGTATCTTTCGCCACTTTTGCGGGGCACGCATATGGCGGTTGCATACGTCTTCCCGGGTCAAGGCAGTCAGACGGTCGGCATGGGCAGGGGGCTCGCCGAGACCTTCGCTCCGGCACGTCAGGTGTTCGAGGAAGTCGACGCGGCGCTGGGGGAACGACTCAGCGAGACCATTTGGAATGGGCCGGCAGAGACACTCACGCTCACCGAAAACGCGCAGCCTGCGCTGATGGCGGTCTCGCTCGCCGTGATGCGGGTCCTTGAAGCGGAGGCCGGCATCGACCTCGAGCGCGATGCGGCCTTCGTCGCCGGCCACTCGCTCGGAGAATATTCGGCGCTCGCCGCCGCTCAGGCCATCTCGATCGCCGATGCGGCGCGGCTCCTTCGGGTGCGCGGTCGCGCCATGCAGAAGGCGGTGCCGGTTGGTGTGGGTGCCATGGCTGCGCTCATCGGACTTGAATACGGCGAGGCCAAAGTGATCGCGGCGGAAGCCGCTGGCGTGGGGGTGTGCGAGGCCGCGAACGACAATGCAGGCGAGCAAGTCGTTCTGTCGGGCGAGAAGGCGGCTGTTGAGCGCGCCGTGGAGATAGCCAAGACGCGCGGTGCGAAGCGAGCGATGATCCTGCCGGTTTCCGCACCGTTCCATTGTGCCCTCATGCAGCCGGCCGCCGCCGCGATGGCCGAGGCGCTCGCCGCGGTCTCGGTCAAACCGCCCCGCGTCCCGCTGGTCGCAAATGTTCTGGCGCAGGCGATCAACGAGCCTGGCATTATCGTGCGCTGCCTTATCGAGCAGGTGACCGGCACGGTGCGTTGGCGCGAATCGGTTCTTTTCATGGTGAACGCTGGTGTGACGTCGTTCTACGAGGTCGGCGCCGGCAAAGTGCTCACTGGCTTGATCAAGCGCATCGCTCAGACGGCGAATGCGTCTGCGATCGGTACGCCCGACGACCTCGCCCGGTTCAAGGCTTTACACTGAGCTTTTACGCGTTCGGGAGGACTGAAATGTTCGATCTCACCGGAAAGACCGCGTTGATCACTGGGGCAACCGGCACTATCGGCGGCAGCATTGCCCGCACCCTTCACGCCCAAGGAGCAACGGTCGCCATCTCCGGTACTCGCGTCGACGCTCTGGACCAGCTAGCCGCCCAACTCGGTGGGCGCGTCCATGTCCTGCCGTGCAATCTTGCCGACCATGCCGCAGTGGAAGTGTTGGTGCCGCATGCCGAGGAAGCGATGGGCCAGCTCGACGTGCTCGTCGCCAATGCCGGCGTGACGCGGGACAATCTGCTGGTGCAGCTGCGCGACGAGGACTGGGAGCAGGTGATCGCCATCAATCTCTCCGCCACGTTCCGTCTGACGCGTGCCGCCGTGCGCGGCATGATGCGGCGCCGCTTCGGTCGCGTCATTGCGATCACTTCGGTGGTGGGAACAACCGGCAATCCGGGGCAGGCCAACTACGTTGCCGCCAAAGCCGGCATTACCGGCATGATCAAGGCGACCGCGCAGGAATATGCCAAGCGTGGCGTCACCGCCAATTGCGTTGCGCCCGGATTCATCGCCACGCCGATGACCGACAAGCTCAACGACAAGCAACGCGCAGTCATCCTGGCGAAGATTCCGGCAAGCCGCGCCGGGACGGCGGCGGAGGTGGCGGCGGCGGTCGTGTTCCTCGCCTCGAACGAGGCCGCCTACGTGACCGGGCAGACATTGCATGTGAATGGCGGAATGGCGATGATTTGAAGGGGAGAGGACGGATGCAGGCCGCGTCCGGCCACGCTGGTCAACGTTACTGAAGTGTGATAACCGAACCGCGACTGGGCTGGGGAGCCGGGACGCCGGAGAGCGGGGCGCATAAGTCCGCCTCTGATCCGTGACGACCCACGGCCGTCACCCACGACGGGACCGAGAGTGGATTGATTGAGTCGTGCTGAACGATGAGGTTGGAACAATGAGTGATATTGGCGAGCGCGTGAAGAAGATCGTCGTGGAGCACTTGGGCGTGGAGCCCGACAAGGTGACGGAAAATGCCAGCTTCATCGATGATCTCGGCGCCGATAGCCTCGACACGGTCGAGCTCGTCATGGCTTTCGAGGAGGAATTTGGTTGCGAAATTCCCGACGATGCCGCCGAAACCATTCTGACTGTAGGCGACGCCGTCAAGTTCCTCGAAAAAAACGCCAAGAGCTGACTGCCCGCAGTTCCGCCCGTCATTGCATGAAATGCCCGCGAGCCTGTGAAATCCGCACAATATTATGTGCGGATGCATTATGTGCGGATGCGGGCGGGGTCACCTGGGCCGATAGCCTCGGTCACGGCGGGTTGCGGGGGCGCCGATGATGAGACGTGTCGTCGTCACTGGTCTCGGCATGGTGACGCCGCTCGCGTGCGGGGTCGAGCCGACTTGGCAGCGGCTGCTCGCCGGGCAGAGCGGAATCAAACGTATCGAAAAATTCGATGCCTCCGATATTTCCTGCAGGATCGCGGGCCAAATTCCCCGCGGTGACGGCTCCGACGGCACCTTCAATCCCGATCATTGGATGGAACCGAAGGAGCAACGCAAGGTCGACGACTTCATTCTCTTTGCCATGGGCGCGGCGACGCAGGCGCTCGATGACGCCGACTGGCACCCGCGGCAATACGAGGAGCAAATTACCAGCGGTGTCCTGATTGGCTCCGGCATCGGCGGCGTCGAAGGTATCGCGGAAACCGCCCTGCTATTGCGTGACCGCGGCCCGCGTCGGGTGTCGCCGTTCTTCATTCCCGGGCGGCTGATCAATCTCGCCTCGGGCCATGTGTCGATCGCGCATTCCTTGAAAGGCCCCAATCACGCCGTGGTCACCGCCTGCTCGACCGGCGCTCATGCCATCGGCGATGCCGGCAGGCTCATCGCACTCGGCGATGCCGATGTGATGGTGGCGGGCGGCACGGAGTCGCCTGTCAACCGCATCTCGCTCGCTGGGTTTGCCGCTTGCCGGGCGCTGTCGACCGGATTCAACGAGACGCCCGAACGCGCTTCGCGGCCATACGACCGCGATCGCGACGGATTCGTGATGGGCGAGGGCGCGGGCGCATTGGTGCTTGAAGAGTACGATCATGCGAAACGGCGCGGCGCCCGCATCTATGCAGAACTCATCGGCTACGGCCTCTCAGGAGATGCCTACCACATTACGGCGCCGGCGGCGGACGGTGACGGCGCGCTGCGCTGCATGAGCGCCGCGATGCGCCGCGCTGGCGTTTCGCCAGGCGAGCTCGACTATATCAACGCCCATGGGACCTCGACGCCGCTCGGCGATGAGATTGAGCTCAAGGCCGTCGAGCGGCTGGTGGGCAATGCCGCCAATCGCGTTGCCATGTCGTCGACAAAGTCCTCGATCGGTCACCTGCTTGGCGCGGCCGGTGCGGTCGAAGCGATCTTCTGCTTACTGGCAATGCGGGACCACGTTGTGCCGCCGACGATCAATCTCGATAACCCTTCGGTCGCCACGGCGATCGATCTCGTCCCGCACCAGGCCCAAAAGCGGCAGGTCAACGTCGTACTCTCGAATTCATTCGGATTTGGCGGCACCAATGCCAGCCTCGTCTTCCGCCGCTTGGTGGAATAGTGCAACAGATCACCGTTTCGCCATATTTGCTCCGCACTCGCCTGCGATCCACTGCTGTGGTCGTGCTCATTTACCCGTGGGCAGACACCCGAGAATCTGCGAGCATTCGTTTCGGACGGGGCGGGGCTCACTTTCGTCGCTGATCATGCACTTTATAAGCGGATAATCGGCGGTGACGGGATCCGATCCACCGCCAAACGGCGGCGAGCGAGCCGCGGCACCCTTGCGGGCAAAACCTGCGCGCGCCGCGCCGCTCTCCAATAAACCGCTCAACCCGCCATCTGCGACGCCGACGAATGGGCGGGCCGGAACGCCGCTTGCCCCTTCGGCGGAACATCCGCATGCGGCCGGCGAGGCATCAACGCGGCGTCCCGGCGCACCCGCCAGGCCCTCGCCAACGCGTGCGGCCGTGTCATACTCGCGTGATCCCGGAAAGGCCGTCCCGGGCGCGGGCGAGCCTTATCCGCCCCTCTCGGAGCGACTGGTCAATGGAATGGGCGCGGCGTCCATGCAGTCGAAAGTCAGCGACCCCAAACGCATCACGCCGCGCAGCCCGCGATCGGCCCTCGAGCCCGATATGGTCGAAATGCCGACGCGCCGATCGCGCCGCGCCCGACATCCTGTCGTTATCATCGGCAACGCCATCATCAGCATTTTGGTGCTGATTGCGATCGTGGCCGGCGTCGCGCTCTTCATCGGCAAAGAGCGGTTCAAGGCGCCGGGCCCGTTACCGGAGGACCGGATCGTCAATATCCCGCACGGCTCCGGTATCCGCGATATCGCCGATGTCCTCGAGCATGAAGGTGTCATTGATCAGCCCTGGGTATTCATTGGCGGCGTGCTCGTGCTCAAGGCGCGCGAAGGCCTGAAAGCGGGCGAATATCAATTCAGAGCGCATGCAAGTTTGCGCGATGTGATTGCGACCATCGTCGATGGCAATGTCGTCACGCATCAGATCAGCCTTCCGGAAGGCCTGACCTCCGAGCAGATCGTCGCGCGACTACTGGAGGATGACGTTCTCACCGGAAACATCAAGGAAATTCCGCGCGAGGGAAGCCTGCTGCCCGACACCTACAATTTCACGCGCGGGGTAACGCGCGAGCAGATGATCCAACGCATGCAGGTGGCGCAACAACGTCTGGTCAAAGAAATCTGGGACCGCCACTCTCCCGATCTTCCGATCAAGACGCCGGACCAGCTCGTTATCCTCGCCTCTCTGGTCGAGAAGGAGACCGGTAAGCCCGAAGAGCGCACGCGCGTCGCCGCCGTGTTCGTCAACCGGCTGAAACAGAAGATGAAGTTGCAGTCGGACCCGACGATCATCTACGGGCTGGTCGGTGGCAAAAGCACGCTTGGCCGGCCGATCATGAAGAGCGAAATCGATCAGCCTACACCGTACAATACGTACCAGATCGACGGATTGCCGCCGGGCCCAATTGCCAATCCCGGCCGCGCCTCGCTTGAAGCTGCCGCCAATCCGGCACGGACTCGTGAACTCTATTTCGTGGCCGACGGTACCGGTGGTCACGTTTTTGCGGAAACCTACGAGCAGCATCAGAAAAATGTCGCCCGGCTACGACTGCTCGAAACCGATCAGAAGGATCAAGCCCCCGCCGATGCCGCGGCAGCTTCGCCGGCGGCACAGGCTACTCCGGCTCCGCCTCCCACGGCATCGGCAGCTCCGGCGCACCACACATCCACGCATCATAGTCGGCCCACGCAGCCCACGCGCTGAATGGCGTTGCAACGTTGGTTGCACGGGTGGCGAGAGCTCATCGCTCTCGGGTCTGCCCGTGATCGACACCCTTGTGACCGAGAGAGGCCACCGCTAAGTTCGGCGTGAATTTTTGCACGGTTGCTGCCGGAGATCGCATTCCATGGCGCTGTCGAGCATGACCGGATTTGCTCGCGGCCATGGCGTCTGCGGCTCCTATGCGTGGGCCTGGGAGATCAAGTCGGTCAACGGCAAGGGGCTTGACCTGCGGTTGCGCTTGCCGCCCGGCTGGGACGCGATCGAGGCGGCCGTGCGCTCCCGCGTCTCCGAGACGCTCGCACGCGGATCTCTTCAAGCCAACCTGTCGGTGGAGCGTAGCGGTGCGCCGCCGGTCGTGCGCGTCAATGCGGCAGTACTCGAGGCCGTGTTGGCGACCGTACGGCAGCTCGCACCACGGATCGATGCGTCGCCGCCTTCGCTGGATGGCCTGCTCGCGCTCAAGGGCGTGATGGAGGTCGGTGACGCCGAGGAGGGCGAGGAGGAGCGGCGCAGTGCCGAGGCAGCGGTGACACAAGGCTTCGCGGAGGCGATCGGCGCGCTAGCCGAGATGCGCCGACACGAGGGCGCGGTGCTTGGTCGTGTGCTGACGGTGCGGCTGGGCGAGATTGCCGCACTCGCCGAGCGTGCCGACAAGTCGCCAGGACGCCAGCCCGAGGCTATTCGTGCCCGGCTTGCCGAGCAGGTCGCAACGCTGCTTGCACAGTCGGAACGTTTCGATCCCGACCGGCTGCATCAGGAGGCGATCTTGATCGCAACCAAAGCTGACGTGCGCGAGGAACTTGACCGCCTGGCAGCGCATGTCGCGCAGGCGCAACGTCTCATCGAGCAGGGGGGCCCGATCGGCAGACGGCTCGATTTTCTCGCGCAAGAACTCAACCGCGAAGCCAACACATTGTGCGCCAAGGCCAACGATGTCGAACTCACCAACATCGGGTTGGAGCTCAAGGCAGCGGTCGAGCAATTCCGCGAGCAGGTGCAGAACGTGGAATAGACCATGGCGCGCGCAAATCGAAATCGAAAGGGAATTGCGCGCCGCGGCCTCATGCTCGTCTTGTCCTCACCTTCTGGCGCGGGCAAGACCACGCTGTCGCGTATGCTGCTCAAGGCCGATCGCGGCGTCGAATTATCGGTCTCGGTGACGACGCGGCCGAAACGGCGCGGTGAGGTCGAGGGATGCGATTATCATTTCATCGACGGCGCCCGCTTCGACGCCATGGTCAAAAGGGGCGAGCTTTTGGAATGGGCCGAAGTCTTCGATTATTGTTACGGCACACCGCGGCGGCCGGTCGTGAAAGCATTGCAGGCCGGCCGCGATGTTTTGTTCGACATCGATTGGCAGGGCACGCAGCAGCTGCGCGAAAAGGCGCGCGACGATCTCGTCAGCGTGTTTATCCTGCCGCCGACGGTCAACGAACTGGAGCGCCGCCTCAAGCGAAGAGCGCAAGACAGCAAAACCATCATCGGTTCACGCATGGCCAAAGCCGCTGGCGAGATGAGCCATTGGCCGGAATACGACTACGTCATCGTCAACCGCGACAAGGCCGGGGCCTTTGCCGAAGTGCGGGCGATTCTCGCGGCCGAGCGTCTCAAGCGCGAGCGGCAGATCGGCCTCTCGGAGTTCGTGCGCGGTCTGCAGGCGAAGTTGTGACCGAGCGCGTCACGCTGAGAGCACGGTGCGGCCGACAATGCGCCCGGCGCGAAGATCGTCGAGCGCGGCTTGCGCTTGGCCGAGCGGGCGGTCGTGCGTCGGGATCGGCGCGATCTTGCCGGCGCGCGCAAGGTCGAGAAGCTCGTGGGCTTGCGCGAGCGTGCCGGTCAGCGTGCCCTCGATCGTCATGGCTTTGATCGCGATCATGGCGGCTGCGATGGAAAAGTTGCCGCCGAGAAGTCCCGTCACCACGACCTTGCCGCCGCGCGCAAGGATTCCGGACGAGAATTGCAGCGAGCGTTCGGAACCGACGAAGTCGCAGACCGCAAGCATGCCGCCGGTCGACGCTATCACCGCCCGGCGTGCTTGCGGATCGGATGGGTCGTAGGCTGCGGCCGCGCCGGCCGCGATCGCCGCTTTTCGCTTCTCGGCGTCGATATCGGCAACGATTGGCGGCTCGCGAAATAGCGCGCGGGCGAGCGCCAGGCCCATCATGCCCACCCCGCCAAGTCCGACCAGCAGCACCGGGCCGCGGTCAGCCCGGTCGCCCAGCCGCTTCAGCGCCGCATAGGCGGTGAGGCCGGAGCACATGAGCGGGCCCGCAAAGGCTGGGGAAAGGGGTGCATAATCGAGGAGATACCGCGAGTGTGGGATCAGCACATGGGTGGCGAAGCCGCCGTCGACGGCGATCCCGAGATGGCGATGGGCGGAGCACAAATTCTCCTCGCCGGCGCGGCACGCGGCGCAGCTGCCGCAGCCGATCCACGGATAGACCGCGACGGGGCGGCCGATAGTCGCAGCATCGGCGTCCTCTCCAACACCTTCGATCACGCCGGCGATCTCGTGTCCCAGCGTGAACGGCAGGGCGCGATCCTTGGTGATGTCGAGCCGCTTGTCGCCGCCGAGCGCGAAGTAGCCGTCCTGCAAATGCAGGTCCGAATGGCACACGCCGCAACGCGCGACGCGCACCAGCACTTCGCTGCCGTGCGGGGTGGGGCAATCCACGATCGTCTCGCAGAGTGGTTGGCCGTAAGCAACGAGCGACTGGCGGTGTAATTTTGTCATCGACGTTTCGGTCTCCCCACCCGCATCATGTGCCGATATCATGCCCGATGATCGCGGTGGAAGGCGAGAGCCCGCGCCAGCGCGACAAATTCATCGACGGCAATGTCTTCAGCGCGTGCTGTCGGGTCAAGACCGGCCGCTGCGATCAGCGTCGGCACATCGGTGCCGAGCGATCGCAGGCTTTGCCGCAGCATCTTGCGTCTCTGACCGAATGCGGCTTGGGTCACGCTCTCGAGGAGCCTGCGATCGCAGGAAGCCGGTGCCGCCCGCGGCAAGAGCCGCACCAGCGAGGATGTGACTTTCGGCGGCGGTACGAACGCCGAGGCGTTCACGTTGAAAAGAATCCGCGCCTCGCAGCGCCACTGCACGAGCACCGACAATCGTCCGTAAGTCTTCGAGCCTGGCCCGGCAACGATGCGCTCCGCCACCTCGCGCTGAAACATGAGGATGGCGCGGTCGTACCAGGGCGGCCAAGGCTCGACGCTAAGCCACGAGACCAGCAGAGCTGTGGCGATGTTGTAGGGCAGATTGGCAACGATGCGCACGGGAGTGCGATCGAGGCGTGTGCGCGGGTCGAAAGTGAGAGCGTCCGCTGCCACGATATCGAGACGGCCGGGATAATGCGCGCCGATCTCCTGCAGAGCCGCAATCGCTCGATCGTCGCGCTCGACCGCAATCACGCGGGCGGCACCGAGCGCCAAGAGCGCGCGGGTAAGGCCGCCCGGTCCGGGACCAACCTCGAACACAGTTGCGTCTGCGAGCGGCTCAGCCGCGCGCGCGATGCGCTCTGCGAGATTGAGGTCGAACAGGAAATTCTGTCCAAGCGATTTCCGCGCGGCGAGACCGTATCGGCGAATGACTTCGCGCAGCGGCGGCAAGCCGTCCTTGGCGCTGGTCACGACGCGGCGACCGAAGCCGGGCTCCCCGCCTTTGCAAGCCGTGCCGCGAGATGCAGCGCGGCAACGAGACTCCTCGTGTCGGCGCGGCCGGTTCCGGCAATATCGAAGGCGGTGCCGTGGTCGGGCGAGGTGCGCACGAAGGGAAGGCCGAGCGTGACGTTGACGGCGTGGTCGAAGGCGAGTGTCTTGATCGGGATCAGCGCCTGGTCGTGATACATGCACAAAGCGACATCGTAAGTCGCACGGGCCTGCTCGTGGAACAAGGAGTCCGCGGGGAGTGGACCCCTTGCATCGATGTCATCGGCGATGAGCCGCGCGACAGCCGGCGCAACGATGGTGCAGTCCTCCTCGCCGAGCGAGCCTTCCTCGCCAGCATGCGGGTTGAGCCCGGCGATTGCTAGCCGTGGATGCGCAAGACCAAACCGCGTGGCTAGATCGTGCGCGACGATGCGTCCGGTTTCGACAATGAGTTCGGTAGAAAGCTGCTTGAAGATCTCTTTGAGTGGCAGATGGATCGTCACTGGGACGACGGCAAGTTCCGGCGACCACAGCATCATCACTGGCCGCAGTGACTTGCCGGTCGCTTCTCGCAGCAGTTTGGCCAAGAACTCGGTGTGGCCGGGCTCAGCGAATCCCCAATTGTAGAGCACGTTCTTGGCCACCGGATTGGTGACGATAGCAGCGGCCGAACCGGTGATGACGTCGCTGACGGCGCGGCGGATCGAGGCGACGGCGGCCGGTGCGCTCGATCGATCCGGACGGCCGGGTTCGGCGGTCACGGCGACGTCGATGGCGACAATTGGAAGGGCAGAGGCGAAGGTTGCGGCGGCTGTCCGCGGCGTCACGATGGCGATCGGAACTTCAAGGCCAAGCTGATCGGCCCGTCTGCCGAGAAAATTAGGATCGGCGACGAGGTAGAATGCCGGAACGCCGAGCTCGGCACGCCGACACCAGACTGCAAGGGCGAGGTCGGGGCCGATCCCGGCGGGCTCGCCGAGCGTCAATGCCAATGGTTGCACGATCTTGCTTCTATTAGCCTATTTGTATTCGATCATCGCCTCGCGCCGAATTTCTGCGAGATAGCGCTTGGCTTGCGCGCCAAATTTTTGCTGGAACATTTGATCGCGAACTTCCTTCTTGCCCGGCGTGTCGGATTTGGTCTCCTTTTTGGAGCACAGCGCGAACATCTGCACTCCCTCCGCAGTCTGGTCGGGTGGCGTCAAGTGACCGATGTCCGTCTTATCGAGGATGTCGCGCAGTTCCTGCGGCAGGTCGGCGGAAAATTTCACGACCGGGTCGCGCACCGCGACTTCCCTCAGAGCGCGAGCGAACGCAATGCCGTCGGCGCAAGTCTGGAAGCGCGCGCGCAAGGCATCGGCATCGCGTTTGCGGGCTTCGAAAGCGGCATCGGGCGAATCGCGCGGTACCACAAGAACGATTGGGCGCAACATGTATTCGTATCCCATTTCGTTCCTGTCTTGAGGTTTGTGAAGCTCAAGCTCAGCTTCGACGTCGCTGTCCGCAATTTCCAGGCTCGCCTTGAAACGTCCGCGAATAAGGGCGGTCCAGGCCAGTTCAGCCCGCAGCCGATGCTTCAGGGTACCCTCGCTCGCACCACCCTTTGCAAGAATCTGTGTCAGTTTTTGCGAGTCGGCGCCCATGCGGCTTCCGACATTGGAAAAGGCAGTATCCACTTCCGAGTTGGGAACCTCGATGCTGAAGCGCTTGGCCTCGCGTATTTCCAAGATCTCGTCGATCAGGCCATCCAGCACCTCTTGACGCGCCGGTATCTTGTTGGTGCTCATTTGGATAAACTTGGTGCGCTGTTCGATGTCGAGCGAGGTGATCGGCTCACCATCGACCAACACGACGACCTCTTGCGAATGGCCGATAGCGGGGACGGCCAGCATGCTCGCTGCAGCCAAGACGGCGGCCGCGATAGCCCTGCCAGGGGCGCGGAACGGGTTCTGCGACATCATTTCTTGCTCTCCTTCAGCGGCCGGCTCGCTGCCGGCTGCCGCCTCCTGCCTTTCCCGCTATCCCTGCGAATCCATCGTATCAACTCAGGGCAGAGTTTAGAATGTGCCACCCCGGCGTTAAGGAATCGGCGCCACTAGCCGTCCTCCTGGAACAGCAGCGCAACGAATCCAGTCAGACCGCCGACCAGCACCGGGGCCCACGCCGCTGCGATCGGCGACATCAATTCCGATTTGCTCATGTCATCCGTAATCTTCGACAATACGAACAGCAGGAACCCTGCCGCGATGCCGCTCAGGACCATCTTCTGCACGCCGCCGAAGCGAAAGAAGCGCAGGCTCACCGAGGCGGCGAGCAAGACCATGGCGGCAAGGAGGAAGGGACGCGCTAACAGCTGGTGATATTGCAGCCGATAACCTGCGGCTACGAGCCCAGCCCGATCCGCCATCTCGATATAGGTGGGAAGTTGCCAGAACGGCACCGTTTCGGGGGTGGCAAAACTTTCGCGCACTTGCTCGAGCGTTAGATTGGTACCGAGCCGGTATGTGTCCGCCAGCACGAGCGGGGTGCCGCTTGCGTAAATGCGTGCGTCGTCAAGCTGCCAATAGCCATCCTCCAATGAGGCGCTCTTCGCCTCGATGCGTTGCTGAAAATGGCCGGAGCCGTCGAAAGTGTAGACGCTGACGCCGCCGAGCTTGGCGCCCTGCTCGCGGCTTGATTTGGCATTGATGATCGCAGCGCCGTCCGCGCTCTTCTGGCGCACCCAGAATCCGCTCGAACTCTCCTGCAACGCGGAGGGCACCTCGCCCACCACCTCGGCCTCCAGGCGTTTTGAGCGCTCCTGTAGCATTGCGGAGATCGGGTTGTAGATGGTGGTGGCGACGGTGCCGAACAGGAACGCCGCGAGCATTGCCGGCGCCACGAATTGCCAGGCGGATACGCCGGCCGCACGCGCAACCACCAGTTCGAGGCGGCGCGACAGCGCCAAATAGCACGACATCGCGCCGACCAGCACCGAGAATGGCATAATGCGTTCGGTGAGCTGCGGAACGCGGAACATGGAAATCTTGGCGAGCAGCCACGGGGTGGCATTGGGCCAGTCGGCGCCGCGACGCATCAGTTCGACATAGTCGATCATCCCGGCAAGAATGACCACGCCGGCGAACGAGCCGATAACGGCGGTGAGAAAACGCATTCCGAAGTAGCGCGAGAGCGTGCCGGTGATCATCAGCCGCTCCTTAACTCGCCGTCGCCCGCGCGATGCGCTCGCCAAGGGCGGTCGCGATCTTTGACACCACGACAGCAGGCTCGATGGCTTGCCCTCGCGAAATCTGCCACATGCCCGCGGCCATCAACCCGATGAGCGCAACATATTGCAAGGCTAGAACGCCTGGCACGCGCACGCCGACAATGACGCTGACGAAGCCGACAAGGCGCAACAGCGAAACCGCGCTGATCATGGCGAGCAGTGCCAGCGTGCGGCTCTGTCGGGTGGTCTGTGGCGGACCGAGGAAAGTGTATGCCAGGATGATAAATGTCAGCGGATAGAGCGGCGTCGCCAGACGATCGTGCAGCTCCGATCGGTACTGATCCGGCTGCGCCACATAGAGCGCATCGGCAGGCTGCGGCCACAGCAGTTCCCAGATGTACTTCTCGCGAACGGTATAGACGGCGCTTTGCGAACCGGCGGTGAATTTTGATAGATCGAACGCGTAGCGGTCGAATGTCACGATGCGCGGATCGCGTTGGTCCGCTTCGAGTCGCTGAATGCTGCCCCCTTCCATCACGAGAAACGTGCCGTTTTCGTTCTTCACGATCTCGCCCCGCTCGGCGAGGTAGGTTGCGTGTTCTTTCGGATCGCGCGCATCATCGACGAATATGCCGACCAAAAGACCATTTGGCCGGCGGTCGGCGATGTGGAAGGTGAGATTGCCGCTTACTGTGGTGAAGCGACCGGGCTGCACGATATTGGTAAGGATATCGGCGCGCACCTGCGCCGCCCAGTCGCGTAGTTCACGCAAACACAGCGGCGAGATATAGGCGGCGATGACGGCGACCAGGATGGAAACGACGGCAGCCGCCGCCACAAACGGTCCCAGCAACCGCCACGGCGAGATACCGGCTGCATTCATCACGATGATCTCGGAATCCGAACTGAGCTTGTTGAGTACGTGCGCAGCAGCCATCACCAGCGCGATCGGCGCGATCATCATGACGAGCAACGGGATGATCAGACCAGTGATGCCGACGAACACGAAGAGTGTTTGCCGTTGGCTCGTGATCAGGTCGAAATCACGCATCGCCTGCGTGAACCAGATCACTACCGTCAAGCTGACAAGGGTGATCGCGAAAGCAACTATCGTGGTGCGAAAGACGTACCAGCTGAGCGACCCCATCGGATTCATCATCCCCCGCTGACGGCCCACCCGATGGCCGCGTCGGCCCCACGGCGCAGCACTGCGGCGCGCGCCGATCTCCTTAACGCGAGTGCTTTTATGTTTTCACAAGATGGCTTAGCCAAGGCAAACCTATTGAACACGCACACTAAAGGGGTAATCCCGGAGGCCGAGGCAGGGCCGATGGGATGCCACTGGTCTCCCACACACGCGCTTTGCATGATCAAGTCGTCCGGTTCATATGTCGGTGCCGAAAAACCCCGTGACCAGCCAGGAAGGATCGAACCATGCCCGACGCCCTCAAGCTCGGCTTTACCTCCTTCGCGCGTTTGAACGGTGTTCTTGTTACGTTCTGTGGTGAGAATCTGAAATTCGGCCCTGCAACCCAAAGGGTGCTGTCGCCGATCGGGAATCTGGTGCGCCGTGCGGCGGCAGCGGATCGCTTCACCGGCAAGAACGGATCGGCGATCGACATCGTCGCGCCTTCCGGTCTCAACGTGCCGCGGCTGGTGGTGGTCGGCACTGGCAAAGAGAGTGAGCTCAAGCGCAGGGATATCGTCAAACTCGGCGGCATAGCCATGGGAAAAGTGCCCCTGGTTGCCGGGGACGCGACGATCTGTGCCGAATTTGCTTCGGGCGCGCTCAAGGGCGATCAAATTGCGGATTTGGCGCTTGGGGCGCGGCTGCGTGCCTATACGTTCGACCGCTATAAGACAAAGCGCAAGGACGCGGAGGAGGAGCGGCCGAAAAAGGTCGAAGTGAATTTTGCCTGCGCCAATCCGGCTGCGGCGGAGAAGGCCTGGGCGCACACAATGGCCATTGCCGACGGCGTCGTGCTGGCGCGCGACCTCGTCAACGAACCGGCGAACGTCCTCTATCCCGGCGAATTTGCCCGCCGAGCGTCGGGCTTAGGCAAGCTGGGGGTCGGCGTCGAGGTGCTCGATGTCGCGGCCATGAAGAAGCTCGGCATGGGCGCGCTCCTCGGCGTCGGTCAGGGCTCGGCCCATGAATCGAAAGTCGTCATCATGCGCTGGAATGGCGGCAAGCGGGGCGCCGCTCCCCTTGCGTTCATCGGCAAGGGCGTTTGTTTCGATACCGGCGGCATATCGATTAAGCCGGCGCAAGGCATGGAGGACATGAAGGGCGATATGGCCGGCGCCGCTTGCGTCGTTGGCCTTATGCACGCGCTCGCCGCGCGCAAGGCCAAGGTCAATGCGGTCGGCGCCATCGGGCTCGTCGAAAACATGCCCGACGGCAAGGCGCAGCGACCAGGCGATATCGTTAAGACGATGTCGGGGCAGACCATCGAAGTCATCAACACAGACGCCGAGGGCCGCCTCGTGCTCGCCGACGTGCTGCATTACGTCAACAATCGGTTCAAGCCGAAATTCATGATCAATCTGGCAACGCTTACGGGCGCCATCATTGTCGCGCTCGGACAGGAATATGCCGGTATGTTCTCCAACGACGACAAGCTTGTCGAGCGGTTGAGCAAGGCCGGAGAAGCGACCGGCGAGCGGGTATGGCGAATGCCGCTCGGGCCCGAATACGACAAGATGATCGATTCGAAGTTCGCCGACATGAAGAATACCGGCGGACGCTGGGCCGGCTCGATCACCGCAGCGCAATTGCTTCAGCGCTTCGTCAACAAGACGCCGTGGGCGCATCTCGACATCGCCGGCACCGCGATGGGCTCGCCGCAGACCGATATCAACAAGAGCTGGGGCTCGGGTTGGGGCGTGCGGCTGCTCGATTGCTTGGTCGAGGATTACTACGAACGCTGAAGCATGGACGCGCTCTCGTAGCTTCGGACGGCGTTAGCGCAGACGGGACTGGCCGGATGACCGAAATCCTCTTCTACCACCTGAAAGGCCAGACGCTGGAGCAGGTTTTGCCGGCGCTGCTGCAAAAGTCGCTCGAACGCGGCTGGCGGGTGGTGGTGCAAGCCTCCTCGGATGAGCGTGTCGATGTGCTCGATGCGCACTTGTGGACCTGGCGCGACGACGCCTTTCTGCCACATGGAACTTGGCGCGACAGCGAGGCGTCCGAGCAGCCCATCCTGCTCACCGTCAACGAAGAAAATCCCAACGGCGCCGGCGTTCGCTTCCTCGTCGAGGGTGCCGGCATGCCCGGCAACGCAGCCTCTTATCACCGTGTCGTCCTGCTCTTCGACGGGGAAGATCCGGACGCCGTCGAGATGGCGCGCGCACGCTGGAGCGAGGCCAAGGCTGGGGGCTTTGACGTTACCTATTGGCAGGCCGATGAGAAGGGTCGTTGGCGACGCCAAGCGTAATTGTGACTGGCCTCATGATCTGATGTAACGCTTTTTCTTATCTACTTGAGTAATAAAGGCTTTTTGCGGTGTTAATTTTAAAGCTTAAGAGCTCCTCGCAAACCGCATTGCTCAGCATCATATTCTTTGCTCCGTCGCTGATTTGGATGCTATAGTTACTTTTATGAATAAACCTTCAGTGAAAAAAGCCCGGCCCGCGAAGACGAGTACATCGGTTCACAAGGCAGCGGTGCGCAAGGCTCCTGTGCGACAGGCGGTAAGGAAGCCGGACGCGACCAGCACCATGAACATGGCAGTGAGCGTGGTGCAAGTCGTGGCGCGGACCACGGCTTACCGGACGCATAAGTATCGCGTCGGCCAAACCGTGTTCTACACGTCGAGCCCCATCAGCCGTCCGGGCGCGAGCGGAAGCTACAAGGTCGTCAGGCTGTTGCCGTCCGACGGCGACGATTACCAATATCGCATCAAAAATCCCGGCGAGGCGTTTGAGCGCGTAGCCAAGGAAAGTCAGCTCGAACTCGAGCACTGATCGCGATCGGGAAAATCCACTCCAATGTAGGCCACGGAGCGAGCCAGGTCGTGCGCTTTGATTGCGCGATGGTGTTCTCCTGCCGGCAGGCGTGGAGGGCTGGCGTCTCCGCCACCGCTGCGTCATACTTCGCTCTGCGCGGCGTGGCGTGCGTGTTCGTCAGTGGGGTGGTTGATGGTGGGCGCTGATCCCGAGATGGGAAGCTCGGTGTTGCGCTTATGGATCGCGGCCGGATCGGCGGCGTTGCTGGTGGCTGTTTGTGTGCTGGCATTTGCTCGGCCGCGGACGAGTCTGTTGAGCGCCGTGGCGCACACAGCTGTTGTCGCTCTCGCTGCGATCCTCGGCGCGGCGATGACCTGGGCATTCCTCGACCGCGCCGCCGTGCGCGATCATGACGCCGACCGCCGGGCACTCGAAATGCGCGCGGAAGAATTGACGGCGCGTTCGCTCGCGCCGGGCTCCTCGCTCGCCTGTCTCGACGCCTTGGCGGGCGATAGCGTTGAGGCGGCGTGCGAGAAGGCGCTGTTCGCCTCTCCGGCAACTGTGGCGATCGCCACTTCCTACGTTGCGGCGCGGCTTGCGCTCGTTGCGGACATGGTTGCCTACATCAGACACGGCGGTGCGGATATCGACAGCGCTTTGCTGCCGCTGCGTCACGCGCTCGAGACCGACCCTTTCGGCTTCCTTGCCCATGCGCTCGTGGTGCGTGACGGCTGCACGAGCCAAAGTTGCAAGGCGATCGAGGTCCTTCATGATTCGAGCCGGGTGCGCGCCAACCTGAGCGCAGCGACGCTCGATCGTTATCTCGAGCACTATTTGACGGTCTGGGCTCAGTCGCCCGACGGCCCGGTCGCGGCGGCGACGGACGGCCAGCCAACTGCCACGTCGCAATTGGCGGCGCAGGGGCCGCGCAAGGTGCTTGTCAACATCGACTTCCCCACAGCGGCGTCGATCCCGCCCGTGAGCATTATGAACCCTGAGCCTACGGGGAAAGTCCTGCCGGGCGTGGCGGCCGCTGCTGCCGCTAATCCGAATCCGCCGACGGCTGCCGCAACTTCCGCTGCGCCGCAGGCGCGCCGCTCGCACAAGCAGGCTGCCACCCCCCCCGCTCAAGCCGCGACGCCGAGCGCGCTTCCTTCACCCTCCGGGGCGGAGGCACAAGTCGATCCCGTCTGGACGCCGGCACCTCCCGCGGCGGCGCCGCAGGCTGACTTCGTGTCCGGCGGGGCAGCGCCGGTCCAGCTCAATCCATCTGCGTCGCCGCAGTGAGTTTGAGTATTCGGCCGCAGCGGCGTGCCGCTGACGCAGCGCTGCGCGACCGCTAGAATTCTCCGGTCATGTTCCGGTCAGTCCTCATCGCCAACCGCGGCGAAATCGCTTGTCGCATTGCCCGCACGGCCAAGCGGCTCGGATTGCGCACGATTGCGGTCTATTCGGTCGCGGACGCGCGTGCTCTCCACGTGCGCCTATGCGACGAAGCGCATCTCCTCGGTCCGGCGGAACCGCGCGAAAGTTATCTTTCGATCGAACGGCTGATCGACGTCGCTCAGAAGGCTGGAGCGCAATGTGTTCATCCGGGCTACGGGTTCTTGTCCGAGAACGCCGACTTCGTCGAAGCCTGCAACCAAGCCGGTGTCGCCTTCGTCGGGCCGCCCGCCAAAGCCATCCGCGCCATGGGGCTCAAGGACCGCGCCAAGACACTGATGGAGAAAGCAGGCATTCCAGTGGTGCCCGGCTATCGTGGCGAACGGCAAGACGCCAAATTCCTCAAGGAGAAGGCCTACGAGATTGGCTATCCGGTGCTGATCAAGCCAGGCGCGGGCGGCGGTGGGCGTGGGCTGCGCCGCGTCAATAAGCATGCCGAATTCGAGACGGCGCTCGAAGGCGCGATCCGCGAGGGTGAGGCGGCGTTCGGCATAAGCCGGGTTTTGATCGAGAAATATGTTGCCGCGCCACGCCACATCGAGATCCAGCTCTTCGCCGATGGGCATGGCAACATCATTCATCTCGGCGAGCGCGACTGCTCGCTGCAACGACGCCACCAGAAGGTGATCGAGGAAGCGCCGGCACCAGGCATGACGCCGCAGCTACGCGCGCAGATGGGTGCCGCAGCGGTGGAGGCCGCACGGGCCGTCGGTTACGTCGGCGCCGGCACGGTCGAGTTCATTGCCGACGGCACGAAGGGACTGCGCCCGGATGCCTTTTGGTTCATCGAGATGAACACGCGTCTCCAGGTCGAGCATCCGGTCACGGAAGCGGTCACGGCGCTCGATGTTGTCGAATGGCAATTCCGCGTTGCCGCAGGCGAAAAGCTGCCGCTCAAACAACCACAGGTCCGGATCGAAGGCCACGCCATCGAAGCGCGCGTCTATGCCGAGGACCCCGAAAACGGCTTCTTGCCGTCGACCGGCCGGATCGTGGCGATGGAATTGCCGGGCGATATCCGCGTGGACCGCGGCGTCGAGGCGGGCGGGGAGGTTACGCCTTACTACGATGCGATGATCGCCAAACTTATTGTCCATGCA
>Ga0074044_10001832_pt1 | contig 18854 bp, 18 predicted proteins | sample BogForMeECP23OM1_FD_94443 | JGI IMG/M metagenome (GOLD analysis project Ga0074044, IMG submission 94443) | Bog forest soil microbial communities from Calvert Island, British Columbia, Canada - Bog Forest MetaG ECP23OM1 | ecosystem: Environmental > Terrestrial > Soil > Wetlands ...
CAAAAAAGGGCTGGACTGTCAGGATAACGAGCTGAACTCACCGCCGCGTTCCTCTGCGCACATCTCGGCATAACCGGCGAGCTGCGACACGCGGGGTACATCGGTAATTGGCTCGACCTCTTGCGCCACGACAATCGCGCGATCTTCACCGCCGCGGGCAAGGCGTCGCAGGCGGCCGACTATCTGCGATCGTTTTCCGAACACTTGGCCCCGCTTTAGCGGGGCCTTTTCTCGCCCCCGAGCAGCCATGCTCAGCCTTGGACTGACATGTTTCTGTCGCAATTCGCTCCGCGCCCTGCTATGTTCCCCAATGCCCGCTGGCGGTTCCTGGCGAGCATCGCGATGCTCCCTTAACACGGAGTATTACGATGCAAATCGAGAGACTGCTGGTATCGAAGAAGGAGCTCAAAACGATCGGTATCCCCTACAGTCCTCAACACATAGCGCGGCTCGAAAAGGCCAATAGCTTTCCCAAGCGGATCGCGCTTGGCCAGTGCCGAGTCGCCTGGTGCTACAAGGAAATCTGCGAGTGGATCGCCGAACGTATCGCTCGACGCGATTCAGCTACTCCAAGCTGACAATAACTCCTGAAAAGGGTGCTCTTCGGGGACTGACGGTTTAACCGTCAGTCCCCTTTTTTTTTACGCCCGTCACCCCCAAAATGATCGGCTTCCATAAAGGACAGATGGTCGCGAGCAGTCCAACGGCGACACCCGGAATCCGTCGTTTCGAACCGTTTTCGAGCCGACACGGCATCGAAACTCATACATCAACCCTTATATCCGGTCATATATCCCGTATATATGACTTCCGAGTCCGGAATCCGTTGAAAAATAACGATTCCGCGCCAGTTCGCGAGGCTCTACCGAGCCCGACCCAATGGGTTTCTGTCCCCTATCGGAGGCCAGCGAGCCACGCGCTCGGTCTAAAGGACACGTCGCTGCGGGAACCCCATTGGGTCGGGCTCTCCTTGAGAGCCACGACGAACTGGCGCGGACAGTACGCTACAATTACAGAGCTCCCTTCGACACCGTTCACCGCGTGCAGCGGCTGGCCGTCCGACACCGACTGAAGCTCGTACAAGAAGCACGAACACTCCGCACGGCACGGCGGCCAGCCTCTGCACGCGCACACCATGCCCGACAGCAACAATTACATTCTCGGCACACTCTCTTCAGGCGAGCTCGTGCCGATCCTCCCCGCCGATCGCCGGCGGCACGTCTACATCGTCGGCCAAACAGGTACCGGCAAGACCGGACTGCTATTCAACCTCATGCGCGCCGACATGGAGGCCGGCGCGGGCTTCTGCTTTCTTGATCCCCACGGCGACGCCAGCCAGGCGATCGCCGCCGCGACGCCACGCCAACAAACTTCCAAGGTCATCTATCTCGACCCCTCCGACCCGACCCACACCTTCGCCTACAATCCGCTTGCGGGCGTCGCGGAAGCCGACCGCGCGACAAGCGCGGCGAACATCGTCTCGGCATTCAAGAACATCTGGGGGCACAGCTGGGGACCGCGCCTCGAATACGTTCTCTCCAACGCGCTGCGCTTGTTGCTCGACAACAAGGATCAAAGTTTGATCGGGCTTCCCCGCCTCTTCGTCGACGAACAATTTCGCAGCCGGCTCACCAAGAATTGCATCGATCCCGTGATCCGCTTCTATTGGCAGCGCGAATTCGAAGCACTTGATAGTCGCCAGCGCGTCGAGACGCTCTCTCCGATTCAAAACAAGATCGGCATCCTGCTCGCAAACCCATTCATCCGATCCGTGCTTTGCCAAAACGCTTCGACGATCGACATCGCCGACGCGATGAACACGGGCAAGGTCTTGATCGTGAATTTGTCGAAGGGCAATCTCGGCACCGAGCCCGCGCATTTGCTCGGCGCGCTTTTGATAACAGCAGTGTCGCAGGCGGCGGAGGCACGGCGGAACATGCCCGAAGACGAGCGCCGCGACTTCACGCTGTATGTCGACGAATTCCAGAACTTCGCGACTGATAGTTTTGCATCGATTCTCTCAGAAGCCCGCAAATGGCGTCTTTCGTTGGTCGCTGCGAACCAGCATGTCGCGCAGCTTCCCGAGGGACTTCAGCACGCCGTATTCGGCAACGCCGGCACGATCGTTGCGTTTCGTGTGGGAGCGATAGATGCGCCAATGCTCGCGGCCGAACTTGGCATGGAAAGCCACCATGCGCTGCGAGAGACAAACAATTTTCACGCCTGGTTGCGATTGATGCGCAACGGCACGCCCCTTGAACCACATCTCATCGAAACGTTGCCGCCCCACCCGCCGCGCAGCAACCGGCTGCACAGAGTCATCGCTCGATCCCGATCGCGGCACACGATCCCCCGTTCAATCGTCGAGACACAGATCGCCGCCTTTTTCTCAGACCTCCCAACTCCGAAATCCCGGACGAGGCGAAAATTTCGGCATCCCGATGGATGACCGCACCGAATTCCTTCACCTCTCTCGCGGCTCTGCGCGATCGCCGCCCCCTTCCCAGATGGGATACGCGCCGGTCTTTTCGCGCCCGCTCTTCGTGAGCTTGATGCCGACATCTCGGCGGCGTGCTCGATATGCCGATGTGCCGCTTCAATTCACCAAAGTCGATCGCATGGGACATGCCGTCCTCCTCTCTTTGCCCAAAGGCAATTGTAAGAGGGGATGGGCTCGACCATGGAGTTTTCCCCACATAAGTGCCCTATTTGCATGCCAATAGGCAATATAATATGATGCACAGGTTATAAGGTAATAGCCTAATCGTATGGGTATTGAGGGAAAACGAAATATACAGGAAAGGCCATCTCGAGAACTCATTGTCGACAAAATTTATGAACTACTAGAACTAAAAATGATATCTCCGACGAGTTACGAGAAAAATAAATATGAATTCCACGAAATGGCCCACGGCGCGAATCCGGAGGGAATTAGACAAGCCCTCTACAAAGGGTGGAAAAACAACGATTTTCTAGAAGTCTGCCAATATTTGGATTGATTATTTAGCTTCCTAATAGTTTTCCGATTTTCTCTTTCCAAGTTCGGTTCCCACAGTTGTCAGGAAGTTCAATTCCACGGTGCCAAGCCCGCTGGGCGGCAAGAGGATCACCAGCATTCATCTGTGCATACCCGTAATCGAGATATTCTCTCGCGAGACCTTCCCTCGTCGCGTCCTGCCTCGGTTGTCCGCCGTCATCATAAAGAAGCAATTCGAATTCTTTCACTGCTCGCGAAAAGTCTCCTTGCAACATCTTCATTCGCGCTCGATATGGTAACAAGAACTCAGGGCCACCAAATTTGACGATCCACGGATGTTCAGACAATTCCTTCAGGCGCACTTGCGCGGTCAGGGCATCATTCTTAAAGAATGCAATGTTAAATTGATTTGCAACCACGTTCATTACCCATCGATCAGCGTTTGGGTTCCACGATTCCGTTATGAATACGTTTAACGCCCGCCATAGCACGCTTTCGAAATCATCAAATGTTGTAATGCCAAACTGAGAATCGAAATTGGCCTGAACACAACGAGCGATCCACGCGCCGATTTCATCACCACCAAGTTCTGCATGCTGGACACTGTGGTCCAGCATCGCGTGTGCACTGCTTTGACGTCCACCGAGAAATTCAATGTATCCGAGTTCGTATTCAATACGCGCTAGATCTTGAAGTGCATCGGGAGACAGCTTCACAACTGCCCCGAGCGTCCTAATGCAATTCTCTAGCAGCGGTTTAGCTACGAGCGGCGCGCCCATCCGCCGGGATATGCCGGCACTTCGTACAAGAAAGGCGACGGCGTATCGTCGCCTCTCCTGAGGTTTTAGGCGACTATTTCGCCAATTGGACTCGCGGGAAGCATGTGCGAGAAACTTCAAATACAGCTCGAATAATCCATCCCGCCTATATGAAGCCAGCGCGTGAACAAGCGTCAAGTCTTCAAGAAGCCGTGATTTCCCGCCTTCTCGGAGACGCTTACGATGGTACGAGAGAGTTGAATATAGCCGGACGGCCGCTTCCTCTTCGCCTAAAGCGGCGAGCTGCCGTATTCCGGTTGCGAACGCGTGCCGTCGCGCCGTCGACGCGACGGTTGGAGCATCGAGACATAATGAGCGCCAACCGTCCGCTGCCAAAGCGCGCGCGTTTGCGAGTGTCGGCGTAGTTGTAAGGTATGCTGCGAGTTCGTCGTGATACGTGAGGTATCGGTTAACACCCCCATCCAAACCGGTCACCGTGCGCAGCATGGCGCGTGCTCGCAAAATGGCCTCGGCAACGATCTCGAAGTGACGGCTGCGTGTATCGGGACGTAGATGGCCCGCACGACGCAAGACTTCCGTTAGCGTTTCCGCGTCAGGCGCTTCGACGGCAAGGCTAATTGACGCCAATAGCACTGGTAGCGTGGTAGCTGGATCGTCGATGCCCGCGCGCGCTAGCAATCTGTCAAAATACGAGATCAGTCCTCGCGGTACCGGCATACCAATTGATACCACTGAAGTCTTTATATCGTCCAAGAGTAAGGTGATGTATGCAGGTAGACCCGAGGAATGTCGGCAAACATTTGACACCCAAGTCGCCATACTTCCTTGATCGCCCTCCATACGCGCGATCGCGTCGCGTTGCGAAGGAGGGGTGTCGCGCTTCAGCCACTCGTTGACCTCGTGGTCTGTAAGCCCGGGTAGTCCGCTTGCTGGGAACAATATTCGACAGGGACTTGCGGTGAATAGGCGTTGTAGCAAAGGATCAGGTCTGCCAGCACAAAGCCACACAACACCTCTACGCTGATACCGGAAGGGTAGCTCTGTAAAATCCGGGTCTGTGCGGGCGATTTCATCCAATCCGTCGACAAGAAATACCACGCGCATTGGTGGCCTAATACGTCTGAGTAGCTCTGCTAAACGCTTGCCAAGTCGATCTGGATCGTCGCCAAGATCGGCACTCGCACCGCCGAGCTGCCATTTTTCTAAGCGCATAACTGCGTAGCGGAGAAATCTACTACGTGTCGATCGTGGATTGCTTGCAGTGAAGCGATACGCGACCAATAGCTGTGACTTTTCTTCACCAGCCTCAAGAGTCGTCGCCACAGCGGCCATAATCGCGCTTTTTCCTGTGCCTGGCGATCCGTGGAGCAAAAGAATACCCTGTTTGGAACCCGATACCGCTTCGATGATTGTCCTGCAAATCTCGGCCCTGCCCACGAGGCTCTCTGCTTGACTTGCGAACTCCTCCTTGAAGTCATCTGGTGTGTGACCAATGAACAATCGCTTTTCGCGTAAGCGGAACAGCTCTTCAAGCCGCTTAACAGCCGGGCCGCGCAGCTCAGATATCGCCAAGCTAGAACTCAGCGGAGTCATCTCCAGCCGTTCTGGTTCCGCAAGCCGCGTGTAAACCATGAGCGCCGGTTCGTCACCCCTAATGTTTTCGCCGTGCCTCGTTCGCAAAAATTCTGGTCGGTCGTATGCTTGTAGTGGCCAAAGGAAAAGCAAATTCGCACCACGATATAAAGCGACCTCTCCCTTCAAGTCGCCAATCGCTTTCAGCACGTCGGAAGGAAACTCATTTGCATTCTCCGCAACTCTCGGACGAATGCCAGATAGGATCATTATTCGCCCACCTTCTCCGGGTGCAAGTAGGCGAATTTGCCGCAACCAAGCTAGACTTCCGATCGCATGCAGCAGGCGAGATCGATGTGCTGGTATTATCGGCACGATGGCTATGCTGGCAACGCCTGCACCGTGAGCAAGCTGGTTACGCAAGTGCAACACAGACTCGTCGGCATTCGGTTTATCCGTTTCTCCTTCTTTGCAGCCAGTGACCAACGGGTGCAGCACGTCCCGCATAGAGAACCACAGTTCCGGTACTATTGCCTTTGTACCGAGAATTCGGAGAACCGCTTGAGACAGTTCGGACGCCATTGCCAACCAGCTACCCAAGGTTGGAAATGGAATCTGTTTCTTCACCTTGGTAATCAAGTCGTCAGGCACACCGCCGCAGGTCTTAAGCTCGGCAGCGGCAACCGACACCACTAACCGCAAAAGCAATTCAGTTGTATCGCATATACGCCATGCTTGGACGATTGGATGTGTCTCAGTCTCAACCTCTGAAAGCGGAATTGCGATTACTGACGGCAAGCTTTCTAAGTCAATGCTGAGTCCGGGTGGACTTGATATCGTGTTGCTCATGGTCAATATGCCATGTACGCCACACACCAAGAAGTTCCCAACGCTCTGAACCTCTCCCGCGCATCGAGGACATCTCATTGTTCGCCTCGCCACTTTTGCGCGTCGAAGCGCGCTCACCAACGAACCGTCTTTCTGACCTACCGGTTCGGTCTTTATGCAGCCGGCATCGCCCGCATTGGATCGATCACAAGGTAAGCAGTAGATCATCGCACCGCTTTCTCCGCCAGGGGGCAGCGACCATGCCAACATCTGGAGTCGGTGCATGCGTAAAATCTGCTAGATCCGGCAGGCAGGCGAAACCGAACATCGTGCTGCGGCCGTTGCGCCGATCGCGATGCAACCGCCGCCATTACGTTGCGCATGCGCTTCTCGACGGTACGCCGCTTGATCCGCATCTCATCGAGACGTTGCCGCCCCACCCGCCGCGCAGCAACCGACTGCACAGAGTCATCGCTCGCTCCCGAGCGCGACACACAACCCCCCGTTCGATCGTCGACGCGCAGATCACGGCATTTTTCTCAAACCTGCCGAAGCCGAAGTCCCCACAGAAGCGGAAATTCCGCCGCCCGGACGGATAACTCGTGAAATCCAATCTTGACTCGCCCTGTTCACTTTGGTCTCGTGGCACCGGTAATTTCTCAAGCCCCTGGAAACAATAATGTCGGTCAGCGATGATGGAAAAAATGACCGAGCGCTCCTGAGATATATAGGTGGATTCGGCAAACTCCCGTCAATTCAGACAGCCAATCCGAGAGCAGATCCCGAATTGCTACAGCTTGGGGGCTGGCTCCAAGCCTTTCTTAATGCTCGACCAACACCTGTTACTGTAATTGATTTTGGATGCGGATATGGGGCGGTGTTGACCACCCTTCTAAACGTCCCCGCATTTCGCAACGGTGCACACAAATATGTTGGCGTGGACATTGCCGTTTCCGCGGAAATAAGAACATTATGGCCCGATATGCATGCCGATGCGCCGAGGCCGCTCTTTCTGAAAAGAGGCGAACTATTTTCTGAAACACATAATTGGGATCCACCTGTTCAACTGATAATCTTACGTAACGTATTGCACGAAATTCCCCTTAGCGAAATATCCCCGACTTTCTATCACTTGGTTCGAAACATTTCCCCTGGCGCAGTGATTCTGATCCAAGATATGGTCCTGCTGCCGGAAGGTGAATTTGAAGCGATTACCTGGACACCGGATGCAATCCGTTGTTTCTTTCCCAGCGAGTGCTTTTCTGTCGACACAGTCAGTGAAATTAGTAGAAGTGGAATAATTTGGATGAATTCAGAAATCCGCTATACTTCACTCAACACAGATTCTGCAGCGATATGGAGAATTCGCTGTCGCGACGTGGCCCGATCGAGGCTATCGCAGATTTCACAATCTATCGATAATTGGTACAATAGAAGAGAAGACGTCAATTCCGGACTTGAGTATGCCCATTTGAATCATATGTATACAAAATTGAGCAGAGAACTAAATCCCGCCACTTTTGACCTGCCCGAAGAGGTAAGGATGAGTGCGTTACAGATTGGCGGGATGCGTTTCAATGTTGTGACCCTGGAGGGGGATGGTGTCCACACCTATCGGAACGCTGACATTGAGTGTCGATTAGATACGCGGGTATATTCTCTTCCAGATGAGCTTCGCTCACGGCGAAACGCCCTGATCAATGAATACGAGACTGTTGCAAAAGAGAAACGAAAGGTGCTATTTGATGGGGACCACTATCGCCTGCAAAGCTATAATTTTGAGATTACAGACCGCGTTACAGAAGACCGGAAGATCGTATTGAATATTGAGCCGTCATCATACTACGATTTCATCTGCACAAATCTATCTATGGATAAGGAATTGATTCCGGCAGAGCGTGGAGCTTTGACGCCACGGGCGTATTATCGCCCTGATCCTTTTGACTTCGTCACTAGCCCGTTCGCTAATCAGATCGGCATTAATCTATGCGTGATTACTGAACCGGATAATCGATTATTGTATTCGCAACGGAGCCAAAGATCTTTTGCATATCCTTCCGGATATGCTAATGCAGTCAACGGTGATGTTTCACCCCTTGATCGCGGAGCTGGCGGTATTAATCCCTTTCTAACTGCAGCTAGGGAAGCGAAGGAAGAAATTGGATTAGACATCGACGTTGATGCTATTGAGGTTCTCGGACTTGTTAGAAATCTGGAAACGTATCAGCCCGATTTAATAGCAATGGTGACCGTTCCATATACCGCAGATGAAATAATTCGTAATGCACTTATGCGATCCAGAGATCGTTTTGAGTATATAAAAATATTGTCTATTCCATTTGACTTAAATTCTGTGTGTCAGCATCTATCAGAGCACGCGAAGGAGTGGATTCCACAGTGCGCGGCAGCGACTTTGTATACCCTGATCAAGCACTTTGGTTATTCCGAGACCATCAATGCTTTTGAAGGAAGGCGAACAGGAATATTCTCACGCAGTCGCGCACGAACTTACTCTCCCCCAATTAGGCAGAACATTAGAGACTTTGTACAAAGAACGATCAGGAAGTTCGGGTTAATCGGAAACTTTCTTGATGTCGGTAGTGGGTATCGGGGGCATGTCGAAGACTTGACGAACGACGGCGAAATTACTGTCCAAACAGTTGATTCAAACCCGAATGTCGGCCCTGATATACTGGCGGATGCAACAAAGATGGATACAATTGTTTCCTGCAGTATTTCATGCGTTATTTGTACGGAATTGTTGGAACACGTGCCGGAACCCGATAAGGTTCTTGAAGAGATCGCCCGCGTGTTAGTAGTAGGAGGACGAATAATTCTTTCAGTACCATTCGCAGTATCAATACATGGTAAGGAGACTCAGCCGGACTTGTGGCGGTTTACGCCTGATGGAATTAGATTGCTTCTTGCAAAGTGTTTTGACGAAATTGAAACGGAAATTGCGGGTGATCCATCGGCACCAACCAACGTCTTCGCAACAGGTGTCCGCAAGTGAAACGCTTGAGATAATTGACCACGCTGATCTCGCTCAACTGAGCCCTTGAGACCCGCCACGTGCGCGTGCATGCTTTCACGATGCGTGTGCGGATCGATCGCGAGCGCGAGGAGCGCAAGATTGTCACGGGATGGTTCGCCAGGGCCTGCATCCCGGCATATTGCCTCTCGCTCACCGTCCACTTCACTGAGGAGGAGCGGTACCTCATTCGGCACACCGGCATCGGTCGATACGTTTTTTTTCACGCCCCCATTCCACCGGATGTCACCGATCCGGAGGAAATCAAAAAACTCAAATCCGAGGATGCCGGACTGTTCCTCGTTCGCGACTTGCTCGGCTTCGGCGCGAAGACCTTGCTCGCGGTATGGCCTGACCTCATCGCCGCCGATGAAGGCGAGACTGCCGCCCGTGCAAAGCTCGACGAGCTAGCGGAACAGTTGGCGCGCGCCGCAGGGACAACGGAGTCCTCCGTCGTGTACGATCTGTGACCCTCTGGGAAAATGTCTGGCAGCAAGTCGCCAAGGAAATGCCGCGCCATGACCCGCGCCCGAAAACCTTGGGCGGCTTCATCGGCGCGACCTTGGCCGCCCTTGCGATCATTGCAATCTGGTTTCCGGTTCGCCTTGTCCACGAAATCTTGAAGACGATCGACCTCTCCGAGAAGCCAGATCATACGAAGGAGGCGCAGCAGCTTTTCCGTGAGGCCTATTCCCTCTCGCTCGATCTGCCCACCAAGAGCGAATTCGCCAGTTCGGTCTTAGAGCGCGTCGACCTTCCCCGACCGCTCTACGACGCATTTTTCGAATCACTTCGAAATCTCTATGCCGAGAACATGATGCTCACCGTGCCGCCGATCCCGGCCGACTTGGAACATCTCGACGGCATTCGCTGGCGAGATCGGATGCGGCGCGAGATTGCACGGATGAGGGGCGACGCGCCTTCCAAGATGCGTCGCGCCTGCCGTATGGCCCTGGAAACGTCGACCGCCAATTTGCCGAAGCTCTCGGGCGATGGAGAAATCACGTCGCCGCTCGCCACGCTCGTCAAACCAGGTCACTTTGTCGAAAACCTCGTTCGACCGCTTGAGGCAGACCTCTTCCCTATCTTCGCCGAGCGCTACATCGACAACAGGTATCGCATCTCAGGCGTTCCGCGCGGCAAGCATGCCAGGCCACCGAAGCTCGACGAGCCGCATGATCTCGACGACCCCTCGCCGTTTCTCGACGGAACGCCGTTTGCCGGCATTCTCGCCACACCGCTGCCCGTTGAAATTCCGGCGGCGTCCCGCACTTCGCATCACTGGATAGTCGCGGGCACCGGCGCGGGCAAAACGACCGCCCTGCAATACTTCATCGCGAAGGACTTGGAGCGCGCGGTACGCGGAGAATGCTCAATTGTCATCCTCGACAGTCAGCGGCAATTGGTCGAAGACCTCTGGAGCCTGAAGCTCTTCGCACCCGGCCAACCGCTCGACGGCAAACTCTGTATCCTCGACGCTGCCGACATCGAGTACCCGATCGCTGTCAATCTCTTCGACATGCACCTCGATCGGCTCGATTCCCTCTCACCGCTCGACCGCGAACGCCTGACCAACAGCGCGCTCGAGATGTACGACTTTATCATCGGATCGCTGTTGCAAGCGGAAATGACAAGCCGCCAGTCGACGCTCTTTCGTTTCGTCACCCGCGCGATGTTCGCGATCCCGAATGCGACGATCAACACATTCCACGACATCCTCAAAGATGGCCCTGCGAAATATCAGCAGTTCATCGACACACTCGACGACACCGCGCGGCGCTTCTTCGCCACCGATTTCAACAGCAATGCGCAATTCAAACAGCCACGGGAACAGGTCACCGCCCGCCTGTGGGCCGTGCTTGGAAATCAGACGTTCCTGAAAATGTTTTCGAGCCCGCGCTCAAAGATCGACTTCTTCACTGAGATCAACACGCCCGGCAAGGTCATCCTCATCAATGCCGAGAAGGGATTGCTTAAAGACGATGGAACGGAGTTATTCGGCCGCTTCTTTCTCGCCCTCATCAATCAGGCGGCGGCGCAGCGTTCCACCATCCCCGTAGAGAAACGACTCCCCTGCTACGTCTATGTCGACGAGTGCCACAACTACATCAAGAACGATCCGAAGATTCAGGTGATCTTAGCCGAGGCACGTCAGCAAAAAGTTGGCGTCATCCTCGCCCATCAGTTTCTCGGGCAGATCAATCCGCCAGTCCGCGCGGCGCTCAACGCGAACACCGGCATTAAGATGGCGGCGCGGCTCGACGCCGGCGATCGCAGCGCGATGGCGCGCGACATGAACACCGCGCCCGACTTTATTCGCGATCAAACGGTCGGCTCATTCGCGGTCTTCATTCGCGATCCTATCCCGACCGCGCTCTCTATGCACTTCCCTGCTAATCCCCTCTCGCGCTTCACGCATATGCGCGCAGACGAGCACGCGATTGTCCGAGACCGCAATCGGGAAGCATATGCGCGACACGTCCCGGCTTCCGACGCACCCCGCGACCCGCCGAGCAATCCGGATACGCCGCCACCGTCCGGAAGGAGCGGGAAACGCCACGATCCTGAGGAGATGTAGCGAAAGCTCGCGACACGCCGCGCCATGTCTCGACGAGCCGCGACACCACGCGACACGCGGCGACCGGCCGCGACAGGTGCAGGTGTCGGAGCTGCTATAATATTTTTCGGCGTTCAACGCGCAGCGCTGCGGAACATCGCTGAAGACTCGACCGCATGCGGCACGTTTACACGCCGTTTTGACCGATTATTTCATTGCGTATGCAAACCGCACTTCACCAGAAACGTCGCTCGCACCTCTCGCGGCGCATAAGCGAAAAGGGCATCCGGATAACCGAGGCGGACATCCGCGACATCTTCGAACCGCTTGCGCGCTACTGCCGTTTGACGACACGCCAGCTCGTTGCGTTTGGCGCGCGTCATCCGATCCTCACCAAGGCACGCCTTGGCGCACTGTGGCATGGCACAGAAGGCGAGCGCTCGCATTGGCTCCACCGCGCCAATGAAGACATCGTCTTCGCCAACCATCTCACGGTCGAAGATTTGCATGGGCTCGGCGCGGAGGCAGAGGCGCTCTTGATCCAGAAGGGCGTGATTTCTCCAGAGGAATGGGTCGCCAATAGCCGCATCGGCGGCAAGAGCGCCGCGCCTTCGAAAATCATGCGGCTCGCGCACGATCACATGGCCTCCGACATTACGATCGACATCGAGATCGGCGCGCGTAAGGCCGGCGTCCCGTTCAAAAGTCATCTCGATATTCTCAATGCCGCGCCGCTCTCGACGCGCATGCAAAAGAAGCCCCTGAAAATTCCCGTCACCCTCAACAGCGAGCGCACCTTCGTTGAACCCGACGCGCTCTTCTCGATTGGTGAGCGCGTCTTCGCGCTCGAAGCCGACAAGGGTACCGAAACGGTGAAGTCGACCATCGTCCAGAAAATTCTCGCGTATCGCGAGATTGTCGCCGCAGGGATCATCGACGACTATCTGGGGATTGATAACTTGCGGGTGCTCTTCGCGACGACGAGCAGGAAGCGCATGTACCACGTCATGGACGAACTCGCGAGGATCGCACGCAACGGCAAGAGCACCATGTTTTGTTTTCGTGTCGACGATGCCTTCGATGATTTCCTGAAATCACCCATGCCGACTGGCCGCTTGTTCACCGCCCCGTGGGAGCGCGTGGGACATCCCGACATGATCCTCGCTGAGGCAACGACAAAGTAGAAGACCAGGGCGGCTTCAGTCGACGGGGTCATAAAGTATAATATTGTCAGTCACATAGAGGAGGCTGACATGCAGACAGACGCGTATCGCATTGACTTCGACGAGATCAAGAGAAGTGTTCCGATGGATCAGGTCGTCGCATATCTGGGCATTTCCGGATTGAGGGCGCGGAGCGCGCGGCAGTGGAAGGGGCCGTGTCCCTTCTGCAAGGGCGTCGACTGCTTCGTCGTCAGCAATGACGGCGGACGGGAAAAGACGGGCGCGTTCAATTGCTTCAAGTGCCCCGCCGGCGGCGATCAGATCGAGCTTGTGTCGCTTTCGCGGGGACACACCCGCAAGGATCGACAGGGAGCCTTCGACGCCGCCAAGGAATTGCACGAAAAGTTCTTCGGGTCGAAGGAAGGCGGCGGCAACCCGTTCTTCGAACAGTACCCCCCAGCCCATCAAGGAGAGAAGGACAGGGTTCGATCCGGAAGCCTACGCCAAGGCCCTCGATCCCACCCATGAGGCCCTGGCAGGCCTTGGGGTCGACGTGGAGACCTACCGCCTATGGAAGGCGGGCTACGCGAACTCCGGCGTCAATCGCGGCCGGCTCGCGTTGCCAATCGCCAGCAGAGACGGCGCGATCATCGGCTATTTCGGCAGGGCGACGAAGGGCGAGAGCCCGACCTTGACCTTCCCCAACGGCCTCAACCCGCACGAGTATATTTTCGGAGCCGATCGCGTCACCAGCGAACCACTCTACCTCGTGCGCGATCCGATCGACGTGCTCAAGGCGTTCGAGTCCGGCTGCGGTCACGCGGTCTGCTTCCTCACCGAGGAAATCGCCCCGATCCAACTCGAATCGCTCGCCGCCCTTATGGACGAGCGCAAATGCGAGTCGCTGTCGTTCTTTTGACCTTTAGCCCCGCTATAGCGGGGCTTCTTTTCTTGATTCCAGTCAGCCACCGAGCGCCTCGGAAAACACCAACCGCAGCGATTGGTCGCGCCCGACAGCCGTTACGCCGCCTAGAGTTGCTTCTCAAGTACAAGTCGGTCGGACGTCGACCCTTCGTGGGCGATCGGCTCCAGATCGCTCAAGCGGCCGTTGCGCTTTAGCTTGAAATATCGCCGCACAAACCAAATCTGGTCGGGAAAGACAATTTGCTCGCTTCGAACGAGAGCCTCGAATTCCTCCTCATCAACCAGCCGAAAGTAGGCGACCTCAGTGTCCTTCGCCTGAGGATCGATCCGCAACATGGCGGCCCATTCCGACGAATTGAGTTCATACAGGTAGCCTGTCTTATGACTTGGAAAACTGGCTTCGCGAGTGTCTGCTTCGTTGACGGTGATGAAGCGGCCAAGGTCGAGAATCCGCGTTGGGTCGAGCTCAAATTTGAGCTCCTCAAGCCCTTCACGAATGATGGTGGCGATGAGGTGTGGATCTCTGGTGTCATCAAACCAGCCTGCGGGCGCGAGACAGTACTTCCCGACGTAGTGCTTGTCTTGCGGAACCTTCCGTCCAATCGCCACGTTCCCGCGTTGTGTCGTTGCAACGGCGACGGAGGTCGCCATATCACAGGGACGGCCTACGCAAAGGGTCTCTCTATGGCCGGGCATCAGGTAGGCCAATAGCCGTGCCATCGCCTTACTATGGGGGTGTCCCGGCCTCTGAATCCGCGCGGTCGCGCCATCATCAGAGCGAGGAGGATTCAAAAGCACGTCAGCATCTTCCTGACCCAATTGGCGCTTAAGGCCATCTAAGAATTCACTCGTTAGCTCTGGCGACATTCCCGCCCCTGTGTCCCAGCTTTCCGAAACCTGCCGGAAGCTGTTTTCCTTGCTCAACGTGTAGGCATGGCCTACACGTTGCGTGACTATAGAGGGTCTCGTGTCAAAACACGACATCAGTTTGGTTTCTGAGCGGATTGCGTCGGAAACGATTACGGCGGTTGAACGCGACTCCCTCCGTGGCGCTTTGTCCCGGAGAGAGCTACTGCGCTTTGTAAAGGGGGGCTTGGCCCTAGCTGCTGGTTTGACAGCCGAGAAGTGGGCGGGAGCGACCCCGCCCTTGCACCGCGAATTCGGAAGTGACCATCAAAGGCCGAATGTTGATCACCGACGGTTAGTGAGAGATTTATTCGGAATTCATAATTATACACGTTTCATACCGGGTCTTTCCCACTTTAGGTTTAGGCATCGGCAACATCCTTACGATGCCAGAACGCTAGAGTCGATCGCTAAAACCTATTTCTTGGAATATAGTACGGTCGATATAGTCGGTGATGAAGATCAACTCATCGCGTTTGAGAATGCCAACAGATCGTTATTCTGCGCTGGCGGACCTATCTCGAACCAAGTCTCGCGTTATGCTTTGGAGTATCGTCTACTCAATCCTGATGACGACCGACAAGGAGTCAAGCGAATACATGAGCCAGTATTCACCTTGGCTTATGAATATGTTGGAGAGACTTCACTCCTTAACCAAATTACTTCTCAAATAATTGAGGGCACACCTCACAGCGTACCAGACTGGAGTATTATTGAGACCGCCTCAGGGGCTCCACTCCCCCGTCGCGAGGGCTACTTCGACTATTTGCTGATAACGGTGTTACCTCAGATACTCGATCCCAAAGGCTTTGACCGTGAGTGCAAGATTGTTATCGCGGGTGGAGGGCATGGGGTTGGAACACTCGCGACGGTCTCCCTTCTTAGTGACAGGAAATCAGTCGAAACCCTTTACGATCTAACTAGGGGATACCTGTACTGGCAGGCTCTCATCCCAGTCACCACCACGGAGAATCGGGCTGGGACGACAGTACCTACGGGCATCGACATCGGACGTGCAGCCGTTTCCGAAGTCACATTTGACGAAACGATGCTGAAGCGCGCGTTTTTCACTTGGACCGGACTTCAGCCAGGTAAGTTGCACATATCTAAACATTATGATATTGTAGATAACAGTAAAGAGATTGGTGAAATGGGCGCGATCGATAGCGCCCAAGAACCGGGTGTATCGAGCGCTCCAGTTAACGGGAGCACTTCCATGGATGCAAACGGTGAGGACTGGTCTGACTACGCCGCGATCCGGTTCAATGATTTGGACCAAACAAGAAGAATTCTGACGATTTGGCGCGCAGAGAGAGATGGACATTTCATCGGCGTACCCGAGCCAAGTACGTTAATAATTCCCCGAAATGAATTGAGGTGGCTTAGGAGGCGTATGCGGAAAGAAGGTTTCCTTCCCAATACGGACTTTGAGGTTCGCTCGCCATATTCGTCCGGAACTTTGTCACAAGAAGAGAAAGGTAGGCTCACAAGACTTGTGCACGCTTATTGGAATGCAACGGAAGCAGATAAAATAGCAGCTCTGCGCAGCCTAGTTGAGCTCGGAACCCATAATCCGGACGGCACTCTAACTAAGAGGTTTGGCGGCGAATACGGGGAGGATAACTTCCCTCCGACGTTTGCCTTGGACTTCCCCCTCGACTGATTTTCTCGGGGGGTTTCTTTTTTGGAGGAATCCTTGTTTATCGGGGGGCGGGTTGTCGGGCACCATGTGTGCGAGAGGGAAAAGGCTGACCGGCTTTTATCTGGCGAGCTCGTGGAGGCAACCGGCGAATTCGAATGGTTGGGGCGAGGACTATATTTCTGGATAGATAATCCGACCCGAACAAGAGCTTGGAGAGATACAAGGGGCTGCGTAAATCCCGTTGTTCTGCGGGGTGTGATAGATATTGGGTTTTGCTTAAATTTGGCAAATGGAGAGGGCGCATTGGAGCTTGAAGAAGCTTATGAGTCTTATATCGAACGACAAGCGATTGCAGGGCGCAGCCTCCCCACAAACAAAAGGCTAAAATACGGAGTACCCTTGCTGAGATATCTGGATTGCGCTGTAGTTGAAACGCTACATGCGCTGAGAAGGGGGAAAGGACTTCGGCCTTATGACTCTATTATTTGTGCTTTCGAAGAAGGGAGATTTGTCTTCAACGACGGTTGTCTTCGTGATCAAACTCATCTTCAATTAGCGCTGCGGAATCGACGTTATTTTAGAGATGCTGCTAAAGGATTTCGGGAGATTAGCCTGTAGTGTTACAGAGACATACTTTACGCACTCGCCTGGTGAAGTGTACGACTGCAACTATCAGCCTGAAACGTCCTTTAACTATCAACCTGAAACGTCCTTTTGAAAAACTCGAAACCTCGCCCGTGGGAGGCTTCTTTCTTGAAGCTTCCGCTCTTGACCGACTCGCTCTACGGGGTTTGTCTGTGGTCGAGGGGATTGCTGGGGAGGCCACCGTGCTGCGAACCATTGCGCTCATTCTTGGCTGTATTTCGTTTTGCGTGTCGCCGCCGGCTTCCGCCCAGGTGACTCAGCAGGATCAAAGTCTGCAAGAGCAATTCGTTCCGGAGAGCTTCAAACTCGACGCGTCGGCGGTCTCGTCGAAATTCAATTGGCTCTGGAGCACGACCGCCTCGTACACGATCATCAACAATTCAGGGATGAACCTCTATCTCGGCGTGCGGCAAGGCGGAGCCACGATCGGCAGCTGCACGGACGCGCAGATGCGCGGGGCGCTGCAATTCCTGCCCAATCCTCATGGGGGCGTCTTTAGCGTCGACCCGCAACAGGGTGAGCCGCGGGGTGCCTACGTCCCCGCTGGAGCGCGCGCCGTCGGTGCGATCGTCTTCTCCAACTGCCCCGCCCCCAATCCGGGGTTTCCGACCGCGCCACTTTCAATATCTCTCATGGTCGGAAAGTCGGAATCGCCCAAGACGATGACGGCGACCTTCCCGCTTTCGGTCGACGTGCCGATCCGTCAGTTGCAGTCGCAATAGCCGGTGACTGACGGAGCTTCCGGTTGCGCGATCCGTACGACACTCTCGGCGTCAAACGCAGCGCAAGCCTCGACGATGTCAAAGCCGCATATCGCCGCGCGTGCAAAGAGCGTCATCCTGACCTTGGCGGCTCGCACGAGGCGATGGTTGAACTGAATACCGCCTACGCCTTCATCATCACCGAGCTGAGGCAAGGCTACCAGAGACAGGAACAGGAAGAGGAGCAGGCAAAACGGAGCGCCGGCGCGGGCGCGGGGGCCTGGCATGATGTCGGCGAGACGTCGCGCGACGACAAGCGAGACAATCTGTGGCGCGACATCTATCGCGAACTCGACGAAGAGCTCGAAACGATACGCCGAGCCGCCGAACAATATGACGAACAGCTTCGCACCATGCGCCGAGCGGCATGGCAGACAGGCCGTCGCGCTGCGTGGGCGAAACTCACGTGGGACGATCTATTCGGCTTCCTCAGGCGGACGGCGCGCAGCGGCATCAAGGGCATCGCCCTTCTCTTCGCGGCGCTCGTCGGCGTGGGCAGCGTCCTCGTCGAAGCGAATTTCGTGAGTGCCTTGATCCTTCTCGGCTCTGGCCTTGGCTTCGCCTTCTCACTCGCCTTGAAGAGCGACAAGGGTGGCATGCTGAGTGCTGCCCTCTTGCTCTTCGGCATCATGACGATCTGGCTGCCGCCGGTGCGCGGCGCGCTCGTCGTGCATCCGCTCGCGACCATAAGCGTAGTGATTCTGCTCGCGCTAATTTTCAAATTCGCGCAGGCCGGCGGCACCTTCGGCTTTATGACCGGCGGCGTGCTCGCGCTCTACGTCATCGCCGTGATTGTCGGCGACACGTCGCACCAGCCGACGAGCGTCACGACAGCGCCGCCGCAAACATCGCCGCCCTCCGCACAGGCACCCGTAGCGACACAAGACGCGCGACCGCCACCAACTCCCGCCCCGTCGCCTTCGTTTGCGCACGTCGCGCCGCAAGCCGCACCACCGCCGCCCGTGGCGCAACCCGCTCCCGCTCCACCCGAGCCCCGGACGCTCCTCGCGGCCGACGGCGCAATCCTCAAATTCGTCGCCGGTGTCCCGTACCACCTGAAAGTGCGAAC
>Ga0074044_10001833_pt1 | contig 18853 bp, 21 predicted proteins | sample BogForMeECP23OM1_FD_94443 | JGI IMG/M metagenome (GOLD analysis project Ga0074044, IMG submission 94443) | Bog forest soil microbial communities from Calvert Island, British Columbia, Canada - Bog Forest MetaG ECP23OM1 | ecosystem: Environmental > Terrestrial > Soil > Wetlands ...
ACGCTAACCGTGGATTCTTCCACGTTGCAGAGCACTCTGCAAAACAACTTCAGCGATGTGCAGACCTTCTTCCAGGGCACGACTCTGAATGGGTTCGCCAACACTCTCGATCAGCAACTGACCAGCTTCATTAGCCCGAGCGATGGGGCCTTTACCGTCGATCTGCAAAGCATCAACAACCAGTACACCGATCTGCAAACCGATATCACCAACTTTCAGACCAACTACATTCAGCCGCTGCAAACCCAGTTGCAGAGCGAGTATTCGCAAGCGGAAATCCTCCTGCAACAGCTGCCCAACGAGATGAAACAGATCAGCGCCGAACTCGGCCAGAACTCGTCATCCAACGGCTAACAGGAGACGACAATGACACGGACAGATCTGGCATATAGGAGAACAGCCGTGGAAGGGGCAAGTGGCTTCGGCTTGCTGATTGCCCTCTTCGATACGCTCGCAAGCGACCTGCGCCGGGCCGCCGAGGCCGAGCGAAGCAATGCGATTGAGAAGCGCAGCGGCGAGATAAAACATGCGCTGCTGGTGCTCGGCTACCTTGAGGATTGGCTCAAACGTGTCTCGGAAGGTGAATTGGCCGAAAAGCTGACAACTTTCTACGCAACCTTGCGCCGGAAGCTGATCGATGCTCAGGTCAACCGGTCAGCCACGTTGCTCGATGAACAAATGGCCAGCGTTTTGAAGATTCGAGAATATTGGCAGCAGGCTGATTCGCGCGGCATGCCAACGGGGCCCGATATCCTCCGCCCGGCAACGGCCCAAAGTTCTGCCGGCTATGCGGCCATGGCAACAGAGAGCCGGCGCAGCAGCTGGTCGGCCTAGATCACTGAGCTCGTGCCCGCGGCCTTCCCAACATGAACTCAACGAACCTTCATGGGAAGAAGCGTCGAAAGACCAGCTGTCGCCTTTTGCGCGTCAAGCCTCACCAAAATGAGTGCCCCGTGCCCGGGGTCCCCGGCGACAGGTCTATCGTCGCTGGGGTGGATGTCGCGCTTTTGAGACATGGGAAAGCTACCAACCAGCCTCTACATCCCGAACGAACCTTCCGTGGTGAAGAAGAGGCGAGTGGGATCTTGATCGACGGAACGAACTGTTCCTAACTAGGTGTCGCCAGATAATTGAGCAATGTAGTGGGCAGCACCTTAGCCGCGGCAGCCAGCGCCGCGCTGTTATCCGTCTCCGCCTGGCTCAGCGTCGTTGCAGCCTGGGCCATATCCACGCCAATCAGCGACGTCTGCTGGGACGACAGGTTGACGGTTTCCTGCTGCAAGTAGGTCTCCTGCGAATTCAATTGGCTCTCCGCGTTGGCGTAGAAGACCCGCTGTTGCCCCACATAATTAAGCGCCGTGGTTACGCCAGTCGTTGCCGTAGAAATGGCCGAGGAGTTTCCGCTCTGCAGTGCAGTGACCAGGGCGCTCAACGAGCCCAGTACGTTGGTCGTCGAGTTCGAGAAGATCTGGCTCCCGGGAAGATTGACCTGGACATTAGTGCTGTCGCCGATGGCAACGGAGTTCTGGTCGCTATTCCCGTTGTAAGTGTAACCAGTAGGCGAAGAAGAATCCGCGGTGTAGGGTGGCTGTGAATTGGCCGTACCGCCGAAGAGATACGCGCCTTGATAGGAAGTGTTAGCCAGGGAAACAACGCTGCTCAGGATTCCCTGGACTTGCGAGGCGATCGCCTGCTGATTGGCTGCCGAGTTTGTGCTGTTGGCGCCCTCGGTCCCGAGCGAAATTGCCTGGGTGAGCGACGAAACAACCGAACTCAACGCGGAGTCCGAGGCCTGGACCTTCGATAGTACAGCTGTGACGTTCTGCGTGTACTGATCGACATTGGCGGTCTCGATTGTGTTCTGGACCATCTCCGAAGCAGCCGCGGGATTATCCGAAGGCGCATTGACGCTCTTGCCCGTGGAGATTTGTTCGAGCGCCTGATTGAGAGTCGTCTGACTCTGCTGAAGGCCGGCGAGAATATCGGGAACCAGATTTGGATTTACGCGCATATCAGTTAGTAACTCTGACTCGAGCCCATATCGAGAGTGACCGTACCCAATGCCTGGATGGTGCTGACGATCCGGGCGGCGGCCTCGTAGGCTTGTTGGTATTTGATGAGATTGGTTGTCTCCTCGTCGATGTTGACGCCGGAAATCGAACTCTGCTGATTTGTGAGTTGAAGCAGATTCTGCCCGATCGCCGAGGACTGCGAGGTGGCGGTTGAAGTGGCGTTGCCCACTTGATAGACAAGGCTGGCGTAGGCCTGTGCCGGAGTTTGTCCGGACGGCAGCTTGCTAGTCAGGGTTGCCGACAGGTTCGCCACATTGCCGTTGCTCCCGGACGAGCCATCCGAACTGACGGCGATCAGCGCTGGATTGGTAATAGCGACGCTGAAGCCCGCAGCCGCATTGACCGACGGCACCGTAAAGAAGTTCTGCCCTTTGTTGCCATTGGAATCGAAGCCTTGCGCCTGGGCCGCGTTGAAGCTGGCGCCGAATTGAGTTGCGAGGGTGTTGAGCTGATTCAGATAGCCGGGGATGACTTGATCGCGAATCTGGATCGCTCCGCCCAGTTGGCCGCCTTGGATCGAAGCAGTAATGTTGTTTCCCGAGGAATCCAGCACTTGCTGCATCCCGTTGCTGCCGGTCGCCGTTTGAAGGGAGAAGCTCTGGCTGCCCATCACAAGCGGGCTTCCATTGCCCGTGGTGATCGTCTCTCCATCGCTGCTTTGCGTCACCGCAATATTCGTCAATTGCGACAACTGCAGAACCGCCTGGTCGCGCTGATCCTGGACCGTGCCGCCATCCTGTCCGGACGCCTGCAACTGCCAAAGTTGCCCGTTGAGTTGCGCAATCTGGTTGGTCAGCGTGTTGATCTGCGCTATCGTCTGCGTGACCTGGGTGTTGGCCGCCGATTGCACGCTCGTGAGCCCGTTGGCCGTCGAGTTGAATGCATTGGCGAGGTTCTGGCCGCTCGAAAGAACCGTTTGCTGCACGGCTGCGTCGGAGGAATTAGCGGACAACTCGGCAAGGCTGCTCGAAAACGAAGACAGTGCACTGGCAATATCCCCACCGGTAGATGTGAAATAGGTCTGTACCTGCTGAAGGCTTGTCGATTGCGTATCGACGCTGCTTTGCGATGAGGTCTGTTGCTGAATCTGCAGGTTGAGCAACTCGTCGCGCACGCTCTGAAGGCCGTTGAGGCTCACGCCTCCGCCAAGGAGCTGGTCGTTCACCTGGTTCAAAGGGGTCTCAGTAAACTGCGGCACTTCCCGCGTGTATCCGGGCGTGTTGGCGTTGGCGATGTTGTTGCTCGTAGCATTGATCGCGCCCTGGCTCGCCTCCAGCGCTTGTATGCCGATCAAGAGCGTTGTGTTCAATCCACCCATGGCGTTTACACCTGGCAGGACCAGGTCTGATGTTCCAGCCTGGGGCCAGTGCCCTCCTGAATCTGTCCTCTGAATGAGCTGAAGAGCGTAACCATCAACCCAACCGAATGGCTCGAAAGCTTAAGCAGGGCCGAATAGCGCTGATTGAGGGACTGCAATGTATCCCCTGCGCTGCGGACTTGACGCATGAGGCCTTCATCCCGGTTCCCCGTCGACGGTGCGGAGCTATTCCGCTGGGGTTTGCTTAGATCGTTGGCCAGTTCGTGAAGGCGTGTGGCAAGGACTTGCTGGTTGGCTACGCTGTCTTCCAGCGGTGCGAGGGAGTTCTGAGAAATTGCCTGCATCGAGCGTTCCAGTTCCTGGGCAAGAGAATGCAATAGCTCGAGGTACTCCGTGAGCTTGCCATTCCGATCCTGGACGCCATTCGCATTCATTCGTGCACATTCCGTGCGTTTTCGTCAGACATCGTGCCTGACAACTTCCCTGGCTCAGGCGTGCTCGTCAATCATCGACGCGGCGATCTTGCCTGGGTCAAGCTGATAAGTACCGCTGCTGACGGCCTGTGTCAGGCTGTCCACTTTTTCCTGGCGAATCTCAGGCGAATTCATGGCAGTGCTCACCAAGGAGCCGAGAGATTGGGTGTCCGACGTAAGAGTCGTTCGATCCTCTCCTCCCGCCAGAACCGACGTGGCGCCGTTGTTTGCCCCTACCTGCTTGGCATTCGGCTCGTTCGCGATCTGGCTCGCTGCAGCCTGCGTTAGATCGATTCTCATGGCAACTCCTTCATTGAGTCCTGCGCCTCTATCGGCATCTTGCCTGCAAAAGTTTAATGCAATTCTCAGCCCTATTTTTCAATGTTCTTGGCCCCCGCCGGCGCAGCCGCCCTATCCCCCTCCATGGGTCGCTTCCGCCGCACTATCGGCTGCCTTGTGCAACGCTTTTGCAATCATCTTGCCAATCCCAATGCCGCCCGATGCCGCTAAAGACGTAGCCAGAGAATGCACGCCCAGGCTCATCATCTGGTCGCGTCCGGCCGCATCCTCGTCGTCCTCGGCGCCCGGGACGGTGGCCATCGATTGCTCGGCCTGCTGAAGCCAGTTGCTGAGCAGCATCGACTCAAACTCCTGGGCGCTCTTTTCGATCTTGCCATCGTTGGCTTTGCCCTGTTCTAACTTGAGCTGCTGCACCATCCGCTCTTGCTGGGCCTCAAGAAGACTCGACTGGGCCTGGCTTAAGAGCGCGCCGGTAAGACTGCTGGATGCCATTTACTGCACCTCCAGATCTGCTTGAATTCCACCTTCTGCCTTGATCGCTTGAAGAATGGCCACAACGTCGTGCGCGGTCGCGCCAATCGCGTGAAGCCCGTTGACCAACTCCTCCACATTGGCTCCTTCATCCAGGCGCATGGTTTGCGCCGGCGCATCGGTCACGTTCACCGTGGTCTGCGGGACCAGCGCCGCTGTCGGATTCGGTTGGACTGTCCGATCGAAGTTCCGGCCCTGGTCTCCCGGATTGGGCGACTGCCCTGTGCCACCAGAACTATCCGGTAGTTGACCGCCGGGGCCGGATTCACGACCGTGTTCGTTGAATCCACCGGCGCCCGGAATCGGCGCAACCGTATACGAGGTGGTGACTTCAATCGAAAGATTTCCATGGATGACGGAGACCGGGGTCAACTTCACATCGCCGCCAAGAACGATCGTGCCGGTCCGCTCGTTGATGACGATTTTGGCAGGCGTGTTAATGCTGAGCGCAAGGTTCTGCACCCGCGAGATCAACAGCGGCACGGAAGACGCGCCTGCATCCGCAACATTGACATCGACGCGAGAACTGTCGAGCGCCGAAGCAACCGTCTTGTGGAACTCAGCATTGACCGCGTCGGCGATTTGTTTTGCGGTTGTGAAATCCGGATTGCGCAGCAGGAGCGACACAGTTTTGAAGTCGTGCAGATCGACTGCCGTGTCGCGCTCGATGATGCCACCGTTTGGAATCGAACCGACCGTCGTCGAATTCACTTCTTTGCCATTGGTGCCGTTGCCGGCGCTATAGCCACCCATCACGAGCGGCCCCTGCGCCTCCGCATAGATCTGCCCGTCGGGTCCATGAAGCGCACTCATCAGCAGCACGCCGCCCACTAAACTCTTCGCGTCTCCAACCGAAGAAACCGTAACGTCTAGCTTTGCACCCGGCCGTGCGAAGGGCGGCAGAGACGCCGTAATGAACACCGCGGCCACGTTCTTCACTTCGACCTGGGCGGGAGCGATGAGAACTCCCATCTTCTGCATGGCATTCGCCAGCGTCTGCACGGTGAAATAGGTCTGCTGGCTGTCGCCGGTCCGATTCAATCCGACCACCAACCCATAACCCACCAGCATGTTGTCGCGCACGCCTTCCACGTTGGTGATGTCCCTGATAAGCACCCGGCGGTTTGGATTGTCCGCCAGCACCGACTGCGTAAAGGCGAAAGCCAGCCCCCATGCAACAAGGGAGGCTGGTCGAATCTTCGGAATTGCGAATGTGAAACTCATCTTTTTCAAAATCCCAGGAGCCACAAAATCGCTCGTGTAATCCGGTTGGGCGGACGTGTGCTATCGGCGATGATTCCCTTGCCCTTCATCTCAATTTCCAGATTGCTCAGGGCGGTCGAGGGTACCGTATTGCTCGGTCCAATATCGTTGGGGCGCACGACTCCGCGGATGGTGACATCCTCGTGCTGATTGTTCATGAAGATCTTGCGCTCTGCCTCGACAACCAGGTTGCCGCTGGGCAGCACGGCAATCACCTGCGCCGTCATACTGGTCGTGAAGGCCGTGCTCGAATCGGTCGACCCGGAACCCTTCAATGTGGTATTCGAATTCGCATTGAAGAGTGGGTTCAATCCCTTCGTATTGATATCTCCAGCCAGGCCTGTAATCGCGGATGAGGTCCCGAATGCACGCGAGCTGTTGACATTGCCGCTTTGCGCTGCGGTTGTCTGCACAGAAACCAGAATGACGACAGTGTCGTTCAGCTTGCGCGCCTTATAGTCCGACGAGAGGTCGCTGGCATCCCCAAACGACCAAAGACTGCCTAAGGTGTGCGTTGCTGTAGAAACTGGCTGTTCCTGCAGCCTCGCAATGTAATCCGTCCGCAACTCGGCCGGATTGGTGATTTTCTTGCTGGGCTTCGCAAATGCAGAAGACGCCCCTGCCACCAGTGCAACAGAAAGAAGCTGCGCAGCGATGCACTTCAACGTTGCCATTGTCACAGCCTCCCCTTCAACAGGCCGCCGTCAATCACCTGTGCCGTAAACACCAGCTTGCGATCCTTGCCCGTGACCCGAATCATCTGGCCAGGTGCGCCGTTTTGGAGGCAGATCACCGACAGCCGAATGTGTACACGTTCGCTGTCGAGCATGAGAGTTGCCGGCGATCCGCTGCGCACCACGAATGCTTTTGAAGGAAGCCCCGGACCAGAGCTATAGGCCTGCGAAGAACTCCCCGAGGCCGGTGTTGCATTTCCTTGATTCGTACGAAGACCGACAAAGAACGGAAGGCATTCACCCTGGTTTTGGCATTCCATGCGGGCCATCATGCGTTGATCGTCCCAGCGCTCGATGGAACGGACTTTCAATATGGGAGACATTCTTGTTGCAACAACATCGCTTAACAGCATCACTTGTTGCGGCGAAACTTGCATGCCCATCCTGCTCATGGTCGCGGCGATCTGATCGGTGCTGATGACATAGCGCGCCTGCGCAGCAGCCGCGGAACAAGCCGCAACGCCGACGACCATGCAAGACAAGATGACTTTCAATCGCTTCATGAGGTTCCCAATTTACTGCGCCAGTTGGTTCAATTGCTGAAGCATTTCGTCAGCGGCTTTGACCACGCGCGAATTCGACTCATACGACCGCTGCGCGAGAATCATGTTGACGAATTCATCCACCACGTTGACGTTCGATTGCTCGAGCATGCCCTGCTGAATAGTGCCCAGCCCCTCGGAACCACCGGCTGCACCCACAACTGGATCGCCCGAAGCCGTCGTCGGCAGATAAATATTGTTGCCAACGCTGTTCAAGCCGCCGGGGTTTACAAACGATGCGAGTTGAATGACGCCCACTTGTTGTGCCTGCGTCTGCCCGGGCAACGTGACACTCACGGTCCCATCGCTGCCCACCGTGATGTTGGTGGCCGCTGCGGGGATATTGATCGCGGGCTGCAGTGCATTGCCATTTGCCGTGACCAGGTTGCCCTGCGCGTCAGGCTGAAATGAACCAGACCGTGTGTAGCCGGTCTGGCCGTTCGGCATCAGGATCTGGAAGAAACCGCTGCCCTGGATCGCGAAATCGAGAGGGTTACCGGTGCTGCTCAGGTCACCCTGGGTCTGCACAATCTCGGTGTTTCCGGGCTTGGTGCCCAGTCCGACCTGCAGGCCAGAAGCAACGGTGGTCTGCTGTGTGGCAGCAGAACCGGGCATGATTTCACTTTGATAAAGGAGATCGGAGAACTGGACGCGGCGCGACTGGAACCCGGCGGTACTCGAGTTAGCCAGGTTATTCGCGATGTTATCCAGGTTGATTTGCTGGGCGGTCATCCCGCTGGCAGCCGTATAAAGTGCGTGGAACATTGACTCTCCTTTAGCTGACCTTTGGTAGGTCCTGGGTTGCGGTCTTATCTATTTCGGAGTTAAACATCGTAAGCGCGCGCTGCATCATCTCGGCAGAGCGCTGCGCGTTTACCAGCTCGACCATGCTGGCGATTGGATTGACATTTGAGCTCTCGAGCGCTCCCTGGCGTACGCTTGACGAAGTGGCTGCGGCCGCGGTGTTGGGGGGAGCGGCATAGTAAGTGCTCCCCTGTGTCGTCAGTTCCGTGCCTGCTGGGAACTCGACGACCTTCAGCTTTCCCGTGACTGCTCCATTGGAAGAGATGGTTCCATCGGGGCTGATGGAAACTGTCCCCGGCGGAACCGAGATGACGCCCTTATCGCCCATCACAGCGTCTCCCGTAGATGTAACTAACTGGCCTTTGCTCGATACCTGAAAAGCGCCGTTGCGCGTATACATGGGACCATCGTTGGTCTGGACAACGAAATAGCCCGGGCCTTCGATCCCTACATCGAGGTCGTTCCCGGTCTTTTGCAGCGCACCCTGGGTTCCGTCCAGCGAGGTTCCGCCCAGAATTCCGAAGTTGTTGATTGCCTGGTCGAGGGCCGAGCTGGCCCCGCCTCCCGCGTTCGTAAGGATGGAGCTGAACCGGTTGTGCTCAGCCCGGAAACCGACGGTACTTACATTGGCGAGGTTATTGGCAATCGTATCCAGCGCCTGTGTGCGCGACACGAGAGCGGTGCATGCTGCGTAGTAGCCACTGTCCATGAGCGTCCCTTCACAAAGAGACATGCACGGAGCGTGCCATCCTGACCGGCAAGATTTGCCCGGAAAAGAGCCTCAAAGGCCCTGAAATAAGGCCGAATGGGCCAAGGCGAGGCCGATAAATGAGGGTTCGATGAGAGCGGTCAAGCCAGCCATCGGGGCGCTCATGAAGAAACGCCGTTTCCTCATCGGAACGCAATCTGCGACCGGCAAGAACCCCCGCTGATTTGCGAAGTTAGTGCGAGACCAGCTGCATCCATGTCCCTGCAGCTTTCCGCAAAGGCGCGTGTTCCGCCAACGGATCTTCACCAATAGACTGGTTGGCCAGTTGATGAGCCCGCTGAACAATTTCCGTCCACCGATTCGTCTTGGAATTCGACCGCAGCTCACAAAAATACTCGACCACGCATCCTGGAAGCGACCAGGCCTCGGCCATACGCAATCCAGCCAGATCGAGGTCGCTGAAGGCCGAAGGAGTCCAGTCCCATTCCAAGATTTCCGGCAGCGTTCCCATCGCGTGAAGCAAGCCGACCAGGTAAGCTTCATCCGGGATGGCAGGCAGCATGTCCTCCTCCGCCAGAAATTTGCAGTTTTCCGCAATAACCCTGGCATGCGACCAGGTTTCAACAATGGCTGGAAGGCGGTTTCTCCGCTTGACCGTTTGCCGCGACATGGCCTCAAGGCAGGCCTGCAGCCCGAGCCCCGAGATGCAATCCTCGATGCGGGTGGGGCGGCTGTCTGCCGATACATCTTCGCCCCCCGCCAGGCGCATGATCTGCAATACGGCCCCAATGTCGCCAAGCACCAAATGAGAAATCTCGGTCAGATCAACGGCCCGATCCCTGATTTTCAACTCCATCAGGAGAAGCGTCTCTGAGAGAACCGGCACGTCAGGAAAATCGCGCACCAGGTCAAGCTGGGCCAACGAACGAGAAGAAACTTCGCTGCGGGCGATTCCGAATTCGAGGACTTTCTGATCCAGCACCGTGCCACCACCTGGCATACATATCGGCAACTGGAAAGAAATGTTTTACCCCGCATTCGCAATTTGCTGTTCATAAAAAACATCGGAATTTCCGGGTTTCGTTTCTGCAGCGGCCTGGTTCACTCGGAAAATCACGTCCACCGTTCCACGCTTCCCGAACATTCTCGCCCATACATAGTTTCTGTATTGAACAAACCGCGCTTCCCGCGCGCCCACCTCAACCGCCGCCCGGCCCACAGTCCGAGCCATCTTCTCCGGCGGACCGGGATCGTTCACGACCACTTCCTCATATTCCGGAAGGGCCGTGAGCCTCTCCATCTGCTCTTCAAAGTCCGTCCGCGTAATAAAGCAGGGTTCGACCCGGCACCCAGTCATTTGTTCGATCGCTTCCAGAACGCTATGTTCGACACGCGAGACAAAGCCCAGCAAAATTCTCTTCGCGCTCGCGGAGTAATGCAGCGGCGCCGCCGGGCACGCCTGGAGAATCGTCCGGGGAAGATCCGCCTGCACCATTTTGCCGATGTAATCCTGCGCCAGCATGGGGTAACCCCATTGCGCAGACCTTGCCGCCGCAACCTGCTTCTCCGAAACCAGGCCAAGGCGAATCACCGTAGCCGCCAGTTCCTCATTGTGCAACTGACTTTGAATAGTCGCGATGCGATGCTGTTCCGGCGTCAGGTAGCCTTTCGACAGCATGACCAGCCCCAGCGACAGCCGCGGATTCCGCGGGATTTCAACAAAGCGCCGATTGGACACATTCGAGAATGGAATGCGCAGTGCAAGCGCAAAGCAGTCGATGCTGCAATACCAAAGCTGCCCCACGCAGATCCCGGGGCGGGTCCCGGGAATACCTCGAAAAAGCTGCTTGTTATGGCAGCCGCGATATTCGCACTCCGCCTTCAGGCTTTTCAATCCGCGATCGACGGACGGCAAGAGAGACATCAGCGACAAGCTCATCGTTATTCGCCTCGTTTGTTAGTTGAGAAGGTGTGATGCAACCGGCTGCGGAATCTCGGTTACCCGCAATCCATAGTTTCCGTCGACCACCACGGCTTCACCGCGCGCAATCAACTTTCCATCAAGGAAGAGTTCCACCGGCTCATCGACCATCCGATCCAATTCAATAACCGAACCGCTCGTCAGTTCCAGCACCTCGCGCAGAGGCAGCTGCCGCTGGCCGAAGCGAAGCGAAACATTCAGCTCCACGTCCATCACCAGCTTGAGATTGGCCGAAGACACCGCGGGCTCCTCGGTTTCGCCGGCCTGCTTCCCGTCCTCGCCAGCCGACAGCGCATCGAGTAACTGCCCGCCAAAATAAAGCAGCACCTGGACACTTGGCTGACTTTCTGAAACGGCGAGCGGCACAACAAACATGCCGCCGAACGCTAGGCCTGCGACGCGATCGACCTTGAACGTCAGTGTCCCGAATTTCTCCGCGAGCGATGCGCCCAGCCCAGCCGTAGCGGATGAAATAACCTGCGCCAAAGCCTCGCTGAGCTCGTCGGTAAGCTCTGTGACCGGCTGCTTCACGATCTTCGAAACCAGCTCGGAGACCTGCGGCTCGTAGAACTCGACAAAGCATTCGCCAGAGATGGAGCCTTGCACTTCCAACCGAAAATGTACGGGCATCCCTTTGTTGCTGGGCGTCTCGGGGCCGCTGACTACTTCGAGTGGCCACGGCGATCCTGTTTCGCGACCCATCGATTCCGCGAGAGACGCAGCAAACGCGGCTGCAAAGGAATTCGCCACTTTTTTCTTGGCATGAACGTCCATGACTTCTATCTCCTCTTCCAATCTGTCGATGCGACACGGCGACCGAGTTGTGCCGCGCGCTGGGTGCCATTGCGGACAGGCACAGCCTCAAACATGCTGCGGCCTCCCGCGCTCAACACGCCGGGGTTGCGAATCGGCGCACGCAGCTTAAGAACCGAGCCGGGCTGCAGTGCGATCAAGTCCTTCACCGCGACCTTCAATCCCGTGAGCTCAGAAGCCACTTCAAAGTCGCAATCGAGAATGCGTTCGCGCAGAGGAGGCGTCGGGAAGCTCCATACGCGCGCGTCCTTCTGCGGCTGTTCCCGATTGATCTGTGTCATCAGAACATTCAGAAACTCGGCGGGCAAAACAAGTTTGAAAGCGCCAGTCGTGCCGGCAACTTCTAGTCCGAAGCGCAACACCGCGACCTTTTCGTTTGCTGCAAAACAGTGATGCATCAAGGTTGGCTTGATCCGTGCACCAGGAACCAGCGACAGGTTCGGCACGCGCCACACAGCTTCGGCCTGCCGCGCCAGCAGCGTCGTCACATCCAGCATGATCTCTTCTTCAATCTCGGAAAGCTCACGGCTCGTGTCGAGCCCACCTCCCGCTCCACCCATCAGCAATTCAATGATTGGGAAGACCAGCTCATTGTCGAGTTCCACAATCAACGTATTTGAAGAAAACGGCACAACGTAGCTGAGGGCCGGAACATCCGCGATGTGGTCCTTGATCGGCAGCTGATCCACGGTTTCCAGCTTCACTTCAACCGCGGTCCCAAGGTAGTTATCGAGAGTAGCCGCAAGATGAAGGGCAAAAGTTTCGTGCATGGCGCTGAGTGAGCGCGCATCTTCGTTCGACAGCCGTCCCGCTGAACGGAAATTGCAAGGATGCACGATCCGCTGTTTGGCCACTGCTTTCTGCCGTGTCGCCTGCTTCGACAGTGCCGCCGCGGCTTCCAATTCGTTTTCGCTAGGCGTGCTCAAAGTACTCTCCTCTGGCTGGCATCACGGGCGCGGACTTCCGTTGAAGGTGTTCGAGATGTGCCTTCAGCTTCACCATCGTCTCCTGCCGTATTTGTGAAACGCGCGAAAGCGCTACACCAACCACTTTGGCGATTTCTTTCATCGTGAGTTCTTCGCGATAGTAGAGTGACAAGATGAGTTGCTCCCTCTCGGAAAGTTTTGAGATTGCTTCCGCAAGGTGAGCCTTCATCTCGCCTTCGAGACAGATCTCGAAAGGATCGGGGTCGTCCAGATTCGGCGCCGATTCGATCACGTCGAGAGACTCCGAACGATCGTTCGAGGCTGCAACTTTCTGGCCTGCAATTTGCAGCGAATCGAGCTGCGCAATGAGCTTGCGCAGATGATCGGTATCGAGATGCATCTCCTCGGCAATCTCCGATTCCGCCGGATGCCGTCCTAGCTTGGCTTCGAGCCGCGCCGTCACATCGGCGATCTCCCGTCCCCTTCTGCGCATATAGCGCGAACCCCAGTCGGTCTCGCGCAAGCTATCGAGAATCGCACCACGGATCCGAAATTTGGCGAAGGTCTTGAACTGAACGTTCTTCGAGCCATCGAAACTGCGTGTGGCTTCGAGCAATCCAATCACTCCCGCACTGACGAGATCCTCCATCTCGACGTGCTGAGGGAGCCGTTCGCGAATCCGCGCGGCGATATAGTAGACCTGCGACAGTTCCTGCATGACGAGGTCGTCTCCATTGGCCGCACCGTTTGCACTCGTCTTGTAAGCCAATTCCGCAGCCGTCATCTGGGCACCTCTTTCAACGTGATGGCGTAAGACTTTCTCATCGCACCGAACCTAACGACATAACCTGGGTCATGGGAGGAATCTCCGAGGGGGATATCACAACAATCTTGGGAATAAATGGCTCAAGCACGCGCCGGAGATAGAACCGGCCGGGCGACGAGCAAAGCAGCACGGGAGGTGCGATCGCAACCTGGTCGCCGAGCAGGCTCCGCAATCCGTCGAGCACCCGCCGCGCCACAGAAATCTGTAGCGCTCCGCCGGCAATCAATTGCGGATTCTGGGTCGAGCGCCCACATTCCTCTTCGATCGAGCTATCGAGCGTCACAACTTTGAGCTTGCCGTTATCGTCCAGGAGCGGGCGAATTAGCGCGCGTCCCAGAGCATGCCTGGCCGCTTCTACAAGCAGGACAGGGTTCTTATTGTTCGCTGCCGACTCGACCAGCGTTTCCAGAATCGTTCCCAGGTCGCGGATTGAAACCTGCTCTCTCAGCAACTGCTGCAGCACCTTCTGGACTTCTCCCAAGGTCATGAGCTTGGGAATGAGTTCGTCGATCAGCTTGGGGTGTGAATCGGCAAGTCGGTCGACAAGACGCTTGGTCTCATGGCGAGTCAGAAGGTCTTGCGCATTTTGCTTGATCAGTTCTGAAAGATGAGCTGCAAGTACCGACGTATGGTCAACTACGGCATATCCGGCCGCGATGGCCTGCGCCTGCAGATCGGGCGTGATCCACTTCGCCGGAGAATCGAATGCCGGTTCGCGCGTCTCCTGTCCCGGAAGATCGCCTGGCTTGGGGTTGGAGTTCACGGCGAGCAAGCGGTCGCGCCGCATCTCCCAGCGCGCAATTTCGACACCGCGCAGATAGACGACGTACTCCCTTTCCTTCAATGAGAGATTGTCCGTAATGTGAATGGACGGAACCAGAAAGCCGAGTGTCTGCGCGAGATTCTTACGAAGCGATTTCACGCGCGCCAGCAGTTGACCGCCCTGCTTGGCATCGACTAGCGGAACCAATCCGACCCCGACTTCGAGCATCAGTTCGTCGAGTTTAAGAACAGAGTCCAGCGGGTCCACGCCAGGCGCTGCAGCCTTTTCTCCCTTTGCTGCCGCGGCCTTGGTTGCGCTCGCCGACTCGACAGCGGTTGAGGGCTTCATCTTCCAGGCCGCGAACATGGTCACTCCACCGAGTGCGATGAAGGAGATCTTCGGCATACCTGGAATCAGTGCCAGCGACAGAAGACATCCGCTCACAATCCACAGCGGCCGCGCGGTGCGGAAGACTTGCCTGCCAATATCGGATCCCAGGGAATAATCGGATGCGGCGTGGGTAACCACAATGCCGCCGGCTACAGAAACCAGCAGAGACGGGATGATGGCAACCAGGCCGTCGCCGACAGTGAGAATTGTGTAGGTCTTGAGCGCTGTCTGCAGCGGCACCCCCTGCTGGAATACACCGATCAGGAATCCCGCGATGATATTGATGGCAGTGATAAGAATTGTCGCCAGCGAGTCACGCTGACTGAAACGGGCAGCACCATCCATGGACCCGCAGAATTCGGCTTCGCGCGCAACCGCCTCGCGGCGCTGACGAGCCTGGTCGGCGTTGATGAGCCCGGTGTTCAGGTCCGAGTCGATCGCCATCTGCTTGCCGGGCATCGCATCCAAGGTGAAACGCGCCGTGACCTCGGCAGTACGGACGGCGCCGTGACTCACTACCAAATACTGAATGGCGATGAGCGCGATAAAGATAACGAAGCCGACGATGTAGTTGCCGCCGACCACGAATTGTCCGAATGCCTCGATGACTTTCCCGGCGGCGGACGAACCCTCGCTGCCATGCAGAAGAATGCGCCGGGTCGCCGCCAGATCGAGCGACAGCCGCATCAAGGTCAGGAGAAGGATCACGCTCGGGAATACCGAGAACTCTACCGGACGCCGAACTTGAATCGCTGTCAACAGCACCAGCACTGAGGCCGTGATGTTTAAGGTAAGCAGCAGGTCGAGAACGAAGCTTGGCAACGGAACCAGCATCACGAACACAAGAGCCACCGCACCGGTCGGAATGATCCAGTCGGAATACGCGCGAAGGGCACTCAGCAGACTCGGCTTACTATTCACTGCGATATTCACTGCGGCCTCACAATAGTTCTTTGCACAGCGGTTCCCCGTCTGCGCGCTTCACGATTTCTCACTTCGACCTGCGCCTTGTAAATCAGAACGAGGATTTCAGCAACAGCGTGATAAAGCGCGGACGGAATCGGGTCGCCGACTTCGACGCTCTTATAAAGTGCCTGCGCCAGCGGCCGGTTTTCCATCACCGGAATATCGAGCTTCCAGGCAATTTCCTTGATCTTCGCTGCCAGATTATCGAGGCCCTTGGCCACCACAATGGGCGCGGCCATGTTCGGCTCGTAGCGAAGTGCAACCGCGTAGTGCGTCGGGTTGGTAATCACAACGGTGGCCGTTTCAGCGGCCTTGAGCATTTGTTTGCGCCGCGTCTGGCGCTGTAGCCTTCGAATGCGACCCTTGCTCGCAGGATTGCCTTCGGTCTGTTTCATCTCGTCTTTGAGTTCCTGGCGGCTCATTTTAAGGTCGCCTTCGCTCTTCCACCACAGAAGCATGTAGTCCACGCCGGACCAAAGCAGAAGGACCAATCCCGACTTCCAGAGGATCTGCAGAAGAATGCCGCTGATCAGGCCGGCGAATCGGCGCGCATCCACGTACGAGCTTCCTAGGATGTCTTCCCAGTGGGTCCGAATCGATGCAACGCCGATCCATGCGATGGCCGTGAACGGCAAGAGGGATTTGAGAATGTTGCTGAGCGCAGCGGGCGAAATCATCTGCTGCAGCCGATTGGCCGGGCTCAAACGCTCGAACTTGAATGAAAGCGCTTCGGGCGCAAAGACGAAACCACCCTGGGCCAATCCCGCAAATACCGATACTGCGCCGCCGGCAACCACGATCGGAATCACCCAGCGCATTACCTCGATGCTCGTCCAGAACAGAAGAGGGCCGCCTGGCTCAATCGATTCCGAACGCGCAAGCTCGAGCGTGTTGCGGAAGAAATAGGTCCAGTGCGGAACAGCCTCGCGTCCCATGAGAAAGACGACGCCGGCCACCGCAGTCAGAGACAGTGCACCGCTCAGCTCGCGCGAGCGGGTGACCTGGCCCCGATTTCTCGCGTTTTGCCGATGTCGCGGTGTTGCCTGTTCTGTCTTGTTGGAATCTGCCATCGTCTCTCAACCTGCTAAATGAAAAATCCGCTCGCCATTTGCTACCGCGTCTGTAAACAAGCGGCGGAAAAGGTCGGGCCAGTATTTGAGTGTTGCAATCAGAACCGAAAGGGCAAGAAGGCTCTTCACCGCCGGGCCAAGCAGCATCAGCGGCATCTGCGGCGAAGACTTCCCAAGCAATCCAAGAATGATGTCCGCGGCCAGCGTTGCCGCGAGCACCGGCGCAGCAATCTGCACACCGAGTCCGAAGACTTCGCCCGCCGTCTTAAGCAGGGCCATCGTAAACAGGCTGCTCAAATGCGCCGTCCCCGGCGGCACGTATCGAAAGCTGTTCGCCACCGCGCGCAGCAGCCAGAACTGCACGTCCATCTGCAGAAAAAGCAGCATGACGATGCTCTGGTAAAACGTGGCCATCACCGTCGTATCCACCTGGGTCTGCGGATCGAGGAGGTTGACCAGCGAGTATCCCATCTGAATCCCAAGCACCTGGCCGGAGAGCTGAATTGCCTCGAACACAATGTTGGTGGCAATGCCCATCCCCACGCCGACCAGAAATTCTGTAAACACCAGCAGCGGCCACTGATTCATCAGGTGCGGATCGATCTGCTGCCCCACCGTGGGATACAGGAGGAACGTCATCGCAATCACAAGAATCGCCTTGATGCGAATCGGAATGACCAGGCTGCCGAAAAACGGCGCGAAGAGCATGAGCCCCGACATCCGCACACCGATCGTGAGGAAGCTGGTAACGATCGTCAGGATGGGGATCTCGATCATTTCAAGTACTCGTGAAAATCGGAAAACGTGCTAAGCGTGAACATCGCCAGGTGACGCCACATCCAGGGCATGGAGAAAAACAATGCGCCCCCCGTGGCAACCAGCCGCGCAACGGTGGAAACGGTGGTGTCTTGCAGCGACATCAGCACCTGCACGACGTTGACCAGCAGACTGACAAAAATCGCGACGGCCAATATCGGCCCCGCCAGGATAATGACCTCCTGCAGCATTGACCGGCCCAGCAACACAACTTGATCGACGTCCATAAGCTCAGCTAAAACTCCTCATCAATGAACTGATCAAGAGGTGCCAGCCATCGACCATCAGGAACAGCAGCAACTTGAGCGGAGTGGAAATAACGACCGGCGGCAACTGCAGCATGCCCACCGAAGTAGTAATCGAAGCCACAACCATATCGACAATCAAAAATGGCAGAAACAAAACCGTTCCGATTTGAAAACCGGCCTTCAACTCGGACAAGATATAAGCCGGCAACAACACCCGCATTGACAAATCGTCCGTCGAGTTGGGATGTGGTTCTTTTGCCAGCTCGATAAACAGCGCAACATCCTTCTCTCGCACGTAGTGCGACATAAACTTCCGCATCGGGACTTCGCCGCGGCTCAGCGCTTCCATCGCGGTAATCTGCCCGGACTGCACCGGGATGATCGAATTCTGGTAGATCTGGACGGCGACCGGCTGCATCAGAAAAAACGTGAGCACCAGCGACAGCCCGATGAGCGTCTGGTTGGACGGCGTGGTCTGCAGTCCCAGCGCCTGGCGCAAAAAATGGAAGACGATCAGCAGGCGCGCAAACGGCGTCACACACATGAGCATCGTCGGGATCAGTGTCAATCCAGTCAGCAGGACGATGATCGACCACGGTACCGATTCCCCTGGCATCCCTTGAATCTGCAATCCCCCGCTGGTCGATGCCGGAATCACCGGAGGAGTATTGACAAAGGTGGTGGCGGGATCGGGCGGCGGTGCAACAAATGGAACCGGAGGCTGTGCTGCCCCGTTCGCAGCAGCAGGTGCGGCCGCATCCGAAGCAGCAGGCGCCGCCGCGTTCGATGAAGCCGGTGCCGCGGGATTTGGAGGGGCGCCTACTGCAGCGGCTGCGAGCTGAGTAGCAGAAGCATCTGTTCCGGACACAGCAGAGGGCGCCTGCGCAAATGCAGGGATCGTAGTCGACAGCAATAGAGCGATCGCACATAGTCCGCCGGCCCGGAACAAATTCATTCAGAGGGCTCCAACATCTCATCCAGGGATTCCAGGTCTTGTATGGATTCCTGCGTTTCATCCAGTTGCGTCAGCAGCGAGATGCCCGCTGTACCGCCTCCGATCAAGTACCTGCGGCCATCGGCATGAAGAATTGCCACAAAGCGCTTTTCTCCCAGCGGAAGCGTCTCTGTGACGCGCAGCTGCTTCTCCACGGCGGTGCGTGCACCAAGCCACGAAAACGCGCGGCTCAGCAGACTGGGCTGCGGCGCGACAGGCTCCGGCGGCAGCTTCGGTTTCGGCACCCGGCGTACTTGCTGGTTCCGCAGCGCCTCCATCTTCCGGCCGCCTGTATAGCTCTGGAGCGAGGAAGA
>Ga0074044_10001834_pt1 | contig 18845 bp, 17 predicted proteins | sample BogForMeECP23OM1_FD_94443 | JGI IMG/M metagenome (GOLD analysis project Ga0074044, IMG submission 94443) | Bog forest soil microbial communities from Calvert Island, British Columbia, Canada - Bog Forest MetaG ECP23OM1 | ecosystem: Environmental > Terrestrial > Soil > Wetlands ...
AATCGGTTCCGCATACAACAGCGCACGTCCGCAGGGAATCACCAGCAGGGCTCCGCGGCGCACGTGCGAGCCTTGCTGGTTCCACAGCGTTAATTGCCCGGAAAGCTGGGCGTTCTGATCGATCCGCGCTTCGATTTGTAGCGGTCCGTCGACCAGTTTGGTTTTGGGAAAGTTATAGACCACAGAGGTTCCGTATTGCGCGCCATCACTGCGCCCGGCAATCCACCCAATAAGATTATTCCGATTGGCTGGGGTGAAGGGAAGAATCTCGACAAACTCCACTCCGGTTTCGCCAGGCAGTTTCATCAGTACGAAATTCGGCTGCATCACCTGTGTCGCTTGCTCGCCGCCCTCGCTCATGCCGACTTCGCTGGCCACCGTCCACAGGTCCTCACGGTTATAGAACACTTCCGGATCTGTCATGTGATAGAGGCCGTAGACTTCCGCCTGGAGTTTGAGCAACAACTCGGGGTAGCGCACGTGCTTGCGCAGTTCCGGGGGCATCGCGGAGGCATCTTTGAAAAGGCCCGGAAAGATGCGGCGATACGCTGCGATGATCGGATCCTCCGAATCAAACACGTAAAACGTGGTCGTGCCATCGTAAGCGTCGAAGACCACCTTAACGCTGTTCCGCATATAGTTAATGGGGTTGTCCCCGAGACGGTAGTGGCTGGAGTAGGGATAGTTGTCGGAAATAGTGAACGCATCCATGATCCAGGATAGCCGGCCATCGTCGCCGAGCACGATGTACGGATCCGGATCGTAGGTGAGAAACGGAGCCAAGGTCGAGACGCGGTCGCGGAGGTTGCGCCGCATCAGCAGGCGGCTATCCTTGTTGACATCATCGCTGAATGGCAGCTTGGCAAGGTCACCGCGGTCGAGCGCGATGACAAGGCGGCGCAGGAAACCGCCGAGCACGATGCCACCGTTACCCTCGTAGGACGTTAAGTTGTTGTTCTGGCCTTGCGGGTAGTTGAATTCCTTCTGCCGTGTCTTCACGTAGACGTCGGTATTGGTCAACTCCCCAAAATAGACTTCCGGGCGCGTCACGGTCAGACTCCGCACCGTGCTCTGGACGGGCATGTTGCTCAGAATCAGGGTGGGCAGCCCTTCCGTGGTGAAGCCATTGACTGGGTTCATGGTGATGCCGTAGCCGTGGGTGTAAATGAGCTTCTCGTTAATCCAGTTGCGGCTGCTCTCCGGGAGCTTTTCGACGTTCAGCTCGCGGGTGGCAAGCATGACCTCGCGAGTGGTGCCATCGATTTCATAGCGATCAATGTCGATATCGGGGAAGTCGTAGTAGGTGCGTATTTCCTGAATCTGGCGGAGCGTGTCTTGGAGTGCGTGCCAGTCCCAGAGCCGGATGTTCTGAAGAGTAGGCTGATTGTTCGACGCATCGGCCGCCTCGACCGTCGTCTCAGCGGGAAACTCGCGCTGCGACACGCGGTCCAATCCGTAGGCCTGCCGCGTCAGGTCGATGTTGTGGCTAATATAGGGCTGCTCGCGGACCAATTCGTTCGGTTTGACGATAAAGGTGCTGTTGTACCAGCCGACGAGCTGGACGGTGACATAACATACCGCGGCCGGAAGGATCGCTGCGGCAAGCCAGCGTGCGCGGCGCTTCCACACGGTATGGACGGCTGCGATGACCGCGCCGAGAACGAGTGCCGCGCACACGATGAGCATTCCCGTGAGCGTGACGTGTGCGTCAGTGTAGGTCACTCCGCCAAAGATCGTATGATCATCGAACAATCGCTCGAACCGCCCGAGATACACACGCATCGCAAGGATCAACAACAGGAACGCAAAGGTGATAGAAAATCCACGCCAAGACAATCGGATGCCCCCGCTGCGACGCTCGCCGAGCGCACGGGTTCCCCCCGTGATGAGAATGAAGAAAAGCGCGACGGCACAGGTAATAAAGGCCAGCGTAAGCAACCAGCCGGTGATGAGCTGCCACGCGGGCAGGGTGAAGAGAAAGAAGTTCAGCGGCTTGCCGAAGATCGGGTCCACGACCCCACCAGTGGCACGGGGTGTGTACCAGAAGAGCGCGAGCGTCGGCCACTCCGACGCCATGCCAGCACCGCTTGCGGCGGCAATGGCGAGCGAAACGAAGAGCGTGATGAGGCGCAGGACAGGCTCCACCGGCAGCCTGAGCGGTTGTCCGCCAATGAAAATCGTGTGATCGTCCGGCAAATCAGGAAGATGCGCCCGTTTCAAAGCCAGGAATGATCCGTACAGAAGGAGAAATGTGACCGACGCAAAAGCCGCGAAGATCCACCATTGAAGATCTAAGGTTTTCCAGAACACGCTCCCATAGCCGAGCGACCCAAACCAGAGCACGTCCATGTAATACGACAACGCTGTCCGACCGCCGAAGACGATGGCGACGAGGACCGCGATTAAGAGAAGTAAGCGACGACGACGCGGCCGATGCGTTCGCGGCCAATCAATGGACTCGGGCATTGCTCCGTCCTGTTCTTACTAGCATTTCCGTCATCAGAGTTCTAAGAAACGCTATTGTACAGTGCCTGAAGAAGAGTAACCACTTTGTGTTTGATGAGCTTTGAACTCAGCTCATTTCGCAGATTCCAATTCAACCTTCTTCGCAGCCGGATCCAGCTTCGCAATCCGCAAACCGCGGATCTGTCAGGGCCAGACGGGTTCCTGCTTTTGAGCACGCGGCTCAGCGATGGTCGTCCCTACCGCGACAGTTACTCCGCAAGTTGGGCGTGTTCGCTTGGCACTCGACTGCGGTTCTGCAGAGCTGTCGAGAAGTCGCGTTCGAGGAAATGGCCGGATCGCATAGACTAACTCTGGGCTGCCTCTTCACGCAGCTCTCTTGATCGCGGCCACGGCGGTCAAATACAGCGTCCAGTATTTCCTTGCGTCGTCCACCTCTGCATTCCGAATCACCCCGCCGAATTCGACTCGGACAGCGGGGTAGTTGCTCTCATGCAGAGCCTCGGAGTAGTGCCACTCCTTGCCGTCCGAAGCAATCAGGTGGTCGCCGTATGCACCCGGACACGAGCCATTGCAGACCAGGAAGGGAATGTCAGTCAGGGCGGTCAACTCATCGTAGTTTCCGTTGTCGGCTTCCTCATCCACCATTACGACGGCACTTGGGATTTTATTCCCGTCCACTGACAGCGCTTGCGACTCTTCGAGCCTGTAGCCCATTTTCTCGAAAGCATCCGTGTCTCGCTCGGCACAAATGAGCGTTGAGCAACACCGGTCACCCATGCTCTTACCTCCTTCCCCTGGAGTACGAGCTATTTCAGGGTCGTAATCTCTCCCGTGCAAAAGACCAGCGTCAGTTCGTTCGAGAACCGCTCTTTCTCTCGAATGACTGTTGCGCCGTCCTCTTCCTCTTCCGACTTGTCCACCAGCTTGACCGATTGCCAGTGCGCGACATGTCGCGTTTCCCCTTCGCCAAAGATGCCGTTGAGCATTCCGGCCGTGCAAAGCAGCCCAACGTGGCCTCCATGCAGAGGTGTTAGCGGCCGTCCAGTCATGTGCGCTTGGTGAGCGAAAATCACGGCTGAAGCCTGTCGATAAGCGGACGATTTCGGCAACAAGTCTTCGATTTCGTCCAAGGGCAGCCCGCGGTGAACCAAGCGCACCGGTGCGCCCGGAGGCGCAACGTACGAGTGGTCAGGCTCTGGTGGCAGGGGCGGAAGTTTCTGCAATTCTCGCTCGAACGAAGCTAGCCATAGCTGTACCCGGATGATCTCGCTGTCCCGCACTCGGTCCCTTTCCTGCCTAGTCCGGCGTACTCCAAGAAGGACGACTTGCTCGTAGCGCACGCTCTTAGGTTCCGTGAGGCGGTAGACGCGCATGTCTCGGAAATGATTCGAAAGCAGGACCGTGCAATCGGCAACTCGCCTCGCAGGCACAACGAGCACAAGGACGCCGCCGGGCTTCAACCACCGGTACACGTGCTCCAAGAAGAGCTTCTCCATGCGTTGCGATTTCTCTTCGCTGATCTCGAAGTCATACGGAGGGTTCAAGTAGATCAATGAGAAGGATTCCACGGGGCATTGCACGTCGAAGCAGTTCCCATGGATCACTTTGCTTCCTTTGGAACGAGCCTGTTCGACCCGTCCAGCGTCCAGTTCAACGCCGTACCGCAAAACCTTGTCGTCAGAGGTGATTACAGCGAACGCTGCACCATCCCCGATGCAAGGGTCGAGCGCGCAACATTGTTTATCCGGGAATGCCAAGAATCTACGGATCCGCTCCGCCTCTGGGATTGGAAGAGGGTAGAACCCCAAACGCTCACGTCCGGCAAGGCGCATCGAAAGCCTCCTGTTACTAGGATCGGGGTGCTCGTGAGCCAAGGATGTGTCGGAATTGGCCCCCAAAAACACCCAGGCAAGTCATCCAATGGAACGTGGGGGCGGAGCCAAACTACGCCACTTCATGGACCTATGAGGCGATGCCCACTTATTTGGCAAAAGAATCGGCAGGAGCTAGAGTCCGCGTCGCAATGGGCGTCGCACTCCAGGCCAGAACTAACCCGCTACGGAACGTGTGTCAGCGCAAAGTCCTCAAAACCAATCCGAAAGGCGTCAAGACGGATTGCGTTTTCACCGATGGCACGGCCATCGCGGTCTCGAATTTCTTGGCGTCCTTCATTCGCGCGGGAGACGACCTACTCTTTTCTCTTGAGCTTGAGGCGGCTGATTCGAGCACGGAGATCTACATCCGCAAAACATATCCCGGCGTCAAAGGGCGCGATCTCTTTCAAACACGGATTGGCTGCGCGTCACAGCCACGAAAGGACAAGCGGAACAATCTCTTCATTTCCTCTGAAGTTCTGAACCCACGGCTTAGGATCTTAGCCATCTACCTGCCCACCGAGGCACTGAGGGACTATTTCTACGTTGGCAATCGCCACTGCGCTTGGGATCAGCAACTCTCTTTGTACGAACTCTTAAGAGTCAGCCGCAACGCATCCCCGGCAGAACTCCGCCTCGCATTCAAACTCCGCGCTCTTGAACTCCGCACGGCCCAAGCACCCCACAGCAACCTTGCAGCATTGGAACGCGCCTTCAACATCCTTGCGCGTCCAGAGCTGCGAGCTTGTTACGACACCCTCCTGGACGATCCCGCGTCTCCCACGCTCTTTCCCTACGGCGGATTTGGTTCGCTGCTCGCTGCGGGCGAAGTCTCACGAGACGGATCGATTTTTTACGCCTCGCGCATCCTATTGTTTCTCCCGGAGCAGGAAACCAGGCATTTTCGCGTGCCCTTGAGAAAAGTTGCGTTTTACAACGATCACGCAATCTACCGAGACTCACGCCGCAAACTGGAAGTTCTCTTCGACCCAACATCGTTACCGTTGTTGTGGGATTCGAGTTGGAACCAGTGGAAACACTTACTGGGCGCCAAGATTGCTGTTAAGGCGACCTTTGTTCAGAGCGGGAAGTATCAACACCGTGACGGCGCATGGCACCTGGCTCAGTGGGAAACCGCACTTCCAAGCCAAATCGAAGTCGCGCTGCCCTCAAACATTGCTGAACAGATCGCCGATGCTCGTAAGACCCACCACCGCTTCGGTCAGTTTGTCGAGGGGCTTGATTTGATTCGCGCACGCATCGACTCTGCGCCTGTCGAGAGAGCTGATCTACAAAGGCTCTGCGCTGGGTTAGGCATGCCTGGCGACCTCGATGTCGCGCTGATTACTTGGAAACCGGACTACGACGCCTTCTACTACAAGCAGGTCTGCAAGCGTTCTCGTAGTCTCTACCTGTTTCGGTCGGAGTACATCTTTGACCTTGAACGCGGGGTGGTGATTGAGACACCCGAACTCGGCCACGCGACCTATGTCTTTGCCAAACCCAAAAGCATGGCTGCGTTCCTCGCCGATTATGCGGGGATCACCAAGGAAGACATTCTCACCAACCGAAGCAATGTGGCCGAACGCCTGGGCTACCTAGGGAGAGTCGTGCATGGTGCCAATCCCCGCGGCTGGCTCAAGAAGATTAAGGCACACCTCGGTGAGACGCCAGATTTTGCTCAGTTGTGAAGCCAGTCGTAAAGCACAATACCCAGATCGAGCAAAGCAAGAGTTTTCCTTAGCGGTTGCCCGCCGCCGATACGGTTTCATTGCTAGCCGGATGTCTGTTGGTGGGTCGGTCGTCGCCCTTCCCTCGGCTCCGAATTCGGCGCCACGTCGCGGGGTCGATCCTCAACGGTGTGGTGTGGCCTGTAGCCAAGTTCACGAAGCCCCCATGATGTTCGATCGTACCGTAGCGGAACAAGTGCGCCAGCAAGCTGAGGGAGTGATTGGCCAGCGTGGTGTTCACAAAGGGTTCTTGCCTCTCCAGGGCCTCAGCAGCGCTGCAGCTAGGTAGGCTGTACTCCTCAAGCTCAGTGTCCACCGCTTCCGGATAGAGGTCCGCGACAGTTCGTAGCCGATATCCCGTTCGCCGGTTCTCGTAGTTCAACGGCTCACCGAGTATGAACTGCCCACTGTCGGCATTATTCCCGATGTCAAGCCAGTAGCCAACCGTGCTCGAACGGGTGGCGCAACCTTGAATCACTGACCGGGCGGCCCGTGTATCAACGCAACCGATTACGATATCCACGCGCGTGAGCGGCCGATTCTCGGTCAGGTGCTCCGGAACAGCTTCCCAATCTAATTCCCAGAACACGTTCAGCCGGTTCACTAGCACCACGGACTTGCATAACCCTATCTCCGATTTGCTGAAGGGCTGCCGCACGCAGTTTGTTGCTGAAATCTTTTCTCCATCCAAAACCGTGACGTGCAGGCCTCCGGGATGGCCGCGCACGATGAGCGCCTGGTGGAGATAAGGCAGGCCAGAGGCGAGAGCGCTACCAGCCCCGCCACAACCGACGACGACCACCCGCACCTGCCGTTGCAGCAGCGCGGCATGGATAGTATGCACTCCCATCGTTTCAGAACTCCTTATCGGATTCTATGAATTCGAAAAGTGTTTCCTTTGCATCCGTCAGCATGTCGGTCGGGAAAGTGCGGTCTTTATCCTTCAAACTCGTCCAGAGCCCAACAAATCCGCGCCGGTGTTTGACGAGGCGAACAGCCCCGGAGGGATGAGTAAATTCCGAGCCGAAGTAGGCGTCCTCCCATGCCGAAATCGAATTTGCCGCCAACTGGTCAGGAATTCTCATCGTCCCCGCACATACGCTTCCCCTTGAATCAGTGTTCCAGTAGGGTGCGGTCTTGAGCTGCGTCTCCGCTCTTGGGCGCGCGTTTTCAGCGAGCGCCCTGACAAATAACTCGTGCCCGCGAACCTTGAAAACCAACGGAGGGTGTGGATAAAGGTGGCCGTTAAGGTCTGTTGCACCTTTCTCTTGCCCGCCAAAGAACATCACTCGGGACTGTGCCCTCGCCCACCAGACAATCAGGCCCGGAGTCCTTGCCAGAATGCACTCAGGCAGAACTTCGGTTGGAGTCACGGTTCCCAGGCCCTGCGACAATCGCCGAAGAAAAGCTGTGGTCAGCGAACGGCCTGGTGCGAGGTAGGGTGATCCTTCGCCGTCGACTCTAACTTCATGGAGTGTGGCGAATGCCGTTGAGGTGTCGGTGTATATCATAACCGCATGCTTCAGCGTGAAATCGCGATTGCCGCTGATCCGTACTCGCGCTTCCATCGAACCTCCTACGGACTCACCGCCCACTCGCTATTCCCCGGCATCATCTCTAGCAAACGAACAGACGCGGCAAGTACCTCGCAGACAGTACCGAAGATATGAAATGCCGCCCGGACGCTTCTCGCGTCATCGGGCTTGATGGGGATGATCAGGTTTGGTTCGGGAGGAGTTTCCAGAGCGTACTGAGCTTCCTCGTCAAAGCACGCCTCGACCGCATCGGAAATAGAAAAAACCGCAAGTAAGCCCGGTACGGGAGGATTGGCATCGGACAGTTCGACGCGCACGTCGTCACTCAATGTTGGCCTTTCAGCCTGGCCCGAAATCCGCTCAATTTCTACTGCGTGACCGAGGAGTTGGCCGACCAGACTAGATGCGAACTTTGTGCGAAGGCTACTGAGATCCTCTTTTCCAAGAGGTTCTTCTTTCATTGAAGCGGGAAGACATCCGGCCACATCTGGAAATTCGTATTCCTCTGCGTTTTGCTCGCCTTCGGACATCTCTCGATACATTTCGGCACGTTCTTCCGCATCGCGATAGTCGTAGACTCGGACCCACTTGGAGAGTCCTCCCACAAACAGATGAAAGAAAGTGCGTGGAAGCCGCCGGTCGATCGCCTCAAGTAGCTCGAGCGTGGGTCCAAGCACGACATACCCGGCACTTTCCGTGTCGAGGGTCAGATACAGCCGGTCACCGTTCTGCTTGTCTTCCTGAGAGAACTCATCAAGGCAAGAGTTCAGCGTCGCGCAATACGTGAAACGGCGTCGGATCGCCTCGCCGCCGTGCGCCTTGATCCAATGAGCAAGCGCCAGTTGGATGTAGGCAATCGGGTCGCTTTTGGCCGCTTTCCAGAGCTCGGCGGGTGCGATGTGGAGTCTCACAAGATTTGCTGCAAGAGGAATCGCCCCCTGGGCATCTACCACTAAATTATGCTCGCCCGGTATGCCCTTCAATCGCGGGAGAATGAGGCCGTTGTTGCTGCCCATTAACTGGGTGGCAACCAGGCCGGGGGCGGTGTTAATGGCAATCGGCCGTACTCGCGCCCGTCGGCTTGGACGGAGACGGCGATTAGCTGGGAAGCTTCCTGCAGAGTACGGCATCGCGCGAACCTCCCGATCAATGTCCCACTTTGCGAGCGGTCCTTTCTAAGCCTTCGCAGCTCTTCGAGGACCGCCCCTTTCGATCGTTTCGTGTGCTGGTTGCGATTTCTCTTCTTCAAGGAGTTTTATCCCTTCGTGCCGATCGCCCGAACGAAGCCGTAGCGGAGTTTCCCGCCATCTGCTTCGGGTCTGGTGATAGAGGCCGTGGCCAGATCCGGGTATTGGTTCGTGTAAATCGCTCGAACCTCTTCCGGCGTCATGTTCGGGTTCGGATCAGGAAGCTTGACTCCGTTGTAGGTGAATTCGCGAGAAAGCGTCGTAACTTCGATCATGGTATTGAGACTCCTGTCGTTTTGAGTTGTATTACGCGGTCGGGAATGCCTCTTATTTTGCGAAGAGACTCGGCGCCGCGTCAGTCTTGGCATCCGGCGATGTTTCGATGGTGGATCCCGCTGGTTTCTCTTCTTCAGTGCCCTTCTCTTCCGGTTTCTTCTTCCGTTCCGCCGTCTTCCGCCTTGCTTCCTCCTGGGCGGCCTTGGCAGCGGCGTCCATCTGGGACTTTGCTTCTGCGAGGGTCGTCCGGAGTTGTCGGTGTGAGTCAACGTAGCCCAGTAGATGGACACTTAACTCGGCATCGAGCTCCGCCGGAGTCCCGGTAATGCTGAATGGGGTCGCGAGTGCCGCGTTCTCGTTCTCGCCGATCCTCTGCGGAATGACGTTCACACGGATCGCGTCGTCATTCAAACGAGCAACCGTGATCATCACCGTTCGATCAGCGAGAACTGGCATGAGTTCTGCAAACACATGTCCTCCTTTTATTTTGATGTTGGGAATGAACGTACAAATTTGATTGCCGCGTTAGGGGAGGGGTAACCACGCAAGCTGAAAGACCGCCGTTCTCACTGGGAGCGCGCTTTCGTAAGGCTGTTCAGTCCTCTTGACTCCATACGGCCCTCGACGTAGCTTCGCCTCAATCCTTTCAATCAGGCCAAGCAGGATTTCGACCTCTTCTCGAGGCCCGTCAACATGACGGAGTTTCCAGCCATCTACGGCAGTGTCACGAAGGCTGACATTCGGCACAATCGCGGCAACGTAGCTAAAAGGCTATGCTTTTTGGGCCGGCTCATTCACGGCCATAACCCGCGGGTTTGGTTGAAGGAACTGAAAGTGCGTCTGGGCGAGACCCTCGACTACGCCGAGGCTTCCGATTGAGTGATTCAAAGCGTGTTAGGTGCAAGGACGAGCAAATCCACTGCCCTGAATGCGTCCTGACTGGAAAGCTCCGAATGTTAGTCATGAAACGACGAATTGGCGAAAAAGGAGTCAAGCAGATAGGAGAACCAAGAGGTTCTGCCAGCCCTCAGTGAAGCGATAGTGCAAATCTCAGCTTCGCAACGGATTGCACCCGACTAACTGCGGGATCCGTAGTATTTCCCACAAATTAACCGCCAGACGGTCGTATCCCCAATTTGACAGTAATGCTGCGTTGCCTAAGATTTGGCCGGTGATTAAGAATGCGCAGATAGGATCGCGCGCCCGGCAAACGCTGACAAATGGGGACCGGGAAGAGGGTTGTAGCATGTTCATGGAGACAGGCCGGGCGTATGGCGGAGTTTGGTCGAAAGAACCAGATCAACGCGAGATTCCCGTGGGCCAGCACCAACAATCATCAAGCCCACGGCGACAAACGATCCCTGCAAAGCTTCCCGAGAGTGGCACAGCCAAGGAACTCGAGGCTTTTCTCAGGATCGATGAGAGAGCGATTTGCGGCTATGTGCGGCGAGGGCTTATTCCGTATATTCGAATTCAATTGAACCTTCGAGATCGAGTTCAGGAGGTCTCAGATTGCGCGTTACCGCGATTCGCTGCAAGGTCCAGCGAATGGCCATCGCAAGAATCAGCGGTCGCGGCCCGCGTGATCATGCGCATAGACGCAACTGCACCCACAATCGTCAGCACGGGGACACCTCGGGGGGCCACACAAGATTGCGCAAGCCTGCGGTGTCTGCTTCGCCTCCGTGGAGACGCAATACGCGAACAGCCCGGTCAGACCCAACCGGTCCCAGTGGCGGCCCACAAGCATAGAGATTAAGTTCGAGAAGCGCGCAGGTAGCCATGCTCCCAGCTCTCAAACAAGCTTCGGACACGCGGATCCTCCAGGAAGGCTCCGCGTCCCTGCCTGCATTCGTTGTTCCTCGTTTGCTCCGCATTCCGGATGCAGCTAAGTACCTCAGTGCGACGACTTGGCAAATTGAAACTTTGCTTAGAGGGAAGACGATTCCGTCCTTTGTACTCGGGAAGCGGCGTGTCGTCGATCGGGTGGAGCTTGATCGATATGTGGAGCGTAGAAATGCAGAGGCTAAAGCTACTCTCAGAGTTAAAACTGCTTGAGAGCTCTAGATTTGATTGGTGTGCCGCAATTCAATACCTAGTGGCAATAGTCGTCGGTACCAGCCATGGTGATGGATCGGAGTTCAGAAGGAAGCGCAGTCAATCGCCAGCGGCGGCGTCGATCTTGCTGCGTAATTTCGAAGAGTCTGTTACGCCCAAATACCTTTGCGTCGTCGATAAGTCCTTGTGTCCGAGCCACGCTTGGATCGTGCGCACTGGAATCCCGGCTGCCTCCCACCTGCTAGCACATGTCTTGCGCAGGCGATGCAGGAATACATGTCTGCATACGGGATCCGTCTTGCATGTCACTTCGACCGGGCGCTTTCGATCGTATCGGCCTTTGTTGAACGTTGTAGTGCACTCGCCGCAGTTTATACCCGCCTCTAAAGCGATTCTCTTAAGTTTCTTGAGGAAGTGACCCTCAGGCTTTCCATCTTTGTTTACGAAAATCCACCTGCTGTGAGCAGCATGTTTTTTGCGCTCTTTGAGCAACGCTGCCAGGCTCGCGGGGATTGGAACCGTTCGCTTCTCATGGTTCTTCGGAGTGAACCCGACGTCCTGTTTCTGGCGAACATGAAACTCCATCTTTTCAAAGTCAACGTCAGACCACGTTGCATACTGGACCTCTTGCTCGCGGCAAGCGGTTCCGAGAAAGAATCTATAACGAACTCTCTCTTCGCCGTTCATCGTCGTGAACAGCTTTTTCAACTCTTCCTCGGCGAACGGCACAGGCGGGTCTTCCTCGTAAGTCGGCAGATCACTGGTGAGCGAAAATTCCGTTTGAATGTTGTGCTCGTTCAGTAAAGACAGAACCGTCATCACTCGATTGTGCAATGTCCTAGGCTCGTATCCTTTTTGTATGAGATAGTCCCGAAACTCGCGGATTGTCTGCTTTGTCACCTCATCCAGAAAGTTGATCGACTTGGCCGAGTCGAGAAATTGTCTGAGATTCAGTTGGTAACCAATCAGGGTTTTTGGCCTTTTTTTCTTTGAGGCTTCAGAAAGGAAGTCTTCGACGGCCTTCTTCAGCGGGATGCGATTGGCGTTCGTCATCGTTTCGAGTTCCGCAACCGTGAGCCCTTTGGCTTGCGCTGCGAGTGCGACGTTCAGATGGTCGGCTTCTTCGCGAGCTTCGGCGAAGGTCTCTGCCGAGAGGGTCTTCCAAAGCTGTTTGCCCTTAAAGAAAGGCCGGGCGTAGAAAGGACCTGTTAGGTCGCCGGTGCGACGGCCGCGTCCCTCGGCAATTCGTTCGTATTTCCATCGATCGCCGACTTTGACGCGTTTGTAGAGACTCGGGCTGAGCATTGCGGCTAGATCCAGTTTCAAATCGCTGGATTATAGTAGCAAACTAGAGGCAAGGTGTCAAAGGCCGCATATTTACTGTGTTTCTGAGATATGGCGGAGGAGGAGGGATTCGAACCCCCGAGGCCCTTTCGAGCCTAACGGTTTTCAAGACCGCCGGTTTCAACCAGCTCACCCACTCCTCCGTTTCTGATTATAACGTGCAAGTACAGTTAGCGGGGCTTTTGGTGACGCCTTGGTTAGGATTTGCACCAAAACGCAGCAATCGAAAGACGGACGGCAATCAAGTGGGACTGTAACCAAATGCAGTAATACGCTACAATACTGTTGGAAGTTAGCCGCGGAGAGGTGGCCGAGAGGCTGAAGGCGGCGGTTTGCTAATTCATCCTGCCCTGTTCGTACTCACCACGTTTCATTTGTTCTGAATAACTTAGGACGCTGTCATTTGCCCCGAATGCGCTCATTTGCAGGCTATAGTGCACCGAGAGTGCACCGGAATCGGTAGCCGTTCCCGCTCAACGATTCGAACGTGAAACCGCTACCGTGTCAATCTGTCGTGATTAGGCTTTACAACTACTTACAAGACCGCAGGGACTGCCAAAATGCGCGGAAGTCATGCAATGCAGCCCACTCTGTGGGTTGGGTTGTGACCAGCCCGAATTTTTGCACCACGGCGAATGAGAGAGTTTGCGTCACAGGGCGATCCACCCCGTGTGGATGAAGTAGAGAGAAGTCAAAGCGACCTCGATCCAAAGAAGAATGCCCTGCGCAAGAGGACGCCAGCCGACGTGCCGGAGGGTTGCGCGAGAGATGCCACTGCCGATCAGAAAAAGTGTTGCCGTAAGGCCGAGCCGCCCCAGTTGAAAGAGAGATTTGGAAAATGGAGTAAACGTCGGAAGATAAGTGTTTACAACTGCGGCCAGACAAAAGAAAAGGATGAACCAGGGAAAGTGGATCTTCGACTTGCTGCGTTTGATGGCAGCGGTTGCCAGAACGAGGGGAACAATCCAAAGCGCTCGAGCGAGTTTTACCGTGGTTCCGATAATCAGAGATTGCGCGCCGTAACGCGAAGCTGCTCCTACGACGGAGCTTGTATCATGAATGGCAAGGGCCGCCCACAAGCCAAATTACGTTTGCGAGAGACCGAGCAGATGGCCCAGCGGCGGAAAAATGAGTAAGGCGACAGAGTTGAGAACAAAGACGGTTCCCAGGGAGACAGCCATTTCTTCTTCGTCCGCGTGAAGAATTGGTGTAATCGCGGCGATGGCGCTTCCGCCACAGATAGCAGTGCCCGCCGTGATGAGATAGGAAGAGTTTCCACGCACACGAAAAACTTTGCCAAGGGTTAGTCCCACGAGAAGAGCAAACGTGATGCCCAAGGCGGTGTAGATAAAACCACTGCGGCCTGCTTTCAAGACTTCGTGGAGATTCATCCCAAACCCAAGAGCCACGACGGATCCTTGCAGGAGCTAGGGAGTTATCCGACGGGTCTCGAACGGAAAAGGGTTGGAAAGCACCAAACCAAAAAGTATGCCGAGAGTGAGAGCGAGCGGAGGAGAAATGAAACTGCTGAAGCAAGCGAGAAAAACGATGACGAAGGCCATTGTGCGCAAATGTTCTGATGCTTTTGGTTTAGGTTCGGTCATTGGGGGAGAGAATATATGAGAATTGACTTAGAAGTTCGCGGCGAATCTTGGCGGCTGAGGCCTTCGACAGGGAGTCAGGCGGCGCAGCGCGAAGTTGCTGGATGGTAGATTCGAGGCTGGCAAGGAAGGCTTTGCAGGGTTCGCAACCATCGAGGTGCTGCTCTAGTTTCTCGCACAGGGAATCATCAAGCTGTTCATCGAGGTAGTTGGACAGTTGCGCGAAGAGGGCTATGCAGGAGGTGGGCCGTCTTTCGGAAGTTGCCGAGACGGCTTGAGGCCGGAGAGCAGTTTTTTTTGGAACAGATGTTTTGTGATTCTGGCGCGCTACTTTCTGGCGAACAAAGAGCCGGGCGCGGTGGAGACGCACGCGAACATTTCCAGGGCGCAGACCGGTGATGTCTCCCACCTCTTCGTCGGTGAGGCCCTCCATGTCCCGCAACACGAGAACGATGCGGTACTGCGGCGGAAGTTCTTGAATCACTTCGCGCAAGCGTCTGGCCTGTTGGCTGCGGATGGCCAGAGATTCTGGATTAACAGGAGCGTCCTTAGCCAGATTTGCGAGTTCACGGCGATCGGGCATCAGGTCGTCGAGAGAAAGGTTCTGTTTCGGCGCAAATTTGCTTTTGCGGCGGCTCATCAAGCAGCGATTCTTGGCGACTTTGTAGAGCCAAACGAGTAGCGCGCGGGGATTTTCAAATTTTGGCAGGTACGGGAGTGCCTTCACGAGGACTTCCTGCATGGTGTCCTCCGCGTCTTCGCGCTGGCCGCAGACCTTCATGCTGAAGGAGAAGACCGTGCCCTGCAGCAACTCCAGAGCTTGTTCGAGCGACCGCGGATCCTGCTTTTCCAGGAGCGCCACAGCTTGTTCGATCTCTCTTCGCATGGACTTTCACCATAGCACACCCGCCTGAGATTTCGCGGTGACCGATCACAACCGACTGACAGACTGAGACTTAGAAGAGATTTGCCGTGCTTTGTATCTTCCAAAAGCCGCCGCCGACTTAGTTGTAACAAATTCCCGTGAATTGCATTTGTTCCAGCGCAGGAGCACCAAGAGGAGTTAGAGATGATCACTGCAAAAGTAAGTCTGACGCAGGCACTGAAATCGCAACGGCAGTTCATCGCGGAAACCGGCAGCGGCCACCACATCGTGCTGGACGATGCAGCCGGAGCAACCGGGGCAAAACCAATTGAACTTGTCGCCGTCGCGCTGGCGGGTTGCACGGCCTTCGACGTCATCACCATGCTGCGACAGAAGCACCACCAGAAGGTGACCGCCTATGAAGTGCACGTGGAAGCGGATCAGGCGGAGCGGCCACCGCAGGTGTTCACGGTGATCCGCTTGCGGCACGTGCTGACGGGATTTGGCCTCGACAAGACAGCAATCGAGCAGGCCATTCAGCTATCGGAAGAAAAGTATTGCTCGGTAGGCGCAATGCTGAAAGAAAAGGCGGCGCTCAAAACGGTATACGAGATTCACGAAGAACCCTCGAGTTGGCTCCAGTCCATGTCCAATCCTGAGCGGGTCTCCGCTTGAGGCATGCGATGAATCAAGGATGGAGTGCAATTCCGGCGCCAAAGAAAGTTAGCGCAGTGATTCTATTTCTTGCGCTGGCGTCACTGGCACATGCGCAAGAAAAGGCTGTGGCTCAACCGCTCACGTTGGAGCAGGCGGTGCATTTGGCGCTGCAACAGAATCCGGCATTCCAAACGAGCGCCGACGAGGCCGAGGCGAGGCGGGCAAGGCTGAAACAGGCGCAGGCAGCATGGTATCCACGGTTCGACTTTCACCAGGACTTCACGCGCGGAAATAACCCGGTCTATGTGTTCGGAACCAAGCTGACGCAGCGGCAGTTCTCGAATGCCGATTTTGCGTTAAATAACTTGAACACGCCAAAACCACTCGACAATTTTCAGACACGCTTCGATGGGCAATGGAGGCTGTTCGATTCAGGACAAACTCTGTTTCACCAGCGCAGCGCGAAACGCTTGGTGACTGCTGCGGATTTCGAGACGGAACAGGCACGGCAGGATTTGATACTCGAAATAGTTAGAACCTACTACGGAGTGTTGGTACTGGAAGAAAACGTGAAGGCCGCTGACGAAGCGCTGAAGACTGCGGAAGCGAGCGCGCAACGCATGGAGACAATGCACAAGGCCGGCTTGCTGGTGGATTCAGACTTTCTGAGCGCGAAGGTCTTTGTCTCGCAAATGAAGGATCGGCAAATCCGTGCACAGAACGATCTGGCGCTGGCGGAGATGCAGTTGGCGCGGGAGATGGGAATGGCTTTGGATGCGCCGGCCGAACCTGCAGCAACTTTGGCAGAGCCAGGGATGCCAGCGAAAACCATTGAGGAATGGATTCACATCGCCCTCGAGCAAAGGCCTGCACTTCGCGCAGCGCAATTGCTGGAGACGGCGATGGGCGATGAATCAAAGGCGGCCAAAGCTGAATTCGGGCCAAAGATCGGTCTTTTCGGAAGTGCGGAGCGCGACACAATGACCCTCGGCGGCCCTTCAGGCACGAACTGGACGGCCGGTGCACGCCTTGATTTCAACCTCTTTGCAGGCGGAGCACAGAAGGCCCGTGTCGCGGAAACCACAGCAAATGCGAACAAGGCGAAACACAACGTGGAATGGTTCCGTTCGGGCGTGCAGATGGAAGTACGCAAGGCGTATCTGGACGGGAATGCCGCAGCACAAAGAGCGGTATCGGCGCGCGACGCAGCCGAGCAGGCCAAAGCGAGCTTGCGGATAGTACTGAACCGCTATGAGACGGGGCTGACGACTGTCACGGAACTGTTGCGTGCGCAAACAGCCCAGCTTGATGCGAGGACAGGATATCTCGCGGCGCTGCAGGACTGGCAGGTGGCACGGGCGCAGCTGGAACGAGCAGCCGGTGTACTGACGCCGGAGTCGGCGCTGATCACAGGAGCGGGCCAGCCATGAAATTCACGGGAAGAACGGGAGATACGATGCGGCAGAGATTGCGGATCATCCTGATCGCGGCGGGTGTGCTTGCCGCCGGGTGCGGCGGTGGCACGGAAAGCACGCCACAAAAAGCAGAACTTGTGCAGGGATTGCGCATACAAAAAATGCAGCTGCAAAACGTCGCGAACGAACTCGAAGCGCCAGGGAGTGTGATTGCACAATCCACGGCCCAAGTAGCAGCGAGAACGATGGGCACGGTGCTGCTGGTAGCCGTGCGGGAGGGCGACAACGTAAAACGTGGACAAGTGCTTGCACAATTGGATGAGCGCGAGTTGTCTGCACACCGCAGCGCAGCGCAAGCAGCTTCGCGAGGCGCAAGCGCCGGAGTGGTGCAGGCTACCAAGGCGGTGGCTGCGGCACAAGCGCAGGCCGATGTTATGAAGAAAACCTATGACCGCTACAGCTATCTGAAAGAGCAAAAGTCGGTGAGCCCCCAGGAGTTTGACGAGGTTGCGGCGAAACAGCAGGCGGCGCAAGCGAATCTCGAACAAGCAAAGGCGGCGTTAAGCCAGTCAGAAGCAGGCGTGGCGCAGGCCGAATCGGAGGCACGAGCGGCTGAAAGTGTCGCGAGTTACGCGAGAATTGTGGCGCCGTTTGACGGGCGGGTGATTCGTAGATCGGTGGAACCCGGCTCATTAGTATCGCCAGGAATGCCGCTGTTTGTAGTGGAAGACACCTCGCGCTACCAACTGGAAGCCACGCTGCCCGCTGAAGCCCTCGCAGCCGTGAAGAAGAATACCTTGGCGCGAGTGCAGTTGGATGGATTGCCGGAGAAGTCTCTCATGGGAAAAGTGGGGGAGATTGAGGCAGGGGCAGATCAGACATCGCACACATTGAAGGCGCGCGTGGACTTACCCAAAGAGTCCGGAGTTCAGTCCGGGACGTTCGGGCGAGCTTATTTTGCGCAAGGAGAGAAGCGGGCCCTTGTGTTGCCGGCCGAGGCCCTGGTGAGCCGCGGTCAATTGCGTGGGATTTTTGTGGTTGGCGACACAGGCCTGATCCACTGGCGCGTTGTAACGCTTGGAAATAATGCAGGCAATCAGGTAGAGGTATTGTCAGGACTGAATGACGGAGAAGTCGTGGTGCTGAATCCTGGAAGCCGGGAATTGGATGGAAAGAAGACTGGCGCAGTGACAACACACGGGGAGAAGCACTCGTGAAGCGTGGGCTGGCAGGAAAAATCGCGCACGCGTTTATCGATTCTCCGCTCACGCCGCTGGTGATTATCGCCGCGTTGTTGCTGGGGCTTTTCAGCATTTGGCAGACGCCCCGCGAAGAAGAGCCGCAGATCGTCGTACCGATGCTGGATGTATTTGTGAGCATGCCGGGCGCGTCGGCAGAAGAGGTTGAGCAGCGCGTAACCATTCCCATGGAACGCCTGCTCAACGAAGTTCCAGGCGTCGAATACTTGTATTCCACCAGCCAGCCTGGTGGTGCGTTGGTCATTGTACGTTTCTACGTGGGAATCAAAGAAGAGGATGCGATTGTCCGCACCTACAACAAATTGTTTTCAAACTTTGACCGCATCCCGCAGGGCGCGAGCCAGCCGCTGATCAAGGCCCGTTCGATTGACGATGTTCCGGTGCTGGCAATGACGTTCTGGGGAAAGAACTACGATGGGGCGGCCCTGCGGCGAATCGCCGCGGAAGCGCAACAGAGCGTCAAGCAGGTAGCAAATGTCTCGGAAACCGCACTGCTCGGAGGACAGAAGCGCGAACTGAAGATCACGCTGGATACGCAGAGGCTGGCGGCGTATCACGTGAGTCCCCTAGCGATTACG
>Ga0074044_10001835_pt1 | contig 18842 bp, 19 predicted proteins | sample BogForMeECP23OM1_FD_94443 | JGI IMG/M metagenome (GOLD analysis project Ga0074044, IMG submission 94443) | Bog forest soil microbial communities from Calvert Island, British Columbia, Canada - Bog Forest MetaG ECP23OM1 | ecosystem: Environmental > Terrestrial > Soil > Wetlands ...
CGTAGAGGATGTTCGGATTCGATGCCGCAATCGCCAGCGCCCCAATCGAAGCAACGTGCTCCTGGTCGAAGATCGGCTCCCAGACCACTCCACCATCCGTCGTCTTCCAAACGCCGCCGCCCGGCGTGCCCATGTAATAGACCGCCGGATTGTCAGGGATGCCTGCCACAGCCGTCACCCGTCCCGCGCGATACGGCCCGATCGAGCGCCAGCGCATGCCGGAGTAGAAGCTCGGATCGATTTGCTGGGCATGCGCACACGGCGTGCTCAGCGCTAGAAAGATGACTGCGGCTCCTGCCGATAAGCCTCGAAAGCGCATCAACTTGCTCCTCCCAAAAGTTCCCCGCGCTGATTCAGCCTGCCTCTCCTCTTTTTTGCATCCGGGGTCTCGCCGGTCATTTCTCCGCGGCGTGGCGGGTTGACGGCGATTCCTGCGCCTCTCCCACCGAGACGAGCGGAGTTCGAACTGCGACCAACGATCACTTTCCGCGAACGTTAGACAACGATCGCCCGTGAAAGTCAATATCGCGTTCCGCGGCACGCGCCCCGCCATCGGGACCACGGCGGCGCGCAACACGGGAAGAGAATCCCTGTCGCCCTTCGAAATGCCCCCCCGAAGGCGCCCATAAAAAGTACCGGAAACTCTCGGTTCTGTCCGCCTGCCTGCTAAGTCCCCCCGAATCGAATCAGGTGAACAAGAACAGGCCTCTACCACAGGGGTGGGGCCAGGGTCCGGCGGCAGGCGCAAAGACAGCGTACTGCCGGATCAACAAAGGAGAACTAAAATGACACACAAACTCGCAGGATTTGCACTGGCGGCAATGCTCGTGGGCGCTTCTGCTCTCCCCGCGTTCGCGCAGTCAGCGAACTGGACGGTGGACAGCAATCATTCGTCTGCCCGTATTTTGGTTCAAGGGGACCTCGACGGAAAGAGTCAATCCATCACTCTGGGAGGCGCAAACGTGAGCGGGACGTTGCGGCTGGACCGCGACGATCCGGCCAAATCAACGGTGGAATTCAACGTTTACCCGGCGACGGCGGGCCCGAACGCCGCATCGCCCGATCCGGCTGATGCGCCGTACATACTTCTGAGTTTCCACTCCGAAAAAGCTTCCCTTGCGGCCGATGGCAAGCTGCAAGTAACCGGTCTCCTGACCGCGACGCGCGTGGAGCGCCAGGCGGTGATGGAGGCAAACGAGGCCTACTCCGGTCCGGTGTACGTTTCGAGCGTCGTCTCACAGGCACAGCGCGAAGAGTCCTTTGTGATCGCGGTTCCCGCCTCTGATCCCGCTGACCGCAGCGCAACAATTGAAGTTTCCACCGGCGTGAAGATCTACCGGGAAGATTTTCCCGAGTTGGTGAATGCCGTGCTCGCCACGAATTGGCCGGCCACCGCCCAGGACAAGAACTGCGAAGCGCCGCGCGCCTCCAGCGAGGACTACGCGGGCACCCTGTGCACAGGATCGGCCGTGACGCTTCCCTCGATCACTCGCACCGTCGCAACGTCCTCGGAGGACTATCCGGGCGACGAAGCGAACTTCGCGGATGCGGGTAATCTCCTGACCTTGGCGCTGGACCTGCACCTGGCTCCGGAAGGCGCCCAGGTTTCCTCCAAGATCGGGCAGTAATACGCATCTTCCCTCACGCTACCCGCCGCGGGCTCCCGGAACTTTCGGGAGCCCGCGGCCGTGTTTGCAGGCCGCGAAATCGGCGGCCTGCGAACACAAATTCGAAGTGACGGATTTTCCCAGGCATCATCCAATAGCAATGGCCCTGAGTGCGGCAACCGAGTCTCGCTCGAAGTCCGGCCCCTGGCCACAATCCGCGAGTGGCAATTTCCCCGCAAGCAGGGATGGAGCCGCGAGCAAACCACCCATTCCGGTCTATACGATGGCGGACATGGGCCTCTCCGGCACAGTCCCCGGCTTCAAGTTGACGCGGCTCGAGGAGAGATTCCGCCGCGCGCCCAGGGACATCCGCCGGGCGCACCGGCACGACTATTACAAGATGGGTCTGGTCATCGGCGGGCGGGCACGCCTGTCTCTGGATTTCAACGACCACTCCATCCGCGCACCCATGCTCTTCCAGTTTGGCCCGGGAGTCGTGCATGCCTGGCAGTCCGGCGAGTTGCCGCGCGGCTACGTGCTGAATTTCGAGCCGAATTTCTTGGGCGAGGCCGCGCACGACCGCGCGGAAATCACCGAGGCGCCAGTCTTCTGCCTTCACTCCGGGCCGCGAGTGCTTGCGCTGACCTCCGAGCAGCGGTCGGTCTTCGAGCCGCTGGCCAACGCCATCGGGCGGGAGTATGAGAGCCGCGGGAAAGACCACCTTGCGGCGCTGCGCTCTTACCTGCGCATCTGGCTCATAGAAGCGAACCGCATCGCGGAAGCACAGAAGCCGGCACGGTGGAACGACCGCGGTACCGCGCTCACCAACCGCTTCCTGTGCCTCATGGGAGAAAATTTCCGGACGCTTTCAGCGGTCTCCGACTACGCGGCTCGGTTGCAGGTTACTGCGAGCCATCTGAACGAAACGGTGCGGCGCACCATGCAGAAAACCGCGGGCCAGGTGATCCGCGATCGTATGCTGCTCGAGGCCAAACGGCTGCTGCGCCACTCCGACCTGTCCGTGTCCGAGGTCGCCTACCACCTGAATTTCGAGGATCCTTCCTACTTCGCGCGGTTCTTCCGAAAGCTGACGGGGCAAGCCCCAGCCGAATTCCGCGCACTCCCGTAAGCGCACGGTCGTCCCAAGCAGCGCCGCCGGCGGAAAGGATTTCAGGACGGCTGGAACACTTCCACCTCCAGGCCCTGGAGGGCGGGCTTCACGCGGCGTACGATCTCCGCGGGGCCCAGGCTCTGGCTCAGCACCACCAGCGAGCCGTCGGAAAATTCGCACACCGCGCAGAACAAATACCGGCCGAACACCAGGTGATACGCGTCCAGCCCGCGGCGCACCAGCTCCCGCTCCACAGCCGCGTCGCCGGCCGCCAGCGCCTGCCCCGCGCGCGCGCCGAAAGTTTCGGCGGCAAAGCGCGCGATCAGGGCTTCGAGCTGTTCCCGCGATGGCGCGGGCACCACCAGCGCACGCCCCGGCTCCTCGCGCGCCGCGATCCCGTGCCGCGCGCAGAACTCGCGCACGCGCTTCAGGTGGCTGAAGTAATCGAGCGCCCACGCCTCCTCTCCGGCCAGCGCCGGCAGGACGCGCGCCCAGATGGCAGGTGTTTCCGGCCCGTGCGCGGGCTCCTCCCCCGCGGCGCGCAGTTCCAGCCCGGCGGCGCGAACGTCTCCTCCCAGCTCCAGCGTCGTCACTTCCAGCAGCAGCATCTCTCCCCCACGCCACCCCGCAAGGGCACGGAACCCCAGCGCCCACCTCGCTCATCACTCATCACTTGTCACTCGCCACCGCCTCACAAACTCCGGCGATCCCTTGCGCAGCTCCAGCCAGTCAAAAAACGCCTCCGGCGTCTCCAGCCACACGCGGAACCACTGGCGGATTTCTTCCTTTTCCGCGCGCTTTGCCGCGGCCACCCGGCGATTCCCTGCAATCATCTGGGCGCGGCGCAGGCCCTGCCGGGCGATCTCCAGAATGCGCGCGCCGCGCGGCCCGTCGCCCGCTGCGCGGGACTCGCGCCACATCGCGTCGAGCCGCCGCAGCGTCGCCTCCGCCTCCTCCAGCGTGACAAAGTGCAACAGGTGCTCGAATTCATCCCCGCCCGGCGCGACGCCCGGTCCCGAGGCCTCGGGACGCGGCGCGGGGGCGGGCTTCACGCGGCGGCTCATGGCGACGACCTTCCGCGCGCGTGCGCGCGCGCGGCCCGTTTGAGCTGCGCCTCGCGCTTGCGGTACCGCGCCACGTTGCGGTTATGATCTGCGAGCGTGCGGCTGAACACGTGTCCGCCGTCTCCCGTCGCCACGAAGTAGAGCCATTTCCCCGGCGCCGGCTCCAGCGACGCGCGCAGCGACGCTTCCCCCGGATTCGCAATCGGCCCCGGCGGCAGCCCGCGCCGCCGGTACGTGTTGTACGGCGAATCCACCCGCAGGTCCGGGAGCAGCAGCCGGCCGTTGTAGCGTCCAGCCAGAATCAGCGCGTAAATCACCGTCGGATCGCAGTCGAGTGCCATCCCGGCGTGCAGCCGGTTCGCGAACACACTGGCCACCAGCGCGCGCTCCTCGGGCACCCCGGTCTCCTTCTCCACCAGCGATGCCAGCGTGACGATCTTCAGCGGCCCGATCCGTGCCGCGCCGCTTTCGTTCGCCGGGAGCGCTGCCTCACTCTGGGCCCAGGCCTCACGAAACCGCCGCACCATGGCCTCGGTGATTTTTTCCCCTGACTGGTGCCGCGGGAACTGGTACGTGGCGGGAAAGAGAAACCCCTCGAGCGACGGCGCGCCCGGAGCCAGATCCGCCACCAGTGCGGGACTGCGCGCAGCCGACAGAAATTCCTGGCGCGTGGTCACGCCCTTCGCCGCCAGCAAATCGGCGATCCCAAACATCGTCTCGCCCTCCGGCAGCGTCACGCTCACGAGATAAATGCGGCCGTGGGCCAGCGTGTCGAACACCTGCTCCGGCGTCTCCGGCTGGTCGAAGTGATATTCCCCTGCCTCGAGCCGCGCGTGCCGTTGCCGCAGCGCCAGCACGCGGAACGAGAGCGCGCTGCGCACCACGCCCTGCGCCTCTAGCACACGCGCGATGGCCCCCTCGGGCATCCCGTGCGGGATTTCCACGAACACGCCGCCCGGCGCGTAGCCCGCGTACGCGGTCGTCCAATCCCGGCGCAGCACCGCGGCCGCACACCCTGCCAGAATCGCCAGCAGGCTGGCGCAAATCAGCAGGATGCGCGCCACGCGGCGACCCGGCCGGACGGGGCTCACCGTGTGCCCGCCTCACGGCGCAGAAATTCTTCGAGGATCAGCGCGGCCGCCAGGCTATCCACCCCGTCCGGCGCGCGATGCGCTTTGGACGCCGCGCCGCCGCCACTCGGCGCATCCGCGCGGCCGCGCCGTCTCCCAGCAAATGATCCCTTCGTGGGATTCGCCTCCGGCCCCTCGCTCGCTTCCCAGCTCGTCAGCCTCTCGTCCACCAGCGCCACGGGCAGCCGCACCGCCTTCCCCACGCGCGCGGCAAATGCCCGGGCCTCCGCCGCCATGTCGCCGGCCGTGCCATCGAGACGCAGTGGCAGCCCAACCACGAGTTGCGCCACGCCTTGCTCGCGAACGATGCGCCGCAGCCGTGCCAGGTCGGCCTGCCGGTTCACGCGCACCAGCGTCTCCAGCGGCCGCGCCAGCAGCCTGCCCTCATCCGACAGCGCAAGCCCCAGCCGCCGCCGCCCGTAATCAATCGCCAGAACGCGGCCTGCAGCCGACACGCCGGAGTTGTGCGCCGCGGATGGCATGGCGTCGATTATATCCCGTCATGACTGGTGCCTCGTGACCCGCCAACAATGCGACGGGCAGGCTGGTGACTGGTGAGGGGAGACGCTCCTCGCTCAACTGGCACTCCGGTGCATTTCCCCGGAGAATGAAGGCGCCGCCGCGGGCCCGCGGCCTGCGCGGCAATCGGAATGAAACAGCTCATCGTCAACGCGGACGATTTCGGCATGGCCGATGGCGTCAACCGCGCCATCGTCCACGCGCACCGCACCGGAATCGTCACCAGCACCAGCCTGCTGGCCAACGGCGCCGCTTTCGACGAGGCCGCGGCGGCCGCGCGCGCGAATCCCACGCTCGCCGTGGGCGTGCACCTGAATCTCACGGAAGGCCGCCCGCTCAGCGACCCGTCGAAACTCGGCGCACTGGCGAACGCCGCCGGAGAATTCCTCGGCAATCCCGAAGCCCTTTTCTTCCGGATGGTCACGGGCCGCGTGGCGCTTGCCGCCGCCGAGCGCGAGTTCCGCGCGCAAATCGAGCGCGTGCTCGCCGCGGGCATCCGCCCCACGCACCTCGACGGCCACCAGCACGTCCACATGTGGCCTCCCGTGTTCGCGTTGACCGCGCGCCTCGCCGCGGAATACGGCATGGCGGGTGTGCGTTCCTCCCGGGAACGCCGTGTGGATTTTCCGGGACTTTGGCGCCGCAACGACCGTGTTCGGGGTAAAATACTCCGGCAGGCAGGTGTGGGCCTGGGGCTGGCGTTCCTGGCCGTGGCTTCGCGCGCCGCGCTCTCGGCCGCCGGCGTGGCCACTCCGGATTATTTTTACGGCGTTTCGGCCACCGGCTATCTGGACCGCGGCACGCTCGAAGATGTGCTCCGGGACGTGCCCGACGGGGTGAGCGAGTTGATGTGCCACCCCGGCTACGTGGACGCTGCGCTCCAGCGCGTCTCGACGCGCCTGTTGCGCCAGCGGGAAACGGAATTGGACGCGGTCGCGGGGCCCGAGGCCCGGAAACTGGCCGAGCGTTTCGGCATCGTACTGGTGACGTACCGCACGCTCGCTTCGCACCAGCAGGGAGTCAGCGCGATCTCGGGGGAAGCACACACGGGGAGGCAGCAGCACCTGCCATGAAGCAAAAGGAAGAAGCCGTCCGCTACTCCATTGTCATCCCCTTCTTCAACGAGCAGGAAAACATCCTGCCGCTCTACGTGCGCATCACCGAGGTGATGGACGCCCTCGGCGAGCCCTACGAAATGATCTTTGTGGACGACGGCAGCCGCGACCAGACCTTCCGCATCCTCAACGACATCTATGAAAACGACCGCCGCGTCCACGCCGTCCGCCTGCGCCGCAATTTTGGCCAGACCGCCGCGCTCAAGGCCGGCTTCGACTTCGCCCAGGGCGACATCGTCATCTCCATGGACGGCGACCAGCAGCACGAGCCGGAGGACATCCCCCTGTTCCTGGAAAAAATCCGCGAGGGCTTCGACATCGCCAGCGGCTGGCGCGCCGACCGCCAGGACCCCTGGCTCACGCGGCGCCTGCCCAGCCAGGTGGCCAACTGGATGATGGCCAAGCTATCCGGCGTGCCCCTGCACGACTTCGGCACCACTTTCAAGGCCTACCGCCGCGAAATCATCCAGCAGGTGCAGCTCTACGGCGAGCTGCACCGCTTCATCCCCGCCCTCGCGAAAATCACCGGCGCCAGCATCGTCGAGGTGCCCATCCGGAACTACAAGCGCTCCGTGGGGAAGTCGAACTACAACCTCTCGCGCACCTTCCGCGTGTTCTTCGACCTCATCAGCGTCAAATTTATGATGGACTATCTCACCCGGCCCATGCACTTCTTCGGCAAGCTCACCTTCGCTTCGTTTGCCGGCGGCGCGGGCATCGGCGGGTATCTCGTCTACGAAAAACTCTTCCATCACTCCCAGCTCATGCTCGAGCACGGGCCGCTGATGCTCACAGGGATGTTCCTGCTCGTCACGGCCGTCCAGTTTCTGTCGTTGGGCCTCATCGGCGAGCTGCTCTCCCGCACCTACTACGAATCGCAGAATAAGCCCATCTACAACGTCCGCGAAATCCGCAGCCGCCGCGAGGCCGTCGAATCCGCCGGCCGCGACTCCGGCCCCTGGCAATCGTAGCGCCGGCGTCCCGCCGGCCTTCAGTCCCTTCAATCCCCAGTGCCGCACTCCGCGGCGCCAACACGCGCCTCACGCCTCCCGCGCAATCCCATCCGCCACCCGCACCACCTGCACCATCTCCGCCACGTCGTGCACCCGCACCATATGCGCCCCGCCCAGCACCGCCGCCGTCACTGACGCGGCCGTGCCCCACGCCCGCCGTTCCTCCGGCGCTCCGCCCGCCAGCGCCCCGAGAAACGCCTTCCGCGATGTTCCCACCAGCAGCGGGCATCCCAGCCGCGCCAGTTCCGGCAGGCGCGCCAGCAGCTCGCAGTTCTGCTCCATGCTTTTCCCAAAGCCGATCCCCGGATCGAGAATCACCCGGCTCCGCGGAATCCCCCCGCGCCGCGCGCGCACCAGCGCCTCGCGCAGACCGCGGGTCACGTCCGCCATCACGTCGCGCGCAAACGGGCGACGCTGCATCGTCTTCGGCCGCCCGCGCATGTGCATCAGCACCAGCGGCGCGCGCGCCCGGCGCACCACCTCGGCTAGGACCGGGTCCGCGCGCAGCGCGGACACGTCGTTCACCATCTCCGCCCCGGCGGCCAGCGCCGCCTCCGCCACCCGAGCCTTCTGCGTGTCAATGGAAATGGGAATTTTCAATCGGCCGCGCAAACCTTCAACCACCGGCAGCACCCGCGCCAATTCGGTCTCCGCGGAAACCGGCTCCGAGCCTGGCCGCGTCGACTCGCCCCCAATATCAATGATGTCCGCGCCTGCCGCCTCCATCTCCAGCGCCCGCCGCACCGCAGCTTCCGCGTCCAGATAGCGTCCCCCGTCGGAAAAACTATCCGGCGTCACATTGAGCACACCCATCACCAGCGTCCGCGGCCCCAACACGAGCGTGCGCGAGCGCAGCTTCAACCTGAATGTTCGCCGTTTCCGCACCGCGCAATTAAATCACAATGGGAGTGACTGTTGACTGGTGGTTGGTGACTGGAGATTCCTGACCCGTGAATCGCGACTGTTACCTTAGACGGTTCCCCGAATTTCGAGTTTCGAATCTCGAGTTTCGCTTCTAGTCATTCCAAATCGAAATCTCGCAGCGGTTTCTCTGCCGGCCCTTCCTTGGCCTTCTTCAACGCTTCCTCAAATTTCCGGGAGAGCACGTCTTCCTTCTTCTTCTCCGCTTCCCACGACTGCCGGAACTTGTCCTCGCGCGCGGCCGCCTGTTTCTCCAGGATGCGGTCCGCATCGCTCAGATTCACGTCCGGCGCGATCCGCGGCGGCGCCTCATGCGCGATCACCACGGCCAGCGCGGGGTCAACCTTCAGCTTCGCGTGGCAGCACGGGCACTGCACTTCGACGATGTCGGCAGGCTTTTTCCCCATGCGCGTATTCTACGCCGATTCCGGCGCGCAGAAAAAACCCGGCGGCCGAGGATTCGGACGCCGGGCGCGATTCTCAGTTCCCGGGAATCGTTCAGGCCGTGGCGGGATGCTCGCCCTTCGCAAAGCCCGGCAGCGGCTTCGCTTCCGGCCGCGCGGGCGCTTCTTTACCCGGCGTCGCGGCCGGAGGCACCGGTGGCGCGGGCTTCACGCGTTCAGGCAGCGGCTTGCCCTCGATCAGGAGCTTCAATTCGTTGGCGTCCAGCACTTCGCGCACCAGTAGCGCCGCCGCGATGCTCTCCAGCGTCTCGCGATGTCCCTCGAGCACCACGCGCGCGTACGTATACGCCGCGGTCACGATGCTCTTCACCTGGGCGTCGATCCGGATCGCCGTATCCTCGGAATAGTCGCGGTGCTGCGCGATCTCCCGCCCCAGGAAGATGGCCTCTTCCTTCTTCCCGAACGCCAGCGGGCCCAGTTCGCTCATGCCCCATTCGCACACCATCTGCCGCGCGATTTCCGTAGCCCGTTCGATGTCGTTGCCCGCCCCGGTGGTCAGATGGTTCAGGAAAATCTCTTCCGCCGCCCGGCCACCCATCAGCACGCCGAGCTGGGCCTCCAGGAATTCGCGCGTGTAGGTGTGCTTGTCGTCAATCGGAAGCTGCATGGTCAGGCCCAGCGCCATCCCGCGCGGGATGATGGTCACCTTATGCAGCGGGTCGGCATGCGGCGTCATCGCCGCCACCAGTGCGTGTCCCGCCTCGTGGTACGCCGTGTTCTTCTTCTCTTCCTCCGACAAGATCATGGACTTCCGCTCCACGCCCATCAGCACCTTGTCCTTGGACATCTCGATGTCCACCATCATCACCTGCTTGCGGTTCTGCCGCGCGGCCCACAGCGCGGACTCGTTCACCAGGTTGGCCAGATCGGCCCCAGAAAAACCCGGCGTGCCCCGCGCGATCACGGACAGGTCCACGTCGTCGCACAGCGGCACCTTGCGCGTGTGCACCCGCAGGATTTCCTCACGGCCCTTCACATCCGGCCGCGGCACCACCACCCGGCGGTCGAAGCGTCCCGGCCGTAGCAGCGCGGGATCGAGCACGTCCGGCCGGTTCGTTGCCGCGATCAGGATCACGCCTTCGTTCGACTCGAACCCGTCCATCTCCACCAGCAGCGCGTTCAGTGTCTGTTCGCGCTCGTCGTGACCCCCGCCCAGCCCCGCGCCCCGATGCCGGCCCACCGCGTCGATTTCATCGATGAAAATGATGCACGGCGCATTCTTCTTCCCCTGCTCGAACAGGTCGCGCACCCGGCTCGCGCCCACGCCCACGAACATCTCCACAAAATCCGATCCTGAAATCGAAAAGAACGGAACGTTGGCCTCGCCCGCAATGGCCCGCGCCAGCAGCGTCTTCCCCGTGCCCGGAGGCCCCACCAGCAGCACGCCCTTGGGGATGCGCCCGCCCAGCTTCTGGAACTTCTGCGGGTCGCGCAGGAAGTCGATGATTTCCTGCAGCTCTTCCTTGGCCTCGTCGGTCCCCGCCACATCCTTGAACGTGGCCTTTTTCTGGTTCGCGGTCAGCAGCCGCGCCCGCGATTTCCCGAAGCTCAACGCCTTGTTCCCTCCCGCCTGCACCTGCCGGAACATGAACAGCCATAACCCGATGATCACGAGCAGGGGGAGCACGTTCAGCGCCAGGTTCATCCAGTCCCCGCGCGACACTTCCTTCACTTTGATCTGCACGCCCTTGTCCCGCAGCATCTTGCTGATGTCGGGGATGGATTCCTTCGGCATGGTCACGTGGAATTTCGTGCTCGGCTGGTGCAGTTCGCCCTGCGCTTCCGCGCTGATAGGGGTCAGGTAAAAAGTGACCTCGCCGATGTTCCCGCTCTCCGCGTTCCGGTAGAAATCCGTCAGGCTCAACTCCACTTCCCGCGTGGAGGTCGCCGATCCCTGGGTGATCTTCCAGAGCACCACGGCCAGCACCAGCATGAACAGCCAGAACAGGACAATTCGTATTGTGGAGTTCACGACTTACCTCGCCCGCCGGCGCGCTGCCCGGCCCCGCACGCCCGCCTGCGCGGGCTGCTCGCTTGTTTGCTGCGCGCCGCCCCCTGTGAGCGTCGCGATGTGGTCCAGGTTCCGGTACAACCCCTCGCCGTCCGGCAGCCCGTATCCCACCAGATAGTTAGATGCAGCCGAGAACCCCAGGTAATCGGGTTGCAACGCCACACGCCGCTCTTCCGGCTTGTCCACCAGCACCGCCACCCGAACCGAGTGCGGATGGCGCTCCCCCAGCCCGCGAACAAAAAACTCCAGGGTTACGCCGGAGTGCAGCACGGCATCCACGACGAGGACGTCCCGGCCCTTCAGTTCAGGATTGTAACTGAAAAAGACCTCGCGGCGCTGGTGGCCGTTCACGTGGACTTCCCGCAGCTCCGCCTGGACGAAATGGCACGCCACCGGCGAGCGAATTTGCCGCACCAGGTCCGCTGCGAAAATGAACGCATTGTCCAGCATGGCCACCACGTCCACGCGATTCTTGCCGTAGGTCAGGGAAATTTCACGGCCCATTGCCGCCACGCGGGCGGCGATCTGCCGAGCCGAGTATTCTTCTTGCAGCACCTGGTTCACAGTTCTTCCTCGCTGATCAGCAGGGCCGACCGCGTCTCCTGGCTGGCCGCGCAATTCGCCGCGGGTGGCAGACCCCGCACCCACACGATCCCCCCGCCACTCTCCAAAACCGGCCAGAGCGCACGCTCGCTCGCGGAAACTCGGGCCTCGCGCAGCAACTCCTTCAGCTTCCGCGCCTGCCGCCTTCCCCTCGGACAATACACATCCCCTGGATGCCAGTTCCGGAAGAGGAAGGGCGGGGTCAATCGGCCCGCATCGAGGGCATTTTCGCTCAGTTCAGTCTCCCCTGCCCCTTCCGTGCAGTCAACGACTTTCAGCCGCACCCGCCGCCCGATTGCCGGAACAATCACCTCGAGCGACCCGCGCTCGGGCAGCGCTACTCGATGGCAGAATCCTCCCCCTCCCTGTTCTTTTAGACGCCCTTTGCCCCCCGCCAGGTTCCCGGCGGTAAAAATCACCTCGTCGAAATCCCGCCGAACCACCACGCCGTGGGGCAGCACCACGCGGTGCCCGCTCCGGCTCCCGCGCGACACATGGAGGACGCTTTCCACGTGTTCCGCGGTGAATCCCCGCCGGTGGCCCAGCACCTCCTCCACCGCGCGCCGCACCAGGCGGCGCGCCAGAGCCGTCTGCGCCTCGCCATCGGGCAGCAACTCCTGCGGCATCGGTGTGAGAAGGTCCTCGGCGCGCAGCACCACTCGCGATCCCTCGCGGCGCGCCAGCGCCCGGAACCGCGCCTCCGCCAGCGCCGTGCCGAATCGTTCCTCCTCGCGAGCCAGCTCCGCCAGGCCGCAAAGCTGTCCCACGATGCTCGTCTGGAATTCGCGTTCCAGCAGGGGCAGCAGATCCCGCCGCAGCCGGGCCCGTAGCCGGGCCGTGTCCATGTTCGTGGAATCCTCGCGCCACGCCTGCCCGATGGCCGTGAGCCACGCGCGCAGCTCCGCGCGGCGCACCTCCAGCAGCGGCCGCACCACCCGCCCCGCGGCCGGATAGATGCCCGCCAATCCGGCAAGCCCCGTGCCCCGCACCAGATGCGCCAGAACCGTTTCCGCCTGGTCGTCTGCGGTGTGCGCCGTAGCCACCCGCGTCACGCGCGCTTCCCGCACCATCCGCTCAAAGAACTCCGAGCGGAGCTGCCTCCCGGCCTCCTCCAGATTTGCGCGGCGGCTCTTTGCCCATGAGGCCACGTCCGCCTCCTCGCGGAAAAACTCCAGCCCCAGCCGTCCGGCCAGCTCCGCGGTGAATGCCTCGTCCCCGGCCGATTCCTCCCCGCGCAGGCCGTGCTGGAAATGCAGGACCGCCAGGCGAATCCCCAGCTCGTCCTGCAGCCCGTGCAGCAGCCGCAGCAGCGCCACCGAATCTGCGCCCCCGGAAACTCCGACTCCCAGCCGGTCTCCAGGCGCCGCCAGCCGCCGCCGTTCGAGCGCTTCTTTCACGCGATGTGGGAGAGAGGAATGCATGGGATCGCCAGCCCCTATCGGGCACGCCACGCAATTCTATGCCAGCAGCACAACGAAGAGGAAAGTAGGACAAACGGGGGGATGAGGTGCGAAAGAAGCCGTTCCCGGCAACCGCCGGGCGGCTATGGCATCGTCAGGAAATCCCGCTCGAAGATTTGCCGCGTGTGGGCTATGCGCGCGTCCAGCGCCACCGCGGCGTAATACGAGCACCCGGAACGTTCGCTCGCGGCCCAGGCCACCGCCGCCGGCATCACCGGCCCGCACAGAACTCGCACCATGCCCAGAAAGGCATGGTAGGCCCGGATCAGCCCCAGCTTGTAGGCGTCTCCATCCGTCTCCGGACACAGGTCCACCAGCCGCCGGAGCCGCAGGAATTCATCCCCGCTGACTCCCTGCCCCTCGATCCCGGTGGCCTCCCGCGCCGCTTCCGACAGCTCCACGCGCCGTCCCGCCGCCACCTGCAACCGGCAATAGGTGACAAAGAAATTCAGCAGCAGCGCGACCGAGATGACGAGAATGATGGCAGGCAGGATCATCGTGCGTGCGACGCGGCAAGCTGGGCAGTCGCCAGCCGCGCCTCCTCCGGGACTTTCCATAGCGTATACGCCCAGGCCAGCGGCAGCCAGGTTCCCACCAGGGGTGGGAAGACCGTCCGGGCCATGGCGAAGTCAGGGAATAGATTCCGCAGCGCGTAGGTGGCCGAATACGCGCTGAAATAGATGCCCAGCGCCAGTACCAGGTGGATCAGCCGCGACCGCGTCTCCCGCAGCTTCATGATCGCGCCCCACAAGATGTAGGTCAGCACCAGGCCCACGAAGTAAAGATTCTGCGATAACTGAACCACGAAGCGGCTGGTCAGATGGTCCTGGCTCTGACGCACGATCAGGAAGCTCACGCAGGCTGTGGCTAGCAGCAACATCAACGAAGCCCCGCGCACGTACTTGTTCGCCTGCATCTCCCCGAAAACATGCTGATAAAGACCGAACACGGAGAAGTACAGGAGAATCGTCAGCAGCGCGTCGCAATAGTAATAGAAATAGCGATATTCAATGGAGGTCAGCCCATAGTGAGCAACGAAGTAGTAGCACAGGACCATCCAAATCGCGTCAGCCAGCATGTAAATGTTGAGTGCCAAGTAGCGGATAAACTGTCTGTGGGCGAGCGAATACACCACCACGAACACCTGCAGGGTGAACCCGAGGAACCAAACCGCGTAGTCAATCGGCCCGAGCACTTTGAGTGCGCCGGGCCTGGCCTGCTATGGGAACGCCCTTCGAACGCTATCGCGACCAGTCAGCCGGTTGAACCGGGTTGGCTGTCTTTTGCGTCGTCCAGGGCGTCGGGGGAACAGGTGCCGAGCCATTCGCCATCAACCACGGCGTCGGTGGAACGGGGGCCGAGCCATTTGCTAGCGTCGGACCCACCTGGGCCATGTGGCTGACCAACATGGCGGTAACGAGCACGAGAAGGACTAGAACCATCACTTTTGACCACTTGTACATGTCTGGTCTCCTGGGCGCTTTGCGCGCCTCGGACCAGTATAGTGGCCAGTTCTAGTACTCCCTAACCGCCGTGTGTCGTAATGGTCAACACCCCTCCCCTTTGCAGGGTCAGGCCAGCTACCTCCTTGACGTCGCCGTCATTCTGCCTACGCAGCCTCCTCCGGTCAACAGTACTTCTGTACCATCGGCCAGCCTCCCGGAATCTTCATCCCCGCCCACCGGACAGGCCCGCAGGTGCCAGGCGGAGCCCCGCTCGACAGGCAAACGCCCGTGTGCCAGCCTGAAACGCGCTCTCTTAGGTTCCCTTTCGCCTCCCGCCCCCCGGCTGCCCCCGCTCCGCCCAGCCGCACCGCCATCCCAAGAATGAAGCCGCCTCCGGCTACGCTCGCCCTCCCCTTTGCTTGACACTTCCTCGCCCCCCTCCCTAACATGGTTCCTTACCGTGCCGGCGTAGCTCAGTGGAAGAGCGAGGGTCTCATAATCCCTAGGCCGTGGGTTCGATTCCCCCCGCCGGCACCAATTTTTCCTGGCGAACCGTTCGTTAGCTCTCAAATGAAAATCTCGTGTCCCAGGAGCCTACTCACGTCGTTTCCCTCTAGCCGCTGGAAGTGCGCCAGACCGTTTCCTCTCGGGCGACCATCCGTCCGGGACCTTCGCTCCTCACTTCCTACAACGCCATTTCTGAACCGTGACCTCCCTTTGTCCCGTAAGCGACTGCCTCAGCGTGGCCGAAGTCCCATCGCCAAACAGCAGCACACGCACGACAAGGCCATCGTGGCCGGCTGCATACGATGAGTATCACGTGGAGGCCGCAGCCGCATGGCGTCCTGAGAGGATGACTACACCAGCGGGGCTTGAGGGTCCGGCTAAAAGGAAAAGTGCTCGACCAGCGCATTTTCTGCGTCGCGAGTGAGATCCGCCTTAGAGTCTGCTCGAAAAGGAATCCTGGGCAGCGCTGCAACCAACTGCCGTGTGTATTCATGCCGCGGCGATTCAAAGATGCCTTCCGACGCCCCGCACTCCACGATCCGCCCCTCCTGCAGGATGGCGATGCGATGGCACAGCGCCGCTACGGACAGGAGGTCGTGGGAAATGTACAGGATGGCCATGCCCATCTCACGGTTGAGCCCGGCAAACAAACGCAAGACCTCTGATTGCGTGATGGTATCCAGCGCGCTGGTGGCCTCGTCGGCAATCAGCAATGCGGGCCTGTGGAGGATGGCCATGGCAATCGTCACGCGCTGCCCCTGTCCCACGCTCAATTGGGACGCTCTCCGCCGAAGGAATTCATCCTCGCCCTGCAAACTGACGCTGTTCAGCGCCGAACGGACGGCCGCAAGGCATTCCTCGCGGGTCCCGCTGGCGTGTGCGCGCCACGCTTCCTGCAACTGGGTCCCGATGCTCAGCGCGGGATTCAAGGAAGCAAGAGGGCTTTGCAGCACGATACTCATCTGGCGGCCACGGAGGGTGCGGAGCTGTCGTTCCGACTTGCGCGCGAGATCCTCGCCCTGAAAGATCACTTCGCCCCGGACTTCTGCGCCCTTGAGTGGAAGAAGGCCCATCAGGGCCAGGGCCAGCGTGCTTTTCCCAGAGCCGCTTTGCCCCACCAGCCCAAGAATTTCCCCGGGCTCGAGGTCCAGGCAGATTTCCCGGAGGACGCCCGGCTTCTTCGGATAGTCCACCGAAAGGCGCGCGGAAAGCAGTGTGCGCTCGAGGCTCACCTCTTGGCTCCCATCCCCGATGCAGGCTTCAACTGGAGCGTTTCCACGTTCCAGAACGCCTGGGGGTTCAGCACGACCGGGGCGGCGCCGACCACCGCGGGCGAAACTGCGGTGAGTACGTCCTTATTGATCAGGTAGAGAAAGGGCTGCTGCTCGGCCACGATTTGCTGGACCCGGTCGAACTTTGCTTTCCGCTGCTGGTCATTGAGTGCCGACGCTTGCTCCTGCATCAGCTTGTCAATTTCCACTTCCCAAGCCGTTGCCGGCTTCTTCTGGTTTGGATTCCACTGATGGTTCTCACCCGAACTCAGCCAGACGGTCATCTGGCTGTTCGGATCCAGGTCGGTGTTCACCAGGCCCAGCAGGCAGGCGTCGTAATCGAATGTGCGGGTCATCCTTTCGATCAACGAGGGGAAGTCGAGCGTCACCACGTTCATCTTGATCCCGATTTGCGAGAGGTCCTGCTGGATCATCGTAGCCATCTTCTCCCGCGTCACGTTGCCGGAATTGGTCACCACAGTAAACACCACCGGATTGCCGGCGCGGTCTTTCAGTACATTGTTCTCGTAACGGAAGCCGGCCTGCGTCAGAAGGCGCAGCGCGCCTTGCGGATCGTGTTTCGGCGCCGCGAGCGCGGCATTGAACCAGAACCGGTTGGAAGGAGAAACGGGCCCGTACGCCGGTTTTGCGTATCCGGCGAATACGATCCGGCACAAATCTTCGCGGTTGATGGCCAGAGATACGGCCCGCCGGAACTCCGTGGTGCGGAACCATTCCTTCTTGAATTCCGGCAGAGGCGCCGCCGGCGACTGGTTGAACCAGAATTCTTCAGCGTCCAGGCCTGTTCCCGCGTTGTGCGTCACAGCGGGATCCTCGTGCTGCAGATGGTCGAATTGCTCCGCGTCCAGGCGGTTGATCAGGTGCAGTTCGCCCCGCCGGAATCGCATCAGTTCGATTTCGCGATTGCGCTGGATGTCCAGGCGCACGCTTTCGATGTAGGGAAGCGCGTGGCCCTGGGCATCATGCTTCCAGTAGTTGGGATTGCGGTGAAGAAGAACGTAGGCGCCCGACTTGTATTCCGCCACGTAGTAGGGGCCCAGGACGGCCATTTCTTTTTTGGGGGAACGGGCGGACATAATCGCAACCTGATCGAATAGCCGCTCGAGTCCGGCGACGGGCGCTGGAAATGTGATTATGGCAAGGTCCGGCGCGGGAGACTGAACGTCTACCGCCCCTTCTCCAGATCGAAATGCGTCCCCCGTGGGGGAATGCATCTGCGGATCCATGAGCCGGCGCATCGTGTAGGCCACATCCTCCGAGGTGAAGGGCGTGCCGTCGGAGAAGGAGAGGCCCTTGCGCAAATGAAAGGTGATCGTGCGGCCGTCCTTGGAGATATGCCAGGAGGTGGCCAGTCCGGGCTCCAGCGCCTGCGTTTGCCGGTTCAAACGGATCAGCACGCCCCCGGTCATATAGCGGACGTTTTCAGAGGCGTCATCATCCACCAGGGCAGGATCAAAGGTCTTGGGCTCGCCATGGAGGCAGAAGTGCAACTCGCCGCCCGACTGCGCGTAAACCGGCAGCGCGAGAAAAAGGAAGAGAAAACAGGTCAGGGTCCTCGTGAATCGCACTCTCACGTCAATGCCTCCTCAGCGGGCAAGATGAGCTGAAAACAGACCACCACCACGACGAGCAGCAGCAGGGGAGAAAGCATCCAGGGGTTGGCGCGAACGGCAGAGAAATCCTCGAGACCTTTCAAGAGATTTCCCCACGACGGCAGCGGCTCCATCACTCCGAGTCCCAGCATGCTCAGGGTGGCTTCGGTCAGGACGAAGAGTGGAATGGAAACCCAGAACTGGGCGAAAAGCACCGGACGAAGGTTGGGCATCACGTGCCGAAGCAGGATTCGCGCCGGCGCGCACCCGCTAGCGCGCGCCAGAAGCAGAAAATCTGAATTCCGGAGATCTCGCGCCGCGGCCCACACCACGCGCAGCGATGCGGGCCAGCCGAGGGCACCCAAAGTGAGAAAAGTCGCGACCACGGAGATCAGCGGGGAAACATCCAGGGGCAGCAGGGCCCGCAGCGCAATCAATACAAAAAGCAGCGGCAGCGCCATCGAAAGGTCGGCCGCAGAGAGGATTACCTTCTCGCTCCATCCACCGGTCAGACCGGCGATTCCGCCAAACAGGCCGGCAATCAGAGTGGCGAGTAACGCGGCGGCCGGCGCGAGCATCAGCGACACTCGCGTGCCGTAGGCCAGCCGCGACAGCAAATCCCGCCCCAGACTGTCGGTGCCCAGGGGGTGCAGCGCGGAGGGTGTGGCGTTCGGCGCTTCCCTGAATTGCCTGTCGTAGGAATAATGCGTCAGACTGCCGGCCAACAATCCGGCCGCAAAAACGGCGCACAGGATGCCGCCGGAGATCGCCCGCAGGGTCCTCTTCGCGCTCACTGTGCCCTCTGGTGCAGGAGATCGGCGGCGGAATTTGCCGCCACGGTGACCAGCGTGACCACCAGCGTGAGAGTCACGATGAGGGGCAAATCCCGATTCAGCGCCGCAAGCCATGCCAACTGGCCGATCCCGGGGGAGTCACAGAGGGCTTCGATGGGAATTGCCGCCCCGAAGGCCATGCTGATGGAAACGCC
>Ga0074044_10001836_pt1 | contig 18840 bp, 15 predicted proteins | sample BogForMeECP23OM1_FD_94443 | JGI IMG/M metagenome (GOLD analysis project Ga0074044, IMG submission 94443) | Bog forest soil microbial communities from Calvert Island, British Columbia, Canada - Bog Forest MetaG ECP23OM1 | ecosystem: Environmental > Terrestrial > Soil > Wetlands ...
GCCACGCGGGCCGCGACGCTGCGCGCGGCGATCCGTCGCGGCTGGGTATGGCCGATCAGGCCGCGCACGCCGCGCCCGAGTTCCAGGCAGAGTTTGGGCAACTGGGTGGTCTTTCCCGACCCCGTCGCGCCGCAGACGATGACCACCTGATGGTCCCGGATGGCGGCGGCGATGTCGTCGCGCCGCGCGGTGATCGGCAGCTCGGCCGGATAGCTGATGCGCGGAACCGCGGCGGCGCGGGCGACGGCGCGCTGGCGCGACGCGGCGACGGCGCGCGTGACCGCCGCGATCTCCGCCGCCGCGACGCGGCCCCGTTCGATCCGGTCGATGCGCGAGCGCAAGCGCGCGCCATCGGCGATCATGGCCGCGTCGAGCTCGGCACGCAGGCGGTCGGCAAGGGAGGTCGGTGCCATCGGGCGAGCTTCAGGCGCTGCGCATTCTAGCGCAGGGCGTGAACGCGATTGGAGCCAGCGCGGTTGGCGGCGGTATCATGGTTTTCCTCGCTTCGCCAAAGGAATCGATCATGCTGCGGCCCTTCGCGCTTGCCATCCTGTTCGCCGCGCTCGCCGCCGGCGCGGTCGACGCCAAGACCCTGCGCTGGGCCAACCGCGGCGATCCGCAGACGACCGATCCGCATGCGCAGAACGAGGGGTTGACCAATAACGTCAACTCCCTGGTCTACGAATTCCTGGTCGCTCGCGACAAAGAGCTCAACCTGGTGCCCGCGCTCGCGGTGTCCTGGCAGCAGATCGACCCGGTGACATGGCGCTTCAAGCTGCGCCCCGGCGTCAAGTTCCACGACGGCACGCCGTTCACCGCCGACGACGTCGTGTTCAGCTTCGAGCGGGCACGCGCCGAGACCTCGCAGCTGCGCGTCTACGCCAACGCCGCCGGCATCCCGCGCAAGATCGACGATCTCACCGTCGAGTTCACGACCAACGGTCCGAATCCGATCGAGCTCGAGCACATCAACTCGATTAACATCATGAGCCGCGCCTGGTGCGAAAAGAACGGGGCGACAAGGCCGCAGGACTTCACCCGCAACGAGGACATGATCACCGCGCATCAGGCCAACGGCACCGGCCCGTACATGCTCAAGTCGCGCGAGCCCGACGTGAAGACGGTGTGGGTCAAGAACCCGAACTGGTGGGGAATCAAGGAGGGTCGATTCGAAGGCAACGTCGACACCGTTATTTTCACGCCGATCGCCTCGGATGCGACCCGGCTGGCGGCGCTCGTTTCGGGCGAAGTCGACCTCATCAACGACCCGCCGCCGCAGGATGTGCCGCGGCTCAAGCAGAACAGCGCCATCAACGTGCTCGAGGGGGTCGAGAACCGGGTGCTGTTCATCGGCATGGACCAGCAGCGCGACGAGCTTCTGTACTCCAGCGTCAAGGGTCGCAATCCGTTCAGGGACAAGCGCGTGCGCCAGGCGCTCTACCAGGCGATCGACATCGAGGCCATCAGAAGCACCATCATGCGCGGACTGTCGCAGCCGACCGGCGCCATGCTGCCCGCGCCCTTGCCGTGGATCGTCGCAGCGGAGAAGAGGTTTCCCTTCGACCGGGCGAAGGCGCGAGAGTTGCTCGCCGAGGCAGGCTATGCGAACGGCTTCGAGGTGACCCTTGACTGCCCGAACAATCGCTACGTCAACGACGAGAAGATCTGCCAGGCGCTCGCGGCGATGTGGAGCCAGATCGGCGTGAAGACCGCGGTGACCGCGCTGCCGCGCGCCAGCTACTTCCCCAAGCTCGAGAAGCGCGACACCAGCCTGTACATGCTCGGCTGGGGCGGCGGCGCCACCGATCCGATCTTCATCCTGCAACCGGTGCTGCACGGGGCCAACGGCAAGGGCGACGGCGACTACAACTACGGGCGCTACGATGATGCCAGGCAGGACGCGCTCATCGACCAGATCAAGACCGAAATCGACGTCGACCGGCGCCGCCGCCTCATCAACGAGGCGCTCATGATCCAGCACGACGAGTTCTTCCACCTGGTGCTGCATCGCCAGGTGATTCCCTGGGCGTCGCGGGCGAACGTGCGCGCGGCGCACCGCGCCGACAACTTCGTCATCCCCAACTGGGTGACCATCCAGTAGGGCGCCCACGCGGCGCCGCGGCGACGCCTATTCGGACGCCGGATGGGCTGCCGCTGCGGGGATTTCAGCGGCGACAGGCGAAGACTCGGCCGCCGGGCCGGCGGCGACGAGATAACGGGTCGCGGCCCAGCCGACGGCGAGCGTCGCCACCGTGCCCACCGCGCCGAGGTACGCGGCCTGGGGCGTGCCCTTCTGCAACGCCTGCGCGACGATCATGAGGCTCGCGTAGACCGCCACCATCGGGGGGACCGCGCGCAGATCGAAACGCAGCACCGTGGCAAAGAGCAGCGCCGCAAGCGCGCCCACCACCAGGCCCGCGGCGGCGATGTCGAACCATTGCTCGGCGCTGATCGCCGCGATCGCGGCGTTGGTCACCATCAGCAGCAAAACGGCCAACACTCGATGCCGCGTCCAGCCCGCCGTGATGCGGCTGAGCCAATCGAGGGCAACGATCGCGAACCCGATCACGGGCAGGATCTTCACTGCCGCCAGGGCCTGCGAGAGCATCGGCAGCCACGCGTTCTCGGCGTCGTATTTCGGCCACAGCGGCGCGGTTTCCGGCGACAGCGCGGCCAGGGCGACATTGGCGCCGGTCGCGAGCAGCGCCAGCGCCGCGCCGCACCGCCACAGCGCGCGCTCGTCGAGGCCGGCAACGATGTGGATGCGCGCCGTGAGAGCCCCGACGCCGACGAACATGGCCCCGACCGCGGCAGTGAGCACCGCGCCGAAAAGCATGCCGCCGGCGGAGAGCGCGACCTGGGTCAGCACCGGCTCCGTGGTCTTGAGCCCCATCGCCAGGCTCGGCCAATGGTTGGCCGCGGCCAGGATCGAGGAGCCGAGCAGCAGCGCCGCCGTCCAGATGCAGGCGCGGCGATCGAAATGCTCGCGCGTCCAGGCGAGCGTCGCGCCGATCAGCGCGGCGATGGCGAGCAGCGCGAAGCACAGGCCGACGGCGATGCGCAGGATGCCCAGGCGGCTGGCGCGATCGCGTTCGGCGCGATACCACGATTCCGGCACGAAGATGTAGCGGCCCCAGCCGACGACCTCGTCTCCGGCGAGATCGATCACCGCCCGCGCCTCGCCGCCCGTGCCGACTTCGACCTGCGGATCGGCGTAGATGAACTCCCAGTCGGTGCGCGCCGGATGCGGATCCTGCTTGACTTCGACTTCGCGCAGCGCCGCCGGGTCGAGTCCCAGGCGGGCGGTGATCTCGCGTTGCGCGAGACTCCTTGCCTGGTCCTCGGTCAGGCGGGCGCCGGGTCGATTCTCGGGCAGCTGGTGCTGTATCTGGCGCAGCTTGCCGTCGCCTTGAATCGCCACCTGCCACTCCTCGGCGCGATCGGCCACGTCGACGCCGGAAAAGCGCGCGTAGCGCACCGCCCACAACGGCGGCTCGAGCCAGCTGCCGACGAGCCCGCGATAGGCCTCGGGGCCGGCCTCGCGCCAGACGAACTTGTTCCACGACCACGCGGTGCCTTCCTCGCTCGCCTCGCGTATGACCGCATCGCGCTTCCACTCCGGACCGAGCGCGATGCCGCGCTCGGCGAGCGCGGCGTCGGCGATCGCCTCGGCCCGGTCGCGGCCGATGCGCACCGGCGGCGCGTCGCCGTGAAAGTCGGTGACGAAGGCAAAGCTCGCGAGGCCCGCCAGGGCGAGCAGCGGCAGCACGCGCTGGACCCGGCCCGTCCACACCCCCGCCGTCGCGCGCTTGCCGTGAGCCGCGCGCGCCGCGGCGGCGGCCCCGGGCCGCCAGCTGCCGTTCAGGCATTGACTCGGCAGCGCGAGCCAGCGCCCGGCCTCGGCGCGCCGCCAGAGCACCAAGCCCAGCGGCACCAGCGCCGCGGCCACCACCAGGGCGCGGTTCAGGTTGGCCCCCGGGCCCTGCACGATGAACACCGGCAGCGACATGAGCGTCAGATCGAACAGCGCATGCAGGATCACCGTCGGCAGCAACCCGAAGCGAAGAAAGATCAGGCCCCAGATCAGCGCCGGCACGAACAGCTCGACTAAGCGCGAGTAGGACGGGAAGCCCGGATAGTTGGCGTGCGCGGCGGCGAAGACGAGCGCCTCGAGCAGCAGCGCCGCGACGATCATCGGTCGCCGCAAGCCGAAGCGCGCGCCGATGAGCGCGGCAAGCGACAGGGGCACCGCGCGGAACAGGCACTCCTCCATGAACCCGGCCTGCAGCGCCTGGCCGATCGGCGCGAGCGCCGGCACGGCGCTGCCGAGAATGTTGGGATCGGACAGCGATTCGGACGGCTGCCACCAGCCGAAGTAGGTGTTGGTGACCAGGTAGAACCCGGCGATGAGCGAGAGCTCGACGGGAACGAACAGGTAGCCGCCGAGCGTGCGCCCGAGCACGGCGCTGGTGGGCGCGGCCGCGCGCGACCAGAGGCGCCAGAGTTGCGGCTGGTAGGGGAAGGCCTTGCGCGAGAGGCCCTCCGCGGCCATGAAAACGAGCGCCAGCGCGAGCCCGCCGCCGATGAGCACCAGGGCGGCGACGCCGATCTGCTGCCCCCAGAACACCGTGGTCGACTGCGCCGTGTCGTACCCGAACCAGGCGTCGGGCACATTGGCCAGGATCGCCGCCGCGTTCAGCCCGGCCACGACGGCGCCGGCGACGAGCGCTTGCTTCCACAAGAGCCAGCGCCGGCGCATCAGCCACACCACGCCGATGATGCACCCGCCCAGGCCGTACAGGGCGCCCGCGGCGAGGCTCGCGACACTGGCGATGGTGTTGTTCGCCGAGCGCAGCTCCTCGAAGCGGCGCTCGAAGGCCTCCGGCACGTGCACGAAATAGGTGACCTCGGTCAGGGCATCGCCGCTCACCGTGAGCTGCAGCCGCACCCGGGCCTCGCCCAGGGTGACATCCTTGCGCTCGTAGACGAAGGTGTGATCGACGCGGCCGTTGGGGCGCTTAACGTGCGACTGGTCGAAGCGTGCGTAGGGGCCTAAGTCCACACCCCAGTCGGTGCGCGCCGCAGCCTCGGCGATGGCGCGCGCCGCCTCGGGCTCGAGCGCCGGGCCCGGCGCTACCTCGGGGACGTGGCGATTGAAGCCGTACACCGAGCCGTCGGGCTTGAAGCGGATCCGCGCCTCGGCGGTCTCGCCCGGCTTGAACAGCCGCACTTCCCAGCGATACGGCGAGTACACCTCGCCCGACAACAGGCGCGTGAACGCGCTCTTGCCTCCGCCCTCGAGCTCGACGTAGTTCTGGGTCGAGCCGTCGTGGCTGAACACCACGGCCCGCTGCGCGTCGGGATCGGCGAGCCGCTGGCGCTGCGCGATCGCCCCGGCCTGCTCGAGCGCCTCCTCGCGCGACATCTTGACGTCGAGGTTGATGAGCGGCAGGGCGGCCGGAAAATAGCGCCAGGCGAGGCCCGCGCAGACGAGCGAGACCACGGCAAACGCGGTCCAGAATGCCGGCCGGGTCGTGATCGGGCTCATGGTCGCGGTTCGACTCGTTTGGCTGTGGCTTGGTTTGGCTGTGCAGCGCCCGCCCGCACGGGCGGCGGGGCCTCAGCCGAGTATACGCGACAGGTTCAGATGCCCCCGCCGCGACCCGGTCGGCGGGCGCGGGCGGCCGGCTCGCCCGCCGGCGCCGCCGCGGTCAACAGCGGAGGCTACTCGACGGCCTTGACCAGGTCTTCGACCACCTTCTTGGCATCGCCGAAGACCATCATCGTCTTGTCCATGTAGAACAGCGGGTTGTCGAGCCCGGCGTAGCCGGAGGCCATCGAGCGCTTGTTGACGATGACGCTGCGCGCCTTGTAGGCCTCGATGATGGGCATGCCGTAGATCGCGCTGCCCTTCTGCTCGGCCAGCGGGTTGACCACGTCGTTGGCCCCCAGGATCAGCGCCACGTCGGCTTGCGCGAACTCGCCGTTGATGTCCTCCATCTCGTAGACCTGGTCGTAGGGCACCTCGGCCTCGGCGAGCAGCACGTTCATGTGCCCGGGCATGCGCCCGGCCACCGGGTGGATCGCGTATTTCACCGTGACGCCCTTCTGGGTGAGCTTGGCCGCCAGCTCCTTTACCGCGTGCTGGGCCCGCGCCACCGCCAGGCCGTAACCGGGCACGATGATGACCGTGTCGGCGTTGGAGAGCAGGAACGCAGCGTCGTCGGCGCTGCCGCTCTTGACCGTCTTCTTCTGGTCGTCGCCTGCCGCATCGGCGGTCTCGCCACCGAAGCCGCCGAGGATGACGCTGATGAACGAGCGGTTCATCGCCTTGCACATGATGTAGGACAGGATGGCGCCCGAGGAGCCGACCAGGGAGCCGGCGATGATGAGCATCGGATTGTCGAGCGAAAAGCCGATGCCGGCCGCCGCCCACCCCGAATAGCTGTTGAGCATCGAGATCACCACCGGCATGTCCGCGCCGCCGATGGGGATGATCAGCAGGAACCCGAGCAGGAAGGCGAGCACGGTCATGGCGATGAACGGGGTCCACTGCAGGCGCTCCGGTGAGGCGAAGAAGGCAATGCCGAAGCCGATCATGGCGATGCCGATGGTCAGATTGAGGTATTGCTGGCCCTTGAACACCACCGGCGCGCTGCGGATCTTTCCGGACAGCTTGCCGAACGCGATCACCGAGCCGGAGAAGGTGATCGCGCCGATGAAGGTGCCGATGAACAGCTCCGCCTTGTGCAGGCCGGTGAGCGGCGCGTGCAGGCCCATCGCCTCGGGGTTGTTCACCGCCGCGGTGGCGATGAACACCGCCGCGAGGCCCACCAGCGAATGCATGGCGGCGACGAGCTCGGGCATCTGCGTCATCTGCACCCGCCGGGCGACGATCGCGCCGATGACGCCTCCGACCACCATGCCGCCCAGGATCGGCAGCACGTTCTTGCTGTGCGAATAGATGACCGCCAGGGTGACCAGCACGGCGATCGCCATGCCGACCATGCCGTACAGGTTGCCGCGCCGCGCCGATGCGGGCGAGGACAGCCCCTTGAGCGCGAGGATGAAGCTGACCGCCGCGACCAGGTACCACAGTGCGAGTTGATTGGCGCTCATGGCGTCTCCCCGTCGCCTACGCTTTGTCCGCGGGCTTCGGTTCCTTCTTCCTGAACATCTGCAGCATCCGCTGGGTGACGAGGAAGCCGCCGACGACGTTGATCGACACCAGCGTCACCGCCAGCACGCCCAGCCAGCCGCCCCAGTCGAGCTGCGCCGGGCCGGCGGCGAGCATCGCCCCGACCAAGATGATGCTGGAGATGGCGTTGGTGAGGCTCATCAGCGGCGTGTGCAGCGCGGGGGTCACGTTCCAGATCACGTGATAGCCGACAAAGACCGCCAGCACGAAAATGGTGAGGTAGAAGACAATCGGTTCTACGCCTGCGGTCATGGAGCTCTCCTTGTGGCAATGCCGGCGCCGCGAATGAGACAGCGCCGGCTTATCGCTAGCTGCGCGGCACCACGGCGCCGTTCTCGCACACCAGCGTCGCCTTGATGATCTCGTCGTCCTTCGGCAGCGCAAAATCCCCGCTCTTGGCGTTGAGCGACAGGGCCAGGAAGTTGAGCACGTTGCGCGCGTAGAGTCCGCTCGCATCGGTGGCCACGAGCGCGGGCAGGTTGCCCAGGCCCACGATCTTGACCCCGTTCCGGGCCACGATCTGGTCGAGCTCGGAGCCCTCGACGTTGCCGCCCTGCTCCACCGCCAGATCGACGATCACCGCCCCGGGCTTCATCGCCGCGACGGTGGCGGCCTTGATGAGCTTCGGCGCCGGCCGCCCGGGGATGAGCGCGGTGGTGATCAGGATGTCGACGCTCTTGCAGCGCTCGTGGATGATGTCGGCCTGGCGCGCCATCCATTCCGGCGGCATCGGCCGCGCGTAGCCACCCACGCCCTCGGCGATCTTGCGCTCCTCGTCGTTGGCGTACGGCACGTCGACCCACTTCGCCCCCAGCGACTCGACCTGGTCCTTTACCGACGGCCGCACGTCGGATGCCTCGATGACCGCGCCCAGCCGCTTCGCCGTGGCGATCGCCTGCAGGCCGGCCACGCCCACGCCAAGGATGAGCACGCGCGCGGCCTTCACCGTTCCGGCCGCGGTCATGAGCATCGGCATGAAGCGGCCGTAGCTGTTGGCGGCCAGGATGACCGCCTTGTAGCCGGCGATGTTCGCCTGCGAGGAGAGCACGTCCATCGACTGCGCCCGGGAAATGCGCGGCAGCCACTCCAGCGCGAACCCGGATACGCCGCTCTGGGCGAGCGCCTGCATCGCCGCGGCGTCGAACGGATTGAGCAGGCCGATGACGAGCGCGCCGCGCTTGAGCCTGGGGATCTCCTCGCCGGCCGGGGCGCGCACCTTGAGCACGATGTCCGCGCCGAGCGCCTCGGCGGCGGCGCCGATGCGCGCCCCGGCGGCCTGGAACTCGCCGTCGGGTATCGAGGAGGCCGTGCCCGCGCCGGCCTCGACGACGATTTCGTGCTTGCCGCTGGCGGCGAGCTTCTTGACCGTTTCCGGTGTCGCGGCCACGCGGGTCTCGCCCGCGCGGGTCTCGCGTGGAATGCCGATGATCATGGTGAGCGCTCCCCTGCCGGCCGTCTGTTCTTGTAGCGGCCGCTATCTTGCCACAAATGCCTTACCCGATTGCGTCGGCGATCGCGCGCCCGAGCTCGCCGGTGTTGGCCTTGCCGCCCAGGTCGGGGGTGCGCGGGCCTTCGGCGAGCGCACGCTCGATGCCGCGCATCACCGCGGCCGCCGCGTCGGCGTGGCCCAGGTGCTCGAGCATCATGGCGCCGCACCAGATCTGGCCGATCGGGTTGGCGATCCCCTTGCCGGCGATGTCCGGCGCCGAGCCGTGCACCGGCTCGAACAAGGACGGAAATTCGCGCTCGGGATTGATGTTCGCCGACGGCGCGATGCCGATCGTGCCGCACACCGCGGGACCGAGATCGGAGAGGATGTCGCCGAACAGGTTCGACCCCACGACCACGTCGAACAGCTGCGGCCGGGCCACGAAATGCGCGGTCAGGATGTCAATGTGATACTGGTCGGTGCGGATGGCCGGATACTGCGCCGCCATCGCCCGGAAGCGCTCGTCCCAGTAGGGCATGGTGATGGCGATGCCGTTGGACTTGGTCGCCGAGGTGAGGTGTTTCGCCGGGCGCCGGAGGGCGAGCTCGAAGGCGAAGCGCAGGATGCGGTCGACCCCCTTGCGCGTGAACACCGATTCCTGGACCACGACTTCGCGCTCGGTCCCCTCGAACATCCGCCCGCCGACGGAGGAATACTCGCCCTCGGTGTTCTCGCGCACCACCACGAAGTCGATGTCGCCCGGACGGCGGTTGGCGAGCGGGCTCGGCACCCCGGGCATCAGGCGGCACGGCCGCAGGTTCACGTACTGGTCGAAGCCGCGGCGCCACTGGATGAGCGAGCCCCAGAGCGAAACGTGGTCGGGAACGCTCGCCGGCCAGCCGACGGCGCCGAAATATATGGCCGCGTGCGTGCGCACGCGCTCGAACCAATCCTCGGGCATCATCCGCCCGTGCTTGAGGTAGTAGTCGCAGCTCCACGGCAGCTCGTCCCAGTCGAATTCGACACCGAAGCGGCGGCCGACGGCTTCGAGCACGCGCTGGCCCTCGGGCATGACTTCCTTGCCGATGCCATCGCCGGGAATGACGGCGATGCGATAACGCTTGGCCATGGGGGGACTGCAAGTTGCCGCGGGAGCACCATGGTAATGTAAGGCGGCGATCGATCCAAACGGTCGTCTCCTTGGGAACAGCGCGCCGATGCCGCGGGTCGATTGGCAGTGGAGGCGCTTCGCCGAGCTCTCGCCGGCGGAGCTCTATGCCCTGCTCGCGGCGCGCGCGGCGGTGTTCGTCGTCGAGCAGGCTTGCGCCTTTCTCGATCTCGACGGCCTCGACCTCTTCGCCTGGCACCTGCTCGGATGGGCCGGCAGCGCACAGGGCGCGGCGCTGGCGGCGTACCTGCGCCTGATCGATCCGGGCCGCAAGTACGCCGAGCCGTCGCTCGGCAGGGTGCTGACCACCGCGCCATTCCGAGGCCAGGGGCTCGGACGCGCGGCGATGCGCGAGGGCCTCGAGCGCGCGGCCGGGCTCTATCCGGGCCGCGCGCTGCGCATCGGCGCCCAGCAGAGGCTCGAGCGCTTCTATGCCGAGCAGGGGTTCCGCACCGATTCCGCACCCTACCTCGAGGACGGCATCGCCCACGTCGAGATGCTGCGCGCGCCCTGACCCCTTGCCAAGGCGGCGGTCGTCGTCGGCCCCAAGTTGCGCTAATATCGCGCCCTCGCAAACGGGAAACCTCCGGGTTCGATGAAGCAGACTTTCCTCGATTTCGAGCAGCCGATCGCCGAACTGCAAACCAAGATCGACGAGCTGCGCTATGCCCACGAGGACTCGGCGGTGGACATTTCCGACGAGATCAATCGCCTGCAGAAGAAGAGCCAGCTGCTCACCAAGGAGATCTACGGCAAGCTCTCGGCGTGGCAGGTGGCGCAGGTCGCGCGGCACCCGCAGCGGCCGTACACGCTCGACATCATCGCCGGCGTGTTCACCGATTTCCACGAGCTGCACGGCGACCGCAGCTACTCCGACGACGCCGCGATCGTGGGCGGAGTCGCGCGCTTCAACGGCGCGCCGTGCATGGTCATCGGCCACCAGAAGGGGCGCGACACCAAGGAAAAGATCCATCGCAACTTCGGCATGCCGCGGCCGGAGGGCTATCGCAAGGCGTTGCGCCTGATGCGCCTCGCCGCCAAATTCGGCCTGCCGCTGTTCACCTTCGTCGACACGCCCGGGGCGTTCCCGGGCATCGGCGCCGAGGAGCGCGGCCAGTCGGAGGCCATCGGCCGCAACCTGTACGAAATGGCCGGGTTGCGCACGCCAATCGTGGTCACCGTGATCGGCGAAGGCGGCTCCGGGGGCGCCCTGGCGATCGCGGTGGGCGACGTCACCCTCATGCTGCAGTACGCCACCTACTCGGTGATCTCGCCCGAGGGCTGCGCCTCGATCCTGTGGAAATCGGCCAAGCACGCCGAGGAGGCGGCCGAGACGCTCGGCATCACCGCGCCGCGCCTGAAGACCCTGGGCCTGGTCGACAAGGTGGTCACCGAGCCGCTGGGCGGCGCCCACCGCGACCACGCGGCGCTGATGGCGACGCTGAAGAAAGCCCTGACCGAGGCGCTGCGCCACGCGCAGGAGCAGCCGCTCAACGTGCTGCTCGACGCGCGCGAGGAGAAGCTGCTCGGCTATGGCAAGTTCAAGGAAATCACCGCCGGCTGAGCCGCTGCGGGCGAGCTCTGCGGTCGACGCGGCGATCGCCGCCGCATTTCGCGAGCACCTGCGCCCGGGGATGCGCGTCGCGGTGGCGCTCTCCGGCGGAGTCGACTCGATGGTCCTGCTCGACGCGGCCGCGGCGTGCGCCGCGCGCCATTCGCTCTCGCTCTCGGCCATCCACGTCCATCACGGCCTGTCGCCCAACGCCGAGCGCTGGGCACAGTTCTGCGCCGCGCAATGCGCGGCGCGCGGCGTGCCGCTCGCCACGCATCGGCTGCGGCTGCTGCGCCGGCGCGGAGAGAGCCTGGAGGCGCTGGCGCGAAGCGCGCGCTACGCCTGCCTGCAGGGCGCCGACGTCGACGCGGTGGCGCTCGCGCACCATGCCGACGACCAGGCCGAGACGCTGCTCCTGCAGCTGCTGCGCGGAGCCGGGGTGCACGGGCTCGCCGCCATGGCGCGCTATCGACCGGGACGCCCCGCCCTGCTGCGGCCGCTGCTCGGCCTCACCCGTGCCACACTCGCCGCCTGCGCCGCCGCGCGCCGCATCGCCTGGATCGACGACGAGAGCAATGCCGAGCGCAGGCACGCGCGCAACTTCCTGCGCCACGAGGTCGCGCCGCTGCTCGCGGCGCGCTTTCCGGGCTATCCTGCGACGCTGGTGCGCGCCGCCCGCCACCAGGCGGAAGCTTCTGATCTCGCCGACGCGCTGGCGGTGATCGACGGCGCGGACGCGCTGGCGGACGGCGGCCTGGAGCGTGGCCGCCTGTGCGCGCTGCCGCCGCCGCGGGCGCGCAACCTGTTGCGCGGTTTCCTCCGCGCCGAGGGCCTGCGGCCGCCGTCGGAAGCACGCCTCGCCGAGATGCTGCGCCAGCTTAGGCGCGCCGCACCCGACGCGAACCCGCGCATCGCCCACGACGGCGCCGAGATCGGCTGCCACCGCGGCCGGATCGTGGTGCACGCCCCGCGCTCGGAGGGCTTCGTGCGCGCCTGGGACGGCCAAGCCGAGCTCGCGCTGCCCGGAGGAAGCCTGGTCTTCCTGCGCGCGCACGGAACCGGCGTGGCCGCGGCCAAGCTCGCCGCGGCGCCGGTCACCCTGCGCTCGCGCCGCGGCGGTGAGCGCATCCGCCTCGCCGCCGACCGGCCCGCGCGCTCGGTCAAGAGGCTGCTCTCCGAAGCGCACGTGCCGCCATGGGAACGCGATTGCCTGCCGCTGGTCTGGTCAGGCGACGAGCTCGTGGCGGTGCCGGGCATCGGCGTGGCGCTCGCCTACCAGGCGGGACCCGACGAGGCCGGCTGGTGCTTGCGCTGGCGGCCTTTGCACCCTCATTGAGCACGATCAAGACGCGTGCGCAAAAAGCGAGGCAATCTAGCCCCGCCACATTGACAACCCCGCCCGGCGGGGGGCTAAATGCTTCGCCGAGAAGCGCCCGAGACGCGCCGGACGGTTATTTCCTGGAGGATCCGATGAAGCCACGTTTGTGTGTCGCGCTCGCCGCGCTCTTCGCGCTGGCGCTTGCCGGCAACGCCACCGCCCAGCAACCCATCGTCATCAAGTTCAGCCACGTCGTCGCCGTCGACACGCCCAAGGGCAAGGGCGCGGAGAAGTTCAAGCAGCTCGCCGAGGAGCGCACCAAGGGCCGGGTCAAGGTCGAGGTCTATCCCAACAGCACCCTGTACAAGGACGGCGAGGAGATGGACGCGCTGCAGCTCGGATCGGTGCAGATGCTCGCACCCTCGGTGGCCAAGTTCGGTCCGATGGGGGTGCGCGAATTCGAGGTCTTCGACCTGCCGTACATCTTCGACAGCTTCGCCGAGCTGCACAAGGTGACCGAGGGGGCGGTGGGCAAGTCGCTGTTCAAGAAGCTCGAGACCCATGACATCGTCGGCCTTGCCTACTGGGACAACGGCTTCAAGGACTTCAGCGCCAACAAACCGCTGCGCCTCCCGGGCGACGTCAAGGGACTGAAGATGCGCATCCAGTCGTCGAAGGTGCTCGACGCCGAGATTCGCGCCCTCGGCGGAATTCCGCAGGTAATGGCATTCTCCGAGGTCTATCAGGCGCTGCAGACCGGGGTGGTCGACGGCACCGAGAACCCGCCGTCGAACTTCTACACCCAGAAGATGAACGAGGTGCAGAAGTACTTCACGCTGACCGATCACGGGGTGATCGAATATGCGGTGATCGCCAACAAGAAATTCTGGGACGGCTTGCCGGCGGATATCCGCACCATCCTCGAGGGCGCGATGAAGGACGCGACCAAGTACGCCAACGACATCGCCAAGGAGGAGAACGACAAGGCGCTCGCCGCGGTCAAGGCCACCGGCAAGACCGAGATCCTGACCCTCACGCCGGAGGCGAAGGCGGCCTGGAGGAAAGCCCTGCTGCCGGTGCACAAGGAGATGGAGAGCCGCGTCGGCAAGGACACCATCGAAGAGGTCTACAAGGAGACCGGCTTCAAGCCTTAGCCATCGCGGACGCCTCGAGCGCGCGATTGCGCGGGCACGATTGGACGCTACAGACGCCGCTGCGCCTGCGCAGTGGCGTTTTTTTGCCTGGGATAGGCCGGTGGCAGAACCGGGACTTTGGCCATGCTGAAGTGGCTTGACCATCTTGAGGAATGGCTCATCGCCCTGCTCATGGGCGCGGCGACGCTGATCATCTTCGTGGCCGTCATCCACCGCTACGCGGCGGGCCTGCCCATTCCGGTGGTCCAGGACTGGCTGCTCGCGATCAACCTGTCGTGGGCCCAGGAAGCATGCATCTACATGTTCGTGTGGATGGCCAAGTTCGGCGCCGCCTACGGGGTGCGCACCGGCATCCACGTCGGCGTGGACGTGGTCATCAATCACTTGCCCGAGCGCCCGCGCCGGGCGTGCATCCTGTTCGGCCTGTGCGCCGGGGCGCTGTTCACCGGCGTGGTGGCCGCGTTCGGCGCCAATTTCGTCTGGCAGCTGTCGCACACCAACCAGACCTCGCCGGACATGGAGCTGCCGATGTGGCTGGTCTATCTGGCCATTCCCTTAGGCTCGGGGCTGATGTGCTTCCGCTTCCTTCAAGTGGCGTGGAACTTTTGGCGCACCGGCGAATTGCCCCGTCATGACCCGACCGATGTTGCTGGCGTAGAGAAGATTTCCGACCACGACATCCTGGCGCATGAAGACAATCTCCACCCCGCGGCGCCGCCGGAGCGTTGAGCGATGACCTCCGCCATCATCTTTGGCCTCTTGATCGCGCTCATGCTCACCGGCATGCCGATCTCCATCGCGCTCGGGCTCACGGTGCTGACCTTCGTGTTCACCATGACCCAGGTGCCGATCGAATCGGTCGCCCTGAAGCTGTTCACGGGCATTGAGCGCTTCGAGATCATGGCGATCCCGTTCTTCATCCTGGCCGGAACCTTTCTCACCCATGGCGGGGTGGCGCGGCGGATGATCAATTTCGCCGCCTCCATGGTCGGGCACTGGCATGGCGGGCTGGCGCTGGCCGGCATCGTCGCCTGCGCCATGTTCGCCCTGGTCTGCGGCTCCTCCGTGGCCACGGTCGTGGCCATCGGCTCGATCGTGCTGCCGGAGATGGTCAAGCGCGGCATGCCCATGGATTTCGGCGCCGCGGTAATCACCGTGGCGGGCTCGCTGGGCATCCTCATGCTGCCGTCGATCCCCAAGGTCATCTACGCCATCGCCACCAACACCTCGATCGGCGCGCTGTTCGTCGCCGGCCTCCTGCCGGGGATCATGTTGACGACGATGCTTTGCACCGTCACCTGGTATATCGCCAAGAAGCGCAACTATCCGCGCATGCCGAAGGAGAGCTGGGGCGCGCGCTTCAGGGCCTTCCGGGAGAGCGTGTGGGGCATGATGCTGGTGGTCATCATCATCGGCGGCATCTACTCGGGGCTGTTCACCGCCACCGAGGCGGCGGCCATGGCCGCCATGTACTCGTTCTTCGTGTCGGTGTTCGTGTACAAGGCGATGCCGCTCAAGGACCTGGGCAAGGTGCTGCTGACCTCGGCCAACACCAGCGCGATGCTGCTCTACATCATCACCAATGCGGCGCTGTTCTCATTCATCCTCACCAACGAGAACATACCGCACGCGCTGGCCGACTGGATCATCGGCAAGAACCTGGGCTGGGTGGGCTTCCTGCTGCTGGCCAACCTGCTGCTGCTCATGGCCGGCAACTTCATGGACCCGTCGTCGGTGATCCTCATCATGGCGCCGATTCTCTATCCCGCGGCGATGACCCTGGGCATCAATCCGGTGCATCTGGGGATCCTGATCGACGTCAACATGGAGGTCGGGCTCTGCCATCCGCCGGTCGGGCTCAACCTGTACGTGGCCTCGGGCATCTCGCGTCTGGGCATCACGCAGCTGACCAAGGCGGTCATTCCGTGGCTGGTCACCATGCTCATCTTCCTGGTCATCGTCACCTATTGGCCGGCGCTGTCGATCTGGCTGCCGCAGAAGATGGGCATGATGGGCCCCACGCCCTGAAGGCGGGTCGGCTTCGGCCCCGGGCGGCCGCTCGCCCGCGCCGAAGGTTTGGCCCGCCCGCGGCCAACGCCAAGACGCCCTGCGGGGCAGGTCGAGCGAGGGTCTCCGGCGTGATATAATTATGAATTTACTCGCAATTATCGCCTTGGAGCCCAGGTATGGCAGTCGAGCGCACCCTTTCGATCATCAAGCCCGACGCGGTGGCTAAAAACGTCATCGGAGAGATCTATACTCGCTTCGAGCGCGCGGGACTGAGGATCGTAGCGGCGAAAATGGCCTGGCTCGCGCGCCCCGATGCCGAGGGCTTCTATGCGGTGCACCGAGGCCGCCCGTTTTTCAAGGACCTGGTGGAATTCATGACTTCCGGGCCGGTGATGATCCAGGTGCTCGAGGGCGAAAACGCCATCGCCAGGAACCGCGACCTGATGGGAGCGACCGATCCGAAGAACGCGGCGCCGGGATCGATCCGCGCCGATTTCGCCCAGAGCATCGATGCCAACGCGGTGCACGGCTCCGACGGGCCGGCCACGGCGCAGACGGAAATCGAGTATTTCTTTCCCCGCCAGGAGATCCACAGCCGGTGACGCAGAGGCTCTATGGTTCCGACATGATCAACCTGCTCGACTTCGATCAGACCGCCCTGGCGGCGTGGTTCGCCGCGCGCGGCGAGAAGCCGTTCCGCGCCCGGCAGGTGCTGCGCTGGGTGCACCGCGGGCTGTGCGATCGGGTCGAGGCGATGAGCGACCTCGCCAGGGCGACGCGCGAGGCGCTCGCCCGCGACGCGCAGATCCGCGCCCCGGCGGTGCTGCGCGATTCGACCGCGAGCGACGGCACGCGCAAGTGGCTGCTCGACGTGGGCGGCGGCAACGCCGTGGAGGCGGTCTACATCCCGGAGGCCGACCGCGGCACGCTGTGCATATCGTCGCAGGCCGGCTGCGCGCTCGACTGCGCGTTCTGCAGCACCGGCAAGCAGGGGTTCAACCGCAACCTGGCGCCAGGCGAGATCATCGGCCAGCTCTGGCACGCCAATCGGGCCCTGCTCGAAGCCGGCGTCGCCGCGCCCTGGGTCGAACACGGGCGCCATCCGATCACCAACGTCGTGATGATGGGCATGGGCGAGCCGCTGGCCAACTTCGAGCCCGTCGTCGGCGCCATGCGGCTGATGCTCGACAGCAATGCCTACGGCCTGTCGCGGCGGCGCGTGACGCTGTCGACGGCGGGTCTCGTCCCGGGGATCGATCGCCTGCGCGAGCAATGCCCGGTCGCGCTCGCGGTGTCGCTGCACGCCCCCAACGACGCCTTGCGCGACGTGCTGGTGCCGATCAATCGCAAGTACCCGTTGCGCGAGCTCCTCGCCGCGTGCCTGCGCTACATCGAGCGCGCGCCGCGCGACTTCGTGACCTTCGAGTACGTCATGCTCGATGGTGTCAACGACGCGCCGGAACAGGCGCGCGAGCTCGCCCTGCGGGTGCGCGAGGTGCCGTGCAAATTCAACCTGATCCCGTTCAACCCGTTTGCGAACAGCGGCTTCTCGACCAGCCCGAGGGCACGCATTGCCGCCTTCCAGAGCGTCCTCCAGGACGCCGGCTACGTCGCCACCGTGCGCGCCACGCGCGGCGCGGACATCGACGCCGCATGCGGCCAGCTCGCAGGACAGGTGCACGACAAGACCAAGCGGCGAGAGCAGCGGATCGCCGTGCGCCGCACCGCGGTCGCCGCGGAGCCGCAGCCATGACCTTTGCGCCGTTGACAGCCCGGGGCCTCGCGCTCGCCGTGCTCATCCTGCTTGCCGCCTGCAGCAGCAAGCAGCCCGCTCCGGAACCGATCGCCACCGTCCCGACCACGCCGCCGCAGAAGGCGCCGCCCGAGGTGCGGGCGAAGCTGCACACCGAGCTCGCCGCGGGCTACTACGAGCGCGGCCAGATGTCGGTGGCCCTGGAGGAAGTCGACCAGGCGAACAAGGCCGACGTGAATTACGCGCCGGCGTACAACGTCGCCGGCCTGGTCTACGCCTACCTGGGCGACGATCGCAAGGCCGAGCAAAACTTCGGCCAGGCGCTGCAGCTCACGCCCAACGACTCGGAGATTCGGCACAACTGGGGCTGGTATCTGTGCACGCACGGGCGCGAGCGCGAATCGCTGGCGCAATTCGACGCCGCGGTGCGCAACCCGCTGTACAAGACGCCGGAGGTTGCGCTGGTCAACGCCGGCCGCTGCGCGCATGCGATTCCCGACGACGCCGCGGCGCAGGACTATTTCCGCCGTGCGCTCGCCATCCAGCCCGGCAACCCGCTGGCGAGCTTTGGGCTCGCGCAGCTCGCCTACCAGGCGCAGCGCTACGACGAGGCCCGCAGCTGGATGCGCGGGGTCATGACCATGACCAATCCGCCGCCGGACGCGCTGCGCCTGGGCGAATGCATCGAACGCCACCTTGGCGACCATCAGGCCGAGCTGTCGTACATTTCGCAATTGAAGAATCGCTATCCGGAGGCGCCGGAAACGAAGGCGATCGCGACGGAGAGCTGCGAGTGATGGCCACCGAAGAGCAGGTCGAGGGCGAGTCGGAAGCCGCGCTGGGTCACATCGGCCCGGGCGCGCGGCTGCAGGCCGCGCGCGAGGCGGCGGGCCTGTCGCTCGAGCAGGTCTCCCAGCAGCTCAAGCTCGCGCCGCGCCAGGTGCGGGCACTGGAGGAAGAGGATTTCGCCCAGCTTCCCGGACGCACCTTCGCCCGCGGTTTCGTGCGCAACTACGCCCGCCTGCTCAATCTCGACGGCGACGACCTGCTCGCCCTGTTGCCCGATGCGGCGCGCGCGCCGGCGCTCGGGGCGCCCGCGCTGCACTCGACCGGGGCGATGATCGCCGAGCTGCCGGCGGCGAACGGCGCGCAGCCGGGGTTGGCGCGCTGGTTGATTCCGATCGTGCTGGTCGCCTGCATCGTCGGCGCGGCCACCTACGAGTGGTATCGCGGCGGGCTCGGGCCGCAGGCCGAGACC
>Ga0074044_10001837_pt1 | contig 18840 bp, 20 predicted proteins | sample BogForMeECP23OM1_FD_94443 | JGI IMG/M metagenome (GOLD analysis project Ga0074044, IMG submission 94443) | Bog forest soil microbial communities from Calvert Island, British Columbia, Canada - Bog Forest MetaG ECP23OM1 | ecosystem: Environmental > Terrestrial > Soil > Wetlands ...
CGGCTCCGGCAACATTTCAGCTCACGGGATTCAGGGAGCGTTTCACGCCGATACGGGCAGCGGCGATATTACGGCCGAGGGCGCCCAGACCGGCACTTGGGAGATTCACGCCGGCTCCGGGAACGTGCACCTGCGCCTGCCTGCCAGCGCCGCCTTTGACGCAAATCTTTCCACGAGTTCAGGTACGCTCGAGATCGGTCCTCCCATTACCATGACGGTGCAGGGCCGCGTGGAGGAGCGACGCAAAGAGATCGTCGGTAAGGTGCGCGGCGGAGGTCCCCTGGTGAGGGTTCGCACGGGCTCGGGCGATATTCAGATCGAGTAAAAGCGCAGAATCCACCCTCCTTCCTTGCGATCCCAGGCCAACTAGCCCATCATTGTCAGGGCCGAGGCCGAGTACCAGGCTCTGCCTGCAGAACTATTACGATCAGCAATCCACAGGCTGAACATTGTCCTCAACTGCCATCTCGTTCCGTCGTGCCGCTGGCCGCAATGCTCTCGCGACCACGGGGGCAGTTTTGATTCTTGTATTCGTGATCTTCGCCCTGTTCGCACCCTGGATCGCGCCTCAGGATCCCGCCGCCATCAACCTTCCCGCGCGCCTCGACCCTCCCTCCCGCGCGCACTGGTTCGGCACCGACGAACTGGGCCGCGACATTCTCTCGCGCATCGTCTACGGGGCGCGCGTCTCGATGCTCGTAGGAAGCTGCGTGGTCCTCGCCTCGCTCGGCCTCGGCCTCATCATCGGCTCCATCGCCGGCTACTACGGCGGAGCCATCGACCGCTTCGTCAACGTAGTTCTCATGAACGCGTTCCTGTCGTTCCCCGGAATTCTCCTCGCCATCGCCTTCGTCGCCTTTCGCGGCCCCGGCATCTTCAACCTGGTTCTCGCGCTCTCACTCGGCGGTTGGGTCGGCTACGCTCGCCTGGTCCGCGGACAGGTCCTCGCCGCCCGTGAGCGCGAATTCGTCGAGGCCGCACGCGCCCTCGGCGCCGGCGATCTGCGCATCATCGTCCGCCACATTCTGCCCAACATTATTCAGCCCGTGATCGTCCAGGCCGCGATCGGCATGGCTGGCGCCATTCTCGCCGAAGCCACCATGAGCTTTCTCGGACTCGGCGTTCCTCCACCCACCGCCAGCTGGGGCACTATGCTCAACGACGGCCGCGCCCACCTCTTCGACGCACCTCATCTTGTACTTTTTCCGGCGCTTGCCGTGATGCTGGCCGTGCTTTCCTTTAACTTTATCGGCGACGCCCTCCGCGACTACCTCGACCCCCGCTCCCGCATCGAAGCGGGCATCTGAGGCTCGCATGCCACCCGCTGGCTCATTTCAAAAAATAGGCGTGGTTGGGACTGCCATCGATCCGGCGCCAGCCCGGACCGGGTTGAGCACAGCCAGCCAGATCAAGCGGAACCGTTCGCGAGGTGGTTCTGATCCCGCCTCCGGTATTGGCCACGACTACGCTTGCTCCAGCTTCGGCAAATTTTTCCAGGATCTGTTTTTGAACCGGTGAAGGCTCGCTCCAGAAAAGGCAGGTTTCGTCGGTGCCGATTTCGGCCACGATATCCAACCGCGCCAGGTAAGCCCAATGCGCATCCATGTCGAAGCCGATTGCTCCTACCTTTGTTCCCGGCTGCAACCCCATGCGCTGGAGTCCCTCGGCCGTTACGTATTCCGCCGTTGCATCATTGTGGAAGCCGTGAATGGACTCTCCGCGTACAAGGTTAACCACCGCAGCCACCAACGCAAGAGATACTAAAGCTGCCAGCCACCGGCACAGGGGAACGGCCGCCGGTCTAAGCCGCGCACCTGCGAGCACCGAGCCCCAGATCAGCATCTCCCACGGAGGCAAGAACCGTCCTTGTACCACCGTTAAGCAGTACAACGCAAAAGCGGCCAAGGCGATCGCTATGAGGTGGAGGTAACCGGCAACGCCCCTGAGCGTTTCTTCAAGATCGGATCCAAGAAGAATCAAGAGCATGCCGACCAGCCAAGCCGTCGGATGTAAAAGAAAGCCCCCCAACTCAAGGGCTTCGTGCGCCGCATGCCTGGCTACGGTTGCAGGCTCAAATGCGGGGGACAACCCTTCGTTCCAATACGACGGGTCAAACCAGGGAGGATAGCTCGACCGTAAAGGCCCGTTAAACTCGTAAACGGCAGGATGTTCAAAAAGCTTTCGCGTGGGATGGACCGGCGTGCCGCTGCCCGCGGGCTCGCCCTGCCAATTTCTGTAGGAAAGGTTGTAATTGAACCAGGCAAAGTTAAGCTTCCCGGTGTCGGAAAAAGTAACGCGGCCCTTAGAATGCGAGAGTAACGCAACTTCCGGCAATGCGATGAGCGCAAACGCCAGCGAGGCCGCTGCTATGCGCCGACTCCGTCGCCGGAGAGGACGACCGGCAACGAGCATCATCATCGCCAGGAAGACGAATGCCATGGGAAACAAGATGGCTTTCGCCAGATAGCCAAGTCCCAAACAAATTCCGAAGCCGACGTACAAGATTGCCGGAGCACCAGTAGCGATCTCCATGCGAAGCAGAAGCCCGGCCGCCAGCAGCACACTCGCGGTGACCAGAAGATCAGGGTTGATCAATAAAGCTAAATCGCCGACTGTCAACCAGATGAAAAGCGAATAACCCAACACCCACATCTGCGCCGGAGGAATCGGTGTGCTCTTTTCGGCGAGTCCGTGAAGCCTCATGTCGCGATGCCCCAACAGAGATATCCAGAAGAACTCAAAGGCGGCCATGGCAGCCAAATACATCGGGAAGGACAAAGCGTGCGCTGCGGGAAACTCCCAGCGCAGCGACGGCTTGACGACTCCCAGCACCGCCGCCAGCAGCCAGGGATACAGCGCACTCCAGTACGCGTTCGTCGCCATGGTCCAGTCATGGCGCAGGATGGCGCGAGCCAACTCCATGTAGGAGCGAGGGTCGGGGCCGAAGGTGTTGCGGCCAATTACGATCTGCGCGAGTGCCAGGCCGGCTGCCAAACCACGAAAGAGCCAGCGGATCGCACCGTATCCCGATTCGCGCCGGCCGTCAGGAATAGTGATCGAGCGAGCGATAGTCTGCGAAGGAATCCGTTCCACGGTCGGTACCTTAGCACAGTCCAGATTCTGCGTTGATCGCGAGGGCTTTCAGCAAGCTCTCGTAGATTGCAAAGGCCTGAGTTTTCCTCGCTCCGCAACCCCCTGAAAACAGGTCAAATCCAGTCCTTGACTAGAATCGCATATTGCAATATATATATTGCGATCTGATATATGAAGCTGGGAGAGAAAATCCGTTACCTCCGCGAGGTGGAAGGCTCGTTGCGCGGCCTCGGCCGTCCCCTGACCCAGCAGGAGCTGGTCAAGGCCATTCGCCAGGAATTGCGCCAGAGCATCAGCCAGTCCTATCTCTCGCAGATTGAAAACGGCGCGCGGCCGCACATGACGCAGTCTTCGCGCTCGCTGCTGGCGAAGTTCTTCAAGGTTCATCCCGGCTTTCTGGTGGATGACCCCGAGGGTTATCACACGGAGCTGACTTCCGACCTGCGCACCACCGAAGGCCAGCTCGATGTCTGGTTGCTGCAGGGTTCGGAGCGCTTCGTCAGCGATCCGGAAGTGAGTGAAGTGCTGATTAAAGCTGCACGCGAAAAAGATACGCGCCGTTGCTTGCTGCTGCTGGGTGCGATTTTGGAGACCCCCGGCTTGGCTGATCGGCTGCTCGAAGCGCTGCGGCCGGAATTGATGGCGAACCATCGTCGGGGAGAGAGTCAGCGCGCGAATCATCACCCCGAGAATCATCACCTCGAGAAGCGGGGCCGCGCCGCAAAGGCAGAGGGAAGGAGAATCCGATGACGCATTCCATGAGCTGGGCGGATTTCTACTTGATCTGTTTCGCGGTCGGCTTCTGCTTCAGCTTTTTTTCCTTCGTCTTCGGAGGCGCGCGGACGGGCCGGTTGCATCTGCCGCACTTTCACGGCCACGCGGGCGGCGCGCATCTGCCGGCGGCAGGTGCTGGCACTGCGCACGCATCTGCGGCGTCGGGTCACGCCGTCGCCGGAGCGAACAGCTCCACAGATTCATCTTTGGCACATGCGCAAGTTAATAGCGTTTCGCCATTCAACTTCGTCACGCTAACGGCCTTTCTGGCCTGGTTTGGCGGCGCAGGCTATTTGCTGACGCGCTACTCCACGTTGTGGGTCGGTTTTGGCTTGCTGGCTTCGGTGACGATCGGATTGGTGGGCGGAGGCGTCGTCTTCCTGTTCCTGACCAAGGTGCTGATCTCGGACGAAGAGAATATGGATCCGGCGGATTACGAAATGGTGGGAGTGCTCGGCCGAGTCTCAAGTCCCATTCGCGCCGGCGGAACCGGAGAAATTATCTACACCCAGATGGGAACGCGACGCGTGTGCGGCGCGCGCAGCGACGATGGCTCCGCGATTGCCAAAGGAACCGAGGTTGTAGTTACGCGCTACGACAAGGGACTTGCCTACGTGCGCTTGTGGACTGAGATGTCCGGGGACGAGTAGCGAAGCTTTATGAATCGAAAACCACCACAATTCGCAATCTGGCTGATGTGGCTGGCTCTGCCGATCAACGCCTGGACTTACTGGCGAGTCTGGGATCGGCTACCGGCGCGGATGGCGGTGCACTTCAATGTCAACTGGCAGGCCGATGGCTGGGTCGCGCGCGGGAATTCCTGGGTGCCGTCACTAGGTGTTACGGCTTTTCTGCTCGTGGTCTTCACCATCGCGGCTTATGCCGTGAGGGCGAACGCCAAGCCGGCGCTGACTGCGTGGATACTTCTCGGCTTCTTTTATCTGTCGCTCGCATTTGTCGGCTATCTGGGCAACTGGGTGATCGAATACAACCTCAACCGGCAGCCGTCCCGTTGGTGGGTGGTGCGTTCGGATGTGTCTTCTTAATTGGAAGTGGGAGTGATCGTCTTGCGTAGCTCGAAGGATCTGCATTCGTAGAGGAGGCGTTATGCCAGAGATGTCACGGATGGTGGAAATTTGGATTTTCGTTGGGCTGGGAGTGATGGTCATTCTGTTCCTGATGAGTGGAATGGCCAGGCTCTATCGCAAAGCGGGGCCGCACGAGGCACTCATCGTGTATGGCCTGGGCGGGACGCGCGTCGTGCAGGGGCATGGCACGCTTGTGCTTCCCATGGTGCAGATCTGCAAAGATCTGTCGCTCGAACTGATGTCGTTCGACGTGGCGCCGCAGCAGGATCTTTACACCAAGCAAGGCGTCGCGGTGACGGTGGAAGCCGTGGCGCAGATCAAAGTGAAATCCGATCGCGAGTCGGTGCTGACTGCCGCCGAGCAGTTCCTGACGAAAAGCGATCAGGAGCGCGAAGGGCTGATCCGGTTGGTGATGGAAGGCCACTTGCGCGGCATCATCGGGCAACTCACGGTGGAAGAAATCGTGAAGCAGCCAGAGATGGTCTCCGATCGCATGCGCGGCACGTGCGCCGAAGATATGAACAAGATGGGGCTGGAAGTAATTTCCTTCACCATTAAGGAAGTGCGCGACAAGAACGAGTACATCACCAACATGGGCAAGCCCGATGTGGCTCGCATTAAGCGCGATGCCGACGTGGCCACGGCGGAGGCCGACCGCGATACCGCGATCAAGCGCGCGCTGGCGCAGCGGGAGGCGGCCGTCGCCAAGGCGCAAGCCGATCAGGAGCGAGTGCTGGCGGAAACTTTATCGTTGGCCAAGCAAGCGGAATCGCAGCGTGACCTGGAAGTGAAGAAGGCGCAATTCTTGGAAGTCACCAAACGCCAGCAGGCGCAGGCCGACAAAGCCTATGACATCCAGACCAACATCATGCAGCAGCAAGTCGTGGCGGAGCAGGTGAAGGTGCAGCAGGTCGAGAAAGAGCAGCAGGTGAAGGTGCAGGAGGCGGAAATCAATCGCCGCGAGAAAGAACTGATCGCGACCGTATTGAAGGGAGCGGAGATCGAGCGTCAGCGAATCGAAACTCTGGCCGCAGCTGAGAAGCAGCGTCTGATCGCCGAAGCTGAAGGCCATGCGTCGTCGATTCGCGCGCAGGGCGAGGCCGAAGCGGAGATCATCTTTAAGAAAGGTGAATCCGAAGCCAAAGCTATGAACGTGAAAGCCGAGGCTTACCAGGAGTACAACCAGGCTGCGGTGATCGATCGCTTGTTTACGAGCATGCCCGAGATCGTGAAGGCGCTGGCCAGCCCGCTGGCAAACGTCGACAAGATCACGATCGTTTCGACGGGAAACGGCGATGCGTCGGGGATGAACAAGATCACAGGCGACATCGCCAAGATGGCGGCGCAGGTGCCGGCGCTGTTTGAAACGCTCTCGGGGATGCCGCTCGCGGATCTGCTGGGCAAGGTACGGCAATTGGGCGACAACGGCCCGAAGCCGCCGGTGGTGGATGCGGCGAAGTGAGGAGGTCAGCTTCCCAAGTGGGGGACGACTCGTGTGGGGACAGCCGCCTCGGCTGTCCCGCCGAGCATAGCGAGGCGTAGCAGAAATCGGAGCGGAGCTTTATGAATAACAAATCGAAAGGAATGGGTCTAGGAATCGCATTAGGAGTGGCGCTGGGCGCGGCCCTCGGAGTGATGGCAGGACACGCGGCAATGTGGATCGGAATTGGCGTTGCAATTGGAATGGCCATCGGCGGCACACTGCGCTTTCGGCGCACAACCTGCGCCAACTGTGAAGCCGCAAAACGAAATCAGGAGCTAGGAGCTAGAAGCTAGGAGCTAGAAGCTTTCGAGAAAAGGAGTCCATCATGGCATTACTAGAGCGCGTTTCCACCTTAGTTCGGGCGAACCTCAACGACCTGATCGATAAGGCCGAGGAGCCTGAGAAGATGATCAAGCAGGTGATTCTCGACATGCAGAACCAGCTTCTGCAGGTGAAGACGCAGGTGGCGATCGCGATCGCCGATCAACACTTGCTGGAAAAGAAGCAGAAAGAGAACGAAGACAAAGTAACGGAGTGGATGCGCAAGGCCGAGTTGTCCGTCGATAAGAAACAGGACGACTTGGCGCGCGCCTCACTGCAGCGCGTGGAGAGCTATCGCGAGTTGAGCGAAAACTTTAAACAACAGGTGGCCGACCAGAAGGCGCAGGTGGAGAATCTGAAGTCCGCACTGCGTCAGCTCGAGCAGAAGCTGACCGAGGCACAGGCCAAGGCCGATCTGCTGATTGCGCAGCATCGTCGCGCCCGCGCCGTGGGCAAGGCCAGCGACGCGCGCCTGACCATGGGCGATGGCTCGAAAGCCGCAGCCTTCGACCGCATGAAGCGCAAAGTGGCGCATTCGGAGGCGGTGGGGCAGGCGAAAGCAGAGATAGCCGGAGACAACATGGAAGATCGCCTGGCCGCGCTGGAAAAGGAAGATCGCATCGAGCAGTTGCTGGCGGAGTTGAAGAGCAAGCGGGGAGCGTAAAAAGCCGTGCTTCGAATCCTGTTCCTTTCGATAAAGGGCACTCACGTCCCTCAGTGAATGCCAGTTCCGAAATCCGCTTTCTGGGGAACATACGCAGGTTTAATTGTGATACTCTGCTGATACTAAGTATGACAAAGTAACAACCATGAGAGAGAGCACGACATTCACAGTTTCCCTCCCGCCGGCAATGGCGAAGGAAATCGAGCGTGCCATGAAGGCGGAGCATCGTACGCGCTCGGAACTGGTGCGGGAAGCGCTGAGAATTTATTTATCGGCGCGCTTGATCCCTGCCGAACTGCCGACGCCTGCTGAGGCACGGGCCTACCGCCGCGGCATGGCCGCCTACAGGCGCGGCGATTCTGTAACGCTACAGGAGTATCTCCATGGAATGGACCGTCGTCCTCGCCGGTCCCGCAAGCAAGTCTCTTAAGCGAATTCCGGCGGGCGATAAGACGCGCATCCTGACTGCTTTGGAGGAGATGCGGCAAGGCCCATTTCAAGGCGATATCCGTAAGCTGCAGGGGCTTCCCGGTTTTCGCCGTCGCGTTGGAAGCTGGCGAATTCTGTTCGAAGTCGTTCCAGAGCGCCGGCACGTCGTCATCGCGGCGATTGAACGGCGTACTTCAACCACTTATTGAGCCTGTAGGTCTACACCGAATCCACCTTCCCCGCGGAACTGGACTTAGTTCCGGAGATCGACAGTGGATGGCCGTTTTCGCAGACCACCACCGGGTCGGCGCGCAGGACGAACTCCCGGAGTTCGGTCTCCGACATCTGGTTGTTGTCGAGCACATGCCATCGGGTGCGCGATTGGCAGCCGGGCTCGGCGCACTCCAGTTCCGCGCAACAGAAATCCAGACCGCTTTGCTCCGCCAGCGGATTGCTGTAGGGAGCCCACTGCACGTCACTCTTCTCGTAGATATACCAGTGGTCGCACTCGCGGCAGATCAGCCGGAGCTGCCATCCCTCTCGCGGCCACTCGGGCGGATTCTCACTGGTTCGAGGAGGATTGGGATAGGGTAGCCGAATGCGTACTGCGGTCGGCGTGGGACAGTCGGGATTCTTGCACCGTACTACCGGCTGCAGATACATAGTTTTGGTTTCACCATTTCGGATTGGATCGAATCACATTATACGCAATGCGTTCCGGGGCTTACATCCATTGACCCGCCTGCCCGCATCTCTGTAATCTTGCAGCAGAGTGATCTAAGAAATCTTGATGCGTCAGAATTGACGGCGTCAAAACTCGGGTCGGATTCCTGGGCTGAAGGGAAATTCATGAGAGTAGTGGCAATTCTGCTGTTGATCACGCTGCCGATTGGCGGCTGCGGCAACGGCAAGCCTACGGCACAAAGCGCGGCAGGTGGACTCTGGCAAGCTCAGTTGCTTGGAGGAGCCGGAAACTCCTCCGGCTTCAGCTTTAACACCCAGTTCACGGTGGGCGGCAATGGGGCCTTGAGCATCTCGAACTTCGAATTTCTTAACGTCGACACCAACGTCAGCCAGAATTCCTGTTTTCCAATCAATGGTGGGTCCGTGAGCGGATCGATGGACCTGACCCAGAATATGGCTACCAACGGAGTCACCGGAACCATGACCTTCATCGTGACTGCGGGAGGAAACACGCTGACGCTGAATGGCACCTCAGTAACCGGAACGATCGTTGGAAGCACTCTTTCCGACGGCATGGCGACAGGAACGTGGTCGTTGGCCGGCAGCGGCACCGGAGGATGCGTGAACGCGAGCGGCAGTTTCACCATGGCCCAGACGAGCTGAGGCTGCTCGCACCTCAGAACCAATCGCTGCGGTAAGCGACCCACCATGCGATGAAAAGAATAGGAATGGTGGCGGCCACGCCCCACCAGAGTGGAAGCAGGAAATCCGCAAATAGTCCCAGTACTCCGAAGACCATCCAGAAGATTTTCTTTTCCATAGAGTGATTGTAGGGTAGCAGCGGAACTCCATGCTTCAGACCTTACTTTCGTACTACCTCCGTGGTGCGGTAGAGTGTGAGCCATGAATCGTCCGCTGCACCAGATCGCCGAGGCCATCTCGGCCCGCCTGCAGGGTGACGGCAACCTCGAGATAGAGGCAGTGGCCAGCATTGCATCGGCCTCGCCCCGGGATCTGGTCTTCGTGGAAGACGAGAAATATCTCGCGCAGGCGTTGGGTTGCGCTGCGGGTGCGGTGATCGCCGGGGAGTTCGCCGCGACTTCGTCGGGCAAGCCGCTTCTCATCAGCCGGCATCCCAAGTTGAGTTTCGCGCGTGCGGCTCGCTTCTTGCGGGACGGGCAGCCGGAGCCCGGCTCCGCCATCCACGAAACCGCGGTCGTGCATCCCTCAGCGCGTCTGGCGCCGAGCGTTGTGCTGGAGGCGTACGTCGTAATCGGAGAGACCGCGGAGATCGGGGACAATACGCGAATCGGCGCGGGTTGCGTGATTGGGCGTGCCGTAAGAATTGGCAGCGAGTGCGACGTCTATCCGCGGGTGACGATTTATGCGGGCACCACCTTGGGCGATCGCGTGACGGTACATGCGGGCGCGGTTCTGGGAAGTGATGGATTCGGATATGTGCGGGACGCGACCAGCGGCCGTTACGAAAAATTTCCGCAAGTTGGAAGGCTGGTGATCGAAGATGATGTCGAGATCGGCGCCAATACGACCATCGACCGCGGCGCGCTGGATGAAACTCGCATCGGCCGGGGAACGAAGATCGACAACCTGGTACACATCGGCCACAATTGCCTCCTGGGTCAGAATGTGGTGATCGCGGCGCAGACCGGGCTTTCCGGCAGCATCGTGATTGAAGATGGCGTTGTGCTGGGTGGGCAGGTAGGAATCGGTGAACATGCGCGCATCGAAGAAGGAGTTTTGCTGGGCGGGCAGGGTGGCGTGCTGCCCAATAAAATCTTACGCGGCAAGGGGGTCGCCTTCTGGGGAACGCCAGCGCAACCGGTGCGGCAATATCTGAAGCAGTTGGCTGCGTTGGCAAAGCTTTCGAAGAAGTAACTGCGGCATCCGGCGTCCGGCTCTCGGCTTTCGGAAACCCCCAGTCCTTGGAAGCAGAAAGCCCGGAACGCAAGAGCCGAAAGCCGATATTATGGCCATCGTGATAATTGGCGGGCATTCTCGAAGCGTGGGCAAAACCAGCGTAGTGGCTGGGTTGATCTCCGCTCTGCCCGAGTTCGAGTGGACCGCGGTGAAGATCACGCAATATGGACATGGAGTTTGCTCGGCCAATGGCGCGCCGTGCGACTGCGCGACCGCCGACCACGCTTGGGCGATTTCCGAAGAGAAAGATCGCAGCGGAGAGTCGGACACTTCGCGTTATCTGCTGGCGGGAGCAGTGCGAGCTCTGTGGGTGCGCACCGAGCAGGGCCGGCTCGCCGAGGCCATGCCGGCTCTGCGCAAGCGCCTCGGAGAGTCGCGCCACGTGATCATGGAATCGAACAGCGTGCTGAAGTTCCTGCGGCCGGATTTATATCTGACCGTACTCGACCCGGACACGGCAGACTTCAAAACCTCGGCGCGCGAATTTCTCGACCGCGCCTCGGCCGTAATCCTTCACGATAGTTCGGCGAACGGAAAATCGGCGTGGCAAGGCGTTTCCTTGAAACCCGTGGCCGAGCGGCCCGTATTCCGAATCAGTCCTCCTCCTTACGTCACGCTCGAGATCAGCGAATTCGTGCGGACGCGTCTCGAAGATCGCTGAAGCACCTGGGGACAGCCGCCTCGGCTGCCCGCCGAGCGCAGCGAGGCTGAGAACTGATTTGTTATCCTTCCCGGTGCGGCAAATTCATCCCAGCGCCTGGCTTCTCGTCCTTCTCTCATCGCTTCTGCAGGTTCTGATTTTCCCGCTTTCCGGCGTCTACATTCTTTCGTGGGTGGCCTTCGCCCCGCTGATCGTAGCGGTTTTACGGGCGCGCCCCGCTGGAGAACTGGAAGTCGATGGCTCCATCAATCTGAAAGTGGCGAAGCCCTGGCAGGGATTCCTGCTGGGTTACGCCTCCGGAGTTCTCTGGTATGCGGGCACGTGTTACTGGATTTACGACACCATGCATCAATACGGAGGCTTGAACATGCCTCTCGCCTTGCTCGCACTTTTTCTGTTTTGCCTTTATCTCGGGTTGTATCACGGGCTGTTCGGTTTGCTACTGAGTCTCGCAGCGGACCCTGGACGCGACATTCGGAGTGGCCTGGTGGCCGCGCCTTTTCTGTGGGTCGCGGTGGAACTGGCGCGTACTCGCATCACCGGCTTTCCCTGGGATCTGCTCGGCACCGCGCAAGTGGATAATATTTCGCTGTGCCGCATCACCACCTGGACGGGTGTCTACGGGGTGTCGTTCGAAATTATGCTGGTGAACGTGGCGGTGGCTGCGGCCTTTCTGGTGCCGAGAAAAAAGCGCAGCACGCTGCTCATCGCAGCCCTCGCTGCCGCTGCCGTTCTTCAGGCTGGCCGCCTCGTGGATGCCCCTTCCCTGTGGACGGATCACTCCGCGCTGCTGCTGCAGCAAAACATTCCGGTCGACGAGAACTGGACGAGAGCCGCATTCGAGCGCACGCTGCGGGATCTCGTGGATCTCACCTTGAAATCTGCCGCTTCCCCGTCATCGGGCGACTCCACCGCGGCAACCGGCAAAGTGAATCTCATCGTCTGGCCCGAATCCCCCGCGCCCTTCTACACCAGCGATCCTCTATTTCGCCAGCCGTTGAGCCAGATGGCCCGGGCAGCAAACGCATGGGTCGTGACCGGCGCGATCGGAAGCACGCCAGCCGCGCGGAGCGGAGCATCTACGTCTCAGGCGTTCAACTCGGCGGCGCTGGTAAGTCCCTCCGGCCAATGGACAGCGCGCTACGATAAAGTTCATCTTGTGCCCTTCGGAGAATACCTGCCGTTTCCCACTCTCTTTGCTTTTGCCGGAGGGCTCACAAAAGAAGTTGGAGAGTTCACGCCGGGCGCGTCGCGAGCGCCGCTGGACGCGGGAAGTACGCCGCTCGGAGTTTTCATCTGCTACGAGTCGGTGTTTCCCGGCGAAGTCCGGCAGTTCGCGAATCAGGGGGCGCAGGTTTTTATAAACATCTCCAATGATGGCTGGTATGGCGACAGCGGCGCTTACGCACAGCACTTGAATCAAACCCGGATGCGCGCCATCGAGAACGATCGCTGGATGCTGAGCGCGACCGACACCGGAGTCACGGCTTCGATCGATCCCTACGGGCGGGTCGTAGCCCGGCTTCCGCGCAAGGAGCGCGGCGCTCTCCTCGCGCCTTACGCTCTCACTTCCGTAACCACCTTCTACTCGCGTCACGGCGACTGGTTCGCCTGGCTGTGTGCGATAATTTCAGTGGGGGCGTTGCTTGCGCGCTTCGCGCTTCACACCAAGGCAGGCAAGAAGGCAGAAACATCCTCATGAATCAAGAGTTCGAGCAGGAATACGGGTTACTGAGTAAGAAGGCGCGTGAACTCCGGGAGTATCTTTGACGCGGACAAGCTCCGTCCGCAGCTAAGCGAAATCGAAAAGCAGGCGGCCGATCCGAATCTGTGGTCGAATCCCCAGCGGTCACAGCAGGTGATGCGCGAGAAAAAGCGCCTGGAACACATGCTGGCTACGGACGCCGATCTCAAGCGCCGCGGCGAGGACATTGCGGCGTACTTTGAACTCGCGAAAGAAGGCGAGAGTGTGGACGCGGAATTGCGTCGCGAGATCGATTCGCTGCGCCAACTCGTGGATAAACTCGAAACCGAGACTCTGCTCTCGGGCGAGAACGATCCGCTGAATGCGATCGTCACCATTCACCCCGGCGCCGGCGGAACTGAATCCCAGGACTGGGCCGATATGCTGCTGCGAATGTATCTGCGCTGGGCCGAGCGCCAGGGATTCGAAACCGTTCTCTACGACTACCAGCCGGGCGAGGAAGCTGGACTGAAGTCGGCCACCTTCGCAGTGAACGGTGAGTACGCCTTTGGGCTATTGAGCAGCGAGATCGGCGTGCATCGCCTGGTGCGGATTTCTCCCTTCGATCAAGCCAAGCGCCGTCACACCTCGTTCGCCAGCGTCTTCGTCTCTCCGGAAATCGATGACAGCATCGACGTGGTCATCAAGCCCGAAGACATCCGCACCGATACCTACCGTTCGAGCGGGAAGGGCGGGCAGCACGTGAACACCACGGATTCGGCGGTGCGCATTACGCACATCGCCACCGGCTTGGTCGCCAGTTGCCAGAATGAGCGCTCCCAGCATAAGAATCGCGAACGCGCCATGAGCATGCTGCGCTCCAAGCTCTACGAATTCGAGATGGAGAAAAAGCGCGCGGCCACGAAGAAGATTGAGGACTCGAAACTCGACAACGACTTCGGCTCGCAGATTCGTTCCTACGTGCTGCAGCCCTACCGAATGATCAAGGACCATCGCACCAAGACTGAGGTCGGCGACGTGGACCGCGTGCTCGATGGCGATTTGCAGCCGTTTATCCGGGCCTATCTGCTGGCGCGGCGCGCGGAGAAGGCAGCATAGATGGGCGCGAAAGTGATGACGCCAGCGTCTCAAGGCAAGTCGGCAAAGCGCCGGGCGGCGAAGAGCAAATCCGCGGTGAAGCTTGGTCCCCGCTTCCTGCGGGCATTTGCTTTTGCCGCCGTGAAGCATGCGGGGCAGACGCGCAAGGCTTCGACGATCCCTTACCTTGCGCACTTGATGGGAGTTGCATCGCTCGTCCTCGAGTTCGGCGGCGATGAAGATATGGCGATCGCCGCTTTGCTGCACGATGTGGTGGAAGATTGTGGCGGCGCACCCATGCTGAAAGAAGTCCGGCAAAACTTCGGGGCTCGGGTCGCGAAAATTGTCGATGGCTGCACCGACTCCGATACTGACCCCAAGCCACCGTGGCGCGAACGCAAGGAATTTTATATCCGGCACCTGAAAACAGCCGACGCGGAAACCAGGCTGGTTTCGGCCGCCGACAAGCTCAACAACGTGCGCTCCATTCTTTCCGACTACCGGGAAGTCCGGGAGTTAATATGGTTGCGTTTCAAGGGCGGACGCGAAGGCACGCTTTGGTACTATCAGGCTTTGCTGGAAGAGTTTCTCCGGCGCAAGCCGAACCGCCTGGTTCGTGAGTTTCAGCTGGCCGTCGAGGCTCTGGAAGCCTGCGCCAGGATGGATGCTACGCTTCGATGAGGTGAATGCATGCCGCGCCAGATCGACTTAATTCGCGCCTCGAAGCTGCCCTCAAACATGATGCAGTTTGCGGCTCGGGGCGCGCTGTCGGTGCCGCCCGAAGAGAATCTTGAGATTCTGGTTTACCTCGCCAAGCACAACAAAATTTTCGGCGACCTCGCCCGCATGACTTTGGCGGGCTGGGATGAAAAATCTTCGCTGGACGCCGCCTCCGATCCGAAGACGCCCCGCGAAGTGCTCGATTACTTGATCTCGCCGGAAAATATTCGCCCCAAACTGCTGCCGGCGCTGCTGGAGAATCCTTCGATCGCCGATGCATTGTTGGCGAAGTTCGCCATTTCCGCCTCGCAGGAGTCGATCGCGGCCATGCTGCAGAGTGGGCGGGTGCGGGCCTCGACCGTGATTCTCAGCTCCCTGAGGTCGAATCCTTACCTCAAGACGCAAGACGCGGCCGCGGTTGCAAACCTCCTGCATGCGCGTCAAGCTCCCCCCGCGACCGTCGCGCCGTCTGCTTCTCCGGCGCAGAGCGCTTCGCCGCCCCTTGCGCAAGTCAGCGAGCCGGGCACGCCATTGACTACGGAAGCCGGCCCGGAGGCTTCGTCGTCCGAAGATTCTTCTGCAGAAAGCGACTCCGGCGAAGAAGTCCCCGACGAAACGGTTTCCGCCTACCTCGCCGAGCATGCGCCCGAGATTGCCGCCGAGCAGGATAAGCCGTTCCAACCCGTGGGCGGCATCCTGGAGTTGCTGGGAGCAGACTATTTTCCGGTCTCCGAAAACAGGGCCCTGACCGAGCCCGCAGCTATCCCCGCGCAGCCATCGGCCACGCCGGGGAGCGCGGCTGCCGCGGCGCATCTGCAGCCGCTTGCGGGCGTGCATCCCCACAAACCCGTTCCTGCCAAGCGCGACAATGCGGTGCAGAAGATCAACCGTCTCGATGTGAAAGGCCGCATCCAGTTGGCGATGAAGGGCAACAAAGAAGAGCGCTCGATTCTGATTCGCGATGGCACCAAGGTGGTGGCGCTGGCGGTGCTTGATGCTCCCAAGCTCTCCGATGGCGAAGTCGAAAAATTCGCTCTGCAGAAAAATGTTCTGGAGGCCGTCCTGCGGCAGATTCCGCTGAAGCGGCGCTTCATGAAAAACTACATCGTCGTCCGCAATCTGGTTGCGAACCCGCGCACTCCTCTCGACCTGTCCTTGGGATTGATGAAGCATCTCCAGCCACAGGACCTCAAGAATATTTCGGGCAACAAGGAAATCTCTGAGACGGTTCGCAAACTCGCCTTGAAGATGTACAAGCAAAAACTGGAAGCGGCGACCAAGAAATAACCTTTGAGCGTATGGCTTCGTTGTCGCAAACCGATCCTGTCGGCGAACTCCTCAAGCGAATCAGGACCATCGCTGTGGTAGGTCTTTCGTCCAATCCGCTGCGTCCGAGCCATGGCGTGACGGCCTACATGCAAAGCGCGGGATATCGGATTATTCCAGTAAATCCGCACATCGAAAGTTGTCTGGGAGAAAAAGCTTACTCTTCATTGCTCGATGTGCCACCGGCCGAGGCAAAGAAGATCGACCTCGTAAACATCTTTCGTCGGCCTGAATTTGTAGAAGAAGTTGTAGATCAGGCTATCCAGTTGAAAATTCCGGCAATCTGGATGCAGGAAGAAGTAATCCACGAAAAGTCCGCCGAGAAGGCCCGCCAGGAGGGCATTTTCGTGGTGATGGACCGCTGCATTCTCAAGGAACACAGAACCCGCTTTCGATAGCTGGGCTACCTCGCGCTCTTGCCATCGCAAGATCCGCAGCCTGAAGGCTGAAGACCCTAAGATCCGACCCCAACAAATACAACGGTCGCGTCGTCGTTCAGGCCCACGCCGTTGGTGAATGCCCGGACATCGTCGACGATGGTGACTGCGGAAGCCTTGCAGTTCGAAACGTGCCGAGCCAGACGGCCCAATCCGTATTCCTCTTCCCCCTCATTCGCGGCTTCGGTGATGCCGTCGCTGTAGAAGACAAGCCGTGAACCGGAAGAAAGCGCCACGGTGGTTTCAGAATAGTCGCCAGACATTAATCCCAGTGGAAGCCCCCGTTCGGTGTCGAGAAAGTGGGCGCCCTGGCCGTCGAGAAAGAGGGGATGCAAATGGCCGGCGTTGGCAAAGGTTATGCTGCGGGCTGTGGGATCAAGCACTGCGTAGATCATGGTGACAAACTTTCCCGCAGGAAAATCGGACACCAGCAAGCTGTTGAGCTTGGTCAAAACCTCGCCCGGGGTGCTGCACGCTTCGGCCAGCGACCGCAGCATACCGCGCGTAGCCGACATCAGCAGTGCTGCGGCAGTGCCTTTTCCCGAAACGTCTGCCAGCACCAATCCCCAACGGCCATCCGGAAACGCGATGAAGTCATACCAATCCCCGCCAACGGACCGGGCCGGGATGCTCAGACCTGATACCGCGAAGCCAGGAAGGTACGGCGAAACCTTCGGTAGAAGGGCTTGCTGAATCGCTCGCGCTTCCTGAGCTTCCCGGCTCATGACTTCGCGCTCCGCGCGTTCCGACTGAAAGCGCTGCGCGTTATGGATTGCCACCGCCACGTGGTCGCACAGCGCCTGCAGAATTCTCAGTTGAGGTCGTGCAAAGGCATCCAAATCAGGATGGGACGCGGTGAAGACCCCGACCAAATCTTGGCCCACCAGCAGCGGAATCGCGACTTCTGAATTCGTGGAGTGCTCACAAGCGATGTAATACTCATCCTTGTGCACATCCGGGGCATAGCGGAGTTGCCCGGTCGAGGCGACGTAGCCCACCATACCTTCCTTGCCAATCTTCAGTCGAAAACCCTTGCTGTTCACGGAACAGCCATGCACGCCGCCCAGCACCATCTCTCCGCGAGCCTCGTCGTGAAGATAGATGCTGCTCTCCAGAAGGCCGAAGGAGTGCGCTACATCATTCACAATACTGTCGATGAGCAGATCGAGGTCAAGGATGGAACTGATCTTTTGCGCCGCCTTCTGCACTTTTTGCAGACCCTCGACCTGGCTGTCGAGCTGAGGGTGAACTCGAGAGACTTCGTCGAAGGCATTGGCAGGAAACGTAGACATCGGGCACGGCCTAAAGTACTTTTCTCAGCTCTTTGGATGCCGCGCGGCAGCTTTAAGACTCTGTCTTTTGGCGGGATCGATTAGTATCCGGGGCGCTGGAGCGCGCTTTCTTGATCTCTTCCATGCGCTCGCGTATGCGCTTCTCGATCCCCTCATTCGTCGGCCTGTAGTAAACGCGATCGCGCAGGTTGTCGGGCAGGCATTGCATGTCGGCGACCTTGCCATCGAGATCGTGCGCGTATTGATAATTCCTGCCGTAGCCCAGTCCTTTCATAAGGCCCGTGGTCGCATTGCGCAGATGCAGCGGCACGGGTTGCGCGGCGGTTTGCTCGACATCCTGCTGCACATCGCCGTAGGCGGTATAAAGCGCATTCGATTTAGGCGCGACCGAGAGATACACGACCGCCTGCGCGAGTGCCAGATTTCCTTCCGGCATGCCAATGAAGTCGACCGCATCGCGAGCCGCCATGCACAGTGAAAGCGCGTTCGGGTCCGCGAGACCAATATCTTCCACCGCCATGCGAACCACCCGGCGGGCCACGTAGAGAGGATCTTCGCCGGCCTCAAGCATGCGGCCCAGCCAATACAAAGCCGCATCAGGATCGCTGTTGCGCACCGACTTATGCAGGGCCGAGATGAGGTTGTAATGTTCTTCGCCGGCCTTGTCATAGAGCAAGGTGCGTTTCTGCAATGCATCGCGAACCATGTCGTCGGTAATTTCCGAAAACGAGGGTGCCCCACTCTTGCCCTGAGCGGAGTCGAAGGGTCTCTGGTCTTTTGCGAGAAGTGAGGATTTTGCCAATCCCGCGGCGACCACCAGCACGTTGTAGGCGCTGCGCGCGTCGCCGCTGGTGTAGCTGGCGATTCTTTTCAAGACCTCGTTCGAAGCGCGCAGCTTCATTGCGCCCAGTCCGCGCTCTTCGTCTTCAAGAGCACGCATCAGCAGGAGAACGATCTGTTCCTCCGTCAAAGGCTGCAGAACGTAGACGCGGCAGCGCGACAGCAACGCCGAGTTGATTTCAAAGGACGGATTCTCGGTGGTGGCGCCGATCAGCCGGATATTGCCTTTTTCCACGTGCGGCAGGAACGCGTCCTGTTGAGCCTTATTGAAGCGGTGGATCTCATCGATAAAAACAATCGTGCGAGTA
>Ga0074044_10001838_pt1 | contig 18839 bp, 18 predicted proteins | sample BogForMeECP23OM1_FD_94443 | JGI IMG/M metagenome (GOLD analysis project Ga0074044, IMG submission 94443) | Bog forest soil microbial communities from Calvert Island, British Columbia, Canada - Bog Forest MetaG ECP23OM1 | ecosystem: Environmental > Terrestrial > Soil > Wetlands ...
CAGACCACGCGGCTGGTGCTGTTCGAATTCTTCACCCGGTTCCTGGTCGCGCAAGGGCGCGTGTTCCACCCGGTGCCGGTTCCACCTTTCCTCGCGCAGGAGCATTGAATGAAAAGAAACCCAGCCACTTTCGTGATTGCCTTGGCTGCCGTGGCGGCGGTGTTCGCGCTCGGCGCCACGCTGCTCTTCTTCGCCGCGCCGGCGGCAAGAGCTGCCGGAACTTCCGCTGCGGGCGCGGCGCTCGCCGGGGACGTGGCGAGCTTCGGCCTGCTCGCCGCGGCGCTCGCCACCGCCCTCGCGGCGCTGGGCGCGGGGTTTGCCGTGGCCAAGGTAGGCGCGGCAGCCATCGGCGCGCTGGCCGAGAAACCGGAGCTCTTCGGCCGTCTGCTGATCTTTGTCGGCCTGGCCGAAGGCATCGCCATCTACGGCCTGATCGTGTCGATCCTGATCTTGAATCGCCTCGGCTGATGCCCGTTGCCACCTACATCGGGGACGAGGCAAGCGCGGCCGGCTTCAGGCTCGCCGGCGTCACGGTGATCATCCCGCAGCCGGGCGAAGAGGCAGCCGCGCTGTCGACGGCGCGGCGCAGCGCCGCACTGGTGCTCGTCTCTGCCGCCACGGCGGCAAGGATCGCCGCGCGCGATATCGAGGCCGCGCAGGCCGCGCTCGCCCCGCTCACGCTCGTCGTTCCCGATCTGCAGGAAGCCGTGCCGCTGCCGGATCCGGCAGCGCGCTTGCGCCGGCAGCTCGGCCTCGAGGTCGTGCCATGACGCTCGCCGCGCGAGAGCAGGCGCTGCTCGAGCTGGTCGAAGCCGACCGCGGGCTGCGCTGCGCGACGATCATGCGCGAGGCGCAAGCGAGCGCCGCCGCCAGCGTTGCCACGGCCCACGCCGAGGCCCGCGCCCGGGTGTGCCGCGCCTTCGCCGAAGAACGCCAATTGCGTGCCGCGCGCCTCGCCGCCGCGGCAGCGAAGCTGCAGACTCACCGGCGCCTGCACGAGCAACGGCGCGCAGCCGCACTGGTCGCCACCGGCTGGCGTGCGCTGCCCGAGGCGCTGTGCGAGCGCTGGCGGCAGCCTCGGACGCAGCAGGCCTGGGTCGACAGCGTCATCGCCGCGGCTCGCACCACCCTGCCGAGGGGCGGCTGGCGGATCGCGCACGCCCCCGGCTGGGCCGATGCCGAGCGGCTCGTCCTTGCGCGCGCGCTGGAAGCCGAGCTCGGCGCCGCGCCGCAGGTGCACTGCGATGACTCGATTCGAGCCGGCCTCAAGGTCGCTCAAGGCCGCATCGTGATCGACGGCACCCTCGAGGGCCTGCTTGCCGACCGCTCCGAGATCGGCGCCGGACTCCTGCAGCACCTGGAGCAAGCACGGTGAGCCGGGCCATCATCCACTGGATCGCCGGACCGGTGCTGCACGCGCGGGCGGCAGGCCCGTTCGCATTGCGCGAAGCCGTCCGGGTCGGCGACAAGGCGCTGCTCGGCGAGGTGGTGCGTCTGGATGGCGAACAGATCGTGGTGCAGGTCTACGAGGACACCACCGGCCTCAGGCCCGGTGCCGCTGTAGAAGGCGACGGCCTGCCGCTCAGCATCCGTCTCGGGCCCGGTTTGCTCGGTCATATCTTCGACGGGCTGCTGCGCCCGCTCGCCGGCGCCGACTCGGCATTCGTGCGGCCTGGAATGCGCCATGCGGCGCCGGGAAGCTTTGCCTTTGCCCCGCGCCTGGCAAAGGGCGAGCCCATTGCCGGCGGAGCGATCATCGGCGCGGTCAAGGCGGCCGGCGGGCGCACGCAGGCCTGCCTCGCGCCACCGCACGTCGCGGGCGAAATTCTCAGCGTCGCCGGCGAAGGCGAATACTCCGAAGACGCGGTGCTCGCCACCCTGCGCGACGGCGCCGGGCGCGAGCATGCGCTGACCATGAGCCAGGTGTGGCCGGTGCGCGTCCCGCGTCCGGTCGCCGCGCGCCTGCCTGCCGGCGCCCCGCTGGTCACCGGTCAGCGCATCATCGACAGCCTCTTCCCGGTCGCCCAGGGAGGCAGGGCAGCCATCCCGGGCGGCTTCGGAACCGGCAAGACGGTCCTGCTCGAAGCGCTGGCCAAAGGCTGCAACGCCGACGTCATCGTCTATCTGGGCTGCGGCGAGCGCGGCAACGAGATGGCCGGTGTGCTCGACGAGTTCCCGCGCTTGAGCGACCCGCGCAGCGACCGGCCGCTCATGGAGCGCACGGTGATCATCGCCAACACGTCGAACATGCCGGTGGCCGCGCGCGAGGCCTCGATCTATTGCGCGGCGACGGTGGCCGAATATTTTCGCGACCAGGGACTGCACGTGGCCCTGATGGCGGACTCGACCTCGCGCTGGGCCGAGGCATTGCGCGAGGTGTCGGGGCGCTTCGGCGAGTTGCCTGGCGAGGGCGGCTATCCGGCGTACCTGTCCTCGCGGCTGGCCGATTTCTACGAGCGGGCAGCGCTCGTCGAGCCACTTTGCGGCGGCCGCGGTTCGGTGAGCGTGATCGGCGCCATCAGCCCGCCTTCGGGCGACTTCTCCGAGCCGGTCACGGCGCACACCAAGCGTTACGTGAAGGCTTTCTGGGCACTGGACGTCAAGCGCGCCCAGGCCCGCTTCTATCCCGCCGTCCACCCCCTGCAGTCGTACGCCGAGGACGCGCGCGACTTCGCCCCATGGTGGGCGGCGCACGGCAACGACCGCTGGCTTGCGCTGCGCGCGCGCTTTCTGACGCTGCTCGACGAAGAAGCCCGGCTGGAACGCATGGCGCGGATAATCGGCAAGGACGCGCTGCCGGCCCGTCAGCAGCTGACGCTGTTCTGCGCCGGACTGGTCAACGACGCCTTCCTGCGCCAATCGGCCTTCTCGGAGGTCGATCGCGTGTGCTCCCCCGCGCGGCAGGCGGCGATGATGCGCCTGCTCGATCGCTATTTCGATCTCGCCGAGGGCGCCCTCGCCACCGGCGCGACAGCCGCGCAAATCGCCCAGATGGCGTGCGTGCGGCCGCTGCAGCGACTGGGCGAGGACATTGCCAACGATGCGCTGGAGCGCTTCGACCTGCTGCAGGCGGGCATCGAGCGCGAGTTCGCGGCGCTCACCGAACCATCCGGGGCACTCGATGCGGGTCACGGCTGAAGGTGCGGCCACGCGCCTCGACGGGCCGCTGCTGTTTCTGCGGCGCACGCTCGAGGTCGGCCTGCACGATGCGGTCGAGGTGCGCGGGGTCGATGGCCGCTCACGCCTCGGACGCATTGCCGCGATCGACGAGGAGCTGATGACCGTCGAGGTCCTGGAGAGCACTTCGGGGCTCACGCTCGCCGGGACGGTGGTGCGCTTCTTCGGCGAGCCGCTGTCGTTCGGCGTATCGCCCTCGATGCTGGGCCGGATCTTCAACGGCGTGGGCCAGGTGATCGACGGCGGCCCGCCGGTCGCCGCGCGCGAGCGCCTGCGTATCGACGGCCTGCCCATCAACCCGGCCGCGCGGGCGATGCCGCGCGACTTCATCGAAACCGGCGTCACCACCCTCGACCTCATGAACAGCCTCGTGCGCGGGCAGAAGCTGCCGCTGTTCTCCGGCGGCGGCCTGCCCCACGACCGGCTGGCGGTCGACATCGCCACCCACGCCCGGCTCGCCTCGGAGGGCGGCGGCGACTTTGCCATCGTGTTCGCCGGCATCGGCCTGCCTTACGACAGCGCCGAGTATTTTCGGCGCAGCCTCGAGCAGGGCGGCGCGCTCGAGCGAACCGCCTTGTTCCTCAATCTGGCCAGCGACTCGTCGACCCAGCGCCTGCTCACGCCGCGCTTCGCCCTGACCGCGGCCGAGTACCTCGCGTTCGCCTGCGGCAAGCACGTGCTGGCCATCCTCACCGACATGACCAACTATGCCGAGGCGTTGCGCGAAGTCTCCTCGTCGAAAGGCGAGATTCCGAGCCGCAAGGGCTTCCCCGGCTACATGTACTCCGACCTGGCCACGCTCTTCGAGCGCGCCGGCTGCCTGCGCGAGATGCCCGGAACGCTCACCCAGCTGTCGATCCTCACCATGCCCGCCGACGACATCGGCCACCCCATTCCGGACCTCACCGGTTACATCACCGAGGGTCAGATCGTGCTCTCGCGCGACCTCGACCGGCGCGGCGTCTACCCGCCGGTCAATGTCCTGCCCTCGCTGTCGCGGTTGATGAAGGACGGCACCGGGGGCAGCTACACCCATCCGGATCACCCCGCGCTGGCCAGCCAGCTCTACGCCGCCTATGCGCGCGCCGTGCAGGCGCGGGTGCTGGCGAGCGTCGTCGGCGAGGAAGGCCTGGCCGACACCGACCGCCGCTACCTGGCCTTCGGCGCGGCGTTCGAGACGAAACTGGTGGCGCAGGATGCACCGCGGACCTTCGAGCAAAGCATGGAGGTCGGCTGGGCGCTGCTATCCGGCTTGCCGCCGGCCGAGCTGTCGCGACTGTCCGACGCGCATATCGAAGCGCACCTATCCGGCCGCGCCCACAAGGACTCGCCCGGCGGGGCGCCGGCCGAGGAGGCGTCCGCGTGAGCGAGCTCACTCCGACCCGCAGCGTCGTGCTCGAGCTCAAGGACGAGCGTCGCGCCATGCGCGACGGCTACGTCTTTCTCGACGAAAAGTGCCTGCTGCTCGCTGCCGAGATCCTGCGCGAGCTCGGCCGCCACGAGGCGCTGCGGCGGCGCCTGCTCGCCGCCTATGCCACCGCCGTCGCCTCGCTGCAGGCGGCCGTCGCGCGGCACGGCCTGCATGGCCTGCAGGTCTATCCGCCAGAGTGCCTCGACGGCGCAGAGCTTCGGCGTGCGTCGCGCTCGCTGATGGGTGTGCGCCTGCAGGACGCCTCGTTGTGCGGCGAAGCCTCGCCGGCAGCGCCTGCGGTCGACGCCTCGCCCGAGGCCGAATCCTGCCGGCGCGCCTTCGCGGCGCTGCTCGAGGCCGCCGCGCCACTGGCCGCCGTTGCCGGCAATCTGGTGCGCCTGTCGCTCGAATACCGGCGCTCGGTGCGCCGCGCCCATGCCCTGCAGGACGTCCTGCTGCCCGAACTCGACGGCACGATCGCCGACCTCGAGACCCGGCTCGAGGAACTGGAGCAGGAAGACGCGATCTGGATGCGCCGCGCTTGTTGAACGGCGCGGCTAGTCCCTGGCGCGCAGGATGACCGTCAGGGTGCGAATTCCCTGGGCGCCATGGATCAGAACGCCCTCGATGTCCGCGGTCGCCGATGGCCCGGTCATGAATACACCGTAGCGGGCATCAAACTGCGCGCGCTCGCGGTAAGCGTGGTGCAGGTTGCCCACGATGCGCGCCGGATCGAGCAGCACCACCAGGTGCTGGGCGAGAAAGCCGAGGCTGTTCACCTTGAACTCGCTTTCGGTGAGCCATACCGAGCCGGTCTCGGCGACCCCGTACACGGCGCGCACCACACCGACGTCGACGTCGCTGAGCTCCGCCGGGCTTCGCACCGCATCGAGCGACCGGCTGCCCGCCACCTCCGGCGTCGCCGAGCAGATGACCTTGGCCTCCGGGAACAGCGCTCGGACGAAGAGGCCGAGATCGCCTTGCGGCGGCGCAGCCGCGATCTTGCCGCCCATGCGGGAGAGCGCGGCCTTGAAGCGCTCCACCTCGGAGCCCGCGGCGGCATCGAAGCCCGGCACGGCGGGCAGCGATCGTGGCGGCGGCTGGTTGTGGCGGACCCGACCCAGGATCTCGTCGCGGCTGCTCATGGCTTGCTCCGATTCTTCAGGTACCACTGGCGGAACGTCTGCGGCGCTGCGGCGGGGACTTCGCGCTGACGCCCCCAGGCGTTAAGCCGGTTGTACATCATGAACCGCGGCAGATGCTCGATGCCGGCGCCGGCGGTCTCGACCGCGGCCCGGTAGAGCTTGGGGTTCGACAGCACCTTCCCGGCGACCTGCATCGCTTCTCGCTTGACGAATGGCAGCGCTCCGCGCTCGGCGATCACCTGGCGCCATTTGTAGATCTGCTCGTGAATGTTGATCTTGACCGGGCAGACGCTGGTGCAGCTGCCGTTGAGCGTCGAGGCGAACGGCAGCGAACTGTAGCGGCGCAAATTGAAGGTCGGATCGATGATCACGCCGATCGGTCCCGAATAGGTTGCGCCGTAGGACAGCCCGCCACTGCGTCGGTACACCGGGCAAGTGTTCATGCAGGCGCCGCAGCGAATGCACTTCAGGGAGTACCAGAAGTCCGGCATGCCAAGCCGCTCGGAACGTCCGTTGTCGACCAGAACGACGTGCATCTCGCAGCCGTCGCGTGGTGCGCGGAAATGCGAGGTCAGCTGGGTGATGGGCGAGCCCAAGGCGCTGCGCGACAGCATGCGCACGAACACGCCGAGATGCTCGATCTTCGGCACGATCTTCTCGATGCCGATGGAGGCGATATACAGAGGCGGAAGGTTCACGCTCAGGTCGGCGTTGCCCTCGTTGGTGCAGACGACGACCGTGCCGGTTTCGGCGACGGCGAAATTGGCGCCGGTCATGCCGGCGTCGGCCTTGAGGAAGTACGGGCGCGTGTGCTGGCGCTGGCTTTCGGCGAGATAGTGCACGTCGCTGTTCTTCGGGTCGGTACCGATGGTGCGCGCGAATACGCGGGCCACGTCCCCGCGCAGCTTGTGCACGGCGGGAACGACGATGTGACTGGGAGGCTCATTGTCGAGCTGCTGGATGCGCTCGCCCAGGTCGGTTTCCATGACCTCGATGCCCCGGTTCTCGAGAAACGGGCGCATCTCGCACTCGTCGGTCAGCATCGACTTGGCTTTGACCAGGATCCTTGCGCCGCGCGCGCGCATGATGTCCAGGACGATCTGGTTGTGCTCGGCTGCGTCCCTGGCCCAGTGCACGCGGGCGCCGTTGGCCGTCGCATTGCGCTCGAATTCCTCCAGATAGTCGGCCAGGTGCGTGAGCGTGTGCTCCTTGATCGCCGAGGCGAGCACACGCAACTGCTCCCACTCGGGGATCTGCTCGCTCTCCCGGTCGCGCTTCTGCCGCAGATCCCAGAGGCGCTGGTCGTGAAACTCGAGATGGTCCTTCGCCTTGATGAATTTCGACGAGGCCTCGGCGTGGTCGATGCGTTTCATGCCCGCGCCCCGTTGAGGATCTGCGCAATGTGAATGAATCTGATCGGCAGCCCAAGGCGCTCGGCGCATCCGCGCTGATGCATCAGGCACGACATGTCGGCGGAGACTATGTATTCGGCGCCGGCCTTCTGGTGCGCAGTCACCTTGTCGTAGCCCATCTTCGCCGAGACCGGCTCCTCGAACACCGAGAAGGTTCCGCCGAACCCGCAGCACTCGTCGGGCCGCTGCGGCGTGACCAGGCGGATGCCCTTGACCCTGGATAGCAGGTCGAGCGGCTTGGAAAAGAACGGCTCCTCGATCTCCGACATCTTGGCGGTGCGCAGGGCCCGCAGAGTGGAACAGCCGTTGTGCAGGCCGACCGCGTGCGGAAACTCGGCCCACGGGAAGTCGCGCACCTTCAACACATCATGCAGGAATTCCACCAGCTCGCAGGTCGCCTTGCGGACCTTGAGCGTCTCCTTGGTCTGCCGGACGGCGGTCAGGTTCTCACGCACATGGTGGGTGCAGCTGCCGGACGGCGCGACGACATAATCAAAGCCGGCAAAATTCGCGACGAACAGGGCCTCCGTGGCGGCCGCGTCCTCCTCGCAGCCGCTGTTGCCCATGGGCTGCCCGCAGCAAGTCTGGTCCAAAGGATAGGCCACCTCGACGCCCAGCCGTTCGAGCAATTCCAGGGTGGCGATGCCGACTTCCGGAAAGAACGCGTCGACGTAGCAGGGAACGAAGAGCGCAACCTTCATCGCTGCAAAGCCCTCGATTCGGTCACGGGATCATGCCGGTCAGGAAATACGCCTGCGCGAAGGTGATGACGCAAATGATGAACAGGAACAGTACACTCCACTTCACCGTGAAGCGCAACAGCTCCGATTCCCGCCCTACCAATCCGACGGCGGCGCAGGCGACGGCGATCGATTGCGGCGAAATCATCTTGCCGGTCACCCCGCCGGTGCTGTTGGCCGCCACCATGAGCACGTCGCTGACGCCGAGCTGGTGGGCCGTGATGCTTTGCAGGCTGGAGAACAGGGCGTTGCTCGAGGTGTCCGAGCCGGTCAGGAAAACGCCCAGCCAGCCGAGAACCGGTGCGAAGAACGGGAACAGCGCTCCGGTCGAGGCCAACGCCAGCGCCAGAGTCGATGAAATGCCGGAGTAGTTGGCGATGAAAGCGAAGCCCAGCACGCAGGCGATGGTGAAGATCGGCTTGGCGAGGTCGATCGCGGTGTCCTTGAGCACGCCCAAGCCGTCGCGCAGCGACACCCCCAGCACGACCATCGACAACAGCGCCGACAGCAGGATGCCGGTGCCGGTGGCGGGGATCAGGTCGAGGTTGTACACCGCGGCATAGGGCGTGGCCTTGGCCACCACCGGTGCGGTCCTTATCACCAGCTCATGCAGGCCGGGGACCTTGTAGCTCAAGACCGTGGCGCCGAGCGCCCCGCCCGGGGCGAACAGAGCCTTGAACGCGGGCAGGCTCCAGATCACCACCACCACCGTCAGGATGATAAAGGGCGACCACGCTTTCACGACCTGCCCCGCCGTGTACCGGGCAGCCGCGGCGTGCGCCGAAATGGGCACGTGCCTGGGTGGGCCTCCGCCCTTCGCGGCGGCGAAAACAAATGCTTCGGTGGGTTGCCAGAACTTGAGGAAGGCGGTGGTTGCCACCAGGCACACCAGCGAGGAGGTGATGTCCGGCAGTTCCGGCCCGATGAAGTTGGAGGTGAAGAATTGCGTCAGCGCGAACGCCCCCCCTGCCACCAGCACCGCGGGCCAGGTTTCGCGCAGGCCCTTCACTCCATCCATGAGCCAGACCAGAAAAAGCGGCACGAACACCGACAGCAGCGGCAACTGCCGGCCGGCCATCTTGCCCACCAGCATCGGATCGATTCCGGCCGTCTTGCCGGCGACGAGGATCGGGATGCCGAGCGCGCCAAAGGCGACCGGCGCCGTGTTGGCGATCAGGCACAGGCCGGCCGCGTACAGCGGATTGATCCCCAGCGCGGCCAGAATCGCCGCCGTAATGGCAACCGGCGCCCCGAAGCCGGCGGAGCCTTCCAGGAAGGCGCCGAAGGCAAAGCCGATGAGGATGACCTGCAGGCGTTGATCTTTGGTAATCGAGATGACCGAGGAGCGGATGATCTCGAACTGGCCGGACTTGACCGACAGTTTGTAGAGAAAAACGGCATTGAATATGATCCACGAGATCGGCCACAGGCCGAACGCCATGCCATTGGCGGTCGCCCGCAGCGCGAGCCCCGCCGGCATTCCGTAGACGGTGAGGGCGATGATGACCGTCACCACGATCGTCCCGAGCCCCGCGAGATAGCCGTCCCAGCGCAGGACCGCCAGGGTGACGAAGAAGAAGACAATCGGCACGGCCGCGACCAGTGCCGACAGCCACAACGAGCCGAGCGGATTGTAGACCTGCGTCCAGACTTGCATTTTTGTCTCCCTAATGGACTCGATTGACTGCGGGCGATGTCCCACGCGGCGGTAGCGCCCGAGTGCATGCATCGGCCAGGGTGATGATCGAACGATAAGGAAAGCCCGCCTGCTCGGACAGGCCGATCTCGCAGGTGCGGCTCGACGAGTAGCCGACCTTGCAATCGGCCGGCAGCGCCGCGCGCAGATGGCGCAGCGCAAATTCGTTCAGCTCGGGACGCTCGAAGCCCTTTTCGCCGGCGAAGCCGCAGCAGAGGACCTCTTCGACCAGCACGACCCTGCTCGAGCAGCGGGAGGCGATAGCGCAGAGCTTGTCGACCGTGCCCATTTTGCGCACGCTGCACACCGGGTGAATCGCGACTGGGTCATCGGTGGGCTCGACGGCGACCCGCGGGAGCACGGTGTCGTGTATGAACTCGATTGCGTCCTGCACCGCCAGTCGCCCGTCCAGGTAGCGCCGCATGCGATAGCTGCAGGGGCTGGTGTCAAACACGATCGGCCAGCGCCCGTCCTGGCTTGCGCTGCGCAAGGCGTTTTCCAGCTCTGCGGCCTTGCGGTCGGCGACTGCGGCTAGGCCCCTGCTCTCGAACGGCTGCCCGCAGCACAGGTTGTCGAGCCCTTGCGGGTAGAGCACATCGAAGCCCGCCTTGCGAAACAGGCGCTCGGCGGTGTCCGGCAAGGCAGCGCTGTCGTCACCGCGTTGTCCGCCCATGTTCCGGCTGGCGCAGCTCGGAAAGTAGACCACGCGCTCGGCGCTTGCAGGCGGCGAGCGCAGCGGCGGATAAAAGCGGATCGGCCGCGGCAGCGCTGGCGACCATTTGGGCAGCCTTCCCGCGGAGAGCCTGCGCATGGCCGAGAGCGAAGCGCGCATGAGGTCGGTGCCGAGGACCCGGTGCAGCAGGTCGGCGCCCGCGAGCCCGGCGCGCACGCCCGCATTGGCGAGCGCATAGTGATCGGCGAGGACCCCGGCAACGCGCCGCGCCAGCGGACCGGCGCGCCGACCGCGTGCCGACTTGATCAGCATTCCGGTTTCGATGCCCACCGGACACGCCGTGGCGCACAACCCGCACGCAGCACAGGTGTCGATGCCGTGATAGTCGTAGAGGGCCCGCAAGGCGGACAACTCGCCGTCTTCTCGCCCCGCCGCTTCGAGCCGCGCGATCTCGCGCCAGCCGACGATGCGCTGCCGGGGGGACAGCGTCAGCCCGTGGGAGGGGCACTTCGGTTCGCAGAAACCGCACTCGATGCAGCGATCGACAAGCGGATCGCAGGCCGGCAGCGGTTTGAGGTTCCGGACATGCGCTTGCCGGTCTTCGTTCAGGATCACCCCGGGGTTGAGCAGGCCCTGCGGGTCGATCAGGCGCTTGATCTGCCACATCAAGGCATAGGCTTCGGCGCCCCACTCCAGCTCGACGAAGGGCGCGATATTGCGCCCGGTACCGTGCTCGGCCTTCAGCGAGCCGTCATATTTTTCGACCACCAGCGGACACAGCGCAGCCATGAAGCCCCGGTAACGCTCGATCTCCGAGGCGACATTGAAGTCCTGGGTGAACACGAAGTGCAGGTTGCCCTCGAGCGCGTGCCCGAAAATGATGGCGTCGGGATAGCCGTGCGCGGCGAGCAACCGCTGCAGATCGAGCGTCGCTTCGGCCAGGCGCGCGACCGGAAACGCGACGTCCTCGATGATCACGGTGGTTCCGGTCTTGCGCATCGCCCCCACCGACGGAAACATGCCTTTGCGCACGTTCCACAGTCGCGCGCATTCCTGCCGGTCGGTGGAGAAAAGGATCGGCTCGGCGGTGTCAAGCCCCGCGAGCGCCGCGTGGATCGCACGCACCTGCTCGGAGAGCACGCTGCCGCTCGCGGCGCGGGTCTCCACCAGCAGCGCGGCGCCGCCGGGTCCCAGGGCGCGGATCCCCTGCGGCAGGCCCGGAGTCTCCTCCACCGAGCGCAGTGCGGCGCGGTCGGCGAGCTCGACCGCGGCAACCGGCGCGCTCTTCAGGGCGGTCACTGCCCGGCAGGCCGTTTCCAGATCGCCAAACAGGATCAGCGCGCTCGCCTTGTCGCCATATTCGGGCACCGTGCGGTAGGCGATTTCACTGATGAACCCCAGGGTGCCCTCGGAGCCGATCAAGAGGTGCGCCAGGATGTCGACCGGATCGGAAAAATCGACCAGCGCGTTGAGGCTGTAACCGGTGGTGTTCTTGAGGCGGAACTTGTGCCGGATGCGCGCGGCGAGGGCTTCGTTGCCGCGGGTGGCGCGCGCAAGCTCGTCTAAGCCGCGCACCAGCGCGCGTTCCTGCTCCATGAACGCCGCGCGACTGTCCGCGTCTCGCGTATCGAGCACCGTGCCGCTGGCGAGCACGATGCGCATTCCGACCACGGTGCGGTAGCTGTTCTCCGCGGTCCCGCAGCACATGCCGCTGGCATTGTTGGCAGCGATGCCGCCGATCTTCGCGGTATCGATAGAGGCCGGGTCCGGGCCGATTTTGCGCCCGTAGCTTGCCAGCCGCCGATTGGCGCTCGCGCCGATCACCCCGGGCTGCAGGGTGATGGTTGCGCCATCCTCGCCAATCTCGCATCTGCGCCAGTTATCCCCGAGCAGCAAGAGCACCGAGTCGGTCACCGCCTGGCCCGACAGGCTCGTCCCGGCCGCGCGAAAGGTCACCGGCGCGCCTAATCGCGCACACACCGCAAGCAGTCGCACCAGCTCCTCTTCGCTCTCGACGATTACCGCGATGGCGGGCACCAGGCGATAGAAACTCGCGTCCGTGCCCCAGGTCAGCAGGCGCAGCGGATCGGTGATCAGGCGTTGCGGCGGGATAAAGGCGACTGCCTCGCGGTACAGCTCGGCGTACGGCGCACGAAGCGCCGCCCCAGCCTCACTGTGCAGCCGTGCCGGGGCAGGAGCGTGCGGCGGTCGATTCATCGGTGTTTGCGCAAGCGGGTTGGCGGCAATCAGGCCGCAGTCGTGCCGCTTCGGGATGAGGAACCCTACTCTGCCGCGTGCCGCCGGTGTTTGATCTAAATCATCGCCGCTGCATGCGGCCCGGCGCTGGTCGGCGCAGCCTTCGGCGGAGAAGAGACACCGGCGAGCTCGTCCCTCACGACCGTTGATCCAGGTCAAACAGATGCCGATGGGTCCCGCTTACTGTATCGCAACCGCCGCAGGGCCGACAAAGAGCGCGTGCGTTCCAGCATGCCAGCCGTGCCCGCGGACGCGACAAAGACCATGAACCGGACAGAAGCGTTGCGCAAAGACGACCGGGCCGGGGGGCCGGGCGGCATGCCTGCCGTGCCCGCCGCCACGGTGGCAACGACCTCGCCGGCCGCGACCGGCTCGCTGCCGGGTCGGCGATGAATCCGTACGTCGCGTTCCTGCTCTACCTGCTGGCGATACTCGGCTTCGTGTTCGTCACGCTGGTGATGAACCGTTACCTCGGCCCGAGGCCCGCCACGTCGGCGATGAAGCAGGAGCCCTTCGAATGCGGGGCCACGCCGGTCGACACGCGCAACACCAAGGCGGTCCCGATCAAGTACTACGGCGTGGCGATCGCCTTCATGCTCTTCGACCTGGAAACGGTGTTCCTCTTCATCTGGGCGCTCGGCGCACAGCCGCTCACCGGCTTCATGCTCTTTACCTTCTTCCTGTTCACCTTCCTCTTGGTGCTGATCCTGCTCTACGTGTATCAGGCACGGCTGCTGGACATGGTGACCGAATAGCCATGAATCGCGGCACGATACCGATCCGGCCCGCGCACCCGCAGTCTGGCGCGCTCGAGTACATCTCGACCAAGAAGGACGAGCTGGTCGGCTGGGCACGCAAGTTCTCGCTCTTCCCCTACCCGTTCGTCACCGCCTGCTGCGCGATGGAGTTCATGGCCGTGAGCTCGACGCCGTACGACACCGACCGCTTCGGCGCCGCGCTGCCGCGCTTCTCGCCTCGGCAGTCCGACCTGCTCATGGTGGTCGGGACGGTGACCCACAAGCAGGCGCCCGTCCTGGTCAAGGTCTACGAGCAGATGTGCGAGCCGAAATGGGTCATGGCATTCGGCGCCTGCGCGACCAGCGGCGGGTTCTATCAGAACTACGCCGCGCTTGCCGGAATCGACAAGATCATCCCGGTGGACGTCTACGTCCCCGGTTGCCCGCCACGGCCGGAGACGGTCATCGACGCGATCATGCAGCTGCAGGACCGGATCGCGCGCGCCCATCACCCGATCATCACCAAGACCTTCTGACCATGGCCGCGGCGATCATCGACACCCTCCGGCGCGAGCTCAGCCCGGACTCGGCCGAGCCTTGCCTGTCCCACGGCACGCTGGTGCTCACCGTTCCCCCGGCCGCCCTGCTGGCCACCGCGCGCAGGCTCTGCTCGGAGTTCGGATTCGACCTGTTTCTGGACGTGACCGCGGTCGACTGGCCGCAGCGCACGCCGCGCTTCGAGGTCGTCTATCACTTCTATTCCTCCGTCCACCACGTGCGCGTCCGGCTGAAGACGGCGGTGCCGGAAGCCGAGCCCGTGGTCGACTCGCTCTGTTCGCTCTACGGGTCAGCGCACTTCATGGAACGGGAGTGCCACGACATGTACGGCATCGTCTTTCGCGGCAACCCCGACCTGCGGCCGATCCTGCTCTACGAGGGCTTCGTGGGGCACCCGCTGCGCAAGGACTATCGCAAGGACCACGAGCAGCCCCTGGTCTCGTATCGAACCTGACGCAACCGGCCATGGACACCCGAAGCAACACGACCCTGCCCAATCCGATCCGCCCGGCCTTCGAGCGTGGCCAGCGCGACGAGGCAATCGTGGTCAGCATCGGCCCGTCGCACCCGGCCACGCATGGCACGGTGCAGGTGATCGCCGAGCTCGACGGGGAGAAGGTGCAGCGGGTCGACGTGCACTGCGGCTATCTGCATCGCGGCTTCGAGAAGGAGTGCGAGGACCACACCTGGCACAACCTGATGCCCTACGTCGACCGCCTCAACTACTGCTCCGGGCTGATCAACGACTTCGCCTACTGCGAGGCGGTCGAGATGCTGCTCGGCGTCGAGATCACGCCGCGCTGCCGCTACCTGCGCACCCTGCTGTCCGAGTATTCGCGCATCGCCGACCACCTGACCTGCGTCGCGGCGGCGCTGATGGAGCTCGGGGCGATGACGGCCTTCCTCTATCTGGTGATGATCCGCGATTACATGTACGAGCACTTAGCCGACCTGACCGGCGCGCGGCTTACCTACACCTACGGCCGCATCGGCGGGCTGGCCCGCGATCTGCCCCCCGGCTGGCTCAAGCGCCTGGGCGAGATCCTCGACCGGTACGAGGTTTTCGTGGCCCGGATCCACGGCCTGCTCGACCGCAACCGCATCTTCATCGACCGCATGCGCGACGTCGGCGTGCTGTCGACCGCCGACGCGCTCAACTGGGGCTTCACCGGGCCGATCTTGCGCTCGACCGGCGTTGCCTGCGACCTGCGCAAGGACACCCCCTACCTCGCCTACGCCGAGCTCGATTTCGACGTCCCGGTCGGCATCAAGGGCGACAACTACGACCGCTATTACGTGCGCATGCGGGAGATGGACGAATCGGTGTACATGATCCGGCAGCTCGTCGAGCTGCTTCCGGACGGTCCGCTCAACGTCGACGACCGCCGCTGCACCCTGCCCGAAAAGCACCTCGTGTACACCGAGATCGAGTCGCTGATCAACCACTTCAAGCTGATCATGGACGGGCCGGATGTCCCGCCCGGCGAGGCCTACGCGGCACACGAGGCGCCCAACGGCGAGCTCGGGTTCTACGTGGTGAGCACCGGCGGCGGCAAGCCCTACAAGCTGCACGTGCGCGCACCGAGCTTCGTGCACATGGGCGGCATCGGCCGCATGCTCGAAGGCTACCAGCTCGCCGACATCATCCCCACCTTCGGCTCGGTGAACATGATTGGCGGCGAGTGCGATCGATGAACGGCCGGCGAACGAAACGATGCAGCACCTGATCCCAGAATTCGAGCAGCTGCGCAAGCGCTATCCGGCGACCTTCGCCTCGTCGCTCCTGCTGCCCTGCCTGCACCGCATCCAGGAGGACCGCGGCTACGTCGCCGACAGCGACATCGACGGCCTGGTCGAGTACCTCGGCGTGCCGCGCATCCAGATCGAGGAAGTGCTGAGCTTCTACGGCCAGCTGCGGCGCAAGCCCGTCGGCCGCTGCCACATCCAGGCCTGCCGCAACCTGTCGTGCTCGCTTTTGGGCGCGGAGCGCATCGTCGACCATCTGAGCCGCCGGCTCGGCATCGCCCCGGGCCAGACCACGGCCGACGGTCGCTTCACGCTGTCGACGGTGGAGTGCCTGGCCTCCTGCGGCACGGCGCCGGTGGTGATGGTCGACGGCACCTACCACGAGAGCATGACGCCGGAGAAGATCGACGCGCTCATCGAGGCGCGCTCCTAGCATGGCCAACACCAAGCTGCTGATGACTTTCCCGGTTACGGCGAGTTCGCACATGCTCGCCGCCTACCGCGCGCGTGGCGGCTATGGCGCGCTGGAGAAGGCGCTGCGGGAGATGAAGCCCGAGCAGGTCGCCGCGGAAGTCAACGCCTCGGGCATCCAGGGCCGGGGCGGCGCCGCCTTTCCGATGGGCCGCAAGTGGGCGGTGGTGCACCCCATGGACGGCCAGCCGCACTACCTGTGCGCCAACGCCGACGAGGGCGAGCCGGGGACCTTCAAGGATCGCTGGATCCTCGAATACGCGCCGCACCTGCTGCTCGAGTCGATGCTGCTGGCGGCCTATGCGCTGCAGGTGCGCCACGCCTTCGTCTACATCCGCGGCGAATTCGACCAACCGTACCGGCGCCTCGCCGCGGCGGTGGAGGAAGCCTATGCGGCGGGCTATTTCGGCCAGCGCATCCTGGGCAGCGACTTCGCCTGCGACCTGGTGGTCTCTCGCGGCGCCGGGTCCTACGTCTGCGGCGAAGCCTCGGCGCTGCTGAGCTCGATCGAAGGCAAGCGCGGATACCCGCGCAATCGCCCGCCGCGGCTGACCGTGCGTGGCCTCTACCAGAAGCCCACGGTGGTCAACAACGTCGAGACCCTGTCCAACATCGCCTGGATCGTCGCCAACGGCGGCGCCGCGTTTTCCAAGGTGGGGATGGCCAAGGAACCCGGCACCCGCCTGATCTCGATCTCCGGGCATATCGAGCGTCCGGGCGTCTACGAGATCGAGATCGGTCACCCGTTTGCCAGGTTCATCTACGAGGATTGCGGCGGCGTGCTCGGCGGCCGCGCCCTCAAGGGAGTGATCCCGGGCGGCATCTCGACTAAGATCCTGACCGCAAGCGACATCGGCCCGCTCACCCTCGACAACGCCTCGCTGCAGACCGCCGGCTCGTCGATGGGCTCCGGCGGCATGGTGGTCATCGCCGAAGGCACCTGCATGGTGCGCCTGCTGCAGGTGCTGCTGCGCTTCTATCACCACGAGTCGTGCGGGCAGTGCACGCCCTGCCGCGAGGGCATGGGCTGGCTGCACCGCATCATCGACCGCATCGTCGCCGGCGACGGACACCCCGAGGACATCGAGCGGCTGTACCAGATCTCGGCCTGGAACGACGGCACGACGATCTGCGGCATGGGCGACGCCGCGGGGTACGCGACCTCCGGAATACTGAACAAGTTTCGCGACGAGTTCGAGTACTACATCGAGCACAAGCGGTCGCGCTGCAATGGGACCCTGGAATGCCCGAAATCTTCATAAACGGACAATCGGTCCAGGCCGAGCGCGACCAGAGCATCCTGCAGGCGGCTCTGGCCAACGGCTTCTACATTCCCAACTTCTGCTGGCACCCGGAGCTTTCGATCGCCGGCAACTGCCGCATCTGCGCGGTCCAGGTCGAAGGCCGCAGCTGGGCGGAAATCGCCTGCAACATGCCCGTCGTCGAAGGCCTGCGCGTGCTCACCGACTCCGACGTGGTCAAGGCCTACCGCAAGTCGATCATGCAGCTGCTCACGCTCAATCACCCGGTCGACTGCGGGATCTGCGACAAGGCCGGCGAATGCAAGCTGCAGGACTACCACTACAAGTTCAACGGCTCCCCCTCCGTGTCGAGGGACGCCAAGGTGCACGCGACGAAGTTCCATCCCCTGTCGCAGCGCATCGTGCTCGACAACGAGCGTTGCATCCTCTGCTCGCGCTGCGTGCGCTTCACCCGGGAAATCTCCAAGTCCTACGCGCTCGGCATCGTGCAGCGCGGGGACAGCTCCCTGGTGCGCTGCGCCGAGGACCACTCGCTCGACGCCGACCCGTACTCGGACAACATCGTCGACCTCTGCCCGGTCGGAGCCCTGCTGTCGCGGCCGTTCCTGTACCGGGCGCGGGTCTGGTATCTCAAGCCCACGCGGTCGGTGTGCCCGGGCTGCGCCCGGGGCTGCAGCGTGCAGATCTGGCACCGCAAGCCCGAGTGGAAGCTCAATGCCCTCGACGCGCGACGCAACGTCTGCATCGAGCGGGTGACCCCGCTCGAGAACCCGGAGGTCAATGGCCCGTGGATCTGCAACAAGGGGCGCGACCTGGCGCAGATCTTCGAGCGCCCGCGCGCCGAGCAGGCGATGCAGAAAGGCCTCGCCGTCGACCTCGCGGCGGCGATCGACTCGGCCAGGCGCCTGGTCGCCGCGTCCAGGCATCCGGTGGCGCTGGTGTCGAGCTGGGGCTCGAACGAGGAGCTCGAGGCGTTCAAGGCGGCGCAGGGCGCGCGCTTCGATTGCCTTGTGAAGCAGGACTGGGAGCCGCAGCCGGGTGAATGGCTCGACGACGACCTGTTGATCCGCGCCGACAAGAATCCCAACACCGCCGCCGCCCGGGCGCTGTTCACCCACACCTACGACGACACCCGGCCATTGGACGCGGACACCGACCTGGTGCTGATCTGGGGCGAGGGCTTCGACTTCGCCCGCCTGCCCGCAGGCGCGCGGACGATATTGCTCAACTCCTATCTGCAGCCCGAGAACGGGCACGCGGACGTGTTCATTCCGATCAGCATCCAGACCGAGCGGCGCGGGCATTACACCAACTTCGAAGGCGTGGTCAGCGAGTTCGAGCCATGCTTCGCGAAGCGGGCGTCGGTGGCCGACGCCGAGACGCTCTTCGCCTCGCTGTTTGCGTCCGAAGGCATTCCGGCATGATGCAGGATCTGGTCGTCTATCTCGTCTTCATCGCCTACGCGGTGGCGGTGCTGCTGCTGTTCGGGACCGTGCTCACCTGGGTGGAGCGCAAGCAGGCGGCGATCATGGCCGACCGCATCGGCGCCAACCGC
>Ga0074044_10001839_pt1 | contig 18835 bp, 17 predicted proteins | sample BogForMeECP23OM1_FD_94443 | JGI IMG/M metagenome (GOLD analysis project Ga0074044, IMG submission 94443) | Bog forest soil microbial communities from Calvert Island, British Columbia, Canada - Bog Forest MetaG ECP23OM1 | ecosystem: Environmental > Terrestrial > Soil > Wetlands ...
GTATTCCGGGTCCTTGCGTCACTCGGCGAAGGATTCCTCGACCGGGATCATCTTCCTGCTCATGTTACCTCCGCAACGGGCGTGCCAACTCGAATTTCGCGGCGCGGCGTCGACTGCGATTTCTTCGTGAAACGCGAACGATCACCACCCGCTTGCCGGTTCGCCGTCACATAGGGCCCCGGGCGATCCCCGCAGCCGCATCTCCCAGATCCGGCCCTCCGTGACCCCTAGTTCCTCACCACGCCGCCGGCTTGGTGAAAGTCCCGTGCCGGTCACTCATCGTCGCCGGAAATTGCGATGCCTGAAGGGCGCCGGCGCGGATCTGCTTGATAAAATCGATATGCGGCAGCAGTGCGCGGCTTGGCTTTTTGTGCGGGTTCAAAATACCCACTTTCTTGCGTAGCTGGTCGCGCACGATTTTGATCGGCTCCAACAAGTCCGAATCGTTCGATACGACGACCGCGACCTCGAAGCGTCCCATGTGCGCGTCGTGCAGGAGGTGTGTCGCGAGGTTCACATCCGAGCCTTTTTCTTCCGTCTTGATGACCCGCACGTATTCTTGTCGGCGGCCGGGGACGGGGACGCGCGGCATTGTGATTTCGTGGGTCAGGAAATGCCCGTAGTGAATCGAGACGTTAGGCAATGTCCCCAGCGCCCGGAGATAGACCTGTTGCCTGACCGTCTGATTGGGATCAGCAGGCCGCGCACTCACCAGCGCGGTAAAGTACTTGATTTCAGCAATCGTATTTCGTGGAAGCAAAAGCTGACACAGCTTTTGCAAGTCCAGCCACCGGTACGGGGTTTTTCGCAACGCTCCATAAAAGAGGTTGAAGCCGTCGATGTAGATATTTGTTATTATGGTGGCCTCCGGGCATGCAAAAGCCGCCCGAAGGCGGCTTCGCGCCCGACCACCGAAGCAGCCGGGGGGATATGCTCCTTATATACGCTCAAACTCCCCAAAAGTAAAGACCTGTCGTAGGTGCACTCGACCGTCGGGGCCCTCGCGACACGCGGCGGCACGGTCGGTCGGGCTTGCTCATTCCTCCCGCTTATCGTATAGAACAAAATATGAACACGTCTGCAGCCGACAACGCCGTCCAGTGGCTGTTCCTCGATCTCAACGCCTTCTTTGCATCGTGCGAACAGCAGGAAACCCCGGCCCTGCGCGGCAAGCCGGTCATCGTCGTGCAGACACTGACGGATTCCGCCGTCGCCATCGCCGCCAGCTACGCAGCCAAAGCGTTCGGCATCAAGACCGGCACAATCGTGCGCGAGGCGCGGCGGCTGTGCCCCGGCGTTATACCCGTGCGGGCCAATCACCGGCTCTACACCGAGTATCACGACCGCATTCTGAAAGCCGTCGACACCTGCCTGCCGGTCGAGAAGGTGATGTCGATCGACGAAATGGCGTGCCGTCTCATGGGCACCGAACGGCAGGTGCCGGTCGCGCGCGAGCTCGCGCTCAAGGTCAAACATGCCCTCCGCGAGCAGGTCGGCGCGTGCCTCACCTGCTCGATCGGCCTCGCGCCCAATGTCTTTCTCGGCAAGGTCGGCTCGGATCTGCAAAAGCCGGACGGGCTGGTCGTCATCACGCACGGCAACCTGCCCGAGGTTTTACTCGGCCTCGAATTGCAGGAGATCTACGGCATCGGCGAACGCATGGAGCAGCGGCTTCACCGCGCCGGCATCTTCACCGTCGCCGAGCTGTGGCGGGCGACCCCGCTCCGGCTGCGCCGGGTGTGGGGCGGCATCAACGGCTTGCTGTTTCACCAGATGCTGCATGGCGTCGATATCCAGCCCCCCTCCTCCCGCTATTCAAAGAGCATCGGCCATCAGCACGTGCTCGAGCCGGAGTTGCGCACCAACAAGGGCGCCCGCTGTTTCGCGCAGCATCTGCTCACCAAGGCGGCCGAGCGGCTGCGGCGCGGCGACCATTATTGCCGCCGCCTGGGCCTGCACATCTCATGGGTCGCCGATCTCGGCGGCTGGTGGGACGAAACGGATTTTCACGAGACGCGAGATACCGGATTTCTACTGGCGCGTCTCGACGAGCTCTGGCCGCGGGCGCCACGCTACAAGCCGCTCAGCGTCGGCGTCGTGCTGCTCGACCTGGTTCCCGCCGCCATGCACCAGCCGGATCTGTTCGCGGCGGAGCACCACCGGCGCCAGAAACTGTCGCCGCTGATCGACCGCATCAACGACCGCTACGGCCGCTGCGCGATCGGCTTCGGCTTGTTGCCGCCCGAGGTACGGGCGTTCAAGGGCCATGCCGCCTTTCACCGCGTGCCGGAGAGCTGGGAGTTTTAACACCTCGTGGGACGGCTAACTTGGAAGCGTATCCGGCACCCAAAGCCTCTCGAAGTCTGATAGGGAATGATTGCCAGATTGTGCCGCCTCAATAAGGCGCGCGATCAATGTTGCCAAGGTATCACCCTCCCAATAAAACCGCTCGGAAATTTGGACGGGCACTCCCTGTTCATCAAGGTTCTTGAGAGCCTCCGGCCGAAACCAGCGGGGCATTTCAGCGGTAAAGAGAGTGTAATCCGTTCCCCTTCTGAGCCGCGCCGCAAAGAGCTCCACGACGGAAAACAACTGAGGAAGACCGTATTCACAGGCGCGGAGAAACCTAAAAATGCCGTCCTTCGCGCTTGGCTCTCCTGTATACAATCGACTGTACCCGCGGAAGAACTCCTTCATTGTGCGTTTTGAGCGCAAGTCATTGAGAAAAAACGTCAGCTGACTAGCACTTCGAACTCCAAATTCATTCGGCCTCCGCACTTTGCAGATTATCTGGCATACCGCTTCTATCTCCTTGTACCCTGGGTACCCTGACCAATGAATGGGCTCACGATGCCGGTCAGCCGCTTCCGTGAATTGCTTCAGAGCGATTGCGTCTTCTAAGCCAACCGAAGAGGCGAGCCGAAGCTCGCGCGGGGTCAAATCCAATCGCTTCGCAAGGGCATCAATTCTCCCAGTGACAGCCGGCGAGACGTGTTCGTCCGACACGTGAACGACCAATTCATCCGGAGCCTCATCTAGATCGCCAAATAGGGGAGGCTCGACTTCAACCGCTTCTTGATCCGGGGGAGAGTGAAAAAGATAGACCGATCCAACATGATGCTGGCCCAACCTGCCCGCTCTTCCACGAATGTTAGAAAAGGTGAAGAAATCGTAATCTTGTCTATTGATCTTTTTGTCGTAAATAAGCACGGATTTTGCTGCAGTGTTGACGCCTTCGATCAAGGTAGAGGTACAGATCATGACCGGCAGTTCGCCGGTGTTGAAAAGACGCACGAAATGAGACGCGAGTGCCCTTGGGATTCTGCCATGATGAACGCCGAACCCTGCCCCGACGACCTTGCTCAGTTCCCATCCAGCGTCAAAATTTTCGTCAATCCATTCTGAAAAAGAGGAGAAGCTATGCAGGGTGCCGGCGGATGCAAGTTTACCGGCCAGTTTATTCGCCCGATCGGGAGCGGAGACGAACACCAGAGCTGGCCAATTTGTCTTATTCTGAATTTCCTCAGTTAGCCGCTGTTCCTTGTCCGCAATGCTCTTCAACCCCTTCAAGTCGTACGTATTCACTGCAACCGTCGAGAACCTCGTCCTGAGGAACTCGAAGCGCCAACGGCTGTCTGACGAAAACCGCACCGTCTCAATATTCGGACCCAAAAAGAAGAACTGCTTGGAGCGGCGGAGGAGCTGATACACGGCAGCATTGAGTGTAAGGCTTCGGTCGTCCTGCCGCGACGGATCTAATTTGTAAAATTCGTCGACGACCGCTAGATCGAGCTGACCTAAGTCATCTCGGTTCAGCAGCCGCTCCTGGGTGCCAAGAAATATAACCTTATCGCCACTGGGCGCCTGCGAGTGGTACATCACGATTGAGAAGCGACCGCCGAAACGTCGCGTCAATCGCCGCCGGAATTCGTCCAGTAAAGCTATCGTGGGAAGAACGATTGCGACCCGATTATACCTATTCGAGGCAGGAGCGCATCGATGAGTATGCTCTTTCCGAAGCTGGTTGGTGCACTCAGCATCAGGTTCTTCCCCGCCAGCAGGGTATTGAGAGCGCCGATTTGCTCCCGGTGAAGTGTGATTCCATCTAGCTCGTCGACGGTCACGGCCTCCGCGACGATCTGGTCGCGGATGTCGGCGGCGTTCTTATCGATGTAATTCCACAGCCCGACAGATCTTGCGAGGGCACCGAAAGCTTCCTTGTAGCTATTCAGCTCCCATCGATCCTCCAACAGGGCAGCCAGTCGGGGGATGACGCCCAGCACAGAAGGATCATCTGGATCCCGTTCCTGCACCGCGAGGGCGGTCTCTTGAAATATCGAGAACACCTCGCTCTTCAGCGATACAGCGTCCATCTGCGCAAGCGCGCTCCATTGCTCTTGCGACAGACTCATTGCAGCCCTTTCAGCTTGGAGTCGAACGCGGCAACCAATTCAGCCTTGGTTGAGAGCGGGACATACAGCAGAGCAATGCGAATCTTTTTGGGCAGGCCTGACGCGTCGATCTTCTTGGACATTGCGGCTAGCTCCCCTTTGAGGGCGGCCAAGTAGACGTCATCGATCCTCTTTGCCACTTTGGCGGCCCCACTGTCTGACAGAATTCCAACCACAAAGACCGCTGAGGACAGAAACTTGTCCAAGCTTGTCTGCGGCTGGAAGAGTTCCATTAGCTCATCGTAGTGCGGCGTCGCCTTGGCGATTTGGGGACCGAGAAACAATTTCTGGCTTTCCAGGAAGCCCTTCTTGATATGCTCGGAAACCGATGCAATTGCATCGGTTATCGCGGAACCCGTGTCGGTGTATAGCTTTGATTCGCCCAGCCACAATTCGACCCCCCCGGACCGTGGAAACCGAGCGTGGACCATATCAAAGGCCTTTATGACATCATTTGAGGTCGTCTTGTAGAAGACCCTCGGCGAGATTGGCAGCGTTTCGAAAAACTCCCGGCATATCGCGTGAATTGCGATTTCGCCAGCCTCACCCCGCTGCTCATATCTGGCACTCGTGTACACCCGAATCGCGGCCTGCCGCAACTTTACATACATGTTCCCGTGGTTCACATTCAGCTCTTCTTCAGGCAACGCGTATTCGGGTAGCCATTCGACCAGATGGCTCGCGAAAGGCACACACCGCCAAGCCTCCAGCTCGAATCCGGCACAGCAGATCTTTTGTGTTGGATTACCCGCTTCGTCGAAAAAAAAGCCGCTCTAAAAAGCGCTTTGGTTTGTCGTTGTAAACGCTCAACGTTAAATCCGTTCGCAGGCTCGCGCAGACGCGAACATTGTTCAGATCGAGCGGCGCTCGCCGCTTGGTAGCAGCTTACTGCCGTAATCAACCAAAATATGGTGAATTATAGCACCGGATCGCCCACAGACGAAATCCAGGCCTGTCCGCGTTTGAGGCCGAAGGTGTTACAGGTCTACTGCGATGGCCGTTTAGCTCCGACATGGCTAGGATCGTGACATGTGTGGCCGCGCCCGCCTTTCCTCCGATGTTAGTGAGATCAAACTCGTTTTCCGCATACCGCCAGAGCGGCCAACGCCAAATTTCCCGCCAAGCTGGAACGTGGCGCCGACCGACTCCCTGCCCGTCGTCCGCTACGACGCCAAGGCGGAGCAGCGCAGTCTCGACATGCTGCGCTGGGGCCTGATCCCCTATTGGGCCAAGGACATCAAGGTCGGTTTTGCCAACATCAATGCCAAGGCCGAGGGGATCGAGAGCAAGCCGGCCTTCCGCAAAGCGTACGACCGCCGTCGCTGCCTGGTGCCGGTCGACAACTTTTATGTGTGGCGCAAGACCGCGACCGGAAAACAGCCCTATGCGCTCGCGCTCGCCGATCGCGGCATCATGGCGCTCGCGGGCTTGTGGGAGAACTGGCACTCGCCAGCGGGCGAGTGGGTCCGCAGCTTCGCGATCGTCACCACCACGCCCAACGAATTGTGCGCCGAGATCCATAATCGCATGCCGGTGATCCTCAAGCCCGACGCATGGCCCGCGTGGCTTGGCGAAGAACCGGCGGACGAGCCGCAGCTCAAATCGCTGCTGGCCCCCTACCCTTCCGACGACATGATCTGCTGGCCGGTGAGCCCGCGCGTCGGGAACGTCAGGAACAATGACGCGAGCCTCATCGAGCCGGTCGCGGCGGTCGGGTAATCGCATAGGATCACAAGAAAACGGAGGAAACGTGACCCGACCCCGCGCCGCTGACGATTTTCCGATGATCCGGGCACGCATGGAGGAGCTGCGCCGCGAGCGCGCTCATGTCTCGGCAGAACGAGACACCCGGCCGCCCGGCCCACGCCCTTATCATGCCGCGACTAGCGTAACGCCCGTCAGCGGCGTCTCTCGCGTGCAATTCGCCAAAAACTCTTCGGATAGGCCGACATCCGCTCCCAGACGGTCCTATGTCCAGGCCACGACGAAGCTCTAACGATCGCCGCGGGTACAATCCGGAGAAGGCGTCGGCGTTTTTTGCAACACATTAACCGCGGCTGTACGAGCAGATCATCGGCAGCACAACGGAGCGCTTGCCCCCCTTGAGCCTGTCCTTGTGGTGAAATGATCCTCGCGTCACGGTGACGTTGGGACCGCCAGCCGTCCGCCCGGGCGTATCCCGATATCGCAAGCTAGGAAGTCCCAATCCATGGCCCAAAGCGAGGCGATCGCGGCAACATCAGATGCGCCGAACGGCACCCTCCCGCGGCAGCGCGCCGTCCTGTTCATAGTCTTTCTCGGGATCGTCAGCCTCTTCGGTGACATGACGTATGAGGGGGCGCGCAGCATCACCGGCCCCTATCTTGGCGTCCTCGGCGTCACGGCGACGACGATCGGAATTGTCGCCGGCTTCGGCGAGCTGCTGGGCTACGGCGCCCGGCTCGTCTCAGGCTATCTCGGCGACCGCACGGGGAAGTATTGGGCGATTACCATCGCCGGGTACCTGCTCAACCTGTTCGCGGTGCCGCTGTTGGCGCTTGCCGGTGCCTGGCAGATCGCCGTCGTGCTGATCATTGCCGAGCGCATGGGCCGCGGTATCCGCTCGCCGGTGCGCGACGCGATGCTGTCGCACGCCGCAAGCCGCACCGGGCTCGGCTGGGGATTTGGACTGCATCAGGCGCTCGATCAACTCGGCGCGGTCGCCGGACCATTGGTGGTGAGCGGCGTTCTGTTCGTCGGCAGCGGCTATCAGGCCGCCTTCGGGTGGCTCCTCATCCCCGCTGTGCTGTCGATGGCGGTGCTTTTGGCTGCCCGATACCTTTTCCCCCGGCCCCATGATTTCGAGGTGGCCCCGCCGCCCCTCGAAGGTGAGGGTCTTGCTCCGATCTTCTGGGTTTACATCGTCGCCGTCGCCTTCATCGCCGCCGGCTATGCGGATTTTTCGCTGATTGCCTACCATTTCGACAAAGCGCAGATCATGCCCGCGGCTTGGATCCCCATCCTGTATGCGGTCGCGATGGCGGTCGACGGCCTGGGCGCGCTGGCATTGGGCTCATTGTTCGACCGGATCGGGATCTGGACGATGGTCCTCGCGACGGTCGTCTCCGCCGCCGCCGCTCCGCTTGTGTTTCTCGGAAATTTTCCCGTCGCCGTAATCGGTATGGCCTGTTGGGGCCTCGGCACCGGCGCGCAGGATTCGGTGATGCGCGCCACCATCTCTCGGCTAGCTCCGCAGCAGCGGCGCGCGACGGCCTTCGGCATCATGAATGCCGTCTACGGCGTGGCCTGGTTCGCCGGCAGCGTCCTGCTCGGAGTGTTGTACGATCTCTCGCTCGTAGCGGTCGTCCTCACCTCGGCATTGTTGCAAGCCGCCTCCTTACCCATCTTCGTCCGCCTCGCGGCGCGCGAGGTTTGACCGGCAATAAGCGTTAGGACTGCTCACCAGAGTCCGTTTGTAGAGCTGTGACCAACCGTCGCCCATGGCAGACGGCACTTCCGGGATGGCCGGCAACGGACTCAAGACGGCTGCGATACCGTCGCCTGGTCGGCGGTTTCGGGCATCCCGAGGGCGAAGACCGTCAGGGCCGCCGCGGCGGCCGCAGCCAACGCGAGAAAGGCTACGCTGTATCCGAAGTGATCGACGATCACGCCGGCAGCCAGCCCGCTCAGCGAGGCGCCGATCCCTTGGGCCGTGGCGATGGCGCCCAGCGCCAGATTGTAACGCCCGGTGCCTCGCATGATATCGGCGATCACCAAAGGGGTGAGGGCGCCGAAGACCCCGGCGCCGACCCCGTCGAGCAGCTGCACACCGATCAGCCAGAAGCTGTTATCGGAGAAGGTGTAAAGCACCGCCCGGATCGGCAGGATGGCGAACCCGGCCAGGAACAACGGCTTTCGTCCCCAGCTGTCGGCGGTGCGTCCGACCAGCAAAGCGATCGGCAGCATCACCAATTGGGCAGCGACGATGCAGGACGACATCATGGCCGTCGCCTCTTCGGGATGAGCGGCGGCCAGCTTCTGTCCCACCAGCGGCAGCAGCGGCGCATTGGCGAAATGGAACAGCATGACGCACAGACCGAAGATGACCAGCGGCCGGGATTCGAACACGATGCCGTAGCCGGCCGGCTCGACGGGGTGCCCGGTCCTGTCGGCCTCGTGGTCGAAGTCTCTCGCCCGGTCGAAATCGATCGCCTCGGCAGGAATGGAAAGCACGGCAATGCTCGCAAGCACGGCGAAAATCGGAACGAGAAGGAAGACGGCACGCTGCGACAAGGCATAGCCAACCGCGCCCGCCACGACGGCGATGGCGACATTGCCGGCATGGTCGAAGGCCGAGTTCCGCCCGATGCGTCGAGCCAGCTGTTTGCGCGCGTAGAGGCCCAGGGTCACAGCCGCGACCGCCGGGCCGAAGACGTCGCCGACAATTGCCACTAAGGAGTTGGCGATCATCACCGGCCAGAAGGTGGGCAATGCAAAGATTATCACCGCCCCGACGCCTAGCACGGCGAGCGCCAGGACGATCGCTCCGCGCTTGGCGCGCGTCTCGTCGATTGCGGCGCCGATCGGGGTCTGCGCGGCGAGCCCGAGCAGGCCGCCGATCGTGGTCACCAATCCGACCTCGGACAGGCTCCAATGCTGCCGGGTGACCAGGAACACATTGAGAAAAGGCCCGAGGGCGCCGCGCACGTCGGCGAGCAGGAAGTTGACGGCGTCCAGCGACAGCGGGTTGAAACGCCTGCCCTCGGTTGATGTCACAGCCACAACCACAGCGTGCCGATCGCGAGGGAGAAGATGGTCAGCGGCGCGCCAACCCTGAAATAGTCCCAGAAGCTGATCTCGACCCGGCTCGCCGCCGCCCGCTGCACGACGATCAGGTTGGCGATCGAGCCGAGCACCGTGAAATTGCCGGCGAGGGTCGAGGCCATTGCCACAGTCAGCCACGCCGTGTGCTGATCGCTTAGCGGGTCAATGAATGGCTTGAGCATCAGAACAGCCGGCACGTTGCTGACCAGGTTCGAAAGAACTGCTGTCACCGCGCTCAGCACCGGCATGCGATCGAGATGCAGCCGGGCAACCGCGGTGATGGTGCCGTCGCTCAACAATGTGTGCTCCGCGCCCGCGACGATGATGAAGAGCCCGGCAAACATCAGCAGCAGCGACCAGTCGATCTCTGCATAGACGCGCTCGCTCCTGACCCGCCGGGTGAGCAGCAACAGCCCGCCGATGACGATTGCCGCCTTGGCGGGCGGCTGGCCGGCGAAGAACAGGGCGATCAGCACCGCCGTCGCGATGAGGGCGCGCAGCATCAGCACGCGATGGGTGCGCGCCGGCGGGGTCGCGGCGACGAGCCGCGCGCCGCCTGCGAATTCGCTGCGATGGAAGAGCGCGATCAGCACAAAGGTCAGCACGAGCCCGATCAGTGCCACGGGCGCGAGGCTGGCGGTGAATTGCGCGTAGGGAATTTGCGAGAAACTGCCGATCATCATGTTTTGGGGGTTGCCGGTGATGGTCGCCGTCGAACCGATGTTCGACGCCATCGCGACGGCGAGCAGGTAGGGCACCGGGTTGCGCCGCAGCGAGAGCGTCAGCTCGAGGACGAGCGGCGCGAGCACGAGACAAATCGCGTCGTTGACGAGGAACGCGGAGAACACGCCGGCGACCGCCGTTACAGCCGCGAGCAACGCGAGCGGGTAGCGCGCCCGCCGCATCACCCAGCCGCTCGCCTGCGCGAAGAAGCCGGAGAGGTGGAGATTGGCCACCACGATCATCATGCCGAGCAGCAGGGTGAGGGTGTCGAGGTCGACCGCCTTGTAGGCTTCCGCGAGCGGCAGCGCGCCGCCGGCAACCATCAAACAGGCGCCGACCAGCGCCACACCCGCGCGATCGATCGCCAGACCCGGGACCCTGCCGACGGCGAGCGCGAGGTAACTTGCCGCGAAGACCGCGGCCGCCGCGACCCATCCTCCGTCCCGCCCGACCAAGGTGCCCGGTAGCAGCGACGGCGCGAGGCCGCCTGCTAGCGCAAGCAGCACAATAGTAACCGCGGAAACTACACCGAGCGTCGCCAAGCGGCGGCGACGTCCGCTTCCATGTTCGGCCATTTGCCAGGCGTACTCGATCAGCCCGCCGTTGAGCAGATAGAGAGGAGTGGACTCACGCGAGAACGTCAGGCCGCGCGTGGCGCAGGCGACCCTAGCCCTTTGTCCCTCTGGAGCAAAAATCTATAACGCTGCGGCCGGCGGCGATGATGCGTTCTTCGGACACGCCCCGCGCTCCTGTCGGTGCACATGAGGTTTGTCATGAGCGGTTCCGTGCCCCCGTTCCTCGCAACCGATCCGGACGTATACGAACACTTCATGGGACGATGGAGCCGCCGCCTGGCGAATCCCTTCCTGGAATTTGCCGGCATCCGGCCGGACGACCATGTCCTCGACGTCGGCTGCGGAACGGGTGTCCTCACGCTCGCCCTGGCAGAGCGCGGGTGCAGGGCCGTCGGCACCGACGCCTCGGAACCCTATCTTGAGGGCGCCCGGCGCCATCGGTCGCATCCGGCCGTCACCTACGAGCTTGGCGACGCGCGCCGCATGCATTACGCCGACGCCGCCTTCGACGCCTGTGTCTCCACACTGGCTATCGATGTCATCCCGGAGGTCGATCAGGTCGCTGCGGAAATGCGACGGGTGACGCGCCCCGGCGGGATCGTGGCGTGCGCGGTATTCGACTTCTGGGGCGGCTTCTCCGCCGAAGACCTGGTTCTACGACACCGGATCGGTGCTCGACGAAGGCATACGCGCTCTCCGGGACTACATGAAGGCGCGCCCCCTTGTGTGGGCAAACGGTCAAGCGCAGCTCTGGCGCAGGACCGGGCTGATGGATGTGGTGGAAGTCCCGATCGTCCTCAGCTTCGACTACAGCTCGTTCGAGGACTACTGGTCCAGCTTCTCGATCGGCCCGACCAGGATCGCTCAGCGGCTGACCGCCTTGCCGGCCGAGCTGCGCGCCGAGATCGAGCGGCACGTGCAAGCCGGCTATCTGGTAGGCCTCCCGGACGGGCCACGATCGTTCGCAATCATCGTCCGCGCGGTGCGGGGCATCGTTCCGCAGTGATCTGAATGGAGGAAACGTGACCCGACCCCGAGCCGCTGACGATTTTACGACTATCCGCGCGCGCATGGAGGAGCTGCGCCGCGAACGCTCCCGACCGCGCGCCGCTGACGACTTTGCGGTGATCCGGGCACGCATGGAGGAATTGCGCCGCGAGCGCGCCCGGCTATTGCGTTCGAGACCGTGCCCTGTCACCCGCAAGCGTGTGACAGGCCAAAGCCGGGACACCGGTTAAACGACCGAGCCGCCAGTCGTGTCGAGCATACGCGTGGTCAATAACCTCCACACCCTTCCGGCATGGATCCGCCCGCAGCTGACCGAGCTTGTCGACGCGGCGCCGGACGGGTCGGACTGGCTGCACGAAATCAAGTACGACGGCTACCGCATGCATGCGCGCCTCGATCATGGCGCGGTGCGCCTCCTGACCCGCACCGGGCTCGACTGGACGCATAAATATCCGGCGATCGCCGCCGCCGTGGCGTCGCTCGGGGCGACGCAGGCCTATCTCGACGGCGAGCTGTGCGGCGTGCGCCCCGACGGCACCACCTCCTTCAGCATGATCCAGTTGGCGTCGGATTCCGGCAACGCCGCGGCGCTAGTGTTTTTTCTGTTCGATCTTCTCCACCTCGACGGCGAAGACGTCGGCGCGCGGCCGTTGATCGAACGCAAGGCGCGCCTCGCCGCCTTGCTCGCGCATGCAAGCTCCCCCCTACAGTAGGGGGTCGAGTAGCAACGGAACCGAAAGTTCGATTGAGCAGGAACCGACGCCGGGTGGCGTTGCTGGCCGTAGATAGTTGCACCAGTTGATGCGTGGTGAAGCCGCGCATCATCGTTGATGTAGGTCGTTCACCGGCCTGCGCATCAAACGGTGGTTTTCTGCGTCCCTACCGCTTCGGCTACCGCCGCTGTGGGTGGAATCCGCCGTTCGCTTGGCCGCCAGCGAATGACTGCTCTGGGTGGTGACCTGCCGTTCCGAATTTACCCGGCCCGCGAGGCGCTCGTCTCGTGAGCAGACCTTCGCACATTGGCGGCGAGGTATGGGGTCGCAGTCATCCTTCCGGCAACCCGGCCTTGCGCGCAGCGTCCACCAGAAGCGCTACCGCCGCGGGGACGAAAAATCCGCGGGAAACGGGCTGCTAAACTCAGCTTCCACGCGGCGACGAGAGCCTAGACTTTCGAATACACGATCATGGTGAAAATCAGCATGCCGAGAATCGTGATGAAAGAACCCGAGATCACGATAAATGCTAGCGAGGGCATATCCGCCATCTGGGTATAGATCCCCACCGTCAGTAGCACAGCGCCGACATTGGCGATCCAAAAATGTAGCATCGCAAACCGACTTTGGGCCGCCGCGGGGTATTGGCGATAGACCAAAGCATACAGCGCCATTGAGACCCATCCAACCAGATTGAGATGGGCGTGGGTCGACGCCTGCGTGAAATCCTCCCTTATTCCCATGGTGATGCCCAGAAACATGGCCACGAGAGCGTAAATAACAGCGATGCGCAGAAACCATCGATCGATATTCGCCATATTCCAGCATTCCCCTTTACGAATCGAGATTCGGCCGAATTTAATTTAGCCCGATGCTCGCCTTTGAACGTTTCGCTACCAAGATCGATATCGTCTCTTGCGGCTGTTTCCCTCCCACCCCCGCTCATCCTCGGTAGCCGGCGATGGCATAAGCTTAACTCTGCGCCTCGGGCGGAAACCGATCAACGGCGTAGCAGGCAGCCTCGGGCCGCCTGCCGTCCGCAGTTGCCACATGCGCTGAGGCGTGCCGAATGGCCGCTCCCTGGTTGACGCCAGTCGGCTGCCGGTCAGGCCATGAAGGGCCGCTCAGGGTCGACTTGAGCCGTTCGCTCGGGGTCGAGGGCGGTCGATGATCTCGACGGGCCGCGAATGGCTTCACCGGGTGGTTTGCGGGCCTTCCCCATTTGCCCGGCCTTGGATGCGCGTGCTTTCAAAGCGGTCATTGACTGTCTGAAGCCGCGACACCCGACGCTGCGCCTATTTCAGCGCGGCCGCTGGTAGGTCGACGGGCAGAGGAATATCCTCGTTCATGAGGGGCTAGCCCTCCTCGGTGCCGAGGATCACCGGATGGATGTCGCGGCGTGGCTGCGCGGGTTGGGGCTCGAACAATACGCGCCCGCATTCCGCGCCAACGATGTGGATGGCGAAGTGCTACCGGAGCTGACGGCCGACGACTTGATCGGCCTGGGCGTGACCTCGATCGGTCATCGTCGCAAGCTGCTGGCAGCGATCGCCGCCCTGGGGACGGAGCCCCCATTGGGGGCTCAATCGGCGACGAGCGCGACATCTGCTTCGACCGCCGCTCCGACGATCGATGCCGAACGCCGGCAGTTGACGGTGATGTTCTGCGACCTGGTCGGCTCGACGGCGCTGTCGACCCGTCATGACCCGGAGGATTTGCGGGAGCTGATCGGGGACTATCACCGCGCCGTTGCCGAGACGGTCGGCCACTTCGACGGGTTTGTCGCCAAATATATGGGCGACGGGGTGCTGATCTATTTCGGCTACCCGCAGGCGCATGAGGACGATGCCGAGCGAGCGGTGCGGGCGGGGCTGGCGGTCATCGAGGCGGTCGGCCGATTGCCCGCGCGACAGCATCTGAGCGTGCGGCTCGGCATCGCCACCGGGCTCGCCGTGGTCGGCGATCTGATCGGCGAGGGTGCCGCACAGGAGCGCGGCGTCGTCGGCGAGACGCCGAACCTCGCCGCCCGGCTGCAGGGTTTGGCCGCGCCGAACACGCTGATCATCGGCGAAGCGACGCGCCGGCAGGTCGGCGGGCTGTTCGACCTCGCCGATCTCGGACCGCAAGCTCTTACCGGCTTTGCCGAGCCGCAACCGGCATGGCGGGTCATTGGCGAGAGCGGGATGTTGAGCCGGTTTGAGGCGTTGCGCTCAGGGGCGACGCCGCTGGTCGGGCGTGACGAGGAAGTCGAGCTGCTCATTCGCCGCTGGCAGCAGGCGAAGAGCGGCGAAGGACGGGTGGTGCTGATTTCCGGCGAGCCCGGCATCGGCAAGTCGCGGCTCACCGCGGCACTTTCCGAGCACATCGGAAGCGAGCCCCACACCCGCCTTCGTTATTTCTGCTCGCCGCATCATCAGGACAGCGCGCTCTATCCGTTCATCGCGCGGCTCGAACGCGCCGCCGGGTTCGCCCGCGACGACACGGTCGAAGAGAAGCTCGGCAAATTGCGGGCGCTGCTCGCGCCGGGGACGCAGGATGACGACGATATCGCGCTGTTGAGCGAGCTGCTGTCGTTGCCGAGTTCCGCCGCGGACCTCAACCTCAGCCCGCAGCGCAAACGCGAGAAGCTGTTCGAGGCGGTGCTCAATCAGCTCGAAGCCGTGGTGCGGCGCCGGCCGGTGCTGATGGTGTTCGAGGATGCGCACTGGATCGACCCGACCTCGCGCGAATTGCTGGACCTGACCGTCGACCGGGTGCGCCGGCTGCCGGTGCTTCTCGCGATCACCTTTCGCCCGGAGTTCCAGCCACCCTGGGGCGGCCGCTCGCACGTCACGAGTTTGGCGCTCAATCGGCTCGGCGAACGCGACGGCGAGGCGCTGGTGCAAACTCTCGCCGGCAATGCCGCGCTCGCCCCCGAGATCGTCGCCGAGATCGTCGAGCGCACGGACGGAGTGCCGCTCTTTGTCGAGGAGCTGACCAAGGCGGTACTGGAGAGCGCCGCGCAGGGCGACCGGGTTGCCGCAGTGCTGGGAACGGCATCGCTTGCCGCGCTGTCGGTGCCGGCAACCTTGCACGCCTCGCTGATGGCGCGGCTCGACCGGCTCGGGCCGATGCCCAAGGAGATCGCGCAGATCGGCGCTGTGCTCGGCCGCGAGTTTGCCTATGAACTGATCGAGCCGGTGGCGCAGCGTCATGAGCGGGAATTGCAGGCCGCATTGGATCGTCTCGGCGAGGCCGGGCTCCTATTCTGCCGCGGTACCGCTCCGCACGCCTCCTACCTGTTCAAGCACGCGCTGGTGCAGGACGCTGCCTACTCGACCCTGTTGCGCGGGCGGCGCCAGGAATTGCACGCGCGCGTTGGCGCCGTGCTGGAGCGGCATTTCGCCGATCTCGTCGAGCGCCAGCCTGAGTTGCTCGCCCATCACCTGACGGCGGCCGGCGCCACCGAACGCGCGGTCGAGCAATGGCTGAAGGCCGGGCAACATGCCGCGGCGCAATTCACTTATCTCGAAGCGATCGCCCACTTCGAGCGGGGTCTCGGCCTGCTGCATTCGCTGCCGGAGAGCCCGGCCCGGAACAGCCGCGAAATCGAGCTGCAACTGGCATTGGGGCTCTGCCTGTTGACCGCCAGAGGCGCCGTCGCAGCGAAGCCGCCCTATATGCGGGCGCACGAGCTTGCCGAGAGAGGCGGCGCGCCGCAGCAACGGTTTGAGGCGCTCTACGGGGTTTGGCAGTCAACGATGTCGTCGGGTGGAATAGCCGCCGCCAGCCCGCTCTCCGAGAGCTTGCTGCGGATGGCCGAGCGGGAGGGAGATGATGGATTGCGGCTCCAGGCGCATCACAGTGCCTGGACGACCTGGGTGCTTGCCGGGGATCCGGCAAAAGCTCGCGCGCACGCCGACGCCGGGCGCCTCCTCTACGATCCGGAGAAGCATGCGTCGCATCGTCTTATCTATGGCGGACATGATCCCGGCGTCTGCGCCCGATACGCGGGCGCACAGGTCGAATGGTTGCTGGGATATCCCGAGAAGGCGCTTGCAAGCATCACCGATGCTTTGGCGCTGGCCGAGCGGATCGCCCATCCGTTCACGCTGAGTCTTGTTTTCATTACTTCGTCGGTGGTTTACCTCAATCGCCATGAGCCGGAGCGAGCCCTGCGCCAGCTCGAAGCCGCCGAGCTACTGGCTGCGGAACAACGGCTCTCGTTGATCTTCGAACCTGGCATATTGCGCGGCGTGGCATTGGTCGGACAAGGTGCCGTCGACGAAGCCATTGCCCGCATTCGCGAGGGCATTACGAAATGGACCCGGCTCGGACTCACTTCCCATTTGCCTTTTGGTTTGGCGTCCCTGGCCGAGGCTTTGGCGCGCCGCGGCGATCGGGCGGCGGCACTGGCCGCATTGCGGGAGGGATTGGAAACAGCGGACGCCACCGGCGAGCATGTGTGGGATGCGGAACTGCACCGCCTTACCGGGACCGTCCTGGTCGCGGAAAACAAGCTCGACGAGGGCCAGACCTCCTTGCAGCAAGCGATCCACATCGCCCGAGCCCAGCAAGCGAAATCGCTGGAATTGCGCGCCGCCCGCGATCTCGCCCGGCTGTGGGGCGAACAGGGCCGGCGCGCCGAGGCGCGTGATCTGCTCGCGCCGGTCTACGGCTGGTTCACCGAGGGCTTCGACACCGCCGATCTGAAAGAGGCAAAGGCGCTGCTCGACGAATTGACGTGATCCTGTCGTAAGCATGGCCGGCGGTATGGCGCGAACGACCGCTTTCTGGCCGGTCCGACCATCCGCTGGCGCGGCACGAATGTCTCTTGAGGGTCGTATGCGGTCCTTCGGACCTCGCGGCCTAGCCCGGTCTCCAGTCTGAATCGAACTTTCGGTTCTGTTGCTACCGGACTCCCCAGTACAGCGATCACCAGACCGGGCATGGCCGCGCGTTCTTCGAGAGAGCATGCGGCCTGTCGCTCGAGAATTCCACCGACCAGCGATCAGTAGCCTTGCTTGCCGATCCCTTTCGTGTCGCTCTCGATTTTCCCACCACCAAAAATAAAGGTGCGTATCGTCATGCGCTCGCCCTCGGACCAGATGCTTTTACTCTCTTCCTCCTCAGCAGACACATTCGCCGACAGCGGCAGCTTACGCGGGATACTGCCGGGACATTCGCCAGTACCGCCGGAGCCCGCCGGCGAAAGAGCCATACGCGTGCGCGCATCGGACGTCCCCTCGCGATAGGGAACATCTTTCAGGTACGCCACACCTTTTACGCAGTATTCCAGCACGCCGTTCACGTATACAGCCAAGGTTGCAGACGCCTCTTCCGCGCGAGCCGCCCCATTCGCGCTGACGATCAGAGCCGCGGCCCCGGCCAATAAAATAATTCGTATGCCGTTTTTCATCGGCGGCCCTTCGCCGCCTTAAGCAGGGTCCGCACCACAGCCCTGGCACTTCTTGACCAGCCTGATGATTTCTTCCCGAACATTGCAGCGCTCTCTGAATTAACCATATCCGCCTTTTGACACCGGCCTCGTCCTGGCGCAGAACCATAATATGACTGACGACACCGCCGTACTTCAAATCATTGCCGAAATCGCCAAGCACGGCGGCGCAACGGGAGTGTCTTTCCACCAAAGACCCAACGTCGCTGCACGCTATCCGACCGAAGCGATCCTCACCGTGGTGCGCATGCTTGCCGAAGAAGCCGACGCCGCCAATGATTCCGCCATGGCCGCCGGGCTTCGGGCGATGCTTAAGGAAGTCGACCCCAATTTACCAATCGAGATCGAATTTGCGGGCACCGGACCGCTCGACTGCATCACCGAACGCACCGACGAGCACGGCTATTGGTGGCGCTACCAGCATTCCAACGACGAACCGCGCGACACGCTGACCGCGGCCATCACGATCGCCGGCGAGGTTGCTGCCAATGAAGCCCGCAAGAGCGGCAAGACCTACGTCGTGGCGTCAACCCCGATGCCTGCGCCGGCGGTCTATGTGTTCGCCTGCGATCATCCCGACGCCTCCAAGTCCGGCATCAGCATCATGTATCAACTGACACCCGGCGGCCAATCCATCCGCCGTTCGGCGACGAGGCATTGATTGTCCATGGACCTCGATAATCTTCCCGACGAATGGTGGTGGTACGTCGCCAATGACAATCGCTCACGGCCGACGCTGCTCACTGCGCTCCGGCCACCCTCGTACAGATTCCGCTGGACCCGCATGCGCACGCGCCACCAAACGCAGCAGAATATCGAAGCCATTTTAAACGGCGTTCACCACACCACGCATCATTACGCATGCCGGCGAACGAACCGGCGATTTACAGAGCCTGAATTCAGCCGCTGCGATTGATCCCTGCGCGCCACTCCGCCTGAGCGAGGCGCTGTTCCAATACATCTATTCTCTGCCTGAGGCGTGTAAACGCAATATAGAGATGGCACCCCTGTGCAAAGTTGAGGTGACACTCCCTCGGGTTTTGGGGTCCTGGGAGTTGCACCATGGCGGTGGTGTCGATGAGCAAGCAGGAGTTCAGCCGGCTTGAGGTTCTGTTGCAGGTTCAA
>Ga0074044_10001840_pt1 | contig 18834 bp, 16 predicted proteins | sample BogForMeECP23OM1_FD_94443 | JGI IMG/M metagenome (GOLD analysis project Ga0074044, IMG submission 94443) | Bog forest soil microbial communities from Calvert Island, British Columbia, Canada - Bog Forest MetaG ECP23OM1 | ecosystem: Environmental > Terrestrial > Soil > Wetlands ...
CGCGTACGACGCCGCGCAAGGGGAGGTCCTGGTAACGAACTCAGGTTCGGAAAACGTCAGTGTGATCTCGGACGCGACCAATTCGGTCGTGGCGACCCTAGCTGCCGATGATGCTCAAGCGGTGGCCTACGACGGGCCGAACGGCGAGATTTTCGTGACGAACGATACGTATCAGAGCGTCAACGTGTTCTCCGACACGACGGAGGGACGTGTTGCGAACGTCTCCGTCGGGGTGGAACCCTCGAGCCTGGCGTACGATCGGGAGCAGGGAGAGGTCTACGTCGGGAATTCCGGTTCGGACAATCTGAGTGTGATTTCCTACGCAACGAACGCCGTAATCGCGAATGTCGCGGTCGGCTCCGATCCGGTCTCCCTCTCTCTCGACACGGCGAGCGGGTCTGTGTATGTCTGCAACTACAACCAGGGAACGCTCTCGATCCTTTCGGCCGGGAGTGCGGTTCCCAACCCCGTCACATTCACCGAGACGGGCCTGCCGGCGGGGGATCACTGGTCGGTCACGCTGAACGGGACTCCGTTGGGATCGACCACGAGGATGATCAACTTCACGGAGCCCAACGGCAACTACACGTATTCGGTCAGCGTGGCGGGGCTGTTCGCCCCTGCCACTTCCAGCGGAACGGTTTCGGTGAGCAGCGCCGAAAGCTCGGTCGCGGTGACCTTCGAACGGCTGTACGAGGCGACGTTCTCGGAACGTTCTCTCCCGGCGGGCACCAACTGGTCGGTGACACTGACCGGGAGCGCGGCCAAGATCATTCTCATCACGATGTCGAGCCTCCGTTCGGTCACACGGTGGTCCGACGATCTGGCCTCGCTCAGTTTCAACGCTTCGAACGGCAGCTACTCCTACACAACTTCCGCGTCCGGGTACTCGGGCACTGCTGGCAATGTCACCGTCAACGGGGGCGACCCGGCACAGGTCATCGTGAACTTCACAGCGAGCTCCTCCGGCGGATCGGCCGGACCGCCCGGTCTTTACTACGGGGTGCTTGCGGTGGTGGCCCTGGTTGCGGTGGTCAGCGCGGCGGTCCTGATTCGTCGTCGATCTCGGGCCCCGCCCAGGTCCGGGACGTCCCCACCCTCTGCTCCCGAGTCAGAACCTCCAGTTTCCCCGTAGCGGTCAGGGCTCTGGTCCGGAAGTTCCCCCGGGCTCGGGCGTGGGCCGCGCGAAGCGGGCTCAGTCCGTTCAACGTCCGGCAGCGGACGACCGAAGCGAATCGCGCGTGAAGCCATCAATCGCCGAACGTTCAACTGGTACTGAAACGAGCGGGTTTCGGCAAGCCGAAGTCGGCAATGGGCGGCAGCGCAGAAATCGGGTCCCTTTCGGGAACTGTATCCTCCAAGAGGCCGAGAGCATCTGGCTGATTTGAGACGGCGATCTGTTTTCCGGTCGGAGCGTTGATTTGGTTGAACCATCCGTTGGTACAGCCAGCACCATGATCAACGCCCTCAGACTCGGCGGCGCGTTCGACCCGCTCCCGTGGGTCTTCTTTGCCGTGCTCGGCGGAGCATGCTTCCTCTCCGGTGGCGCCTTTGTCTTCCTGTTCCCCCTATGGTCGACCTACTTCGCGGTCGGGGTCATCGAGGAAGGGATCTTTCTGGGGGGAGGGACCGGACTGCTCGTCGCAGCAGTGCTCCGACGAAGGCGTGAGCTTGCGGAGGCCCTCACGCCGGGAATCCGGCTCGATTCCTGGAAGGGGCTTTGAGACTGTCGCAAGAACGTAGAATTGTCAGGAGCCAGGGTATGTCGACCGGGGGCGCTCCGAACGATCGCTTGCGGTCTCCGCGGTCGGTGGGGTGCGTCTCGCTCCAATTCCCAGGCCGCGGATCCAACGGTTGTGGCCCGGAACGGGCGCGTTACCCGTGGGCAGTCTTCGTGATTTCGGGCACGCCTGCCCGAAGTCTACGGCTGATTCCGGAGTCACGTGCCCTGGAGGTTGCAGGGGATCCTCCGTTTCCAATCCGGCGCACGCTCGAGGGTCTCCCGGTACGAGCTCACGCCGGCTCGGCCAGACCCGTCGCTGTCGAACTTCGGAGCAGCCGCGCCCGCGACGGTGGAACCTCTTAAGCAACCAACGAAACTCGGGGGTCGAATGACCGAAAGGAAGCGCGCTGGGAAGGCCACGCAGAAGTCTGGTCGCGGATTCACGGACGGGGAACGAGCCGCGATGAGGGAGCGCGCTCTAGAGTTGAAGGCGCGGCCGCGCGCCGGCACAGCGAACGGCGAGAGCGACGTGCTCGCGAAGATCTCTGCGATGCCCGAGCCGTATCGCACCATGGGCGAGCGGCTTCACTCCATCATCAGAGCCAATGCCCCCACCCTCTCGCCGAGAACGTGGTATGGAATGCCCGCGTATTCGAAAGACGGCGATGTCGTCGTCTTCTTCCGCGGTGGAGAGAAGTTCAAGGAGAGATACATGACGCTCGGCTTCAACGACACGGCAAGCCTCGACGAGGGCCACCTGTGGGCCGTCGCCTTTGCCTTGACTGGAATCACGAGCGCCGATGAAGCGAGAATCGCCGCGCTCGTGAAGAAGGCGGTAGGCTGAGAGAAAGGCGTGCCATTTCGAACCGGGGAGAAGTGCCTGGCTCGAATCAGATCGGGCCAGGATTGTCCCCTGCAATAGTATTGAGCCGACCACGCCGGCCCGGACCGGCTATTCCGCCCCGTCCTTATGCCGCGGGTACAGCCCACCAAGCCGGGTGGCCCACACGATCCCAACGGCCACGACCCAGATCCAAACGCGGAAGGGTTCGCTTAGAATTTCGAATTGATCGAACAGAGGCGCCGCGCTGGCAAAGAAAAGTCCGGCGGCGAGCCAACGGTTCAGCGCCTCGCGCCGGAAGCCCTTCCGGACCCCGTCTCTTAGGACACCGCTCGCGGATCTCGTGACGACCCACGCGAAGAGTCCCAGCAGGGTAATCATCACGCCGAGGTCGACCGCGTACGCTTGACTGACGGCCCCGAAGAAGCTCGTGGACAGACCCTGGCGAACGAGGACGTTAAGCAAGAACGGCTCGATCGAGACGGAGAACAGGAGGACGACGTTCAGGAGAAGGGTACTCTGGTGCTCCTGCGCGAGGACGGTCATGAGACGAGTATAGGCGAGCCACACGACGATCAGAATAAGAAAGCTGAATCCGAAAGTGGCGAGGTCGGAGTACAGGGTGGTCGCGTCGTTCGGAGGGTTCGCCACGAGCGCGAACGCTCCCAAGGAGAGCGCAAGTCCGAATACCAGGTCGGAAAGCGACTCGATCCTGGGCCGGCCCTGAACCTGGGCTCCGGTCGCGGTCGCTGACGACGGCTCGGCTGAGGTCACGGCGGCGCCACGCCTACAGCTGCGCGACTAAGAGGTCATCGGGCGAAGTGAAGTTGTGCCGAAACGGAGCATCTACCACCAGTCCGAAACCGGTTCGCGCTCGTTGCACCTCGACCGATTCCGCGGACGTGGCCCTCAGCAAACGGGTTCGTCGGCGAGAGGCGAAGGATCCGGACGGCCAGGCCATCGTCCGCGATCGCAGGATCAGAGCCAACCGCATAAGGCACCTCGGGATTCCTCGCCCATGCAGGACTCTCGCTACGGACCGCTCATCGAGAGCGTTACGGCCTGGGCTTCTGAAGAGACGGAAGTTCGGGCCGCGATGGTCGTCGGTTCGCAGGCTCGCTCCACCTCGCCCGCCGACGAATGGTCGGACCTGGACCTGGCCCTCTTCGTGAAGGATCCCGGCAAACTTCTCGGAAGTGACCGCTGGGTAGATCGGTTCGGAAGCGTAGTCCTGACCTTCGTGGAAGCCACCGCGGTCGGGTCCAGCCAGGAGCGTCGTGTCCTCTATTCGAACGGGCTGGACGTGGACTTCGCGGTCTTTCCGGCGGCGGCCATTCATGGATTGGTGCAGGCGGGAGACGCACTGGAAACCTTGCGACGCGGATACCGGATCCTCCTCGACAAGGACGGCACTCTCGGCCTGATCCCCTCTGCTCTGAGCTCCCTACCCCCCAGGACGGACTCACAGCCCCGACCCGCGGAGTTCGGCGAGGTGGTAGGCGAGTTCTGGTACCACGTCCTTTGGACAGCGAGGAAGGTCCGGCGCGGCGAGATATGGGCTGCGAAAGCCGGGTGTGACAGCCGGCTCAAACGCTTGCTGCTCCGGGTCCTTCAGTGGCGGGTCCTTCTAGAATCCGGTGGACGGACCGACGTCTGGCACGACGGCCGCTTCATCGACGAGTGGGCCCCGGCAGACGTCAAGAATCGACTTGCGGCCAGCTTCGCGGAGTACAGCCTGCCCGATGTGGTCAGAGCCCTCCGAGAGACGAGCGACCTCTTCGCGGACCAGGCACGTCGTGTCGCGGCGATCTCGAGAATACCGTATCCGGAGGAGATCGAATCTAAGGTTCGGGCACTAACGGACCACGTCCTGAAAGGGCTGGATTCCTCCATCTAAGCGCGCGGTTCCGGATGCGTGTAACCCGGCGAACCTGGGGGCTTTCGCTCATCTCCGAGCCACCCCGCTGGGGGGGGATGCATTCCCGCACGATCGGTCCCGTTCTGGGGAACGGATCGTTAGGGGCGAATCTCGAAGACCCGGTTGAAGGGGGTTTCCGCGGCCTTTCGGAAGCGGGTGAAGCCGCCGGCCTTCGCGACGTCCCGGAACTGGGACTCGCTGGCCTGCGCTCCGAGACCGGCTCCCCCCTTCTCCGATAGGGCGGCCGGTGTGCAGATCATCGTCGAGGCATTGTAGAAGACCCGACCGACGGCTGTCTGGTTCGCGGCGAGGGATTCCCCGGCGAACGGTTCTACGACCATCCAAATCCCCTCGGCGGTGAGCGACGATCGTACATGGCGGGCGGCCCCGACAGGGTCTGCCATGTCGTGCAAGCAGTCAAAGAAGGTGACCAGATCGTACGGCTTCCCTGGGAAGTCCTGTGCCCGAGCGACCTCGAAATGGGCCCGTTCCACGGCCCGCTCCAACGCGGCCTGCGAGCGGGCGGCGTCGATGGAACCTTGGTGGTAGTCGAAGCCGAAGAATTCCGACCGAGGATAGGCGGCCGCCATCAGCAAGGTCGAGGAGCCGAACCCGCAGCCGACGTCCGCGACCCGAGCGCCCTTCTCCAGCCGTGGCACCATGCCGTCGAGGGCGGGGAGCCATCCGGACACCAGATTTGCAATGTAGTTGGGCCGGAAGAACTTGTTCGTCCCATCGAAGAGGTTCTCGGACCGCTCGTGCCAGCCGACCCCCTTACCGCTCTTGAAAGCGTCCGCGGTCCGGCCGAGATCTTGGTAGGTGGAGGATACTATCAGGTAGGCTCCGGGGAAGTACGCAGGGCTCTTCTCGTCGGTAAGTGCGAAGGCCTGCTCGGGAGAGAGATAGAACTTCCCGCGCGTGGGGTCGAAGGTGACCCAGCCCGACGCGGCCTGGCCGGACAGCCACTCCCGGACGAAGCGCTCGTGCGTCTCCGTAGCCTTGGCCAACTCCGCCGGAGTCCGGCCGCCGGGCACGTTAAGGGCCTTGTAGAGCCCGAGTTTCTCTCCTAGGACCACGGTCGACCCGTGCATGGCGGCGCCCAGGTCCTGAACGAACTTCCCGACGAACTGGTTCAGCTTTTCCATGTCGAGCTTCGAGGGGTCGGTCATTTTCGTAGGTCACCTGGCCTGCGAGGGCGAGGTGGGAACTCCCCTATAGTAGTTGTCTCGAGGAAGCGTCGTCCGGGTCTGCGAGAGAAGCGCGCCCCAAACGCTCACGACTCCACTATGGATAGCGGAACCTTGGCGGAGCCGAATCATAACACGCTGTTAGGAACGGGTCCGTTCTGTGAATGCAGGCTACGACACAACCGGCTAGGACACCCGATGCCGAAGAGGTGGACTGGTCGGCGACTCTTCTGGACGCGGCACCAGGTGGGTCGATCGATTAACCGGTGAGCACCACCGGTGCGCTCGCGCTATTGACACCGTGACGCCTGCGGTACGTGGAATGGATACGTCGGGACTGGGCCAACGACAGCACGCCCGGATCGGATTCACCCACGACGGACGGCGGGGAGCTGTTCAGATCTCGTGCGTGCCCAGCAGCGACCCCGCCTCGATCGGCCAGCCGCAATCTGCGTTCGGCTACCCCGTTTGTACCGCGACCCTAGAATTCGAGGGCAAGGGGTATGATGCCTTCCTGGGATGGCTCCAATGGGTACGTTCCAGCGACAACTCGACCGGAGGGAAGGGGTTCGATCTGGACCCCCTCGGATGGTTCCCTGACTCCCGGTCGCCCTACGCCTTCTTCGGCCTCCTACCGACCCTGTTCGACGCCCCTTCAAGGGAGACGAGGAAGAGGATGTTCTGGTTGGCCCATAGCTTCCTGGCCGCGACGCCCATGTACAACCCCACCCGACGGGGCCCGAGAACGCGCCGGGTGATCCCGGTGATGGGGTTTTCCTGGGGATTTGACATCGATGACCGAGGCGCGCTCACGTTCAGACCCATTCGAGAGATCGGGGTGAACGAATGGAACAGCCAACTCTCGATCCTTCGGAAGGCCCATCCCACATGGAAGTTCCCCCAGGTCGCGGGGTTTGAGTGACGGCGCAGACGCGCCCTCCCGCGCGTCCCGTGGCTTCCCCAAGCCCTATCGCGCCGGCCGCCTCCGCCCGTTCTCAGAAACGACCAAACGGGAACTTTCGCGGCATGGCAGGGACTTCTCTGCCCAGACCGTCCTGCCTTGGCGTCGAAATCCGATTCGCTGGTTGCTCGACCAAATCGCCGTGATCAGCGAGTCATTGTCTGTCCGAATCGAGCGGTAACCTTGTTCTCGTGCCTAGGAACGCGTAGTACCCCCGTCGCGGGGCCGACTTCGCCTCCTGAAACGCGATCGGAGGGGCGGTTCGTGGGTGCCTGGCGCTTCTCCCGGCCGGACCCGACGGTTCCCTTATCCGGAGGCGGCGCCCCCCGATTTAGGGACCAAAATGATTTTCAAGGGGTCCCCGATGCCTTTCCGTGCAGGTTGGAGCCCCCGAGGGAGTTTTCCAACCTCCGCAGTGAGACCACAGATGACTCGGAAGAGTGTCGCCATAGCGATCGCCGTAATCACAGTCTTGAGCGGGATGTCGATCCTGGCTGCGTCCCCGAGGGCGGCCGCTCCCGCCGGGCCCACGGGTCCCGCCCCGCTCGCAGCCCCAGCCGCAGAACCGGTCCCGGCAGCGTCGCCGGATCTGGGGTGGCAGCCGCCAATGGCCCTCGAGGCCCAAACGGCGACCAACGCGAACCTCGCGGGTCTTGCCCTCTCCTCCGACGGCACAGGCATGGTTGTCTGGCAGCGGGGCGGGGAACGAGCCACGCTGATGGCGACCCACTTCCTTCCGAGGGGCGGGGGGGACGCCGGCACAAACTGGCAAGTCCCCGTCCAGATATCCAACAGCCTCAACGACGTAGGCTACAGCTACGGCGGCGCGGTCGCCATGGACAGCGCCGGAGACGCGATGGCGACGTACTACACCTGGAGCGACATTCACGGGTACACCGTCTACGCAGCCCTCTACAAGGCCGGAGTCGGCTGGGAGGCTCCGGTCGCGATAGACCAACCGTACGACTACTCGTACAATCCCGTCGTGGCGATGAACAGCGCGGGAGATGCCTTCGTGGTCTGGCAGGTCTGGAACGGTGCCTACTACAGCATTTTTGCGAACCGCTACGTCGCTGGAACCGGTTGGGGAACCGCACAGGCTATCGAGTCCACTTCCAACAACTCGTACGACGCGACCGTTGCGATTGACGGCGCCGGGAACGCCTTAGCCACGTGGTACGAGTACGACGGGGGTAACCTCCACGTTTACGCAGCGCGATTCAATACCACCCTTGGCTGGCTGGTGCCCCTCAACATCGAAACGACCAGCTTCTTCGCCTTCTACCCCAGCGTGGCGATGGACGCTCAAGGAAACGGAGTAGCCACCTGGATCGAGTGGGACCCGGGCTACAACGTCTGGGCGCGAATCTACAACCATGTGACCGGCTGGGGCGCCCCGACGGAGGTCAGCGGGGGCGTGTACTCCACCGACTACAATCCGGGTCCGGCCGTCGCCGCCAGCAACGGAAACGCGACCGTTGTCTGGACCATGTCCAACGCGACCGGGGTGTCCCACGTCTACGTCAACCGGTACATCGCCGGCACCGGCTGGACGGGCCAGATCCAGATCGACGGGGTCGCCGTTCCCGCGAACAGCGGGCGCGTAGCGATGGACACGACCGGCAACGTGACGATCTCGTACACCTACTTCCCGACCAGCACGAGCCCCGCGAATCAGGTCATCGACCAGGCCGTTCGGTACAACCAGGCCACGGCCACTTGGAGTTACTCCCAGCTCGATTACGCGCGCGTGGGAAGCGGCTCCCCCCTCCTTGCCATCGATGGATCCGGGAACGCTCTTACAGCCTGGAACTACAACGGCAACTCCAACCCGACGATCGCGACGACGGAGGATATCCTCACGAACTACTACACCAACGGCACGGGCTGGCAATACTACTGGCAGGCTCAGCAGGCCGAATGGGACGAGGACATCTCCCCCAGCTGGCTCCAGCTCGAGACGAACCCCGCGGGCGACGCGATCTTCTCCTTCACCCAGGACGACGGCCCCCTCTATGACGGGTACGCTGCGCTCTACACCCCCGGCGGAGGCTGGGGACCGATCACACGGATCGAGAACTTCAACTCCAGCGGGGTAACCGAAGAATGGTCGGCGATCGACGGTGCCGGGAATGCGCTCGTTCTCTTCCGCGCCTCCGATGGAGCTCAGTACAATGTCTACGCAGCCTACTACCGGGTCGGCACCGGATGGGGGGCGCCGCAACGGCTAGACACCGCGGCCGGAAGCTCGAAGGACTGGCTCCGAGTCGCTATGAACAACGAGGGCGACGGCGTTGCGATCTGGAACGAGTACAACGGCACAAACTACAACGACTACGCTGCGTTCTTCAACGGCACGACTCGGACGTGGGGTGCCCCGACCGAGGTCCAGTCGACATTCACCGACGTCAGTACGGGGACGGTTGGCATCGACGGGCGGGGGGACGCCATGGCGACCTTCCAAGCCTACAACGGGACCGGGTGGAGCAACTACGCGAGCTACTACCAGCCGGGGCTGGGATGGGGATCGCCGGTGCAGATCGCCCCGAACCCCCTGAGCTCCAACCCCGATTACGCCGTCGCGATGAACGATGCGGGCGATGCCGCGGTGAGCTGGACCGACTGGAACGGGAGCGCGTACCTCGCCGCAGTGAACGTGTTCTCTCCGACGACCGGATGGGGGACGGACCAGGTCTTCAACACGGGCGCAGGTGACGAAGGGCCCGCGACGCCGTCCTTGGACGGTGCGGGCAACGCCCTCCTCGCGTACGACGTCTGGGACGGCACCCAGTTCGACGCCTATGCGGTCTTCAAGCCCGTGGGCAGCCCGTGGGGAACGCCGGTAGAGATCAGTTCCGGCTCGGGCGATTCTTCGGGCATCGTCTCCGCTCTCGACTATCACGGGAATGGCTTCGTGGCCTGGACTCACTACAACGGGATCGGCTACGACATCGTCTCGCGGAGGTACGTCAGCGGCGAAGGGTGGATGCCCCAGGCGACGGTCAACCTGCCCGCGCCCGCCACGCCGGCGACGGATACCGGCAGCGCGGTCCTTGGCCTGGACGGTCACGGTAACGCGATTCTCGGATGGAACGAATGGGAGAACTCGGCACTCCTGCCGTTTGCCGCGACCTACATCGTCGGGAGCGGCCAACCCACGCTCCTGCTAACGTCACCCGCGAACGGTACGCTCACGAACAACCCCTCCGTGACGGTCTCCGGCACGACCGACCCGGGCGCCGCTCTGACGATCGACGGCGCGTCGGTCGCGGTGGCCGTCAACGGCTCCTTCAGCAAGACCTACTCCCTGCCCGACGGCTCGCACACGTTCGTGGTCGTCGCGAAGAATCCGGCGGGGCTTTCCACGCAGGGGACCAGCACCGTCGCCGTGGACACCACGGCGCCGGCGCTTTCCATCACGACCCCCACGACAGGCAGCCTCACGCGAGACCCCGTCGCGCAGGTCAACGGGACCACCGAACCCGGAGCGACGGTCTCCGTGAACGGCGTCCAGGCCGTCGTCTCCGGGGCGGGCGACTTCCGCGTCGCGCTGCCCCTCCAGGAAGGGCTCAACACCATTACCGCGATCGCGACGGACGCCGCAGGCAACACCGCGACGACCTCGGTGCTCGTCACACTCGACACCATCCCTCCGACCCTGACCCTCACCTCTCCGACAGCAGGACTCACCAACGTCACGGCCGTCGTCGTTTCCGGGTCGACAGATCCCGGGGTCACCCTCACGGTCGACGGGACTCCCGTGCCCGTTGGGATCTCCGGTGCGTTCACCACGACCCTGACGCTGTCGAACGGTCCGCACACCATCGTCGTGAACGCGACGGACGCGGCGGGGAATCAGGCGTCGGATTCGGTCCTTGTCACGGTGGACACGACACCGCCCAGCCTGGCGATCTCAAGCCCCCTTACCGGTAGTCTCACGAACAACCCGGTCGCCGAAGTGAGCGGGACAACCGACCCCGGAGCCAGTGTGGCCGTCAACGGGGTCCAGGCCGCCGTCTCGCCCTCGGGAGAGTTCAGCGTCGCTCTGCCGCTCCCGGAAGGCTCGAACACGATCACCGCGATCGCAACGAATGCCGCGGGGAACTCCGCGACGACCTCGGTGACCGTCACCCTCGACACCGTTCCCCCCGCCCTGACGCTGACGTCTCCGACCGCGGGGCTAACGAACCACTCTGCCGTCGTCGTTTCGGGGACAACCCAGCCCGGCGCCACGGTGACGGTAGACGGGTCGCCAGTGACCGTGGGAGTCTCCGGGGCGTTCACGACCACCCTGACTCTAGCCAACGGCCCGCACACCATCGTGGTGATCGCGACGGACGCGGTGGGCAATCAGGCATCGGTTTCGGTAGCCGTTACAGTGGATACGACCCCTCCGAGCCTATCAATCACGGCCCCCCTTACCGGCAGCCTCACCCGGCACCCGGTCGCCCAGGTCAACGGCACCACCGACCCCGGTGCGACCGTTGCCGTGAACGGCGTCCAGGCGGCGGTCTCGGGCTCGGGCGGGTTCAGCGTTGCGCTGCCGCTGGAAGAGGGCCTGAACACCATCACCGCGGTCGCGACGAACGCCGCTGGGAACACCGCGACCACATCGGTGACGGTCACCCTCGACGACGTGCCTCCGGCCCTAACCTTGACCTCTCCGACGACGGGCCTCACGAACCAATCGGCGGTTGTCGTATCGGGGACCACGGAACCCGGCGCCACGGTAACGGTCGATGGGACCGCGGTGAGCGTGGGGGTCGCCGGTGCCTTTACTACGACGCTGACGCTGGCCGACGGCGCGCACACGATCGTCGTGAACGCCACGGACGCTGCCGGCAACCGGGCAGCCGTCTCTGTGCAGGTTACGGTGGATACTACTGCGCCGAGCCTCGCGATAACGTCGCCTACGACAGGCGCCAGCGTGTCGACGCCCGACATTCTCGTAACGGGGACGGCGGAAGCTGGCTCCACGGTCGTCGTGGATGGCTATGCTGTTGCGCTGAGCGGCGGCGGGACGTTCTCGATCGAGCTGCCACTATCCCCGGGGACCAACACGATCACGGTGACGGCAACGGACCCCGCGGGAAATGTGGCTTCCCGCTCCGTGGTCGTATCCTACGCCGTTCCGGCGGCCCCGGCGTCGCAATCCTCGACCCCCGCCCTGAGCACGCTGGACCTTGTCCTGATCGTCGTAGCCGCGGCGGCCCTCGCCCTCTGCCTTGTCCAGACGTTCCGCGGCCGGAAGCCAAAGGAGGGCCCCACCGAGGAATGGAAGGAGCGCCCGCCGGAGCAGCCTCAAAACTAGGCGGTAGTCCCTCCGACCCCCTGCCTCGCGCGGAACGCCGCCCCCGCCTTGGGGACCGGGCGAGGCAACCCATAGCGACTCTCTCGGCGTTGCGACGAGTGCCGGTCGGCGGGAGATGATCGAGGCGGGATGCCACCGAGGGCCCAGAGGGGTCTGGCACCCGGTGGGCGATCCCCATCGAGCCCGGGACAGGAGTTGGCCCTCACATCAGGCATGGGCTCTAGGCATGTTGAACCTTAGACGACCGGCATTGGAATAGCTGGGCGCGAGTGAAACATCTTTCCCCGAGAGTATCGATCCGTTCCATTCAGAGCCGGGGCGGGCCGCCTTAATTTTCTTTATGTAAGCTTATGTAAAGATTGGCGGGGTTCCAAGAACTTCGTCGGGATCTCGCTGTCGAGCGACAGGACGGCGGAGGTCGGGCATCCCTGGAATCCCTCAGGAAGAGGGACGGAGGGCGGACGTTGGCCCATGGGAGAGGTTAATTCCGCGTGCCGTCCCCATCCGCCTCGCGCAGGAGTTGGACCCCGTGATCGGAAACGTCTCTCAGGCCTCGAATGTCACAGCTGTTCCGCCGACACACGACACCAGGATCAGGACTGGCGCGGTCGCGATCCTCGTCCTTCTCTTGGCGGAGCTCCTGCTGGGAGACCTGCTCGCGATGGTCGGCAGCCCTTACCCCGTTGGGTACCTGGCCGCCCACATCGCCCTCTCGATTCTGCTCGTGGGACTCGTCGCGCATGTCCTCGTCCGCTCGACTCGGACGCCGAGCCGGCCCGCCCGACTGGCCGCGGGCCTCACATTCGTTTCAACGCTGGGAGCCACTCTCGGCGGAACGGTCTTCCTGCTCGGGGGAGGGGCCGATGCAGCCCTGTATGCGATGGAGGGGCTGGGGGGGATCGCCCTCCTGGGAGCCATCCTGCTAATCGTCTGGGGATCGGTGGAGATTCCCAGCACGCCGACCGCGCCGTAAGCTGCAACGGTCGTTGCACCCCTAAGCACCGGTTTTCGGAACTAGCCCGTTTCGAGCGACCGGTCGGCGGATACAAGCTCGAGTCGGTGTGGAGGAGCGCCCCGGCAATGGCCCGGTCAGCACGTGCCTCAGGATCGCTGCCGGCGAGAGGGTATATGTGGCAGGCCGAGAAGCGTGCCGTCATGGCAGCCGCCGGAGTGTTTCGCGCGAATGTGTTTGCGAGAAGGCGCGGCGCTCCCCACTCTGTAGCTCTGGTGGCGGCAGTCGCGATCCTTGTTTCCCTGACCGTCGCGTCACGAGGCGGGGTGGCCCCCACGCTCACATCCAGGGTCGCTCCGCCGATACTCTCTTGGACTCACGCTAGGGCCAACCCATCGCTCGATCGGTACCTGCCGACGACGATCGATCGGCCCACCGATACCCCATCTCGCCCGAGCCTCCCGAGCTCGCCTCAGCCCACGCTTGGCGGTCCCCCGGCTCTCAACGTCGGGACCGATCCGCTCACGGCGGTCTACGACGGCGGAGATGGCTACGTTTACATCGTGAACTTCGTCTCCGGGAACGTGAGCGTCATCAGCGGCACGACAGTCATCGGGACCGTTGCTGTCGGGGGCGAACCGTATGGCGCAACCTACGACAGCGCGGACGGGTACGTATACGTCTCGAACGGCAACTCTGCTAATGTGAGCGTGATCAACGGCAGCACGAGCCGGGGAACGGTCACGGGCATATCCTCGCCGCAAGCCTCCGCCTACGACACGCGGAACGGGTACGTCTACGTCCCCAGCTACAGCTCCGCCAACGTTAGCCTGATCAGCGGGACCTCGATCGAAGGGTCGGTGGACGTCGGCCCCGAGGCCCAGGCCGCGACCTTTGACAGCGGGAACGGCTTCGTCTACGTCCCGAGTTACGAAGACAACGACGTGTACGCGCTGAACGGCACCGCCATCGCGGGACTGGCAGACGGCGGGGTCCACCCGACCGGTGCGACGTACGACCCGACGGATGGCTTCGTCTACGTGACGAACGATGATTCCAGTGTCGTCTATGTGATCAACGGCACGACCTCCGACGGATTGGTTCAGGTCGGAACCGACCCGGAATCCGCGACCTACGACAGCGCGAACGGTTACCTGTACGTTCTGAACGCGGGATCCAACAACGTGAGCGTGATCAGCGGCAAGACCGTCGTCGGAACGGTGGACGTGGGGGCCGACCCGTTCGGAGGGGCCTACGATGGTGGGAACGGTGATGTCTATGTGACGAACTCCGGTTCCGCCAACGTGAGCGTGCTCAACGGCACGAAGACCATCGGAACGGTGAAGGTCGGGAGCAACCCGGAAAGTGCGGTCTTCGACCCCGGCAACGGGGATGTTTACACGCTGAACGCCGCCTCAGACAATGTCAGCATAATCGGGCCACCTATCGCCACGCTGGTCGCTAGCCCTACCACGACCCAGGTCGGGGAAGCGTCGATGCTCACCCTGGGATTCACGGACGGAGTGCCGCCGATTTCCTGGACGCTTGAGGAGAACGGTTCGGCCGCCAATATCTCAGGCGTATCCGACGGGAAGTACTCCTTCACGCCGTTGCACGCGGGGGCGTACACTTTCTACCTGAACGCGACGGACGCGGCCCGAGGTACCTCAAAGGTCACGACGATCACGACCGTGAAGGCGGCCCTGGTCGCTTCGTTGACCCCGAACCCCGGGTCGATCCTCGCGGGCCAGTCCTCGACGGTGTCCTACGGCTTCTCCGGAGGAGTGGCACCAATCACCTGGACCCTCGCTGAGAACGGGTCGACAAGTAACCTCACCACAGGAACTCCCGGGGGGGCCTTCACGTTCGTGTCGGCTCACGTGGGGACGTACACGTTCTACCTGAACGCATCGGATGCAGTGGGGAGCCTCTCGAAAGTCACGGCCACCGTAGTCGTAAGCTTCGCCGACCTGAGTTCGAATCCTGGAACAATCGACCTGGGGCAGTCCTCCACCCTGTCCTACACCTTCACCGGAGGGGCGGAACCGGTCGCCTGGACGCTCACAGAGAACGGGTCGGTATCGAACCTGACGGGCGCCAGCGGAGGCCGCTACACGTTCGCCCCGGCGCACGTGGGGGTCTACACGTTCTACCTGAACGCAACGGACGCCGCGGAGAGCACGGCTCACATCTCAGCGACGGTGACGGTGAAACCGGCGACCGCGGGCGGGTCGAGCACCTCCACGTTTCTGGGGCTGCCTCAGGCGGAGGGGTTCGCGCTCATCGGCGTGCTCGTGGCGATCGTGATCGTGGGCTTGCTGGTCGGGCTGATTCGAAGGCGCCGCCGCGAAACTCCGCCGGTTGGTTCGATTCCCCCCTCTACATCCGCGGGAGGCGGCGACCCGGCCGCCACCCCTCCGACCCCACCAGGGGCATCGTAGAGGGGCTTCCCACCGGGGTCCATCGGGCCCGCCACTACCGTGACGTCCGCGGCGGTGGAGGGGACGCCCGATCCCGGCGTCGGGTCCTCGAAGCGGGCTATCTACTCGCGAGGCGGAGGTCCAGCCTTCGTCGGAGAACTCGGGTCACGAGGAAGACCGGTCCCAACGAGGAGCTCACGCTTCGGGAGTCAAACCCGAGCTCGCGGAGGCGCTCGCGGTTCTCAACGAACGTCGACGTGACCTGCCGCTCCGACTCCCCGAGAGCGTCCGCCAGAACCGAGGGAACGAAGACGTAGGGCGAGCTCAGGACGAGCCGGTTCAGGGCGTAGGCCATCAGGTCCGGCGCGCTCGCGTTCTCGCCGGTAGGAGAATCTTGGCGGACGGTCCGCTCGACAGGCGCCTCGCCCTCCCGGTCCGGTGTGACCCCGTGCTGGAGCGGCTGATCCCCGGCCCGAGCCTCGATGAGATGCGAGAGATCGCTTACGGCCGCCTCGTGGATGTTCGGAAGCCGACGGGTCGTTCGGAAACGGTGAACGAATCGGAAGAACTCGGGGCTCGGAACCGCCAGGACGTGGACCGCCCCGTCCTCCGCGACGGAGACCATGGCGTGGCCCGCCTTGGTACCCTGAAGTCGCATGCGGGCGTGCTGTACGAGTTCGTTGTAGAGCGCGTGCGATTGGGACTCGTCCGGGGCCGAATTGACCTCGGCGAGTCGGACCCGCGAGTGTGGCGTGGTGGCCGCGAGATCGCGGATCTGAACGGGAGGGCTCTCCCCGGAGTGCACCCCGGATCTCGGCAGGCCCGGCGGGACTCGGGGACTGGATGGCGGGGGCAGCCGGACGTACACGCGAGGGGGTGAGACGGACTCGGAAGTGGCGGTCATAGCTCCTCCTCCAGGAGCGAGTCGCGATACGCTGCCGTTAGCCACGAGACCCAGCCTACCCCCGACGTGGGGCGGATCTGGATCCGGTGCCCTCCCTGATTTCGTGCAACGGCGAGCGGCCGCATCGCTTCTTCGAGGGTTTCGGGAGGGCCGCGCGAGGGGGCTCCCTTACGTCGAGCGGTCGACGCCCGCGGATGGATTCGATGCACCGGTCCGCCGGTCACGACCCTGCTGCCTTCGACCGAGGCTTAAACCATGGCCTGGATACGCAGCGTGTCGTTGCGATCCTCGGCGGGCGGCCCGATCTCTGCAGGGCGTATGGCGCCGCGTTCGCAGTCGACGCGGTTCAACTCGAACGCTATGACGAGTCAAGGCCCGCCCCGGATCGCCTCTAACCGGTCCAAGAGAGCGCTGGCAGGTCCAAGGGGATCTGAACCGACCAGGAAGCTCCGCAATGTCGGTACGATGGAATCTCCGCAAGATAGCCGAAACGTCTGACTCGGGGGAGTTTGGTCAACTCCGTGTCCTTCTCGCGGAACGCGCTCGGTCGAACAATCCATTATCCCTTGATTTCGATGAGGGACCATGGCCGCGGAACCCGCCAGAGCACGGACTGGATCGATCGAACGAACATGGACGAAAGGCGACCGAAGACGCCGAGGCGCGATGTCGCTGGGCCAGGGCGCCCTCATACTAGGGGTCGTCGCGCTGATCCTCGGCGGTTCGGCTCTCGGGATTGCCCTCACCAAGGGCGGACCTGCGGGTGCGGCCGGTGCGAATGGGACCAACGGGAGCCGGGGACCTGCCGGACCTGGAGCGGTGGTCGGGCAGAGCTTCAATGACGGAACGACGGTTCTGACCGGTACCTGCGGCTACTACAACGGGTCCAACCTGAGCGTCACCGTAAGCGGGCCGGGAACGTTCGTCCTCACGGCTTCCGTGGAGATCTTGTTGCAACACACTCTCACCGACTTCGCCTTCCTTAGCGCCAGCCTCTCGAACGCTTCGTCTACGTGCAATCCGGATTTGAACAACTTCGTCACCTACGATCTGGGCGGCTCCCTCCCGACCGGGAACTACTACACGGAGCTCAGCCTGGACCAGAGCTTCCAGGTCGGGGCGGCGGGGGCGTATACGTTCGACATCATCGGAGTGGAATCGGGCGGCACCGACGTCGCCGAATTCTACTTCGGAAGCGTCGTGGGGGTGTTCTACCCCGCCTAGACCTGTACCGACCGGGGAGCTCCGTGCGTCGCCGCCGGCCGGGCGATTGCGGGGCTCCCTCTGATGCTCAGCGAACATCCCACAACGGACCGGCCGCTCGGGGTCGTGAGGACGGCGTAGTCTGGCTCCATCAGAGGAGTGATCTGAGGAGTGCCTCGGCGCGAATCGATCCCAGTCCAACGTCCCGAGCGAGCCTCGAGTCGGGGGCGAGAATCGGTTCAGCTAGCATTGAAACTCCGAAAGCGCTCCTTGGGGCAGGGTTCGTGTGGCAAAGCGCTGAGGTCCCCAAGGGTGTCGTCGAGGGGTCCCTATTCTTGGACTAACCCAGAAGGGAGGGCGCGGGAATCTCCATTTGCCCGAGGATTGAGCGCACCCTCTCACGACGGTGGAGTTCTTATCTGAGGGCCGCCGTTCGAAGTATCCGTGGTGAGCGACCCGCTCGACCCGCTCTTCCCCGGAGCGTTCGGAAAACCTTCCTCCGTCTTCATTTCGGGGGCCAGCCGATCCTTGCTAAAGTGGTTCGCCTTCGCAGCCCTGGCCCCCTATGCCTCACGGGTCTACTGGACCGACGTTCGACTACCGGGCGAGATTCCCGACCCTCTCGACCCGATAACCGTCCACGCGATCCCGGAAGAATCCGTGTACGTGCTCTCCCCCCGAGACCTTCAGCCGGACGACCAGGGAGCCCTTCAAGCAGAAGCGGCCGCGGCGACAATGCTCAAGTCGGACGAGACCACGAATTCGCTTCAGGGACTCGTGGAGTTCCTTCGTATGCCTTCGCATGCCCAGAAGCTGATCTCGGCCACCGGTCGTAGTGACGCCCCTTCGATCCTTGTGACGGCGAACGCTCAGCGCCTCGCCACGGTCTACTCGGTAGATCGTGTCGCCCCGCTGATGCGTGCAATGCTGGAGTCTGGAACCTGCCAGGTCGCGCTGTGGGCGGAAGCACCCACGACCCACACATCGATCTTCGATGTGCTCCTGCACCTGGAAGGGAGCGGTCCGACCGACTGGCGAAATGCGACCGTCCGATGCGAGAAAGGAATCTCCACCGGGCCGCTCGCGTTCGGAAAGGCCCCCCGCCTTTCGGACTTGGAGCCCATCTCAAAGATCCTCGAGAAGTACCTGCCCGCCTCCTCGCGGGTACGGTCGTGACCTCGCCGTTCACTCACCCTAACCGAAGTAGGTTCGGGCAGGGTTGCCTGCGATCGGATGCGTGCCTGGAAGTCGCCTAACTGCAAAGGGCTTCTTGTCAAAGGGGGCTCTTCGAATCGCGCGAAGGCTCGGCGAAACGGCCTTGACCGGCAGGAGCTTCCGCGGGGGGCGCCCGGTTTCCTGGAGGGTCAGAATCGATGCGGAGGCTTCGCTTTCGGTCGCCGCGATCGAACCAGGC